>Ga0315339_1000748_pt1 | contig 35776 bp, 25 predicted proteins | sample ASW17metaG_FD_204514 | JGI IMG/M metagenome (GOLD analysis project Ga0315339, IMG submission 204514) | Ammonia-oxidizing marine archaeal communities from Pacific Ocean, United States - ASW #17 | ecosystem: Environmental > Aquatic > Marine > Oceanic | place: USA: California | collected 2016-12-05 | reverse complement strand
TCAAGAAAAGGACCATCGCGAAGCGTCGGTTGCACTATCAGCGACACGCCGCGTAAACTGAAAATGAGGAACAAAACGCTCCATTAGATAAACCCTACGTCTGTTCCATTTGTTTGACGACGGACATCACGTCGAGCGACGGCATCAATCTATGTGGGAAGCTTGTCGCCGATATTGCAACGATTCCCGGTGTGTCCGGTGTTAATTTCGTTGTGTCAGAGAATATTGATGCTATTCCGCAGGTTCTCGAGGTGGCGGGAAAGTTGTGAATACTTGATTTTCGTCATTTGATCTACAGGAATACTAACTGACGGGGATTCGCGGGGAGCGCAGCGATCTGATTTGTACTGATTTCCATGTAGGTGGACTAGTCAGAAGATCCCCGGATCGAATATCCTGTCTGCCGCATCAATATTTCGACCGCGCCATACTGTTTTCTGCGAGTATCCGCGGTTTCTACTCAGTAATAAGGATTGCCCCTATCGTATGAGCCAGAAACTTCCGACGTTAGTCGCCACGTCAGTGGTCCGAGGCAGCCAGCAAGGCGAAAGCCATGGCGGTATTTTTACAATCAATTTTGAAGAGCAAGCTGGCCAACAGCATGTCGATTGGAATTCTGGCGATATCAATTTCGAAGGACGTGGTGCGGATCGCGGCCTGCGTGGTATTGCATTCGACGGTGACGACATTTATGTGGCCGCAAGTGACGAACTTTTTTGCTATGACCGTGATTTCAACATTTCAGCGTCATATCGCAATCGCTATTTACATCATTGCCACGAGATTTCGCGCCATGATCGAATTCTATTTCTCACATCTACCGGCTTCGATAGCTTGATAGCGTTTGACCTTGACCAAAAGGCGTTCGTTTGGGGTTTTCACTTAATGGAAATCGATCGCAAATGGGGTGGCCATACTTTTGAGCCGCGCTCCGATACAGGCCCACGTTCGATGAATAATTTCCACGTTAATAGTGTTTTTGTGAATGCGACTGGTATTTATTTTAGCGGACTGATGACGCCGGCGCTGCTACACCTTAACCAGCAGTATGAGGTCTCGACAGTTTGTTCGTTGCCAACCGGATCGCACAACGCGCAACCCTTTCGAGAGGGTGTGTTGTTTAACGACACAGCAAATAATGCGGTTCGTTACGTCGGACGAGATGGAAGAAGCCAGGAATTTTCCGTCAAAAAGTATCCGGAGTCGGAAATCAGATTCACAAATATTGACGATTCGAAGATTGCGCGTCAGGCCTTTGGGCGTGGTCTATGTGCGGTTAACGATAAATTAATTGCAGGCGGATCGTCACCGTCGACGATTTCACTTTATGATTTGGAAGCTGATTTAACCGCCGCCACAGTTAACCTTTCGATGGACATTCGTAATGCTGTGCATGGTCTGGAAGTCTGGCCATATGATTAGCTGCACATTGAAAAGGCAAACAGATTGATGGCGGTTAGCAACGCTTATTTACGTTGACTCCAAAATCTGATCTGTCCATTTGGAACGCATGAGAGAATTAATTTGATGTCTTTTAGAGACGCCTTACGCCAAAAGGATTTCGTTGTCGCGGCTGAGTTGCCGTTGGTACCGACATCCAGCCGTGAATCGATTATAGCCGATGCAGGAATTCTTGCCGGTACGGTCGATGGTTTGCTCTTTACCGACAATCAGTATGGTCAGCCGCATATGTCGCCCTCGTTTGCAGCGGCTGTCGCCAAAGAAGCAGGATTTAGTCCGATCCTCCAGCTCGGGTGCCGCAATCGAAATCGAATCGCATTGATCGGCGAAATTCTCGGCGCAAAGGGTCTGGACATCGATACGTTGATGTTTGTTCGTGGGAATGTGGTGCCCGAAGGGTTCCAGCCACGACCTAAGGCGGTGCTCGACATCGAAGTTAAAGAGTTAATTGCAACAGCCCGGTTGATAAACGATGACGAAAAACTCGGGACTACCGCCGATTTTCTGCTTGGCACATCAGTAACCGTGCACGATCCTGCACCGCACTGGGAACCCGAAGAACTGATTGCGAAGGCAGATGCTGGTGCGCATTTCGTGATCACTCAGCTTTGTTTTGATATCGACATACTGCGTCGCTATGTGGAGTGCCTGATTGCAAAAAAACTCTTGCATCGCGTGAGTTTAATCGTAAGCATGGCGGTGCTCGATTCGGCCGACCTGGCAATCTGGTTGCGTGACAATCGGCGTCACGCGATCGTGCCGCCGCACCTCATCGAGCGCATGCAGGATGCAACCGATCCGGTAGCGGAGGGGCGGGTGTTAGGCAGCGAATTCGTGCGTGAGATTGCAAACATTGCTGGCGTTGCCGGTGTGAATTTCACCGCAGGCACCGAACTATCGATGATCCCGCGCATATTGACCGATGTGAGCGCGGAGCGCGCGTAGCCGCGAATCCACATCGTAACAGCGGTTAGCCCCACGATTTAATTTTCTTGCGTAGGCAGCGAGGCTTGTTCAATCGGGCGCCCTTGGTTAATACTGCCAGGTCGCCGAAATTAGTTGGCGGTACTTGGAGTAAGACGACTTGGATTCCAGTCAAAATCAACGACAGATGTTTGATCGTGCACTAGCGTTCCTGAAGAACGGCGATGCTGAAATGGCGGAACAACTCTGTTGCGATATTTTGCTGGACTATCCCAAAGATGCCAACGTTCTTTGTCTTTCAGGGCGCGCACTAATCAAACTCGGTCGCCATGCAGATGCCGAAGAGCGTCTCAGAGACGCTGCTTCGATTTATCCGACTTTTCCGCGACCGCATGTTTATCTGGGCGAAATGTTTCTTACACAGGGAAAATTTGAAAACGCGATTAAAGAGTTTCGTCGCGCCGTTGAACTTGGCGACATCGATTCAAATACGCGTATCAAACTGGGCCGGGCATTGACCATGCATGGTGATGGTGACAGCGCACGAGAAGCGCTAAGCGAATCAATGCAACTTAGTCCCGATCGTCAAATGCTGATTAAGGCGTTCGAACTCGAGAACACGGGTAAAGAACAAGAGGCAGAAAAAATCTATCGGAATATGCTCGCACGCGATGCCGAAAACGTCGAAGCCATGCGACTCCTGGCGGGTATCGCGACTAAGCAAAACCAGCACCGTAATGCGGAAACCTTATTGAATCGTGTGATCGAACTGGCCCCCGATTTCGGCAAAGCTTTGGCGAATCTGGTGGTGAATCAACTCGAGCAAGAGAAAGTCACCGCGGCACTTGGAACAGCCAAACGTCTGACTCGCGTGGCGGCAGACAATCCTGACTCACATTTGTACCTCGGGAGTGCGTACTCTGCTGCCGCACTCTACAAAGAAGCAATCGATGCCTACAAAATGGCATTGCGACTAGCGCCAACACATCCAGGTGCTTTAGCGGGAATTGCACATAGTTACCGAACAATCGGGCGTAAAGAAGACGCGATCAAGTTTTATCGAAAGTGTATTGATACCAATCCATTTTTTACTGAGACGTACTGGAGTCTCGCGAACCTCAAGACGTTTCGTTTTACGGACACTGAATTCCAGACGATGGAGGAAATGGTTAAACACCCGGATATTCCGGACGAATCGCAAGTGCATTTGTACAACGCGTTGGGGCTGGAGCACGAAAACCGCGAGAATTATGATCGTGCCTTTGAGTGTTTCGCAAAATGTAATGCGGTGCGACGTCGTCAGGAGTACTACGATCCGGCGGAAACGGAAATGGTGCACGATGACATTGTCGAAATTGTGACTGAGAAATTCGTGAATCAGCCAACCGCCGATGTGGGATACGCTGCGGCGCCGATTTTTATCATCGGGCTACCGCGCTCAGGCTCAACCTTGCTTGAGCAAATATTGGCGAGTCATAGCATGGTTGAGGGAACTCACGAGTTGAGTGACCTCGGTCGGGTCATCAACCAACTTCCTCGACTCATCAAGAAGAATGAGCGCTACCCCAAATCTTTGCTCGATCTGGATGTACAGAAAATTGGACAAATGGGTCAGGCCTATATGGAGCGTACGAGTCAGTATCGCTCTGGAAGCCCGTTTTTCACGGACAAGAACCCAAACAACTTCGCCCATGTTGGCTTGGTTCATCTCATCTTGCCGCAAGCGATTTTTATTAACGCACGCCGTCACCCACTCGACAGTTGCCTCGGTAGTTTCAAACAGCTATTCGCGAAGGGGCAGACCTTTAGCTACGACCTGGCCGAATTGGGCGACTACTATGTGCAGTACTGTCGTCTAATGGATCATTGGAACAACGTATTACCGGGTAAGGTTTTGGACGTACACTACGAAGAAGTTGTCGCTGACCTTGATACGCAGGTGCATCGAATTCTTAATCATTGCGGTCTTCCCTTTGAGGAGCAGTGCCTCACATTTCACGAAACGGATCGTGCCGTCAAAACGGCGAGCTCCGAACAGGTACGCCAACCCATTTACAGCACATCGGTAAATTTGTGGCGCAATTACGAGTCGCACCTGGGCCCGGTCATCGATATCCTTGCGCCTCTATTGCGCAAAATGTCTGCCCAAGAACTACCGGGCAAGTTAGCCGAAAATTAAGTGCCTTGCACGCGCGGGCTTTGACGTAACAATAGGTTACGGCACTTAACGGATAGTATTCACGAGGGCCAAAATAATCGCGACCGATCTGAAAACGTAACCCTCTGATTAATAAAACATTAAGAGACCTTTCGGCAGAGCAATACCTAAGCGATAAGCGCTAGCCTATTCGTTACGCTAGAAAATATTGCGCGTCTCGCCCAGCCTTACCATCGTACTAACTGTGGTCAGCTTGAAATGGGTCAGCATCCCGCCTACATTGAATGTACTCGGCCAAAAAAGCTCACTTAGAAGCGTTACTGGCCGACGTCACTCACGGCGATAACATGTAGTGCAACGTGCACAATCGGGGATTAAAAAATGTCTGCAAACCAAGGACTCGCTTTAACACCAATCGCAGCTGCCATTTCCGCTGTATTGGCACCTACTGAACTAGTCCAGGCGCAAGAAGATGGTTCGTCGTCTTCTTCCATCGAAGAAATCGTGGTTACCTCGCGTAAACGCGAGGAGAATCTACAGGAGATTCCAGCCAGCATTCAGGCTATTCCGCAGATCATGCTGGAAAAAATGGGCGCGAACGGAATTGAGGATTACACTCGTTTTATTCCCTCTGTCAATGTTGTCAGTTATACGCCAGGCAGCTCCGACATCATCTTCCGCGGTATCAACAGTGGCTCAATCGGTACCGGGCAAGCGCCGGCATCGTTGTACTTTGACGAATTGCCGCTGACTACGACCGGTGATCAGCCCGAAGTTCGCATGGTTGATATCAATCGGATTGAGGCGCTCGCTGGGCCGCAGGGCACCTTGTATGGTGGCTCCGCTCAAGCGGGTACCTTACGGGTCATTACGAATGAGCCAGACGTCACGCAATTTGAAGGCATCGGTTCATTAACATTGAAAACGGGTTCGGAGTCCGCAACCAGCCATGAAGTCACCGGCGTTCTAAATCTGCCATTCGGTGATGGCAAAGCGGCATTGCGGCTCGTTGGATTTACCGCGAGAGATGGTGGATTTATCGATAACGTGTACGGACATACCCCAGATACACACGCGACCAGTGGCTGGATTCCGGCCACCTGGGGCGTCGAAGACAATGCAGATGTTGTTGAAGATGATTGGAATGGTGTTGATTTCAACGGCGGCCGAGTTGCGTTAAAGGTTGATTTCAATGACACCTGGACCGGTACGCTGGGTTACAACTACCAAAAGACGGAAGCCGATGCGGGCACCGGCAATCACTACGATCCATTTGTCGGCGATTTGCAGGTCGTTAAATTCAATGACGGTTTCCGCAATCAGGATTGGGACGCATGGAACCTGACCTTCGAGGGTGACCTTGGTTGGGCGCAACTCGTTTCCGCCACTTCGTTTTTTGAGACCACTGCAGAAACGACAGAAGATGCGACCGTTTACATTAAAAACTATCAGCGTTGGGCATGTCTCTATCAATGGGATCCCGCGGTATACACCGGTTATTTCGTTGATCCGAGCACTGGCGCTGCGCTCTACTATCCGCGTTATTGCTTCGGCAATACCAGTTTGGATGATGTGGAACAGGTACAACATTTCAGTCAGTCCAAAGACAAGTTCGCACAAGAAATTCGGTTATCGGGCGGCGATGACGATATGAACTGGATTGTCGGATTGTTCTACGAAACCACTAACGACGATTGGAACTCACCGTGGGGTGACCCAACCAATTTTGATTACCAGGATTCCGTTGCGTTGGCGTATTGGGAAAGTACATTCGGCACCGGATTCGCACCAGAAGCTCAGTGGGGCTGGGAATCTATTTCCCGCGTTAAGTGGGAGCAAAAAGCAGTCTTCGGTGAAATGACCTGGAATATTAATGATCAATGGTCGACCACGCTCGGCGGACGATATTTCGACCGCCAGATGGATAGCGAGTACATTGTTGAAAATCCGAATACGGTGGTATCGACCCCTGACCTTATCGCACAGGGCGGACCATCATTCACCAAAGGTGGCAGTAAAGAGTTTGTGCCCAAGCTTAGTTTTTCGTATAGCCCATCCGATGACAAGATGATGTATGTCTTGTACAGCGAGGGATTCCGACCGGGTGGTACCAACCGTGGTCGAGGAAATCCCGTACTGCCGGTTGTGTTTGATGCCGATAAACTCGAAAATTTCGAGGTTGGCGCCAAGACTCGCTGGATGGAAGGACGCTTGCAGGTTAATTTGACCTATTACGACATGGGCTGGAAGGACTATCAGCTGCGTGTACTCGATCCGAGTTATGGCGCACCGGTTGCTCCTGGCGAGCCGCCCAATCCGTGGCAACAAGTCATCGCCAACGTAGGTGACGCCAAAGCCACTGGGCTACAGGTTGAGGTAGATTTCGCTGCATCTGAACACGTTACCGTCGGAATGAACGTTGTTACCCAAGACTCCAAGACAGCGACTGATGTCAGCACGGATACCAATCCTGCAACGATCGAAATACCGGCAAATACTCGCCTACCGCTTGCGGTTGAGTTTAAGGCGTCCGGTTGGATCGATGTGAATTGGGAAACCAATTTTATACAGGGACAAGCATTCGCCAGATTGCAGGTGTCACACACCGGTGATTCGGTGAATCAAATCGCACCGTCTAGCACCGGAGCTGATCCACAGTACATCAACGAGCCCTATACGATTGCCGATCTACGTTTCGGACTAATCACTGATTCGGAATGGCAATTTGATGTATTCGTTAGCAATATCACTGACGAGCGCGCGCAATACAATCAGGGCGGGTACTCCGAGTTGCTCTTCTCAAGTGTCCAGGATGGTCGTACGAACTGGTCGCGCGTCTGGACCAATCGACCGCGTGAATATGGTTTGAAGATATCCAAACGCTGGGGTGAATAGAACGCGAATAGGTTAGAGAAAAGGCCCCGGTTTCGGGGCCTTTTTTTATGGGTACGCTAAAGATCAATGTGTATTAACCACTGCGTAATTATTGGCTGCGTGGGCACATTGGGGGTGAGAGTAATACTCTGACCGAGCCAAGTCTCGCTCGAGCTTCAACGTGAAACATCGATTTACGTAAAAAATCTCAGCGACACTAGCCCGATGATTCAGGCACTCGCTCAAGAACCGTCGACGGCATGTAGTCAAAAATAAACGTGATTCGATCCTCGTCACTTTTGTTCATGACGCTATGCTTGCGTTGATTATTTATTTCGTACGCCTCGCCTAATTTAAATTGATACGGCTGACCGTCAATCATAAAGCGTACCCGAGGGTGCGTGGTGATTGGCACATGAATTCGATGCGCGGCCGAAAACGACGGGTGCTTGTCACGGTGTGGCGATATTTTTCCACCTGAGAGCAGCTTTGCTGCCATCGCACGAATTACTGTCCCGCCAGGCGGATATCGTGACAATATTATCGCTTCCATGAGCGGAATCGCGACATCCGCGATGCGGGCCCAGCCAGGCTCGCGGCGTACCTCACTATTAGGCCAATTTTCGCCGTGCGTAAATACCATGACAATTGATTGTGTGTCGTTATGCACATCAAATTGTTGCTGACGATATTCGTCTTCATGCCAGGCGAGCTCATCCTGATCCAAAATGCAGTCGCGCAGCGCTGTTGCGTCAAACTCACCAAGTTCGCGTAGGGGCGTATCAATATCCATAACATCCAATTCTAATCACTGTTAGTCGCCGAATCGACATAAATCGGCCAATGCGCGAGGCACTGCGCGCAGCCTCTCGCCACCCGCTGCCGCAGTGAGTTGTCATCGACCCGAGCGAGACGATGATTGCGGTCGCCGGAACGCTCCAGTAGATTGCTAATGGTTATCGGACTAGGGCAATTCTATGTCTTTTCATTTTTTCGGTTTTTGGATAACCCTGTTGTTGAGTGCAACTTCTATGGCAGAGCAGCAATACGTCAATATTGGCGACCTTGAGATGCGCTCAGGGGAAGTATTGGAGAACTGTAGTGTTGGTTACCGCACCTATGGTGAGCTTAACGCTGACAAGTCCAACGTTTTGGTTTTCCCTACCTGGTTCACTGGCACCACTGAGATTTTGGAAGAATTTGAGAAGATTGGTCCGGGAAAGTTAGCGGACACCTCCAGGTACTTCGTCATCGCTATCGACGCGCTTGGAAACGGCGTGTCATCGTCGCCGTCTAATACGGAAAACTTTCCGCATCTATCAACAGTGGATATGGTTCAGTCGCAATACCGATTGCTGACTGAACATTTCAATCTAACCCACGTTAATTCGGTACTGGGAATTTCGATGGGGGGTATGCAAGCCTTTCGTTGGCTAGAGATGTATCCCAATTTCATGGACGCCGTTATCCCAATTGATGCGTCACCGAAAATGACTTCATACGATTTACTTCAATGGAACACGCATGGTGATGTTGCTCGCAAGATGGTAGCCAGCGGGTATAGTGACGCGGAAACTCTGGGATTGATCTCTAACATCAGCCTGCTCACCTTATTCACGCCCGAGTACTTCGTTGATCAGGTATCGCCTGACAATTTGGCAGACTTCTTAGATGAGCAAAAACAGGGATATCTGAAATTGACTGTAGCTGACTACCTCGCGCAGTCGGAAGCAATGATCGGACATGATGTTTTTGATAAGAACGGAGATTTTCCAATTAAGGAGGAATCGGCGCCAAGAGTTTTAGTGATCGGAGTGCCCACGGATCATATGGTTAACCAAACTCTTGCGAGGGAGGTCGCAGCTCAAATCGGTGCCGAATACTTATCAGTCAATAATTATTGTGGTCATCTCGGAACGACCTGCGACGAGACTATCGTGGTCGCAAAAGTTGCTGAATTCTTAAGCGCCGAATAGGCCCCGACCAATCGAACTTGTCAGTCTAATTGGTGCTCACCGCGGTGGAGAATAAACGACACAATTCCGGTTCAGGCGCGTCAGTTGCCTCCGCAACATCACCGAAGGTCATGACCTGATTGCCTGACTCTTTGAAAGCGGGCCAAGTCGGCAATCCATCACCATTTGGATTGCCCGATTTGGCAAACTGAGTCCAGTACGAAACGGTTTGCTTGGTCAGGCGGTGATCAATCTCATTGGTCGACATCCACGAGCCGTGGGTGCCGAAGACATATGGCAGCTCTGCGCCGTGGTAGGCACGCACCTTTGCACCGCCCGCGCCGGCTCTGATTCGAGTGAAGTGGTAGACCCACGCGTTGTCGTAAAGCGCTGCCATGAACTGGGATGGACACAACATTGTCTCACCGGTCGACACTCGATCAATGGCCCGTCGAAAATCGGTTTCTGTGGCAACCGCGGCCAGGGCCTCAGGTGAATTCAGGTATGCAGAATCGGCGACTGTTTGGCGTACCGCTTCAATACCAGCGTCATCTGGGGCCCGGTCGTACCATTCGTCGCCATTGCTACCGATGATAAACGGGACGTCGGCCAGTCTTTCGGAATTGACGGTTTCCCATATTGATTCGGTGAGTAACTGGCCATCGACAGCAGGCGCATGGTAGTAGCTTGAATTATGTTCCTCGAATTTCTCGAGCACCTCGGCAGCGGGCACTGCTTTCAATTTCTGCAGCGCACCCGGTCCTTCGAAGCCAAAAATTTCTGCTGTCCTAACGCCACGCTGTTGTTCGCCTTCGAGCGTCCGTGATCCACGGGACCCTATGCCGAAGCCCGCGTTACTCTGCATTATCCCTCCGTGAAACAGGCCATTTGCTTGTTCTGACGCCATTAATGCGAGTACGTCCTGCGCGCCGGCGGATTCACCAAAGATTGTGACTCGGCCCGGATCGCCGCCGAATTTTGAAATGTGCTTTTGGACCCATTCAAGTGCGGCAATCTGATCCCACAAGCCAAAGTTTGCGCTGGCACCATCTCCCACTATTTCAGGGTGAGAGAAAAAGCCGAATACGCCGAGTCGATAGGCGATGCTGACGACAACCACATCTCTTTTTGCGAGGGCGTGGCCATGGTAATCCGGTTCATATGCCCAACCGCTGTCGTTGCTGCCACCATGAATGTAGATCATGACCGGTAAATCTGCGCCGTAATTGGTATTAGGTGACCATATGTTGAGGTATAGGCAATCTTCGCTGATTGCCAGGTCCGCGAATTCGTCTCGTGTGCTGCCGAACAACTCGGCCATATCGCGGTACCACTCCAGGATTCCCATCGACTGCATGCAGGCGGGCGCAAATTCGGTTACATCTCTATTTTCAATTTTTGTGCGCAGTGCTTGCGGTGCCTGCCACCGAAGATCTCCGACCGGCGCGTCCGCGAATGGAATACCGCGAAAAACCGCAATACCAGTGTCGCCGACCATTCCGCCATGAAGTCTCTCACCATCGACGCTGATACCCGATTCGCTCTCGCATGCAGTTAGCATGGTGGTGATGAGAAACAAGATGGCGATAGGTCGTTTCATGGTTTCGGGCTCCAATCGTGTGGGGCGCTAATCGTCAATCTATAGACAGAACAACGGCGCCTCGGGTAGCAGATTTTTCAACAATCTGATTGCCGCTAATGATGTCATTCAAAGGCAGGGTTTTCGCTATTCGATGTTGCAGGCGATCGTTGCCCAGAGCTTCTTCAATGTCTGCGATCGCTTGAATTTTTGCAGCTTCCGGCATCGCGTAGACAATCACAAAGCGTGTAGTGATGTCTTTGTACATCATTTTAAAAAACGGTAATTTTGGTTCGGGATCTATAGTGGAGGAGTAGGTGGCTATAGTCCCGCCAGTCTGGAGCACTTCAACAGCTGTCGCCAAATTAGCGCCGAACTCCACTTCGACAATTCTGTCAACGAGCTTACCGTCGGCAGCATCCAGCACTGCATCTGAGAAATTTTCGGCACGATGATTGACGACTACTGCAGCACCTGCCTGTAAACAATCGGCGACGTCGGTCTCGTTGCTAGCCGTCGCGATCACTCGAGCGCCAGCCTGGCTCGCCCACTGAATCGCATAGTGCCCAACTCGTCCCGCACCTCCAGTGACAAGAATAGTCTGTCCGTCCACCGGGCCATCCGCAAATACCGCACGGTGGGCCGTCATTACCGGTATCCCGAGGCATGCGCCTACGTTGAAGCTCTCGTTGTCGGGTAGCCGCGGCGCTCGCGAGTCAACAACGGAAACATACTCAGCGGCGGTCCCAAATCGCCGTGCGTATTGCGCCTGATATACCCAGACGCGCTCTCCGACCCTATCCGGAGAAACGCCTTCTCCAACGGCCTCAATGATTCCCGCACCATCGCTATTGGGTATGACCAGGCCCTCATCTAACAAATTGGGGAAGGAGCCCGCCCGTTTCTTTACGTCAGATGGATTGATGCCGCTGGCGTACAAACGCACCAATACTTGTTGTGCTTCGACCGTCGGTTGTTCGAGGTCACCGACCCGTAATACGGCTTCGGCCGTACCAAATGATTCAAACCAGGCGGCGTGCATAATCAATCCATCCAATTGGCAAGTGTCTCGGTGTTGCCATCGACACTGATAATTTGACCCGAAACTTTTGCGGCATTCGGGGACACTAAAAACTGCACCATATTGGCGACGTCTTCGCCGGTTATAAACAGCCGCATTGACGTCTGCCGTTGATAAACGTCACGAATTTCGTCGTTGGTTAGTCCGCGCTGCTTGGCATCACTCTCAATTACTCGCTCGATGCGGTCGCCTTCAACGCAAGTTGGGCAGATCGCGTTAACTCGAATGTTATGTGGGCCAAGTTCCATTGCCCAGGATTTTGTCAGGCCGATCATGCCCCATTTTGACGCAACATAGGGCGACCGGTTAGGGCAGCCCATCAGCCCGGCCGTTGAAGAAATGTTGACGATTGAACCGCCGTCTTGTTGTTTCAATAGCGGTATTGCCTTGCGCGTAAAATAGAAGGCACTACTGATGTTTACTTCCATGCAGCGGTCCCAGTCTTCAACGTCGATATCCTCTGCCGCTGCTGTCGGTCCGGCCATGCCGGCATTGTTCACCAGCACATTTAGCTGACCATATTTGGCTGCAAGATCGGTGAATACCGTATCAACTTGAGCCGCATCAGAAACATCGCAAATCGTGGCGATGGCAGTGGGGTTTGAGTGTAGAAATGCGGCGATGTTGTCTGCGCTTGCATCGCAGATGTGTACTGCAGCGCCATCCTGAAGAAATGACTCAGCAATTGCTTGTCCAACGCCGGATGCGCCACCCGTTATAAGAACAACGGGTTGAGAGCTCTCCGCAATCACTACTTTTCTGCGGTGCCGAAGACACCGTCCAGAACTTTGAACAGCACGGGTTCCAATCGAGTCTCGCTATATTGGTCGTCCTTGAAATAGCTGGTGAAAACAGCAACCGTATCGCGAGTAGGATTGACGATTAACCCCTGACCCGCCCAGCCACCCTTGAAGAATGTGTCGTTGGCGTAAATTTCGTCCCATTGATACACATTGTGTTTGACGCCACTTTCCTCAACATCGGGTAGACCTGCATTCAGTCGCAGGTTCGGATCGCCACCGTTGCGAATAAGATCGATATGCGAGTCCAAAATAATCTGCGTGTCGCTGACGACCGGATAGCTTGGTGTAAATAACATGCCAAAACGGGCGAGATCACGCATACGCGATACAAAGCCACCGTGTGTTACGGCGATGCCATAGCGCGGTGCAATGTATGAGGCATCTGACTCCGCTCCGATGTGACGCCATATCTCTTTGGTGAAGGCATCTTGAAATGGCATATCCATGACTTTTTCGACCAGCCAACCGAGGATAAACGTGTTTAAACCAGAATAGGAAAACCGCTCGCCTGGAGGTGCGTGACGAGTCGCTTCGAATGTCGCAGCAAAATCGTATGGATTGTCAGGCGCACCCTCCGTCCGAAAACCGTCACCGATTGCCATTGAGTATTGGTAATAACATGAATCCCAGTTCTCGTATTCGTCCGAGCAATCGAGCCCCGAGGCCATGTCCAAAATATGACGAACAGAGGTACCGGCGAAACTCGATTCAGACATCTCAGGAATGTAGTGCTCGATCGGCAAGCTGACATCAACCTTGCCACGCTCTTCCAGAATACGAATGATGGTTGACGTGAAAACCTTGGCTGTCGACCAATAGACCGGCTTCTCATACTCGTGCATACGTGGGTAACGTTCGTAAACAATTTCACCGCGCTGCAAAATCACAACGCCCATTGTTGTTGATTGATCGCTAACGATGAATTCATCAAATGTCATCGATCCTTCGGGTGTTTCTACGACGTACTCGCCGATCGCAGTCATTGGTCGCTCGGTCAGGGTCTTGACCGGGCCATCGCGATACACATTCACGGTTGGAAAGATCTGGTGAAGGTTCTTAAAATTCCACGCCATGTCCTTGCCGTTGACCGTCCACCAAATATCATCGGTGGGCAGGCGACGCATTTGTTTCTGAACTTCCGCAACGGTCGAGGCCGGTTCAAACTCTGCTGACATCGTACTATCCGTGCTGGAGGTTTCTGCAGTCGCCGTGCTGACGCCGTTATCGCAGCTGCTAAGCAGGAGAATCGATACAAATAGTGGGAAATTGCACTGCTGAATTGTTTTCATGAAAGTAGTACCTGATTGGGCTGACTTTTAGGCGGTTTTCAGGGAGATGGACCTTACTGGCTTCGCGTAACGGCCCTCCCTATTTTGAACTATTGTACCTCTTGTCGAGCGCCCGATGCTTTGGTGTCCAAGTTGTGGAATGGCGGGCGACATGGTTATTGCGAAGGGTCGATTAGCCTTGTGGAGCGGCGTCCAGACTAAGAATGTAGCGATCCATCTACAGTAGCCAATAATTTCAAAAAAAAGATACTTGCACTGGACCCAAATTGTGTGAAAAATCCCCCTCGACCGGCTGTTTGAACGTCATATAGAAGTGAGTTTCGTCGAACGCTGGACTCTACGAACAAACGCCAAGAGAATAACCACTAGCTAAGGATTTCCGCCCGATGTCTAAGATGACCATGCTGCTTTCACGACGACTTCGGCCGTCCCCGTTTGAACAGCGCGTACTCGAGCATGGTGCGACCGAGTTTACGCTGTACAACAAGATGATTCTGCCTTTGATTTACAGCTCGTACGCAGAACAGTACGCACACTTATGCGAACACGTACAAATTTGGGATGTGGCGTGTCAAAGGCAGGTTGAGATCGTCGGTCCCGACGCATTAAGGCTGGTTGAACTGATTACACCGCGAGAAATAGGAACGTGCGCGATCGGCCAAGGCAAGTACGCGCCGCTCTGCGACGAGAATGGCGGCATTGTCAATGACCCAATTGTCTTACGCATTGCGGAGGACCGCTTCTGGTTATCGATTGCAGATTCCGATGTGAAATTATGGGTTAAAGGTGTTGCTTACGGACGCGGGTTCGACGTAAGGGTGTTCGAACCTGATGTGAGCCCGCTCGCGATACAAGGACCGAAGGCTGATGATTTGGTTGCCGATGTTGTGGGTAAACACACGCGCGATATCAAATTCTTTTGGTTTACAGATGAGACCATCGCCGGCACACCGGTCAAGCTTGCTCGATCAGGGTGGAGTGGCCAAGGTGGTTTTGAGATTTACCTTCAGGACTCATCTAAGGGTAACGACCTCTGGGATCTCTTTTGGGAGGCGGGGAAGAAGTATAACTTGCAGGCAGGTGCGCCAAATCTAATTGAACGCATTGAGACGGGACTGAAAAGCTACGGTGCGGATATGACCATCGATAGCGATCCGTTCGAAGCAGGTTTCGAGGCGTACATGGATCTCGGCAAAGAAGCGGAATACATGTGCCGGGAAGCGCTTGCGAAAATCGCCAAGTCCGGTCCAGAAAAGCGGCTTGTTAACCTATTCATCGACGGCGAGAAACTCGCCGATTTGCGATCAGATTGGAGCGTTCTTAGCGACAGTGGCGATCACATAGGTGTCGTTACCTCACAGGCCTACGCGCCTCGCTACGAAGCCAACCTCGCTTTCGCGATTGTTGCTGCCGCACATGCGAGTGTTGGCAATACCGTGAAAGTCGATGCAGAAGGGATCGTACGGGATGCGACTATCCGCGATGCACGCTGGCGCGAGGCAGCAAACTAGATACGTGGTGTGGTCAGAGTCACAGACTCTGACCGCTTTCCATTGCAGGTGTATAATGCGGGCAACGCTTTTCGGAATATTTACATTCTTTGGAGAAAAAAGTGGCTGATTGTCTAATCGCATAAGTCAAAGTAAATGACGATAGCTGGATTCCTGATTACGCTGCAAACGTTTACGATATTGTGCACAAGCACGGCGGAAAGTACCTTTCTCGTAGTGGCAATATCACAACGCTCGAAGGAGACGAGTCGACTGCGAATCTTGTGGCGCTAATTGAGTTTCCGACTTCAGAAGCGCTACATGCATTGGTAAATGATCCAGACTATGCCCCGTACGCTGCGGCGCGACAGAATGGCACTGATAGCCATTTAATCGAAATTGATGACACCGATGCTGCGGGTACGATTCCCTACCTAACTGGAAGCGGTTAACACACGTTTCAATCAGTGATTCCAAAAGACTCTGCTTGAAGTAGGGAACCAAGATACTATTTTCATCTGATGAACCGATTCGCAAAACTATTCGCGGTGGCTTTGATTGTTTGCGCGATCTTTGTCGGTGGGGTGATCTACGAACGTTACTTCGGACCTGGTGGGACGGCATCGTCTGCGAATGTTGCAGCAATAAATGCAGCGCCACCAAACCTTGAAAATAATGATGCCCATGTTTTTCTTCTGGCAGGCCAAAGCAACATGGATGGCAGAGGAGAGTTGTTCTCCTAAATACCGAGTGATAATTCAGTTTTAGACCTTCCAATAAGAAGGCAGCAATAGAGCATAAAATTTAGCTCATTGTCTGAGCTGTTTCTTATTAGTAGCAAGGGAGGTTCATTTCCTCGCCCTAGGCTCGGTTCGGTGCCGATGGCGAGAAATCCCGGTTCAACACGTTCCGCGCCACTGGCAGCTTGTGCTTGCTGTCGGTCGTCACTTTGTACTTGCGCTTCTGTTTCACCTTGAGCTGCAGCGCTTTCATCAAACGACGTGTCCTGTCGCGACCGATATCAAAACCTTCCTCACGCAGGTTGTTCATCATCGTGCGACTCCCCAGGCTGTCTCGAGAGGCGGCAAATAGCTCTTTCATTCGCCGCCTCAGTGCCAGCTCCTCAGGTCCAATGACCTTGCAAGGACCGGTTCGCCATTCGTAGTAGGCGCTGCGTTGAACGCTGAGCATGCGGCACAGCAATTTCACGGGATAATCGTTCGCATGATCGCAGATAAAGCCGTACTCCACTTCATTTCCTTGGCGAAGTACTGGCTGGCTTTTTTTAAAATCTCTTTCTCCATCCGTAACTGCCGGACCTCTTTGCGAAGTCGCTTCAACTCTTCACGTTCCTCACCGCTGAGCTGCATACCGGATGCTTCATCCTTAAACTGACGCCGCCAGCCTCCAATCAGGTTGGCGCCAACATCCAGACTCCGGGCCGCTTCTGAAATCTTGTAACCCTGTTCCGTAACCAGTGCCACCGCGTCTCATTTGAAATCTTCCGTGTAATTGCTTCACTTTCTCTTTTCTGTTGTCATCGTTCACCTCGTTATGGCATTTTACAGCCTTAACTCGGTGTCCTGATTTAATAGACCAAACCTCACAAGGTGCCTACCGTTCTTAGCGCCATGGGCAAATGTAAGCCCGAGGAACAGCTTCAGTTCCTTGCTAATGCGGCAGCGGATACGGTTCTTTGCCTTCGATCGATCATATCCACCCTTTACGATACTCTTTGGGGTAGAGCACCTCGGCAAGCCACTCGACCACTTGGGATTTTGGTGCGGTATCGGAATGCAAGGGTAATTGCTTGGTGCTAGACATGTTTCAGTGCCAATATCAGCATGGCTGGACTACTTCCAGTGGTCGCGCGACCCATCATGGTCGCTGATCGGGTACTATTAGGAAAAATTCCTGCTTAGGGATGAGATCCAAAGTGGCGAATTGCACTGCATCTTCCTGTCGATTTTTAACGGCGTCTACAAGCCGATTCGATGGAGTATCGCTCTGGGGATTAATCTAAATTTAACCTATTGTCGGGTACCGCAATTGTCCGCGAGGTTTAATCCTTGCATGACAATTGCTACCCGTCGGGAATTTGAGGTCTATTGGGAATACGAAAACACAGAGGTGGTTCACGATGAAATTGGTAAGGGGAGTGGCGTTCGCAGGCATCCTGTTCGGCGCATCAATGAGTCTGTCGTTCGCACAGGAATCGGTGACCAGCCCGAAGGAGCAATTCGGCCATCAAGTTGGTGATGACTACAAGTTAATCAATTACACCCAATTCGAGGCTTATATTAAAAAGCTCGAGAGCGAATCACCACGCGTCAAACTGGTGGCCATGGGGCCCACTGCCGAAGGCCGAACCCAATGGATGACGGTCATTACCTCCCCCGAAAACCACGCGAAACTCGATCGTTATAAATCCATTTCGGCGCAGCTCGCACACGCCGAGGGAATAGATGAGGCAACCGCACGCGCGCTTGCGGAAGAAGGTAAAACCTTCATGTGGATCGACGGCGGCTTGCATGCGACCGAAACGGTTGGCGCCCATCAATTGACACGAACCATTCACATGCTTGCGAGTGCTAACGACGATGAGATCAAGCGAATTCTAGATGACGTCGTTGTCCTGCTAGTGCATGCCAACCCGGATGGAATGGAGTTGGTGTCTGACTGGTACATGCGCAAGAGCGATCCTGAGGAACGCAGTTATAGCGACATCCCACGGCTTTATCAAAAATACATAGGCCACGATAATAATCGCGATTCCTACATGGTGAATCAGCCAGAGACGGAGAACATAAACCGAATAATGTTCCAGGAATGGTTCCCGCAGATGATGTACAACCATCATCAAACAGGTCCCGCGGGCATTATCGTGTTCGTACCCCCTTTCCGCGATCCACCCAATCCGAACTATGATCCATTAGTAACACTAGGCAATCACGCTTTGGGTATGGCGATGAACTTGCGACTGGTCGCCGAAGGCAAGGGCGGCAGCGGTTCACGCGGTTACGCGAATTACTCTGCCTACTTTAACGGCAATATACGCACCATCGGTTACTTTCATAATCAGATCGGCATGTTGACTGAAATGAAGGGCCATCCAACACCGATGGAGCTCGCCTTCTTCCCGAGCAATCAACTTGCCACCAATGATTTTTCCTTGCCGCATATACCTGGCGAGTGGCACTTCGAGAATTCGATGGAGTATTCGCTAACCCTGAACCGAGCGGTTCTGGATTACGCGTCGCGCAATAGAACGAACGTGCTTTTCAATCGCTGGCGTATGGGCATGAATGCAATTGAGGCCGGCAACAAAGATAGCTGGACCATTAAGCCGCGCGCGATTGAGGATATCGAAAACAAGATTCGCGCAGCGGGTGGGGAAGAAGCCGAGATGATCGGACAAACCTTTCGGCGTAGCGGTAAAGGTGTTTCCAAAGACTACTTGTCGATGTTGCGGACACCAGAGAATCGCGATCCTCGCGGGTTCATTTTGTCGCCCGATCAAAAAGACTTTCCAACTGTGGTCAAATTTCTGAACACGCTGATTAAGAACGGCGTGACGATTCACCAGGCAACGGCGGACTTTACCGTACAGGGCAAAAGTTACCCGACGGGTTCCTTTGTTGTCAAAGCGGCGCAGGCGTTTCGGCCGCATATCATGGATATGTTTGAGCCACAGGATCATCCTGACGAGTTCCTATATGAAGGTGGCCCTCCCGTTCCGCCATATGATAGCGCTGGTTATACGCTTGCCTTTCAGATGGGCGTTGAGTTCGATCGCATCCTGGAAGGATTTGATGGCCCGTTTGAAAAGGTAAGCGGCTTAGCGAAACCGTTGGCGGGTAAGGTTCGTTTTATGGTCGGTGCGAGCGGCTATCTATTGGACCACAGCGTCAATGATTCGGTCATCGCTGTAAATCGCATGTTGGCCGCCGGTAACGAAGTCTATTGGCTGGATGAGGCCATTGGTGCAAATGGCCAGCGCTATCCTGTTGGCACGATTTACGTGCCCGCCAGCGATGGTGTTGGCGCAGCGCTGACAGAAATGGCGCTGGAGCTTGGAATTTCCGTCGACGGTACCGCAACCCGGCCAAATGCCGCTGCCCGGCAACTGTCCCCTGTGCGTGTGGGCCTGTGGGATCGCTACGGCGGCTCGATGCCGTCTGGCTGGACGCGTTGGCTGTTTGAGCAATTCGAGTTTCCGTATGAGCGGGTCTTCCCACAAGAATTGGATGACGGTGGCCTGGACGACAAGTTCGACGCGTTAGTCTTCGTGACGGGTGCGATTCCGGGCGAAGATGTGGCACCGGAAGATCGTGGCGAACGAGATAAGCAACCGGAAGCGAGATCGGTGCCGCGCGAGTTTCGTGATCATTTGGGATATGTATCGAACGCGACCACTGTTCCGCATTTGGAGAATTATCTACGTGACGGAAACACTGTCATGACGATTGGAACCTCGACCGTCCTGGCAGAAAATCTGGGACTCCCGGTTAGCAATCACCTGGTCGATAGTGCGGGTGATGCGTTACCGGCGGAAGAGTTTTACGCACCCGGCTCCATATTACATATCCGAGTTGATAACTCGAACCCACTTGCTTACGGACTGAATGAGCGTACGGATATTTCGTTTCAGCGCACCACTCCCGTTTTGCGACTGCGGCCTGATGCAGACAAAGAAGGTGTGACGCAGATCGGTTGGTTCGACGATGATGACGCACTCAGGTCTGGTTGGGCATGGGGGCAGGACAAATTATTTGGTGGCACTGCAATTGCCAGCGCCAAGGTGGGTGATGGTGATTTACATATGTTTGCCCCTGAAATTCTGTTCCGTGGTCAGTCGCATAGCACGTTCCAGTTGCTCTTTAACGGCATCTACCTGGCGAATGCGACCAAAGTACAATTAGGCGAATAGCCGGTGCGCATCCAAACCCGTCATTGTGAGGAACGCAGTGACGCGGCAATCCAGTTTTTCGACCACCGATTGGATTGCTTCGCTACGCTCGCAAAGACATATAGTGTTGTGGCGAAGAGTCAGAGTTGGCGCTCTGACCCTGATCGCTACACTTTGAATGCTTAGACAAATTTTGGATATCAAAATGATGAAAGTTAGAAACGAAAAATTGTTTAAGGGTGTTTTAATTCTATTTTGTAGCATGATTTCATTTCAACTTGCGGCGCAAACCAACCCTCTTTGGACGCAAGAAAAAGTTAAGAACTACTTGCCTCACATGACGACAAAAGAGGTCAGTGCGTTTTTGACGAAATCCGATATGGTTATTATCCCTGTCGGTTCATTGGAGCAACATGCAAATCACCTCCCTATTGGCACGGATTTTATTAAGGGCGTGGAGCGGAGCAAGCTCATCGCGCAAGAACGGGATATCCTGGTCGCACCTATCTTAATGGTGGGACAGTCTCCGTATCACATGGGTTTCGCCGGCACCGTTACGCTTAAGGCAGAGACGATAATTCAGGTGCATCTCGAAGCTGTCGAGAGCCTCATAAGGCATGGCTTCAAGCGGTTCATAATAATGAACTCGCATGGTGGCAATCGCGCCATATCCACCTTGTTGGTAGACCAAATCAATCAAACGACTGGCGGTGTTGCCGTTAGTCTCGATGCAGCGGTAAGGCCATTCATGGAAGCCAGCACAACGCCGCCGAGCACAGTACTGGACAGGCATGGCGGTACAAGTGAAACATCCACTTCCCTCTACCTGATGCCAACGCTCGTACAGATGGATCAAGCAGTCAATGCAGAATTGACCCTACCTAAACATTTGGAAAACATGCTTCCAGAGGTTGTCGATGGTGACTCGACAGCACTGATGCTTTTTCTTGCAGAAGGACTAAAGGCTGAGGAAACAGGCAAGAAAACCTCGTCCGCCGAGATGTCGACGACCGGCGTTTGGGGCGTGCGACACCCCAGGGAGGGAAGCGCTGCAAGAGGGGCTTATGACATCAGAAGATCAGTTGAAGCTACCGTTAAATTCATCGACCGATGGAATGAATTGGCAGATTTTGAAGCTCAGGATTAATCGTTAGATTCACCTGGGTCGAATGGGATCAGAGCTTGCGCTCTGACACAACAGCGGATTGCGATCGGTTGATCGGCAACTTCGTGTTGCCGGCCCAGCGGGCGCCTGCGGCGTCAAAAATCGCTCCTGGCGATTTTGTCGCTCGCAATGACGCAAGTAGTCTCAGGGTCTGAGTTATACTCAGGCCCTGATCGTTACAGTTTAAAATGCTTAGACAAATTTGGGATAAAAAACGATGAAAACTAGAAACGGAAAATTACTTAGCGGTGTTTTAATTCTATTTTGCAGCCTGATTTCATTTCAACTAGCGGCACAAACCAATCCTCTTTGGACCCAAGAAAAAGTTAAGAACTACTTGCCTCACATGACGACAAAAGAGGTCAGTGAGTTTTTGACGAAGTCGGACATGGTTATTATCCCTGTCGCTTCGCTAGAGCAGCATGCTGATCATCTTCCAATTGGCACAGATTTCATAAACGGCGTAGAGCGGAGCAAGCTCATCGCACAAGAACGGGATATCCTGGCCGCACCGGTCTTAATGGTGGGGCAGTCTCCTTATCACATGGGCTTCGCAGGCACCGTTACGCTTAAGGCGGAGACGATCATCCAGGTGCATATCGAAGCCGTCGAAAGCCTCATAAGGCATGGCTTCAAGCGGTTCATAATAATGAACTCGCACGGTGGCAATCGCGCCATATCCACATTGCTGGTAGACCAGATCAATCAAACGACTGGCGGTGTTGCGGTTAGTTTCGGAGAAGCGGTTAGGCCATTCATGGAAGCCAGTACAACGCCGCCAAGCACAGTGTTCGACAGGCACGGCGGTACAGGCGAAACATCCAGTTCCCTCTACCTGATGCCAACGCTCGTGCAGATGGAGCATGCCGTCAACGCTGAATTGACGTTGCCTAAACATTTGGAAGACATGCTTCCAGAGGTCGTCGACGGCGACCCGACGGCACTGATGCTTTTTCTTGCCGAAGGACTAAAGGCTGAAGAAACTGGCAAGAAAACATCGTCCGCCGAAATGTCCACAACCGGTGTTTGGGGCGTGCGACACCCCAGGGAAGGAAGCGCTGCCAGAGGTGCTGTTGACACCAGAAGATCAGTTGAAGCTGCCGTTAAGTTCATCGATCGATGGAATGAATTGGCAGGTTTTGAAGCTAAGAATTAAGCGTTAGCTTCACCGGGATTGAATGGGGTCAGGGCGGAAGCTCTGGCCCCATTTTTCGTTTAACGGTAGGGATTAAGCTACCAATCTGACGTAATGTATTCGAATTTTAGATCATTCGTCGGAGCGGCATCGATCGAGGTCAGAGCTTTCGCTCTGGCCCGAGGACTGGATTGCGTTGTGACGTTTGCGATGACACTCCCAGCCTCATCTTTACAAGGAACACAGTGACGTAGCATTCCAGTTATTCCACTCACCGATTGTATTGTGTCGGGTTGTCCGCAAAGACGTTTTCTAGATGTGTGATGTTACTGTGATTCTTCGTTCGTAGGGTCGGCATGATGGGCGGGAGTCAGAATGTCGCGATGCCGCAGATGGCCGAGAGCGGCCCCGCCGCGATGAAGTAGCACTTTTACACGACGATCGATCGTGGCTAAGTCGCTCCTATGCGAACAGGACCGGACGAACCTAGCGACTATCCTCAATGACGTTGACGTTGAACGCGATGGATATGCGTTCGCCTTCGCCAACGAAGGGATGCACCATGTGTTTGACCCAACTCGGCCAAAGCAGCATGCGGCCTGGCACGTTGTCGTAGAAATTGCGAGCATCCAAAACGGTATTCGGGACCTGGATGAAGTTCGCCGCCTCACGCGGGTCAAGGAGCTCCAGCAAGCCTCCATGCGGTACTGTAGAATCAGGCTGTCCGGGCGTCACGTAGTAGACGCCGGAATACATGCAGTTGGGATGCGTATGGACAATGTTGTAATCGCCATTACGATTTACGTTTGCCCACGAATCGATGAGGATCTTGAAAGAACGATCCGTGCCCAAGTCACGTATGAGTTCTTGCAGCAGTTTCGAGACGACGCTTTCGATTCGCTCGCGAAATACATTAACGCACGATTGTTTCCAGGTAATAAAATTGCCCGCAGACTGCCAGCCGCCAGAATTAGATCGCTTTATGCTGTTTTTCCCATCTTCGGATTCTTTTCCAAGAATGAGTTCGCGTAATTCGCTGTTGAGCGGCTCACTGTTCGGCCAGTCGTGTACAACGAGTGGCGTGGCGAACACCATTGAAAGGCTCTTCCGGATATCGAAATCCGCGACCTGATCTTCTGCCATCGTGCTTAGTCCTTCTATTGGGTACGCCTAATTTTTACCATACGACCATTCTCGCCAATGCGCATCCGATACCCACCCATCATGCCTTGTGAAATTTCGATCTCAAAATCACGGTTTTTTGGATACTGCAGATGGCGGGGTTCAATCTGACGCCATACTTGTCCGTTGGTGAGATGAAAGCGTAAGTCCTTGTTGAAGCCTTGTGTGACGTCAACAACAGTTGCCTTGATGGTCTTTTTGTATTCCTCCTGACTTGCTCCTAACCGCGCTCGCAGTCGCTTCACGAATCCAGGATTCTCACCGGATACCGATCGCTCGGTTGCTGTGGGAGCGACATCGGTTGTCATCGATTCCGTTGCTTGAGATGCCGCCTCGATTATTACTGGCATTTCACTCACGTTTGTAACTTCCGTTACGACAGCAGGATCCGAACTAACTGCCTCCGCCGGTGGCACTTCCGTAGCCACGGTCCTTCGCTTTGAAATTATCGCCTCGAAACAGACCAGTTTCAGCGCTTCTGTTTCCAGCGCGGAACATACTTCCAGCGTCGATACGTCAACCGTTTGGGCATTCGCTAGGTTTGCCCACAGCAACAACACTACTCCACCACAAAAAAGAGGGGCACGAGGCCCCTCTTTTGGTACAACATTTCGCATGCTTAGAATGCGTGCTTGAACCGGAAGTAAACAATTCTTCCGCGAAGATCATGACCTGCTCGATCATCGTAACCCGGACGATCAACCCAACCGCGATTGTATTGGCCGTTCGATTTGAATCGACCTTGCCGTACGCCGTCAGCATTACCGCGATACATTGCTGGTGGATCTTCATCCAACAGGTTGTTCGCACCAATTGACAGTGTTGTATCCCCTTCCCCAAGCAAGCCGGTGAACGTATAGGAATACACTGCGTCGAGTATTGTCCACGAATTGATCATCGTGTTGTTACTCTGATCATTTGAGTAAGCGCCAATGTGATTCATACCAAGACGAGCTGTATGGCGTCCGCTGTACCACGTGGTACCAAGGTTAGCGCGAAGCTCCGGCATGGTGGCAAAAGAGTTCGATTGGTTTCTGCTACCTGCACCGTTGAACTCTTGGATCCCATCGCCATCGCCATCAACATCGAATGCCAAGAGGTACGTTGCACCCGCATCAAAGATCAACGTGCCGTCACCGAAGTCCATGCTGTAGTCAGCATTGAAATCGATGCCACTGGTTTTCACCGAACCAATATTGGTGAACTGTGAGCTAACCGCGCGAACCTGACTGGTTGCATCACGAGTAACCCTCACATCAGGAATGATTGGCTGACCGGTGTTTTCGATTCCATGACACTGCGCATCGATAATCGCTTGCGCACCCGCCTCTGCTGCGATCAGGTCCGTATAATCGAACATGAAGTAATCAAGACTTGCTCTGAAATTCTCCTTTTGGAGCACGAAGCCTAAGTTGATGTTCTCCGCTGACTGCGGTGCTAATCCTGGCGCACCCTCGACGACCACCGAGATATTGTTGGCCACCTGCGTGTCAGTACAAACAGATATAGAACCTTGGGCTGTCGCGGGATCGTCTATAAAGGCTGACGACGTTGCGCGACCCATTTGTCGAACCGTCGGTGCCTGGAATGACGTTCCCCAAGAGCCACGAAAGCCGATACTATCAGTGATGCCGGCTTCGAACGATAATTTCGGATCGGTGGTTGCAACACCGTCACCGTAATCCTCGTTACGTATCGCAAGTTGTAGCTCACCAATGTCGCCTATAGGCACAATCGCTTCCGCAAAAAATGCCATAACAGTTTGACGCCCTGATACTTCACCAGAAATCCCCTGGCCACCACCCTCGCGTGCTGAGTTTAGCGAATCGGGATAAGAGGCGTACATGACATCACGGAACTGGCTACCTACTGCCACTGCAATCGACTGACCATCGATTTCGAATAAATCGCCTGCTGCGATAATGTCAACCACCTTCTCTGTCGCACTCGCTGTGCTGACGGAATGCTGATTCCACATTGCCCGAGAGTCCTCCGAGTTACCCGCAGAACAACCACCATATTCGGCGTTAAAGCAATTCGCGGTATCAGCTAGCTCTTTGGGCGATATCAGTCCAGGGTTGGTGACGCGTGTACCGAACGGATTCCATGAACCGTCGCGAACCATCCCTTGATACATATCAGAGCGAACCGACGAAGGATTTACACTCGTTGCACTAGAGTGAGCCCACATGTACGAGGCGTCCAAGAACCAGTCATTCGGGAGGTCAATCTCAAACCGATTCAAAATGCGTGTGTAATTTAGCGCTCGAACCGTATTTTTTGATATGGCTGTACCCGTATGCGGCGCGCCGTGAGGTCGGTGAATTGAGCGTAACGTTGCACCCGTATGAACTGCTGGATCCCAGTTGTCGGGACCGATGTAAGTTAGGCCCCCAGCGCTATCTGGATCTTCAATATAGAAGTTGAACGGATGACTACCAAGAACAGTGGTACCGCCATTTTTCGCCATGCCTGTCGCTAACAACGTCCCGCCATTCTGGCGTTCAATCTGGTTTTGAGAGAAACTGGCTTCTGAGGAGTATGAAACTTTGTCAGAAAAGTTCCAGTCGAACTCGGCAAATGCCTGTACTCGTTTCTCTTCCGAGATTACAGCCACTTGGTCGGCAAAGTTATAACGACAGGTATTTGGGTTAAGGCCAGTGTCTGCCTTGTCACCGATGACGCCGCCTGCACCTTCACAATCAGCATCCGGCATGCGAACAGCGCCTCCAACCGAAGCGGCTTCGCCGTTCTCTTGGAGGAACGCTCGCTCTACCGAGCCAGGAGAACCTGTTCCAGACAAGAATCGTGATCGGCCGGCAATGCCGTCACCATTCAATCGGCTGTCCAACCAGTCAAAACCCGTACGACCGATTTGGCCCTGCTCGTAGTAGGTCATGTAAACGTTAAACCCACCTTTGTCGAACTGCGAACCGGCGGCCAAGTTCATGTTCCAGGTATCGATTGCTGCAGTTGATGCGCCACCCGAAATTTCAAGACCTTCCATTCCCTTACGGGTAATGATGTTTGCGACACCTGCAACCGCTTGCGAACCGTAAGTCGCAGAGGCGCCGTTGGTCAGGACCTCAATGCGCTCAATCATTGCGAGCGGGAACTGGTTGATGTCAACAAAGTCGGTACCAGATGCGTCAGCAACTGCCGCAACGCCTGCTCGCCGACCATTGATCAGGGTCAGTGTCGAGCCAAGTCCGAGGTTGCGAATATTGAACTGCGATACACCCGCCCGGTCGTTGGTCTCATTGTAGAATTGCGAGCCACTATTAACCGTGAGGGCCTTCAAAACTTCTACCGGCTGTGCGGCGCCAATAAGCTCAATTGCTTGTGCGTCTACGACTTGGATAGGCGCTCTGCCAGAGTATTCTGATCGACGGACATGTGATCCGGTGACGGTGATTTCTTCAATCCCGTCCTCTTGCGCAAAGACTGAAGGCGCTGTTCCCAGCGCAATCGCGATACCTGCAGTTAAGGCGGTAGCCTTAAAGGTCTTGTGTTCCATCTTGATTCCCCCGAACCATAGAAGTGAATGTAAAAACATGTTTGTGCTGTACGGAGAATTTATCGAGGTTGTTGGAATAATGGGACTTATTCCTCTACTTCGCTGGGGCTTGCTAATCTAAATCCCCTAGGTTCGTTACTTGAACCTCTACCGTACAGCTATTAGTTATTTCTGAATCGAACTTTTGCTAAATTATTGTTTGCAAACCTGAATATATGACTGTCAAATCAAAGTGTCAAATTTGAATTTTGGATATTGCCTTGATAACACAACTTAAACTAGAATTAATCGCACTTTGAAATGCGTTTCCGCTTACTAATTCGCGCGGTTCGGGATTATTTTGTTGTTTTTTAGCAACAAATTTATCAGTTCCAATTATCTAAGCGATGCAGCCTCATTGGCGAGAGCAACTTCGAATGAGCTCAGAGCCAGCGCACTGACCCTGGATAGAAATGGTGCGCTCACGATGACGGTACTGGTTCAGGGCTGGCCCTTGTGACCCTGCTCTGGCCCCCCGCTTTTGTGGCGGCTAGTCAGCGATTCTTGCTTCTGTGAGTAGGGTCAGCAGGCCAATTTGTATGCCGATATGCCCATCGTCGTTCTGCCACCATTCGTCCGGCGAATGTGAATTGCCGCTAATACCCCCCCGGCTCATCGTGACTGCGGGGATACCTTTAGATATGGGTAGATTCGAATCCGTCGAAGAGATTCTTAAAGACGGCTGAACGTCGAACGCAAGCGTCGCAGCCATCGCGCGCTGTACCAGCGGTTCGCTCGAATCTTGCTGAGCGGCCGGCCGTGTGCCCACGCGCGCTACCTCTACAGTCAATGCAGGCCCATCGAGGCGATCGGCATTTTCTTCCTGCAACGCTTGTTCGACAGCGGCCTTCAGCACGGCATCGATGTCGTCCAATTTATCCTGGCTGCCCGATCGCATATCGACTTCCATCCACGATTCAAACGGAATTGAATTGATGGAGGTGCCTCCACCCATACGACCAACGTTGTAGCTCGTTTTCTCGCCAACGGTGGTGACGCTTGGTGCATTCTCATCGAAGATTCGAATTGCACGACCCATTGCATGGTGAGGATTTGCCAGACCGAAGGCACCCCACGAATGTCCGCCCGGACCTTTGAAGGTTACCTTATACCGATGAGATCCGACGCCGCCGTACACGATTCTGCTCGACTCTCCGCCATCGACTGCAATCAGCGAGTCAATTTTTTCCGCGCCATCGCGAAACAAATGTTTAACGCCGCGCAGATCCCCGAGACCTTCTTCACCAACGTTGCCGATAAACCAAATGTTCGCATCCGTTTCAATGTTTGCGTGCTCCATGGCACGCAGAACGCCAAGAACAGTGACAAGTCCGCGCGTATTGTCGCCAATACCGGGGGCGTACATTTTTTCATCATCGAATCTTACGGTGACATCCGTGCCAGCCGGGAAAACCGTATCGAGATGCGCGCTGTATCCGATAATGCGATCACCTTTTCGGCCGGGTCGCTTGCCAACAGCGTTGCCAACCTCATCAATCGAGACATCGACGAGACCCGACTCACGTAGCATCTCCGCGAATCGCTCTGCGCGAACCTGTTCTTCAAACGGCGGTGCAGGGATTTCGGTGAGCTCGATGAGATCGCGCCGCGATTGTGGCTCGATTGCAACGATGTGTTCAAACGCATCCTGTACGCGGCTGTCGGCTTTGATCTTAATAGCATCGTTGAGATATGGGTCTGCAACCTCTGGCGCGGTTTGTTCTTGCGCGCCAACGTTTGCGGTAACCGCAACCATAGCGACCACTAGATAAATGGCAATTTTTGAAAGCATTGGAATTTTCCTGTTAGTGAGACTTTGTAAAAAGAGCGAACGCGTCATTGCGAGGAGGCGTAGCCGACAAAGCAATCCAGTTAAATCGACGAACTATGGATTGGGTGACCGGCAACATCGTGTTGCCGGCCCTTCGGGCGAGCTTCGCTCGTCCCAAATCGCTCCTGGCGATTTTGTCGCTACGCTCGCAATGACGTAGAGGTAGTTTTTACGTAGCCTCTATTGTGATAATTTTTATTAATTTAACTGAATGTAACCCACACCACGGCGCATCGTGATCTCAGTGCCGTAAGGTTCAGATAGACGCTGTAGATCGCCAATTATTTTTTCCCCTAATTCCTCATTGGCTAAGACAGGTCGACCACGAATCTGGGGTGGTGCGCCATATGCCAGGTTAATCGGGTGCAGCTGTAATTCAGTGAGATTGCCGCCTTTGAAGGTTGGCACCGCAATGATCGACTCCCAGTTTTCGACCAAAGCTGGAAAGCCCGTTGTATCGTCCTTGTAGCGGGTATCGTTGAAGTCGGCGACATGTGCGTTACCGTCGAGATCATATCTTTCGTAATTTTCCGAGGGCAGGCGCAGCAGCGTTTCATTCTGAAACATAAAATTGCCCATGCTGTAGAAAATCGGTTTGCCCTGGTAGATCTCGATGCCGCGCAATATGTGCGGTCCGTGAGTGACAAACACATCCGCGCCAGCCTCGATCATCGCCCGTGCGAACACCGGCAGGAAGTCTGGATTCTGTTCGCGCCGGCCGCCATGTTCATGCGCGTGAATGGTTACAATGGTGAAGTCAGCAAGACGGCTGGCATTATTGACGACTGCAGTAATTTCTTGCACGTCATCTTCGTTTGGCTCCATGTTGATGACGGGTTCGTCGCCAACCGCAAAGTTTCTGCCGAAGACCTGCATCTCGCCCGGCTTATCTTCGTCAGTACCGCGCGGAAAACCGTCCAAATCCGTGAACTGATCGAGTGACTCGCCAGTTTCGCGCAGCTGTTCGAAATCGGTTTCCGGTACCACGTAGGTGGTCTTGTAGCGTAATGGATTGAGTCCGGGGCGCGCCGGAACGTCGTCGCGCGATCGACTCGCTGCCATGTGCCGGGCAAAACTGGACGAGATCGAAATCAAAGCGACTCTCGCTTTAGGGGTTTCCAAGAATTTTGCTTCGCGCGCCGCGGCAAGACTTCGCCCGACTCCAGCCTGAACGATGCCGGCATCTGAAACGTACTGCGTCGTAAGATCCATGCCGAGCACACCATAGTCGCCCGAGTGATTGTTTGCCCGCGACACCATATCGAAGCCAGCCCACACGAGGTCATCTGCTAATGCCGGGTCAGCGCGCATATAGGTGCCACCGCTCTCCGCCATCGGGTATGGCTCGTAGTCGTGAAATACCATTTCGAGATTAGTAAACGCCAGGTCGGCTGAGCGTAGTATTTCGATCATGCCGAGAAACTCAGGCTCGTCGTAGACCGAAAGCTTGCGGGTGATAATTGAATCACCGGTCAGCGCCATAGTGAATTCTCCGTCGGCTGTTCGATGTTGACCGAATGCAACGGTGGAAAGGCCGAGGACGAGAATGAAGGTGGATGAAAGTGCAGGAATCAGGCGTTTCATGGTTTGGCTACCCCCTTTTGGGTTTGCGCATCAGCTTACCAGCCTTGACGCCGTGCTTACATAAGAAATAGATTCTTCCGACGAATTCAATAATTTAGGGATTGAGATGGGCATTCGAACGGTAATTGCGCTTGGGCTATTAACGCCATTGGCAGCGGTATTCGCACAAGACAGCAACGATGTGGTGGACCTTATAGATAGCCGCTACGAATCAACTGCCAAAATCGCGAGAGACATCTGGGAGTATGCTGAGGTTGGCTATCAGGAAACGAAAAGCAGCAATCTGCTGCAGGCAACGCTGAACGCTGAGGGGTTTTCGATCCAAGCGGGCGTCGCAAAAATTCCAACAGCGTTCGTTGCCATCTACGGTAGTGGCGAACCCGTTATTGCCATCCTCGCTGAGTTCGACGCCTTACCCGGCATCAACCAGGATTCCGTTCCGACGCGGCTTTTGATCGATGAAAAAGCAGCCGGACACGCTTGTGGTCACAATCTATTTGCAGCGGGTTCCATCGGTGCAGCCATCGCCGTTAAGCATTGGCTCGAAGAATCGGGTTCGTCAGGGACTTTGAAACTTCTAGGCACGCCCGCCGAAGAAGGCGGCAGTGGCAAGGTTTATATGGTGCGTGATGGCTTATTCGATGATGTGGATGTGGCGCTAACCTGGCACCCGGGCGACAACAACTCGGCGTCTGCCTCAACGACGTTGGCAAATCGGTCTGGAAAATTTCGCTTCCGAGGGATTTCGGCGCATGCTGCGGCTGCTCCGGAGAATGCACGGTCAGCGCTTGATGGCGTTGAGGCGTTCAATCATATGATTAACATGATGCGGGAACACGTGCCGCAGGAAACGCGTATTCACTACGTGATAACGGACGGCGGTAACGCACCCAATGTCGTCCCGGATTTCGCCGAAGTCTATTACTACGTGCGCCATCCGGACGCGGAGATTGTCAAAGACATATGGGCGCGTCTGGAAAACGCGGCGAAAGGTGCCGCAATGGGTACCGGCGTTGACGTTGATTGGGAAATTATTCACGGAAATTACGCCGTGATGCTCAATGAGACGCTCTCGGTCATGATGGATGAAAAGTTACGGCTGGTGGGCGGCGTGCAGTACAACGAATACGAACAAAGTTTTGCCGAGGAAATTTATCGTTCGTTTGACCGACCGAAGCATGCACTTGGCAGTCAGGAAGAGATCCAGCCATACACGGTCGATCAAACGTACGCCTCGACCGATGTTGGTGACGTGTCGGTCGCCGTACCGACTGTTGGCCTAAATACCGCTACGTGGGTGCCAGGAACCTCTGCACATAGTTGGCAATCGGTGGCGGCCAGCGGCATGACGATTGGCTACAAAGGCGCTCAAGTTGCGGCGAAAACGATGGCGCTCGCGGCGATCGAGTTGATGGAGAATGAAGCGCTGATTATTGCTGCACGTCTTGAATTTGAAACAAAACGCGGCGCCGATTTTGAATACGACTCACTTCTGGGCGACCGGCCACCACCGCTCGACTATCGAAATTGATGCTATTGAGGCTGTGTAAGAAAAATCTCCGTCATTGCGAGGAGGCGTAGCCGACGAAGCAATCCATGCAGTTCAACTAAGTATGGATTGCTTCGCTTCGCTCGCAAAGACGAATACGTAGTACTTACACCGCCTCTATGGCTCGGAATCTGGACAGTCGTCGCGTATCAAGTCGCGCGATATTTTGGGGACAACACATGAAAACGCTACCGTTACTTTTGCTAATCGCAATGTCGTTGATCGCGCAAGGCGCCATGGCGCAGTCGTCCAGATATGACTTGCCTATCAAAGAACATCTGTTCGACAACGGGCTCCGATTGTTGGTTATTGAGCGTCCCGATGAAGATCGCGTTGTAGGCAAGATTTTTACGGACATGGGCGCCCTAAACGAAACGCCGGGACAACTGGGTAGCGCTCACTTCTTAGAGCATCTCATGTTCAAAGGCACGCCGACTTTGGGGTCGCGCAATTGGACTGTCGAAAAGGGTCTGCATGAGCAGATAAACGCGGTGGAGGATGCACTAACGGAAGCGCTGAATCGATCGCGAAACGACCTACGTGAACGTGGCGTTTTTCATGATTACCAACATGCGACGTCAAGTCCCGAAATTGATGAGCTACGAACGCTAATCGAAACATTGAATATCCAGGTCCTCGAGTTGAACGATGAGGGGCCAATGAAGCAGTGGTATCAGGCATACGGTGGTACACGCCTGACAGCGACTACTGAACAGGAGTACATGAAGTTCGATTTAGATTTACCGGCCGATCGAGTCGAGTTGTTCTTGCGCGTTGAGGCGGATCGAATGCAGAACTCTGTATTCAGAAACTTTGATGCGGAACGCATGATCCTGGTCGAACAACGACTGGGGGATCTGAATCGAGCCGAGACAGATTTTAGGGAGGCAATGAATTCGCTGGTTGGCAGAGTATCGATGGTCTATGTGCCGGAAGGGTATAACAACGACTTCAGTCAATATACGCGTGAGTATCAGCGCGAGCTCTACGAGACTTACTTTGTACCGAACAATACGACATTGATATTTATAGGCGGCGTCACACTTGAAGAAATGGTGCCGAAGGTCGACCAATATTTCGGCGCGATGGAACGCAAGCCTGAGCCCGCACGCTACCAGGGCCGCGAACCGCTGCCTTCTGCGGAAAAGCGGCTCATGTGGCGGAGTGCGGTACTTTCTCCGCGCATTGATATTCGCTACCAAATTCCCGGTGTCGGTCATCCTGATCGGCCGCATTTCGAAGTATTGGAGATTGCGCTGGCTGAGCATTTGCGAAATGTCATGCAGGATGCCGATATCGACGGCAGCCTGGATATCAATACACGAGTAGTGCATACCACCCGATTCGGCGTGCCCGCGTCGATCAATTTTGAATTCATTTTGGCTGACTCGGATCAAGCGGCCGTGGCAGAAAAAACGCTGCTCGTCGAAATGGCCCGCCTCAGCGATGAAAACATCGATGTGACTGCAGTGGCTTTCGCACAGAAGGCCTTGCGTACGAAGTGGTACCGAACAGCGGCCGATCCCAACTCACTGGCATTCGAGATTGGCCACTTTGAAGTGATGGACAGCTGGAAGACGCTGCAGCCCTATTTGGAGGCTCGCGATGCCACGACTGTCGATACCATTCGAAAACTAATAGGTCGTTATTTCATTGCGAAAAATCGTTCCGTCGGTGTCGTCACAACAGCGGAGCAACAACCATGAAGCGAATTACGTGTTGGTTACTATTGGTGAGCGTGGGTCAATTTGTTGGCGCTCAAGACTTAACCCACCCGACGGACATGGGATTGCCCGAGAGTAACTTCGTTCGACCGGATCCAAGCGACTATCAAACGGTGCTTGAGAACGGATTGACTGCTTACGTTGCGCGTGCCGATCAGGTTCCGCTGGTGACGCTGAGCGCATTCATCCGCGTTGGCACTGTTGATGATGACAAGCAGGGCGCGGCTGAATCATTGCTGGAGTCGTTGCGTCACTCCGGCCCGGCGAATTTATCTCCTGATGAATTCACGGCAACGCTGAAGGCGATGACTGCCGACTACGTGGTGGAGATGCATGATGAATGGACAGAGATTTCGCTTAATGTGCCCGTTGAAGACCTCCATCTGGCGATGACCCTATTCGCGGGTATTGTTCGAACGCCCGGCATTTCCAGCGAAAACATCAGTAAGGTCGCGCTTGCTGTCGTGCCCGAAGCCAACGATTTGCAGGGTGAAGATGGGCCAGCGCTTTACGAAGGCTCATTGACTGCAACGGTCGATCGATTCCGCGATCTGATTTATGCAGACCACCCGTATGGTTCTAAGCCGAGTGGGGACGACTTTGATGAGCTGAGTGTTGCGGATGTCACTGAATTTCATGCCACGTATTTCGTACCCGGGAATGTTGTTCTCTCGATCGCAGGTGATCTGGACATCGATGCCATGCATCAAGAGGTTGCAAAACAATTTGGCTCTTGGTCACGACAAGACGTGTCGAAGCCGCCAACCATCGTTCCTGCCGTTGGGTCGAAGACGCGCCAGCATTCATTTCCAGCAGAAAAATTGCAGAGCTGGCTGGTGTTCGGTCATCACTTGCCGTTGGTGCCTGATCGAGATCAGGCTTCATTGGAGGTGATGAACTACATTCTGGCGGGTGGCCATCTGTGGACCCGGATGACAATCGAGACACGGTATAAGTACGGGTACACGAATGATGCCAGCGGTTTTTTAACGCAAAAATGGTTTGGGCCGGGTACCTACGATTTCAGGTCCTACAGTCGGCCGGAAGTAATCAAACCTATATATAAGAATATGCTGGATCAAATTTTTCGCATCAGAGACGAAGAAGTTTCAGTGGAAGAGCTATTCGTCGCCGTTGGTGCGCTGACGGAAGGCACCTTCCAAATTCAGTACCTTGATGGCTACAGTGCCGCACGAAATTTTGCGCTCGAGTACCTGCGCTACCGAAACCACGAACGCTCAGCGAGCTACGTGGATAGAATTCGGGCGGTAACAGGGAAAGATGTACTAGCGGCTGCACGAAAGTATCTTCGCCCCGACGAAATGCAAATAGTGCTCGTCGGACGGCCGGAGAATTTACTTAATTGAAAAGCTCGATCTGAATGTTGCTGCCCACTGTTGGGACACCCAAAATTAAATTGCCAACAACTATTAATCAGGACACTCAAAGTTAAATAGGCGAATCACGCAGTTTTGGTTAGAGCGTTGGATTGACGGTAGTGCTTTAATTTGAGCATGACACTGCCCC
>Ga0315339_1000747_pt1 | contig 35826 bp, 23 predicted proteins | sample ASW17metaG_FD_204514 | JGI IMG/M metagenome (GOLD analysis project Ga0315339, IMG submission 204514) | Ammonia-oxidizing marine archaeal communities from Pacific Ocean, United States - ASW #17 | ecosystem: Environmental > Aquatic > Marine > Oceanic | place: USA: California | collected 2016-12-05 | reverse complement strand
TCTCCCAGGTGAACAGGGCAATTGGAGTAGGAACCCAGCTTGCATGCAAGAAAACTATTCAAAAAAACGGGGGGATTGCCGCAGGGCTCCCAGTTATGCCTGGAGGATCCAGGTTTGGTGTTCCTTGCAGCACCGAATCGGGGCGACAGGATTTGAACCTGCGACCTCGTGCTCCCAAAGCACGCGCTCTGCCAAGCTGAGCTACGCCCCGCGATCCGGAGATTCTACTCCAACAAGGTCTTTATTTCGCCTTTGATCGCTTGCTGGCACCGCCACCGAGGCAACCAAGGTCGAACAGCAGGCCGATGATGATGATGATGATGCCCCCACCATTCCAGGGGCCACCCTCAAGGGTGCAGGCAAAGGCGTAGGCCAGCGTGGTCAACGGGAGAAACAGCAGGCCCAGGATCGGCACGATGATCGAGGGGTAGGCATTGTTGATGAAGGTGGGATACAGCAGCCAGACAAGGACCAGGGCGAGCCTGGGAAAGACCATTCCAAGCAATGAAATCAGGCAGCACATGGCATTCCCCTCAGTCCCAGCGGAAGACACCCTTCTTCCATGCGTAGATGTAGGCGATGATCGACGTAAGCAGGAAGAACAGGATCCGTCCGAAGAACAGCATGGATTCGTTGCTCATCGGCTCAAGTTGGGTGAAGTCCACGGCCCACGGGTAGAGAAAGATGATCTCGATATCGAAGACCAGGAAGGTCATCGCCACGATGTAGAAGCGGATGTTGAATCGCTTCCTTGCGGTCCCTACGGGATTCATTCCCGATTCGTAAGCCTGGTCCTTGGTCTGACCATGTGTCTTCGGGCCGAGGATCCCGGCCCCGACGATGTTTACGACTGCGAAGATCACTGCCATCAGGATGAGGATGGCGATTGGAAGGTAGTCAGTCAGAGTGGAAGCAAGGGCGGCGTGTGTCATCAAGGCGCATCATAGTCGGTTCGTATTCCGATTACTGGTTCCTGATCACGCAGAAAAAACCCCCGTAACGGGGTGGGTACCGTTACGGGGGGAGGGAAGAGAGAAGAAACCCTTGTGTGTCTGACCCGGAGGGTGAGACGGGCTTCCCCAGGTGCCAAGGTCATCCTTGAACCTTCGCGCATACACGCGAAACCGGAGAAGAAAGGAGGTTCGATCCAGGGATCGGATCGAAGGACAGTTCCTTTGTCCTCATCTGGGCTTGCCAGACATCCTTTCGACAAGCCCAAATAATGATGCCCTCCTTTCAACAGTGTCCGGTTCACGCTTCCAGACTCGAACAGGTGGATTCGAGCCAAGCTTCAGGATTCTGAATGCATCAACTGCATCCCATCGAGTTTCCGCAATTCATGCACTTGTAACACGTGCCGTTTCGAACGGTGATCGCCCCACATCCGTCGCAGGCCGGAGCATCGCCCATGAGCATTGCTGTTGACTGGTTCAACCCGGCAGTCGCGGCCATGGTGGTCTGCCCCGTGCCGGTGTCTGGGGTCATTGATACCGCGGCGTCCGTCTCCCGGGCGACGACATCGGCATGCTCGCTTGCGACCATGTCGATCATGTCCGAGGAATCGGATGTGACCTCGTCGTCTGCCGTGATTCGCGACCCTGTCAACGGGGCTATTTCCCCCTCGGGCTCCGTGTCCTTCCATGAACGGTCCTCCTTGACCTTCGGTGTGTCCTTCGGTTCCACGCGTGCCGCCGGTATGGCGGTGGTCGTCGGTCGAGGTTGTGAAGCAGCATTTGCTTCTCGGTACCCTTCGACGAACTCCATGCCCATCCAGCGGAAGATGTAGTCGACAAGGCTCTTGGCAAACGGGATTTCCCGGTTGGTCGTCATTCCCTGCGGCTCGAATCGTTGGTGTGCGAACTTGGTTACCAGGCTCTCCACAGGCACCCCGTACTGGAGGGCAACGCTGATGGCGGTACCAAGGCTGTCCATGAGCCCGCCGATGGTTGACCCTTCCTTGGACATCGTGATGAACAACTCGCCAGGCGAACCATCGTTGTACATCCCGACGGTGAGGTAGCCCTCGTGCCCGGCAACGTTGAAGTGATGCGTGAGACTTCGGCGTGTGTCGTCGAGGCGTCGGCGCATCGGTCGTTCGATGATTCGTTCGACGATTCGCTCAACGACTTTAGCCTCGGCTTCATCCGCGACGTGCCCGGCTGTCTCTGCAACATCGCAGGCAATCTCCGCCGATGCGGCCTCGAGTTCAAGTTCGTCCTCCTCCAGCTCATCCTCCTCGAGGGTGCCGGCCGAGGTATTCAGTGGCTGGCTGAGCTTGCAGCCGTCCCGGTAGAGGGCGTTGGCCTTGAGTCCCAGTTTCCAGCTGAGCCAGTACGACTCCGCGATGTCATCGATCGAGGCTTCATTGGGCAGGTTGATCGTCTTGGAGATCGCTCCTGAGATGAATGGTTGCGAAGCAGCCATCATCCGGATGTGTCCAGATGTGGCGATGTAACGACGACCTGTCGAGCCACACTTGTTGGCGCAATCGAAGACCGGGAGGTGTTCCTCAAGCAGGCCAGGCGAACCCTCAATGGTCTGTGTTCCACAGATGGTCGTATTCAATTCTGCTACCTGCTCCCGCGTCAGACCGAGGACCATGAGGCCGTTGAAGGATGAGTCGTTGCGGGCATCATCGATATCGACACCGAGTTCCTCGAGGATGTGCTCGGGCATCGTCCAGGCCGTGAAGGCGAAGCCGATCTCGAAGATGGTCGGCAACTGGTCGATGACCTTGTTGAGATCTTCATTTGAATAGCCCTTGGACCTGAGGAAATCCCTGAAGAGAAGATCGTCGCCGTCTTCTGCAACACCCTTGGGCATGGGTACATCGAGGGAGAGCGCACCCATGACGTAGGTCATGATCAGTCGTGACTGGTCCTCGTCATAGCCCAGTGCAGCCAAGGCGGGTCGAAGAGATTGATTGGCGATCTTGAAGTACCCACCACCTGCAAGCTTCTTGAACTTGGTCAAGGCGAAGTCGGGCTCGACACCGGTGGTATCGCAGTCCATGAGCAGACCAATCGTGCCCGTGGGGGCAATGACGGTCGTCTGGGCGTTTCGATAGCCATTCTCCTCGCCGAGGCTCAGAGCTTCGTCCCATGATTCCACTGCGCGAGCAAGGAGTACCTGTGCATTCTTGAGCCCGATGCCGTCGCTCTTGAGGCATTCGTGGTCGATCGAAACGGGTGGGATGTCGAGAAGTTCCCACTCTTCGGAGTCACGTTCAAGTCCATGAGCGGCTCGTCGATGATTTCGGATGACCCGAAGCATCGAATCACGATTGTCCTCGAAGCCCGAGAACGGACCCAGCTCCGCAGCCATCCGAGCGCTCATTGCATAGGTCCGACCGGTCAGCATGGCGGTGATGGCGCTGCAGACAGCGCGGCCATCGTCCGAGTCGTAGGGAATGCCCGCCTGCATCAGCATGGCGCCGAGGTTGGCGAAGCCCAGGCCGAGTGTCCTGTATCGGTGGCTTTGCTCGGCGATCTGCTTGGATGGGAAGGCGGCCATCAGTACCGATATTTCGAGCACGATGGTCCAGATGTCGATCGCGTGCCCATAGCCTTCGACGTCGAACTCATGGGAGCCGGCGTCGAAGAAGCGAAGCAGGTTGATCGAGGCAAGGTTGCATGCCGTGTCATCGAGGAACATGTATTCACTGCATGGGTTCGATGCATTGATCCGGCCGGATTCGGGGCATGTGTGCCACTGGTTGATGGTTGAATCAAACTGGACACCGGGGTCGGCGCATTGCCATGCCGCGGTACAGACCTGGTCCCAGAGTTCACGGGCGGGAAGGCACTTTGAGATTTCGCCGTCCGTACGACGGATGAGTTTCCACTCGGCGTCGGTATCAACAGCCCGGAAGAAGTCACTCCCGAGTCGGATCGAATTGTTCGAGTTCTGGCCGGAGACGGTCTGGTATGCCTCACCGTTGAAGTCGTAATCGAGTTCCAAGCCCAGCCGTTCCGCCATGGCTCGCTGGCCTGGAGACAGGGATTTCATGCCTTCGACAAGCGAGGCGACCTTGAGTTCCTCACGGACCTTCCAGTTGATGAACGCCTCGATGTCGGGATGGTCTGCGTCAAGACAGACCATCTTTGCTGCCCTGCGTGTCGTACCACCGGACTTGATGGCGCCTGCAGCGCGATCACCGATCTTCAGGAAGCTCATGAGCCCCGAGCTCTTGCCACCTCCGGAAAGTGCCTCGTCTTCACCGCGTATGTTCGAGAAGTTCGTTCCCGTGCCTGAGCCGTACTTGAAGAGCCGGGCTTCCCGCGTCCAGAGGTCCATGATGCCGCCTTCACCGACCAGGTCGTCATTGATCGACTGGATGAAGCATGCATGTGGCTGTGGATGCGAGTATGCATCGTTGGCTGGCATTGCTTCCCCGGAGGTGGGGTGGTTGACCCAGTGCCCCTGGGGGGGGCCGCTGATGCCATATGCCCAGTGCAGGCCTGTATTGAACCACTGCGGGCTGTTTGGAGCTGCAACCTGGTGCAGAAGCATCCAGCACAGTTCGTCGTAGAAGGTTTCAGCGTCACCACTGGTATCGAAGTACCCGTGCTTCTCACCCCAGGCACGCCAGCAACCTGCCAGTCGATGGATGACCTGCTTTGCAGATCGCTCCGGGCCGGTCAATGCCTGGCCGTTCTCATCAAGGATCGGTTCACCGTCATCCCCGAGTTGTGGGACTCCCGCTTTCCTGAAGTACTTGCTCACCATGATGTCCGTGGCAAGTTGGCTCCACTGCCTTGGTGTCCACGCATTCTTCATCTCGAACACGACGGAACCATCCGCATTCGTGATGCGGCTGCTTCGCTGTTCCCATTCGACCGTGCTGAATACGTCCTGCCCCGGGGTCGTAAATCGTCGTTTTATCTGCATCTCGTTCCCTGAGTTTCACTGCCTGCGGGGTCCTACCCCGAGGTCCACCTGGTTTCTTGTCCTGACGCACGCATAGGGGAATCACCCGTTTCCGTAGTGTTCCATCCTGCCTTGTATGCGTCCCTCCTGGCCTTGATTGGGCCGTGCCAGTCCGTTTGCACGCCCCATGGGCTTCCTGATCCTCATTTTCCCTTCTTGCACCTGAAATCGGCCCTTCAAATCAAGAGCCTCGGTGCGTTCCTTGTTATCTCGTAGGCTCACGTACCCCGATATTTAGGGCAATAGGGCCGACAAGGGTGTATCGTACTACCACATGTTGTGGCTGCAACAAACCCATACACACCATCTTGATTTATTGTGAACAAACTCCCAACATACTGTCAAACATGGTTTTAAGCGTTAAAAACGCATCTGGTCAGTTGGTCGATGGCTTGTGGACAAAGGAGAAGGGGGGTTGAAGAAGTATGGATTCGTGGCCCTGGAAGTGGTTCCGGGCCCTTGGTACAGACCGTGACGAATAGGATTGGCTCAATGCATGAAGACGTGGGCACATTGCTGGAGGACTTGACCGAGGCACAGCGAGATGCGGTGACGACCATGGATGGTCCATTGCTCGTCCTTGCAGGCCCCGGTTCTGGAAAGACAACGGTTGTTACGCGGCGCATGGCCTGGTTGATTGCGCATGGTGTACCTCCGTGGCGGATTCTTGCATTGACGTTCACGAATAAGGCTGCCGGCGCAATGCGGGATCGTGTCGACCTGCTGCTGCAGCAAGGTGATGTTGACGCGCGGGACGTGACGTGCATGACATATCACGGTTTCTGCGCGCGTGTTCTGCGCCAATATGCGGATGCAGCAGGAGTTCCACCTGGTTTTTCAATCTACGACACGACTGATAGGCGATCCGTACTCAAGCAGTCGATTCGGAGAGCCGAACTTGATCCGGCGAACTGGACACCTGCTTCAGTCGGTGAATCAATCAGCAGTTGCAAGAGCATGCTTGTTACGGCGGACGCCCATGAAGAACATGCAGGCGGCGACTTCTATTCGAGAACCATCGGTCGCGTCTACCGGGCCTACGAGGAGATCATGCATGCGAATGACGCGTTGGATTTCGATGATCTGCTGATGCGCATGGCACTCATGCTTCGCGACGATGCTGCAGTCCGCGGTGCGCTCCAGGATCGATACAGGCACCTGATGATCGATGAGTACCAGGATACGAATCATGCCCAGTTCCTGATTGCGACCTCGCTGGTCGGCCCGGACAGAAACATCTGTGTCGTCGGTGATCCGGACCAATCCATCTATGCCTGGCGTGGAGCGGATGTTCAGAACATCCTTGAGTTCGAGGAGCAGTTCCCGAATGCGAAGGTGGTACCCCTTGGCCGGAATTTCAGGAGTACGGGCCATGTTGTCGCCGCTTCGGCACAGCTCATCGGGCACAATGCTTCGCACATGCAGAAGGAACTGCATACCCAGCTCGAGGATGGAGCCCGGGTACTGCTCCAACCGGCAGGTGATGAGCACGAGGAGGCGGCCTCGATTCTTGCGGCGTTCAAGGAACATGCATCTTCCGGAATCCAGTGGAACGAGATGGCGGTTCTCTACAGGATCAATGCCTTGAGCCGTGTTCTTGAGCAGGCATTCCGGGATGGAGGCGTGCCATATGTTGTTGCTCGCGGGACAGCGTTCTACGAACGAGCTGAAATCAAGGATGCCCTGGCCTACCTGCGACTCGTGGTCAATCGAAATGATGACACGGCGCTTCGCCGTGTCATCAACTCGCCGCCACGGGGCATCGGCAAGACTTCACTGAGCCGGGTTGAACAGCATGCAATGCTCGGCAACATCCGGCTTGGGGAAGCGTTGCGGGAGGCAGGGCGGATCAACAACATGGCGGGACGGGCTGCACGATCAATCGCCGCCTTCGTCGAGATGATCGATCGCTGGCGGGCCACTGCGGACGGGGGAAGCCTCATCATGGATCTCCCCGACCTCGTGACAAGCGTCATACGCGAGTCGGGACTTGAGAAGGCATTCAAGACCGGCCGCGGTGATGAAGACATGGCGAGGGTGGAGAACCTGGACGAGCTCGTGACCGCTGCAGCTGAATGGACACCACCACCCGGGGATGAAGGCATCGAGTCGGCCACGATTCTCGAGCAGTTGGCGGCCTGGCTCGAATCCATCGCACTTGTCAGCGATGCGGACATGGTTGATCCCGAGCGTGGTGCAGTTACGCTCATGACGCTTCATGCGGCGAAAGGGCTTGAATTCGACGTAGTTGCAATTGCAGGCCTGGAGCAGGGGCTCCTTCCACATGGCCGCTCCATAGGCGAGGAGAACGGCCTGGAGGAAGAACGTCGTCTCTGCTACGTAGGCATGACCAGGGCACGCAGGTACCTCTCCCTGACCTGGGCACATCGCCGAACCGTTCGTGGTATCACCGAGCGGGCCATGCCCAGCCAGTTCCTTGGTGAACTTCCCGATGATGCCATTGAGCGTGCTGTCGACCATGATCCATGGTCCGGGGGCCGATCAGCAGTTCCAGACACCAATTGGAAGGTCGGCATGACTGTTCGGCATTCAACCTTCGGACTCGGTGTTGTTCGTCGTGTCATTCACAGGCCTCGAGGTACGACCGTGACTGTTGATTTCCTCGAGTACGGGCAACGAACACTGCTTGTTACCCACGCGAAACTTGAGCGTGTCGATCCAGAGGAGCGACCGTGGGAAGGCATCGATGTCCCACTGTGATCGATCCATGACTCCATCTCCGGCGGATTGGGTACTTGACCTGTGTCGAGCGGAGGGATTTGCAATTGCAGGTGTTGCGCCAGCGGAGGCAAGTGCTCGTGCTGCGGAGCAGGATGCCTGGTTTGCAGATGGTCGGCATGGATCCATGGCCTGGATGGAGAAGCATGTTGCGATCCGGAAGGATGTACGCAGGATCCTCGATGGAGCGCAGTCGGTCATCTGCGTCGCTGATCGCTATTCGCTCGGCGAGGATGATGATGTTTCGGCTGGGTGGGGCCGCGTTGCCCGGTATGCACGAGGGAGGGATTACCACGTCGTCATGAAACGTCGACTCCACTCCGTATGCGATGCACTCGCTTCGCGGGAAACCAACCATGTATTCCGCGCCTGCGTGGATTCGGCTCCCATTCACGAGCGTGAACTTGCTGAGTCTGCTGGTCTTGGCAGCATCGGGAAGCACACGCTCCTGATTGCCCCGGGTACGGGAAGCTGGATACTCCTGGGCGCGATCGTAACGACGTTGCCACTTGAACCTACCCGTCCGTCCGGTCTGCCACCGGATGATCCATGTGGTACCTGTACCCGCTGCATCGATGCATGTCCGACGGATGCGATTGAGCCATGGTCGATCGATGCCAGCCGCTGCATCAGCGAGGTGACGATCGAACGTCGGGGGCCGGTCGATCCCAAGCTCCATCCACAGGTCGGTGACTGGCTTTTTGGTTGCGACATCTGCCAGGAGGTCTGCCCGCACAATGCAATGACAACCCGGAACCAGGTGATCCCGGTCCACGAGGCCTACGGCAGTCCACCGACACCACAGGTGGAGGGACGCACCATTGATGGAGCTGCATTCAACCTTGAGACTGTTCTTGATTGGGGAAGTACCGAGCGTTCAGCGGCATTCACGTCTTCAGCCATGAAGCGGGCGAACCTGGAGATGATGCGCAGGAATGCGGTCATCGCAGCGGGGAATGTTCCCGTTCAGGTGCAGGGTGGTTCGAACCTTGCCGGGAAGATCGCGTCCATCGCGTCAGACAGTGGGGAAGGGGAACTGGTTCGATCCACCGCCCGGGATGTTGTCACCAGGCATGGAGACTGAATCATGGACCGGCAGGCGATCCGCCGCCGAGTGCCTGTCCGATGGCCATGTCGATTCCCATCGAGTTCGCGATCGTTCCATCCTGGATCTGCTTCGTGACACTCTGGAATGCAGCAATCATCATCGGAAGCTGCTTCATGCCTTCGGCCAAGGCTGGAGTACGAGCGTAGTTCTCATCTTCATTGATCATCCAGCCGTGCTCCGTCTTGACCAGGTACTGGGTGATCGGTGGTCCCATGGGCTGGTCAACCGTGATCTCAGCAGTCGTGTCGGAAGTGGCCTTCAAGGAGTCCAGGTGCATCTTCGAGATACTGTTGTCGATCTGTGTCTTGATCATGCTAAGCGTTGGGGAGGATGCTTCACCGAACTTAGTCTGTGCCGCACCCCAGAGTCCCTGGAAGGCATCGAGGAACTCCAGTTGGAGCGTGTTTCCCTGCCGGGCTTCCGGCGTCGTCGAGTACGAATGCGCGTGGATCGCCTGGAGTTTCTGCTTGAGTGTCTGCGGTGACTCAACCAGGCTGTTGAGGTATTCGACGAGCGCCTGCGGGGTGTCGTAGGACGGGCCTGTTGCGACTGGATCCGGGACCGGGTTGGCTGGTGGCGGTGTTGTGGAGGGAGTCTCAGGCTGGATGGCAGCTTGTTCCATCTCGCTGGAAAGACCCATCATGTTCATTGTCGATTCGATCTTGCTTCGAATCTGGTCAACCTCGCCCCCTCGGACATTGCCAAAGGCCTGGATGGCGGCTTCTCCGGCAGATTTTGCGCCGGCACTGACCTCGGCAATGGTGTTCTCGACCTTCTTCAACTGCATTGCATACGAATCGCGATTGCCAATGACCTTGCTGCTGGAAAGTCGACCGAGGAGTCCTTGTCGTTCCATGAGTCCTCGAAGGCGGCTTCCGTCAACCTGGAAGACGAGCAGTTGTGCCTGGCTCTGGAGCAAGGTGGCTGCATCCTTCCCGAGCTTGTCGATGCTTCTTGACCCTGTCCGTGCATCACCGGCAGCCTTCTCGAGAGTGCTGCGAGCGGACGCATAGGACTGCGACAAAGGCCCGGTGTCCTGGTCATTGAGGGACTGCATGGCAGCATTGACCTCGTCGTTCATCCGATTGAGCAGGGTTCGAGCGGAACTTGATTGAGACGAGTAGGAATCGACAATGGCTTCAAGTGATCCGTGCGCTGCAGTGACTTCATTGATATGTTCCTGGGTCTGGACCGAAGCAAGCCGCGTGTGATCAATGATCGGCTGGGTTTCCAGGTCCAGGAGGATCTGCCTCCGCGCCACTTTGATCGCCAGCATGTCGGCCTCGTTGTCGACCTCGACTGATCGTTGGAATGCATCGAATCCTTCGAGGACGCCAAGTGATGCCTGTTCTTCCCGCAGTGATTCAGCCGCTCGCCGCAGGTCGCTGATTCGCGCAGATTGGCTGGCGTTCTCCTCATCCATCGCACTGACAGGAGCCTGCATGTCACTGAGTTGTCGGTGCAGGGCGGCATGGGTTGTCTCGAGTTGCGATCGTCGTTGCTGGAGAGGGCCACTTCCAAGTTGATCGATCGAAATATCCCGCTCGTCGATGAAGGCCTGGAGTGAGTGCATGAGATCGATGAGGCTGTTGAGGTGGCTGATCTCGTTTCGAAGCGACAATTCGATCGTATTGAATGCGTTGACCTCGACTTGGCCGAGCTTGATCTGTGTCGAGGCCAGGAGCAGATCGCGGTTGGCCTGCTGGATCTTCGTCCCACCCCGGATAGAACGGATTTGGCTGATCGCCTTCTGCAACTGCTCGGGGTTCTTCCCGGCTGCAGCGACAACACTCTCCGCCTGGCGGGCTTCGGCACTGGCTCGTGCCTGGTCGAGGGAGGCCTCATGTTCACACCCCATCAGCAGGGTGGATCCTGCAAGGATCAGTGCGAATGTCCATTCAGTCGAGAGGCATTTCGAAAGCATGATCAAGGTCCTTCTGGTTTCTTGTCCGGGCCTCACAGTGTATCACCTTGGGACTGCTGGAGCTGGTCTTCCAGACCTGTCAGGGGCCTTCCAGCTCTGTATTCCTCGGAGACAGATCAGGGATCGGGTACTGGGGTCTCGGGGTCGTCTTCATCGAGTTCATCCAACTGATGCTGTTGTCCATCAGTTCTCGATGCCTGGTATCAAACACCGGCGTCCAGCCTGGCACATCGGGATGGGGCGTTATCGTCTCGCTCCGTGGAAGCCCATACTGGAGGAGCAACGACTGGGCCGGTCGTTCCCAGTCGATGATCGGCATGCCGTCCGATGTTCGAAACCGTTCAAGGACGATCAGGTTGGTATAGCAACTCCCCTTGCTTGTCAGTGCATCCCGCCTGAGCCGAAGCCGGCCGGAATCGACACCTCCATGACAGCGATTTGTGGAGCAGTTGTTGTTGAGCCAACTGTCATGAACACGTTCGCGGAAGAGTTTGAGTGACAACGGTTCACTGATCACCTGGATGCGGTTGTACAAGTCATGGGTCCGCAGGCGGAACATCATCTTCACGATTTCGATCGAGTCGGCCCTGAAGAGATCGGCCTGCTCGGCTTCCGTATCGGGGATCAGGTCGCTCGCGCCGTGTCTGCTGATCAGTTTCTCGATCACGTCCCTGGGAACCAGGACCCGAGGGGGGTTGGTCATGTCGATCTCGTAGACGCGTATAAGATTGACTTCCTCGGAAGTCAGCAGCCTCGGGGCATCGCTGTTCTTCTTCTTGCCCGGACCGGTTCCGGGTTCTGTCCGGTTCGAGTTGGCAGTATGCAGTTTCAACTGTGCATGGAGTGATCGGAACTTCCGGACCGCATCGCCGTCGGCTTCGGACATGTCGGACTCGTCAAGCTCAATGCGTGCCAGGTCGTATTTATGTTCATTGATCAGCCATTGACAGAGTGCAAACTGTGCATGGATGCCCCCGTTTCTCGAGAGCAGTTTTCGATCGACGTACTGCTCTTCGAAGGTGGGATCCAGGACGATGTGGCTTACTTCGCTTCGATACATGACAATTGGAATCTCGGACACGAGGATCTCAACCTGGTCGAAATCATCCCGGACAATCACGCCCTTCCGGTTCTTCCCGGATCGAAGGATGACCGTTCCACGTTGAGGAGTCGGAAGATCCTCGAGCCGAAGGATGTCCAGCAACTGGCTTTTTGGCCAGCTTTCAGTGATGCCTGCCAGTGATTCCACGACAAGCACCGAGTCGTCCTCGTATTCAACATGACCGGAAACCTGCTTCGCCCGCGTGATATGAACAATGACCCTCGGTCGTTCTTCGATTCCGTCTGCTTCAACCGACGGTCCCTGGAGGAGCAGTGACATCATGATGCAGGCAACAGACAACAGGATGTGGCGTGCGTTCATTGTTCACTGCTTTCAAACAAGTTGGCTTCAGGAGTTCTCTTCAGAAGGGGTTCGACTCATGGAGGAGAGTATTCCTGCCTGTCGAAGAATTGCTGCAATGCGATCGCGGTGCTCTGCCGATGTCGCTTCCACCTCGCTTGCAAGGCTGTTGCGATCCTGTTCAAGTCGAAGGTACTCCATGGCCAGGCTGGCGATGTTGTCATCCGGGATCGACTCGAGCGAGGAATAGCCTTCCCGATACACCATGTGCGCGGCGAGAGTTTTCGCCATGATCCACCGAAGATAGGGTGGAGGTGTCACGGTCTTCAGGCGTTTTCCGGCCGTCTTGACCAGTATGGGTGGCAGGTGATCATCTATGAGATGGCCCAGTCGACCCATGTCATCCTGTTCCAGTTCGTCAAGGGAAGTCTCGATGGCATCGGCCATCCGGATAATCACCTCGCTGATCTTCCTGCAGAGGTGGGGCATCGAGAGTGTTCGTTGCTGGACATAGATTCGTGTCAACAGTTCAGCTTCCTGTCGTGCCAGGAGGCGTAGTTTCTCAATAACCTCCTCCACGAACTGCGACTTTATGGCCAGGAACTCCTCCGTACTCAGGAGCATGCTTGCAATGATCTCGAAACTCGAGCAGATCACGCCGCACTTGTTGGCCGAGCTGTCCTTGAAGATGAGACACCCCGAATCATGGAGTGCATCCCGGGCTTCGGGGGTCAGGAAGAGGTTGGCTCCCTCGACGATCAGCGCGCTGCTGGGTCGCCCGTCTTCAAGCAGGAACTCGGACCAGTTGCCTTCATGAATCGTGTTGGGCCGCCCCCCGCAGGGAAGGAAGGCATCCGCCACGATGCGATTGTGCAGCGTATTCCGAAGCCTGACTCCATCAGCTTCCTCGATGCTTGCAATGGTGCCGGTACCGGCCAGGCATTTCTCGTTGAACTCGGCAATCGGTCTCGATTCTTCAACGAGCCGAAGCAACTCGACATGATCGAGCCCTTCGCTGCATTCGGCGCTGCCACTGCCATCGGCAATCCCGACGATGCGTACGTTGTCACCGTAATCCCGAATCAGGATCTTGATCGCATTGCCGCCGACATCCCCATCCGGGCCACCAGTCATCTTGACGCTGAAAGGTGAACTCCTCGGATCGATGCCAAGCGTCGAAAGACCAACCTCCAGGAAGACGCATACACCTTCACTCGTGACCCCGTATTCCTTGTGATTGATTCCTGCGCCAGCCTTGGAACTCATCAGTGCCGTGGGCATGGTGTACCCGCGGTATTCAGCTCGATTCACGATCCACTCGATGAGTTCAGGTGTCACGTTTTCATCAGGGCCCAGGTAGAGCAGTTCGTCCTGGCCGAGGCGATCGACGATCAACTTCCGGGTGGACGTGTCAGTGGTAATCAGGTCGAGCAGGGAATCGATGAAGGCTTTTACGGAACGCCGTGTCCTGCTGGTGGGATGTACGAGTAGTGCAGCCTTGGATCCACCTTCCGGGATGTCCTTGTTCTTCAACTGTTGTGCAGCGGCTAGACCATACGCTTCGTCATAGAGTCGCTCGACCTCGCTGGCATGCTCGGCCCTGCCCCGGGGAAGAATGACCCTGATACCGCCCCGGGCAATATCCCTGAACCGGACGTGAAATCCATTGAAGCCCCGGCCATGTACGAAGAACACGCCGAAAGGACGGTCCGGGCGGGCATCACATTCAAGGAACCTCGGGTCAAGTCGCATTGAAAGTGCGTAGCGGTCATCGAGGTAGAGATTCGTCTTCAGCACGGACATCACGGCTTCGACCATGCACCCGAGCACCGTCCTGGCATCCTCGAGGTCGACCTCGCTCTCGATCCGTTTCTGCAGCCGTCGTGCGGTTGTCCAGAAGGCCTTGTCTTCAAGTGGATCAACCGGGTTGAAACGCTGCAGGAGCAGGTCACAGACAGCAGAGGCGATCTCGATGTTCGCCTCGTACATGTTGCGGATCCGGTCGCTCGTGAAGGCGTAGGAATTGATTTTCGTCAACACCTGGTGAACGAGATCCCCGAGCGCGACGATCAACTCCGAGTGAATGAGATCGAGTTGTGGATGCGTGTGGTCGATCTGGATGCAGCGTTCGTCGACCCACTTGATTCGCAGGAGATCCCGTCGAACCTGTTTCCAGAGTTCTCCGTCGGGATCGATCGCATGACCATCCTCGCCCTCGACGACGAAGCCAAGGAGACTGATCGACCCGTTGTTGCCATCCGTGATCGTGTCGAGGTAGGCACGATGAATGTTGATCGAGGATCGACTCAGGAGTCGTGCGATCCGCTCCAGCATGGAACGCCGGGAACTGTTGCTGACAGCTACGACGATCCTGCTGTGGTTCGGGTCGGCTGCTTCCTTTTCGATCGAGGCATCCGTCCCATCCGTACCGGTCACGGCGCAACAGAGTTTCCAGTGATTGCACATGCGGAGAGGCGTGAGTGTCAGGACGTAGTCGGCATTGCACCTGTGGAAGTACTCCCGGACCTCTTCGCTCTTCCATTCAGGCAGGTGGACCGCGGCATACTCGATGGTGCTTTCGAGCTTGCGTGCCTGCTCCTCGTCCGATTGGTCGAAGGCCGGCATCTGTCCGAATTCGAACGTGTCAATGACAAGGTTGCCATCCCGGGCGGTGTGGATCTTGGCTGCGCGAAGAGGCTGATCGCTGGGCAGTTCGGAGACCAGTTCCGCGAGGACACCGGGGTAATCCAGGGGTCTCATCGAGGTCCACTCCGTGCCATCTTCACTTCGCAGGGTCAACTCAAGTGGTCGACAGGAGGCCTTTGCAGCCGTGATGGCTCGCATGTGCGCCAACTGGGTATCCGGATCGGTGTCCTGGAAGTACATCATCGGCATCTGCTCGATGAACCAGGGGACCACCTCGTTGGCCATCGCCCTGAGGCTCTCGGTGACCTGGTCGATGATCGCTCCCGCATCGGTGGGTCGTGGGGATGTGGATGGCTCTGGAGTTCCCTGCATCGGGGTATGAATACCGAGGCAAGGCGCGCGAATCAAGGGTTTGAGCTGTGGAACTTGGCTTCTTGGACTGGAACGCGTATTTTTACATCAATGCGAGGCATCACAGCACTGCTTATTGGCAATTTCGATGGGGTTCATCTTGCCCACCAGTCACTTGTGCAGGAAGCCAGGCGTCGTGCTGGATCTGCCGGTGAGGTCGTGGCATTGACCTTTGAACCTCACCCCGTCACGGTCCTCGATCCTGGAGCGGAACAACGAAGGCTGACGACTGCTGCAGGGCGTTCTCATCTCCTGGAGGAGGCCGGGTGCGATCGAGTTGTCGAGATGGAACCGACACCTCAGCGACTTGCCCAATCACCCGGGGACTTCATCGCCTGGTTCGTGGATGAGTTTCACCCCGACGTACTCGTCGAGGGGCCGGATTTTCATTTCGGCAGGGATCGGTCCGGTGATGTACGACTCCTGTCAACAATTGGTGGCACGTCGGGGTTCGAAACGGTCGTTGTCGAACCGATTACAGCACCACTCCCTGGCGGCGAGGTGGTCGTTGTTCGCAGCGGTTTGATTCGAACACTCCTGGAGGAGGGAAGGATCGAGGATGCCAATGCACTGCTCGGCCGCTGCTGGTCACTGGAGAGCCGGGTCGTCGAGGGAGACAAGCGAGGTCGAACCCTGTCGATGCCAACTGCGAACCTGGACCATGGCGACCTGATTCTTCCTCGGGATGGTGTGTATGCGGGAAGGGCGGTCCTGCCTGGTGGCGAGCATCGACTTGCTGCAATCAGCGTCGGTGTAAAACCGACGTTCGAGACCGTTGATCGACTCTGCGAAGTGCACCTCCTGGATCATGCCGGTCCACTGGATGACTACGGCTGGTGGATCCAGGTCAAGTTCGATCGCCTGATCAGGGACCAGATCGCCTTTGACTCGACGGAGGCGCTGATGGAACAGATGGAACATGATGTTGAAGCAATCCGGCAGTGTGGGATTGATGTCGGGCCGACCCATGGCTCATGAGAGCGTGCTTCCACGGTACAGTCTGCATATGGAAACCTACGAGACGACGACAACCTGGCCTGACCTGGCAGAACGTGTGCGAAATGCAGGCTCTCTCCTGGTTGTTACGCATCGCAAGCCTGACGGGGATGCGATGGGATCCTGTTTGGCCCTTGCTCGTGCACTGCCACAGGATGTCGGGATCCACCTGGTCGGTCCGATTTCTTCGACGCTCAGGATGCTGGCTGGGGATACACCCTTTACCGATTCCGAGACGGAGCCAACCGGCGAGCCTGACCTGATCATCCTTGTCGATACGGGGGCATGGGTTCAGGTCGGCCCACTCTCGGATTGGCTGAAGGCCCGCCGAGATCGCATCATCGGCATGGACCATCATCCTGTCGGGAATGACATTGCACCGGATCGAATCATCGACACCTCGTGTGCTTCTGCAACCATGATGGTGCTTCGCCTCCTCGATGAACTGGGCATCAACATCGATGAAGAAGGCGTTGGCGAGGCTCTCTTTACAGGCCTGGCTACGGATACTGGTTGGTTCCGTCATTCCAATGCTGATTCCGCTGCGTTCGAAATGGCATCTCGCCTCATCAAGTCCGGGGTCGATCGTGACAGGATGTACAGGTTGCTCGAAGAAGAAGGATCTCCCGGGAAGTTGGGCATCCTTGCACGGGCTCTGGGTTCTATGGAGTTTGTCTTCGATGGCACCTGCGTCATCATGCAGTTGACAGGGGATGACTTTGCTGAAACCGGTGCCACTCGTGTCGAGGTCGAGGGCCTGGTCAACCAGCCCCTGTCGATCAGCAGCGTCCGTGCATCCTTCCTTCTCTATGCGGAGGAGGACGGGGCAACGAAGATCAGCCTTCGATCAAAACCACCCACTGGAGAGTACGAGCCCATTGATGTCAGCGAGCTTGCGGTGAAATTGGGTGGTGGTGGCCATGTCCGCGCCAGTGGGGCGCGACTCGCCCAGGATCTTCCCACGGCCCACGCCAAGTTGATGGAAGCATTGTCGGCTGCAGCAGGACCCTGATGGGAACCTCGGGGCTCGCTCCATCACGTGCCTGGTACATGCTGGCCTTGATCCTCTTGGTTGTTGCTGCAGCAGTTGCCGCTGGTGCACTCTTCAAGTCGATCCGGCAGATCAATTTCAAGCCGATCACGATTCCGGGTGAGACCGACATCAATGTCATGACACCGGGAACGTGGCTCGTGTGCATCGAGTCCACCGACGGTTCGTCACCAGTGGCGAACTATGACATGCACATCGAGTTTCTCGATCCTGCCACAGGGGAATCCCTGCCCATGCGTCAACGATCCTCTCCATTGAACTACCAACTTGGCAGCAGGAGAGGGTCTTCGGTCGGTGACGTCACGTTTCCACGTACCGGCAGATGGATTGTCACTGGAACCCCTGCGGCAGGTGCCGCACCGGGCGAGGTTGATACGGAGTATGTTGTTGGTCCGGATCCGGTTGGCAGCGTCATGTGGACCATGCTCATCAGTGGAATCATCACCGTGGTCCTCTGTTCGCTTGCCCTGGGGACCTGGTGCCTTGTTTTCCTGCTTCGATGGCGAAATCGAGGCACTGCCTGACGTACACTGCAGGCATGGAGTCGGTCCACAAGCTCATCGACATGGCACGATCTCGTGTGCGAGTATCTCGTGCATTGCATGCCTGCCAGTACGCTGCCTGTGCCCTGGCCTTCGCGGCCCTGGTCCTGTCGATTCTCGATCGTCTTCCTGCCGAGTCCTTTCTTCCATGGCCGGTCATTGCATACGGGCTGCTGGCCCTTCTTGCAGTGACCACGATGCTTGCCTGGGTGATGGTTCGACCCAGCGACCTGGCCATGGCTGCCCTCGTTGATCACCGGCTCGATCTTGACGATCGACTTGGGACTGCACTCCAGATGGCTCGGCGAGGAGATCCAGTGGCCCTCGCTGTTGTCAAGGATGCGTCTGCTACGGCCAGAGACCCACGTACTGCCGAACGGGTTCGGCGAACACTGCGTCCCGTACCGCCTGGCAACTGGTGGGCACCACCGGTCATCATCATCGCAGCCCTGCTGATTGGCTTCATGGGCCAGGCGGACCTGTTCGCTTCCTCGCCCCAGCCTGCCAAGGACGCCAGTGTCGTGATGGAGACGGACACGTCCATGGATGACGTGACATCAGTCATCGAGGCCCAGCCCCAGTTGAAAGAGGCCATGTCGGAACTGCTCCAGGAGATGGAAGAAGCCAGGACCAGGGATGCGGGGGAGGAACTGGCACTTGAGGAAACTCGCCGAGAACAGTTGAAGCAGATGACGGAAATCGAGCGAGCGCTCGATGAGGTCGTGTCGGGTGAACAGGGGCAGGCGATGGAATCGCTTCGCGAATCCCTTCGACAACTGGACCAGCCCGGCAGCCCGGCAGCCAGTGAGATTGCAGAAGCACTTTCCGAGGGTGATTTCAGCAAGGCTGCTTCGGCACTTGAAGCCATGCAGGAGCAGCTTGCATCAGGTTCAATGTCTGAAGAGGAACGGGAAGCACTTTCGGAGCAGCTGGAAGCACTTGCCGAGCAACTCAAGGAACTGGCTGCGGATGAAGCAGCGCTCAAGGAGGCTTTGAAACAAGCCGGGCTCGATGAGCAGTTGGCAGGTGATCCCGCTGCACTTGAGGAAGCTTTGCAGCAGGCCGAGCAACTCAATGAGCAGCAGCGAGAGCAGTTGATGAACCTCATGAAGTCACAGCAGTCATCTCAGCAGGCCTGCAACAAGCTTGGAGAGGCCTGCAGCAAGATGGCCGGTCAGTGCAAGAACGGCACTCCGGGCAGCAGCAGTTTCGGAAAGGAGATGGGGAACCAGCTTTCTGAACTGGAGCAGGCACAGCAGATGCTCAAGCAGGCACGAGCAGCACAGTCAGCCTGCAGAAGCAGTTGCCAGTCACTTGGCCGTGGACTTCCCTCAAGCATGGGTCGCATGGGCAACCTCGGTGGAGGCAGAATGGACGTGGCAGAGGACGATACGAACACCACCGCTCGGCAGGAGTCAAATGGAAGTACCGGTGGACCCGTAATCGGGCAGATGGAGACGGAGGGACCGCTTCGAACGGGGCAGTCTTCCAAGTCCTTTGAAGACGTCATGAGCAGGTCCGCCGAGGGCTTTGACGAGGCTTTCAGCGATGCACAGCTCCCGCGGAAATACCACGAGCTCATCAAGCACTACTTCGGCAATGCCGGGGAAGTAACGGACGCTGTCGAATACGATGCGGCAAAGGCTGGTGATGATGATGCAACCAATATGGAACCAGCGACTTCGTCGGAAGACAGTGCCCCGGAAGAACCTGAGGAGGGGGCCGGGGACTGAGTTGTACGCTGCGCTGCTTGCAGCCTGCTGCCTGGCTTCCTGCGGTGATACTCCTCCAAGGGAGCAGGTTGTCGTCTACGTGTCAGTGGATGAACACGTTGCGAAACCGATCCTCCAGGAGTTCGAGGATCGAACCGGCATCGATGTGCTGATGGTGGGAGACACCGAGGCGAAGAAGACGACCGGCCTGGTCGAGCGACTTCGTGCCGAGCGTGATCACCCGGTGGCGGATGTCTTCTGGTCATCCGAGGCTATGCAGACCATCGACCTGGCCGAGGACGGGGTACTCGCTCGATGTGAACAGCCTGAACTCGTGGACTGGCCGGAATCGTGGCGTGACTCCAACTGGCGGTGGTTCGGATTTTCACCACGTCCCCGGGTCATTGCATACAACCCGGATCGAACCCCGGCAGGTGACGTCCCAGCCACCTGGGAAGCAGCCACTGACCCACGCTGGAAGCACCGGATCGTCCTTGCAGATCCAAGGTTCGGAACCACTGGCGGCCACCTGGGCGTGATGGCGACTCTGTGGCCCGAGCGATACGGCGAGTTTCTCAGGGGTTTGCAGTTCAATGAAGCCCGCATGCTTCCTGGAGGTAATGCCGCCGTGGTCGATGCCATCGTGCATGGCGAAGCAGGCATCGGGTTCACGGATGCGGATGACGTGCGTGCTGCTCAGCGGAGGGGACTGCCGGTGGCAATGGTGTATCCCTGGCATGAACCGGGTGTTGCCGGGGGCGGCACCTTCATGATGCCCAATACGGTGGCAATCGTGTCCGGGGGTCCGAATCCGGCTGCCGGGACACTCTTGCTCATGGCCTTGCTCTCGGACGAGACAGCGCGTGCCCTGGCTGCATCGGTTTCCGGAAATGTTCCCCTGCAGCCGGGAGTTGCAAGCGAGTTTCCGGAGTTGAGAGTCGAAGAACCCCTGGAGATCGATCTCACGGAGGCTGCAGCTGGGCGTGCCTCGGCGATTGAGCGGGCAATGTCAATGCTGCGGCCCGGGAGTGCATCTCCATGATCACACGCTGGTTGTGGGCGATTGTTGCCCTGTTCGTGTTCATGCTGTTCATCGGGTGGCCAGCTTTCGCACTCCTGGCCTGGGGAGAAGGGACACTCGTTGCAACTGAGGTCGACGGGCCGGCGGGGAGTGCTTCGCCGATCCTGTTGTGGGTTCGGACCATTGCCTGGTCAGGAGGGATCGGAATCGTTTCTGCGTTGCTTGGCTGGGGGCCGGGCCGCCTTCTTGCTGCCCGCATTCGAAATGGCCGGGGTCGACTCCTGCTCCTGCTTCTCCTCCTGCCGGTGCTCGTACCCGGGTACACGGTCTTCTACACGCTCTGGCAGGCCTGGCCGGTCGACTCGGCATTCCATGAATGGCTGGTCTCTGTTGATGGGCTGGCGGCTGCTCGAAGCATGACACTGGTGGTCGCCCTGCTGGCATGGTCCTGGCCCTTGGCAAGTCTCTGGGTTGCCCCGGTCGCGGCAACCTGGTCGAGTACCCGCAGCGATCAACTTTCACTGGACGCCGTACCGCGATTGCAACGAGCAGGGCACCTGCTCCGACACGATGCTCCGGGCCTGCTGGCGGGTGCGTTGTTCACCGGGATCATGGTCTTCTCGAACACGACCTGTTTTGATCTTGCAGGCATCTTCACGGTTGCCAATGAATTGCGGGCGACTGTGACACTGCAGTCTGGGCTTGCGATTGCATCTCCATTGGTCTGGCCTTCCATGTTCATGGCGATTGCATGTGGATTTCTTCTGCTTCGTCGTGTTCACGTGGCACCACGCATCGAGCAGGAAGGACGTACCCGAACCAGTTCCGTCGCATGGTTGTGGTTTGGACTCCTCTGGTGTGTTTCTCTTCCGATTCCCGTGTGGGCGCTCTGGATGAATACGGGGCCACTTGACCTGGGGACCTATGCCACGCTCTACGCTGGTTCACTGGAACAGGCACTGCTTCGATCCATCATCGTCGGGGGCTTGTCAATCATCCCCATGCTCCTGCTCGTTCGACTCTTCTTGGATGGTTCACTCCTGGTCCGAGGGATCGGGGTGGTGCTCGGTGTGGGATGGCTCGTGGCAGGCTTCATCCCAGGCACGATCCTGGGATTGGCCACCGAGGCGGCATGGAATCACCCGGCAACGGCATCATTGGTGCATGGATCAGGTCTTTCCCTGCTCCTGGCACTTGTCTCGAGGAGTGCAATTGTTCCAGTGTTCCTGGCGGCATGGCTCGTGCATGCAGAACCTCGATCACAGAGAGACGCGCGCCTGCTGGAAGGGGGAGATGGGCTGGTTCCAGCACTTGGCGCCATGAAGGGTCGCCTCGTTCCAGCCTTGTTCGCCTGCGTGGGTCTCACGGCATCGCTCTCCCTTGGTGAAATCGTGCTCGTCGGCCTCCTCTCGCCACCGGCATCGTCGATGCCACTGGCCACGAGCCTCTTGAATGCGATGCATTACCAGCGGCCGGAAGTTGTCATCCTGACCCTTCTTGTCCTGCTTGGCTGGGGGCTCCTTGCAGTTGCATGCTGTGGTATCGGGCTGCTCCTGCAACCCGGTCGCCGAAGCAGTGCTGCTTCGATGCTGTTGATCTGCATCTTCATCGTGGGGTGTGGAGATGCAACGAATCTTCCCGAAGGTGGTTCGATGCCTCTTCCGGTGACCGACACCTATGCTCGTTCGGGCCGTTCGGACGGTGCGGTCATGACACCACGGGCCATCGCCATAGACAGATCCAACGGTCGGTCCTACATCATTGACAAGACCGGTCGAGTGCAGGTGTTCGATCGAGGAGGTTCCTTCCTGCACGGCTGGTCGATGCCTTCCTACGACAATGGAAAACCTACCGGTGTCAGTATTGGTCCACGTGGCAATGTCTGGGTTGCAGACACGCACGAGTTCCAGGTCATTGCCTTCGATCCCGAGGGCAACGAACTGCTTCGCTTTGGAGAGTTCGGTGAGGAACCGGGCCAATTCCTGTATCCAACGGATATCGCCTTCGCCCCTGATGGTTCCATCTACGTAACGGAGTACGGAGGCAATGATCGGGTGCAGGTCTTCACGCGTGAGGGTCGACTGGTTCGTGTCCTGGGGTCTCATGGGAGTGAACCAGGCGAGTTTGATCGTCCCCAGGCTGTGGCGGTATCTCCGGATGGCAGCCGAATCTACGTCGCCGACTCCTGCAATCACCGTATCCAGGTACTGGATCCCGAGGGAAGGGTGCTCCAGGTCATCGGGCAGGCTGGCCGTGGCCCGGGCCACCTGCATTATCCCTACGACCTGGTACTGCTAGGGGATGGCTCCCTCCTTGTATGCGAATTTGGATCGAGTCGAGTCCAGCATCTTGCCCCCGATGGAACTTCACTTGGAACATGGGGGCTCCATGGAACAGGTCCAGTGGATTTGAACGCGCCCTGGGGTATTGACGTGGATGGAACATCGGCCTGGATCCTGGATACGGGAAATAACCGCATCCAGTTGATGGATCTGCCCTGAGGCAGGGGAGAGCTCGATCAGGGATATGATGACCGTGGTTTGAACCTGGCTGCCCGAGGCCTCCATGTCGATTGCATTTGAACATCCCGGCTGGCTGCTGCTGCTCCTGCTGCTCATTCCAACCTGGGCACTTGGCTGGGGGGGGCGTGGTGCCCATGGACCGACCCGTGCCATCATCATTCTCGGTCTTCGTTCGCTTCTCCTGTTGATCCTGTCCCTGGCCCTTGCCGAACCGATCTGGGAACAGGAGGGGGAAGGAGTCACGGTTGCCGTCGTGTTCGATCGCAGTCGTTCGGTTCCAGTCCAGTTGCAGAACCAGGCCGTGCACTATCTCGAGGACGCTGCACGCGGTCCGGGTCGAAGGCCCGAGGACCAGGTTGCCGTCGTACAGGTTGGCGCCGATGCGGTTCCCTCGGCCATGCCCGACCCGGCTTCGATCATCGATCTTTCCACCGAGCCTGCAGACCTCTCGGAGACAAACCTTGCACGCGGCGTCGAGTTGGCAAAGGGCCTGCTGCCCAATGAAACTGCAAACAGGATCCTGCTGGTCACAGATGGAAATGAAACACTCGGCTCGGTGCTGGCTGCAGCGGACCTGGCCCGCCACAGTTCCATCCCCATTGACGTGCTTCCATTGCAGTATGAACACTCCAGGGAAGTTCTCATCGACAGGCTTGTTAGCCCGGCCCGGGTTCGGGAAGGGCAGTCAATCGAGTTGACCGCCGTGATCCAGAGCCAGGGCAGGGCCAGTGGGATGCTCTACCTGCAGAGAAACGGCCAGCAGGTGGACCTTGATGGTTCAACGCCTGGAAGTGGTCTTCCGCTTGTTCTCGAGGGAGGCACCCACGTGGAACGACTGTCGATCTCCGGCAGTCGCAGTGGACCACAGGAGTTTGAACTGGTCTTCGAGGCGGATGATCCCTCGATGGACGCCATGGTCAGGAACAATACGGCAACGGCCGTCACCTTCGTGTCCGGTGGAGGATCGGTTCTTGTCGTCTCGGAGGGATCGGCAGATTCTTCTCACCTCGTGGACAGCCTCACTCGCTCGGGTCTTGACGTCCATGTTCGCGAACCGGCGCTCATGGGAGCGGGGTTGGTGTCACTGCTGGGCCATGACGCGATCCTGCTGGTCAACGTCCCCAGGTGGTCATTCACCGATCAGCAGGTCCAGTCGTTGCGGGCCTATGTGCACGATGGGGCGGGAGGCCTGGTGATGACAGGTGGCCCCCGATCGTTCGGAGCCGGAGGTTGGATCGATTCTCCACTGGCAGAGGTGCTCCCATTGAAACTCGATCCCCCCGCCAACAGGCAGATCCTTCGAGGGGCACTGGCGTTGATCGTGCACAGTTGTGAAATGCCCGAGGGCAACTACTGGGGGCAGAAGACGGCGGAGTCGGCCATCGAGGCGCTCAGTCGTCTCGATGCGGTCGGCATCATCGAGTTCGTCAACGGCCAGGGGACCGAGTGGGTCTTTCCGATGCAGGAGGTCGGTGACAAGGCCGCGGCCCTCTCTGCCACGCGGCAGTTGGAATTCGGAGACATGCCGGAGTTCGCACCCTCGATGCGCATGGCACTCGATGGCCTCCTGCAGATCGATGCCGGGCATCGACACGTCATCGTCATATCAGATGGAGACCCATCGCCACCTTCGATGGCGCTCATCCGCGACTTCGTCGATGCGAAGATTTCCATATCAACGGTCATGCTGGCTGCGCATGTTCCAACAGCGAGGGCGACGATGCAGGACATCGCCCAGATCACCGGTGGCACCTTCTACGATGTCACGGACCCCAACGACCTTCCCCAGATCTTCATCAAGGAAGCGCAGCTGATCGTTCGTTCTCTGATCCAGGAGGGCACCTACCAGCCTGTCACCGTCAACAATCTCTCGGGACCTGTTGCCGGGATTACCGGTGTTCCAGTGGTCCACGGCTTCGACCTGTCTGCACCACGGGAAGGGCTGGCGCAGACGGCGCTTGGCATTCCCACCGAGGAGGGGATGGATCCACTCTATGCATGGTGGAATCACGGTCTTGGGCGGGTCGTGGCATTCACAAGCGATGTGTCCAGCAGGTGGGGAAGCGACTGGCTTGCCTGGTCTTCCTTCGATGCCTTCTGGGAACAGACGGTCAGGTGGTCCATGCGATCGGCGACCCCATCCGAGTTCACCCTTGCGACGCGTGAAGAAGAGGGCGAAGTCATCGTGGCCCTGGAGGCGCTTGATACGGATGCATCCTTCCTGAATTTCCTCCAGACGCGTGCCTCGATCATCAGCCCTGGAGGAGGGACCGAACCGCTGGAACTCCAGCAGGTCGGGCCAGGCAGGTACCAGGGCCGCTTCAGTCCCGAGGTGACCGGTACGCACGTCGTGAGCGTACGAGTTGCAACGCCAACCCAGGACGGGGGATTGAAGACCGGAACGCTTCACGCCGCCACGAGCCGTTCATTCTCGGATGAGTACAGGCACCAGGTTCACAATACGGCGCTGCTCCGCATGGTTGCTGAGCGCACGGGTGGTCGAATCTTCGACATGAATGATCCAATCGTGCCAGACTTGTTCGATCGCGAGGCCCTTCAGCGACCTCGCAGTGAACAGCCCGGATGGGAACTGCTGGCCATACTTGCATCTGCGCTGCTCATACTCGATGTGGCCGTGCGCCGACTGTCCTTCGACAGCCAGCGAATGCAGGAGTGGGTCGATCGGATGTCAGGCACACGGGATTCAACTGGCGGTGCTTCCGTTGCAGCCTGGAAGCGCAGTCGAAAGGCCAAGGGAGCTGGACCCCGTACGGCAAGCAGGCCTTCCACGTCGGAGTTCGATGCTGCAGTCCGCGAAGCAAGTGAACCCGGTCCGGAGCCACCCCCCACAGGCCCTTCAGTTGAAGAAGAGGAAGAAGAACCTCTTGACACCGTGTCACGTCTGAAGGCGGCGAAGGATCGAGCTCGGCGTGAGCGTGAAGGAGGGGATGACGCATGAGCACTTCCCCCAACTCGATGCCGCGCCTCGATACGAATCTTCCGGATGCGGAGTCGATCATGGCGGCCTGCTCGACCGTCCGGGCCGTCTTCACTCAACTGCAGGAGGAGATCGGGCGAACGATCGTCGGCCAGCGTCGAGTGGTCGATGAGACCCTCGTCTCACTCTTTGCCGGGGGCCATGTGCTCCTGGAAGGAGTCCCGGGGCTGGGCAAGACGCTGCTTGTTCGAACGCTCTCGGAAACGCTGTCCCTGGATTTCTCTCGGATCCAGTTCACCCCGGATCTCATGCCCGCGGACATCATGGGGACGAGCATTCTTGCCGAGGACGAGACACGAAGGCACCGGGATTTCGTCTTCAGGCCCGGGCCGATCTTCTCGCAACTTGTCCTGGCAGATGAGATCAACCGGGCAACTCCCAAGTCGCAGTCGGCGCTCCTGGAAGCCATGCAGGAGGGGACGGTTTCCTCCGGCGGAGAGACCATGCAACTGCCTCGTCCCTTCTTCGTGATGGCGACGCAGAATCCCATCGAACAGGAGGGCACCTACCCGCTGCCGGAGGCCCAACTGGATCGATTCCTCCTGAAGATCCATGTACCGACACCATCCCGCGAAGAAACCGGGACCATCCTCAAGAGAACAACGGGCACGGTTGTGGATGCTCCTCATCGAACCATGGATGCCACCTTCATTCTGGCTGCCCAGCAACTCGTGAGGAAACTGGCCATTGCCTCCCATGTTCGCGACTACGTGGTTCGCATCATCCTTGCGACGCATCCTGGCCGGGGTGCCGGTCCGGCCGATATCGATCGATGGGTTTCGGTTGGTGCCAGTCCCCGTGGAGCGCAGGCGATCATCATCGCATCGAAGGTCGTGGCACTCATGGCTGGGCGATATGCGGCTTCGATGGCCGATGCCCGGCTCGTCGCACATGCCTGCCTCAGGCATCGGATCATCCCCTCGTACGAGGCTCGTGCCGACGGGATGGATACAGACATGATCATCTCCAGGATCCTCGATCATGTTCCTGCCGGCGATGGAAGCGAGGTGGACACATGAGTCGTTTCGGAGCTTCCACGACTCCACGGCCCAGTACGGTCGAGGACCTGCTTCCACCGGGGCTACTTGCGCACCTCGAGCGGCTGGACATCGTTTCTCGCAAGGTCTTCAGTGGCAGGCAGCATGGGGAGCGACGAAGTCGTCGTCGGGGCCAGAGTGTTGATTTCGCCGATCACCGTCCCTATTCCCCGGGTGATGATCTTCGCTTTGTCGACTGGAACATCTACGCACGGCTCGATGCCCTCTTCCTGAAGCTCTACCTTGAGGAGGAGGACCTGTCCCTGGGCATCGCGATCGACACGAGTGCATCGATGGACTGGGGCAACCCCAACAAACTTGATACGGCCAGGCGACTTGCCATGGCCCTGGGTTGGATCGGATTGTGCAATCACAATCGGGTGAGCGTGCACGGATTCAACGGCGAGGGCATCCAGTCGCTTCGGACACTTCGCGGTCGTCGTCGAGCCAGTGAACTTGGTCGATGGCTGCTGGACCTGGACCCGGGAGCGGCACGCGTGCCTGGTACCTTCGCCGATTCCATGAAGAGCCTGGCTGCAGGACGCCGGGGCCGTGGGGTTCTACTTGTCCTGTCGGATTTCCTGGAGGGAGACGGTGTCGAGGAAGGACTTCGATTTCTCGGTGGCCGAGGTGACGAGGTCATCTGCCTGCAACTGCTGGCGCCCGAGGAAGTGGACCCTGGCAAGAGCGGCCTGACCGGGGATCTTCGACTGGAGGATGTCGAGCATGGAGGCACGGTCGAGGTCACCGTCACGCCTTCCCTCCTCCGGTCCTACCGTCAACGTCTTGATGCCTGGTGTGGTTCATTACGTACAGGATGCACCCGGCGGGGGATGGGGCACCTGACGATTCCAACTGATACTGACATCGAGACCGTCCTGGTGGAGATGATGCGACAACAGGGGTACATCCGGTGAACTGGCTGACTCCATGGACCGGTTTCATCGTCGCTTCGGCCACCGTGCCGTTGCTGCTCCTGCTCTACTTCCTGAAGTTGCGGCGCAAGACGCTTGTCACTTCAAGCACGCTGCTCTGGATCAGGTCGACTGAGGATCTGCACGCCAACACGCCATTCCAGCGATTGCGTAGGAACCTGCTGCTGCTGCTGCAGCTGCTGGCGCTTTTTATGCTCATCCTGGCCCTGATGCAGCCGAGGCTCGAAGGCATCGGTCGCGGTGGTGGACGCACGGTACTGCTCATTGATCGTTCAGGGTCGATGGCCGTAAGCGATGCAGGTGGCGGCCTGACTCGATTGGACCGGGCCAGGGAAGCAGCAGCCGATGAGATCGAACGGCTCCATGCAGGTGGTCTCTTCTCATCCAGTGACAACGAGACGATGATCATCGCATTTGCCGACCAGGCGGAGATCGTGCAGCCTTTCACATCCTCAAGGCAGCAGTTGCTGTCCGCCCTGGATCGAGTCACCCAGTCACATGGTCGAAGTCATGTCGAGGATGCACTGGATCTGTCACGGGTCTATTCGACGAATACGGATGTCGAGAATTCAGAGCGTCTCGCGGCAGCCCCGGCCTCGCTGGTGCTCTACAGCGATGGCCGACTCCAGGACCTGGCCAACCAGGTGCTCCGTGGTGAAACACTGGTCTTCGAACGGATCGGCTCGACCCAGCTCGACAACGTGGCGGTGGCACATGTTGCAGCAGAGCGTCCATTCGATCGACCAACCTCGGTGGAGGTCTTTGCTGCACTGGTCAACTTCGGTTCGATGCCCGTCGAGACGGATGTGCAGTTGTCGGTCAACGGACTTGGTCGAAGGGTCGAGACGGTTCAGATCCCCGCCGCGGTGGAGGATCCGGTTTCCAAGCAGGGAATCCCCGGGAAGCGGAACCTCATCTTTACTCCCTTTGAACAGGAACAGGACGCCATCATCGAAGTGGAGGTACTCCGGGAGGATGCCCTCAACGCGGACAACAGTGGCCAACTGGTTGTTCCACCACCACGACAACTGCGAGTCGGGCTGGTCACACCGGGGCGACTTCTTATCCAGCGTATTCTCGAGGGGCTGTCGCTGAAGTCCCTTGAAGTGATGTCACCGGACTCCTACATGGAGTCGCTCTCGGACCGCGGGACCGGTGACTGGGATGTCCTGGTGTTTGATGCTGTCGCCCCATCTGCCATGCCACCGGTGCCATCGGTCTTCCTTGGGCGTGTGCCGCCGTCAAGCGAACTGCGAGCCTATGGCGAGGCATCCGGGCAGGTCGTGCTGCACGGGCAGGGAGATCACCCTGTGCTCCGGTATGTCGACCTGGACACGCTCTACGTTGATCGTGCGCTCCTTGTGCAGGGTTCGGAAGCAGTCGAGGTACTCATCGCTGGTAGCAAGGGGCCTCTTGTCCAGTCATTCCGCGAGGAGGGCCAGGAGCACCTCTTCGTGGCATTTGATCCGATCGCAGATACGAACTGGCCCTACCAGCACGGGCTGTCGGTCTTCCTGTTCAATGCCGTTGAACTGCTGGGGCATCATGGTGATGCCTTGGCGCGTGGGCGACGTGAAGCGGGGGAGGCGTTGGTCGCGTATCTGCCGGTAGATGCAACGGACATCATCCTCACGACCCCTGACGGTACAAGGCATGACCTTGTCGAGGTGGATCCAAGGCGAACGACGTGGGGTCCCATCGAGGTCAGTGGCATCCACACCGTCAGTTGGCAGACACCTTCGAGCAGTGAGCCCGGGATATGGCATGAATCAGTTCGGTTCCCGGTCGAGGCGGAGTCGGATGCTGTTGTTGCGGACAACGTCGTCCTTGGACGGGAGACGATTGCCTCGACGGATGTCGATACCCGCCGCTACCTCCCGTTGTGGCCCTGGGCCATCGGGATGTGCCTGCTGATCCTGATGATCGAGTGGTGGGTCTACAACCGGAAGATCGGCAGCGCCTGATCAGCCACCGGTGAGATCCGAAGGAACGCCCAGGAACTCGTGCATGTGCTGGTCATAGGAATCGCTGTCCTCGTCGCGTGACAGGTCGAGGCGGAGTTCATTGATGACCTTCGTGCCCTGGTCGATCCATTCCTGCCATGTCTGGGCCGAGATGTTGTCCTTGATCCATTCACCGATGGGTCCCTTGAACGGGGGTGAATCCAACTGGGTGCCATCCCGACCGGTTCGACTGCAGGTGAAATCACCGGCAGCAGCCTTGGCCTTGGCAGCGGCATGGACATTGGTCGAGATGGTCGGTGCATCGCGGCCAAGGCTGTCCAGGAGCGCACTGATGGCCTCCAGTGGCATGACATCACCCCGTTCAGCGGCCTTCAGGTAGCCGTCATTGAGCACTTCCACGGCACGGTCCGACCAACCTGCCTTGATGAGCGCCTCGCCGGCAAGCTGGTAGGCCTTGCTCATGTCGGGATTGAGCTCAATGCAGCGTTCAAAGCTGACGGCGGCCTCGGCGGCACGCTCAGCCTGCATGTAGGCATTCCCGAGGGAGAAGTGAGCCATCTCGTTCTCTGGGTCTGCCGTAGCCATATTCTCGAATTGGGCGATGCGATCGTCTGGAGTGCTCATGGGGCACATGGTAGCGAGCCACCAGCCTGCTGCGGGTATCATGGGGGCATGACGGACCTGTCCACGCCTCTTGCGACCTCGATTGCAGGCGTCGAACTCTCCGGTCCCATCGTGTCGGCTGCCGGCACAGGTGGAACCTGCACGGAACTGGCGGATGTCCTTGACCTCCGCTGCCTCGGGGCCGTTACCACCAAGTCCATCACTGCAGAGCCCAGGGAGGGGAATCAACCCTATCGAGTCGTGGATGTCCCAGGCGGAATGCTCAACGCGGTCGGCCTGGCCAACAAGGGTGTGGATGCCTTCATTGAGCAGGATGCACCGAAGCTTGCCGCCCAGCCGACCGTCTTCATCGGCTCCATTGCCGGGCACAGCATCGATGACTACGTGAAGGTTGCCACGGCGTTCGAGTCCGTCGATTCGCTGCCGATCGTCGAGCTGAATCTCTCCTGTCCCAACTCCAGTTCAGGTCGCCGGTTCACCGACGGTCCCGGGGAACTGGCAGACGTCATCCGTGCGGCTCGCGAGGTCCTTCCGACGACGAAGATGCTTGTGAAACTTCCCCTGCTGTTCGAAACGGCTTCCGCCATGGCTTCGGCAGCAATCGAGGCTGGGGTAGATGGACTGACCATGATCAACACCGTGCCCGCACTTTCAATCGACGTGGAGACGCGGCGACCCCGACTGGGGTATGGGGCTGGTGGACTCAGCGGCCCGGCGGTGCACACCCCGGCCGTGGGCATGGTGCGGCGTGTCTACGAGGATGTAACCCGTGATGCGGGTGTACCCATCATCGGTCTCGGCGGAGTCCAGACATGGGAACACGCTGCTGCCTTCATCCTTGCAGGGGCAAGCGCGGTCGGCATCGGTACGACGCTCTTTCATTCACCTGCAGCGCCCAGGCGGATACGACGGGGTCTTGCACGGTGGGTTGCGATGCATGGTTGCTCCGCACTTTCTGAACTCATCGGCGAGATGGACGCTGCGTGATCGCCCTGGCGAGTTCGGTGAACCGATCTCCTCGCTGCTGGAAGTTCTCGAACTGGTCCCAACTGGCACATCCGGGGCTCAGCAGCAGGACGTCGCCCACTTCCATTCGACTTGATGCACTGGCAACAGCCTGTTCCAGCGTTGTACAGTCATGGACTGCTCTGGCTCCCCCTCGGGTGGCTGCGTCCGCCAGGCCTGGGCCGGTTGCACCGATCGTATAGAGACCAGCAAGCCCTGCGGAGGCTCTGGCAATGGCGTCAAGTGCGATCCCCTTGTCATGGCCCCCTGCAATCAGGTGCACCCCGGAGCCATCGGGCATGGCTTCCAGGGCAAGCAGGGTTGCTGCTGGTGTCGTCGACTTTGAATCGTTGTAGTAGATGCAGCCTTCGTGTTCATGGACCTGCTGAAGGCGATGAGGGAGCTCCGTGAACGTCCCCAGGCAGGAAGTTGCAGCTTCCAGGTCGATTGAGGTCAATGCCATGGCAGCTGCAGCGGCCATGCGCGCATTGGCCTGGTTGTGTTTGCCGGGGAGACGAAGCTGGATCGCATCACCCCCGGGATCACCGCAGATGTGCATGTCGCCATCCACCTGGTGTCGAACCAGGCCGGCCTTGCAGGCTCGATAGTGCGCCTCGTTCCCATGCCAGTCCAGGTGATTGGGTTCGATGTTCGTCGTCAATGCAACTCGTGGTGACCACAGGGGCGTACCCGGTGGTGCATCCTTGGTTGCGCCAAGCCACCAGAGCATGGCGCTGGACAACTCAAGGACAACTGCTTCCGCATCTCTGGCCTCCTGGAGCATTGGCAGGAGGCTGCCGCCTATGTTCCCCCCCAGCACCGATTCGACATTGCACGAGGTGAGTACGTGGTGGACCATTGCAGCTGTCGTGGACTTGCCGGCGGACCCGGTGATTCCGATGACCCGATCACGATCCAACTGCTCGATGAGCAGCGTGATTTCCGTCGTCACGTGGACACCTGCATCCCAGGCGGCACGCAGGTACGGGTTGTCCCAGGGCATCGGGACCGCCGGGTTGGCAATGACCAGGTCCGTGTTGCAGAAGTCGTCGGTCCGGTGTTCGCCCAATCGCCATTCCAGCCGGTTTCCGGCGGAGAGTGCTTCAAGGGGGGCAACTGCATCGCCGAGTTCATCACCGGTTCTCAAGTCCGTCACCAGGACGCGAGCGCCCTGGTCCAGCCACCAGCGAGCAGCCCCGGTGCCTCCACCGAACCTGCCCAGCCCCATGATGGTGACACGTTTGGCCGATGTTCCTGTTCCCTGTGGTGGCATGACGCTCATGGTATTCAGATCGGCACACTGGGTAGAATGTCTTCCAACGAATGCCGGATCCAACAGGTGAACCTGCGATGAAAGCCGATGGTCGAGTTCCCACGATCTCCACCCTGGCGATCGTGGCAACCGTGCTCGCCTTCATTCCACTCTGCCCGCCGGTGAATGCCCTTGGGGCCGTGCTGGGAATCATGGCATGGCGTCGGATCAGGGAATCGGGTGGACTCCTCACTGGATCAAGGCTCTGCGTCGTTGCGATCGTCGGAGGGCTGCTCCTGAGCCTTGCCACTCTGTGGGCTGCACAGGCCTTCGCCAGTTGGCAGCAGAAGATCCAGGATCGAGACATGGCCCTGGTCCTCGACGGTTTTCTTCGGAATACCACATCCGGAGACCAGGAGCGTGCGATCGCCGGTTGGTCGACGGAGGACGCGCCCCTTGCCGAGGATGACATCCATCGATTCGGCGAGGAGCTTACTGCAGCGTTCGGGGAATTCGAATCTGTCCGCATCGGAACATCGGAACCGGTTTCCGGACCCAGCCTTCTTGAACTTCGTGTCAACTGCTGGATCATCGTCCGATTCGAGGATGGAGAACACAACGGCTCGGCACGTTTTGCCATGAAGACGATGATGAACCAGTTCACGCTCACGCCGCTGCTCATCGATGTGCGGATAGAGGCAGGTGCTGACGTCGAGTTCGCCTTGCCGGTGGTTGTGGAAGAAACGGATGAGGATGACTCCACGTGATTGATGTACCAACGCATGTGGCAGGTCGTCGAACGGGCATAAGCCCATGGGCGATCCTGTCGCTGTTGTTTTCATTCGGGGTCTGTCCATTCGTCACGATTCTTGCCTTGCCGCTTGGCGTACTTGGGCTTCGTGATGTCCGCCGTAACGGGAAGAGGGGTCGACGTGCGGCCTGGTTGGGCATCATCATCAGCCTGCTCGTCACGCCACTCACCGGCTGGGCGATGGCCTGGTACAACACGAGTGTTCGACAGCCCATGTTGCACGGCCCACGCGACGGAATCATGGCCGGGATGCAGGGTGATGCATCGGCATTCAACGCAGCGTTCCTTCCATCCGACGAAGGCACGCCGGAGGAAGTCGCCGAGTTCGCTGCGTTGCTCAGGTCACGGTGGGGGATGCTCCAGGCTGTCGAAATCGACACATCACGTGTCTCGCCGGCGAACTCCTTGTTCGAACCGATTCGAGTACCCTACGTCTTCAGATTCGAGGCCGATTCGGTTGCTGGTGAGGCAGAGTTCATCGTCTTCGAGAGGACCGACTCCGGAACCAGGCTCGTAGGCCGTTTCGCATGGGTCATTCTTGGGACGGGACAGGGTGATGTTTCCCCAGTGTCTTGGCCTGCAGGTGCGTCGCTGGTCGGACGCCCACCACTAGACTCGACGGAAGAAGAGGAAAGCGAGATGGAGCCTTGATGAGTGACGACAGGACCAACATGATCGAGATCGAGGATCTCGTGAAGCGATTCGGGAACCAGACGGTGCTCGATGGCATCAACCTGCAGGTTCATCCAGGTGAAACCATGGTCATCATGGGAGGCTCGGGTTCAGGAAAATCCACCCTGCTTCGACACATGATCGGCACGTACGCTCCCGATGAGGGAACCGTAAAACTGCTTGGACAGGACCTTGCAGAGCAGGACGAGGAAGGCCTGAACGCCATCCGGAAGCAGTTTGGAATTCTCTTCCAGTCGGGTGCGCTCTTTCAGTCCCTGACTGTTGCCGAGAACGTCGCTTTGCCCCTCGAGGAACATACTGATCTCGACTCGAACATCATCGACTTCATGGTCAAGATCAAGCTCGAGCTCGTCGGGCTGCGGGAAGCGTCGCACAAGTATCCATCACAGATCAGCGGTGGAATGAAGAAGCGGGCAGGGCTTGCAAGGGCACTCTCGCTTGACCCGAAGATCCTGTTTTATGACGAGCCAAGTGCAGGCCTGGATCCGGTCACCTCGGCATCGATTGATCAACTCATGATCGACCTGACCCGCAAGCTCGGTGTTGCCAGCGTCGTGGTTACCCACGAGATGGACTCGGCATTCACCATTGCAGACCGGATGGCCATGCTCAACAAGGGCAAGATGATCATGGTTGATCGTCGCGAGGCCTACGAAGCACTCCGTGACCATCCTGGAGACCGCCTCGACGAGCTCAATGAAGACCAGCAGTTGATCCGCCAGTTCCTGAGGGGTGACCCCGAGGGACCGATGAGCGAGACCCATACTGAGAACAGTTACGAAGCAGACCTTCTCGGTCCGGACCTGGGGAAACTCCATGGTGGCCGGTCCATCCAGACGACGCGTCGCATCAAGTAGGATGCCCGGGCAGGAGCCCGAACGGAGATTTTTACCATGTCGAACTCTTCCACGAGATCCCAGAACAACATCAAGGCAGGGATCTTCGTCACGATTGCGATTCTCGTCGGCATGTCCGTCATCTTCGTTCTTGGTGATTACAAGGCCATGTTCGGTCCCCGGTCGAACAGTTTCATTGTGACCTACCCGGTCGCGAGCGGCGTCGGAGGACTTGGCAGTGGGTCGTTCGTGGACATAGGCGGCATCCAGGTCGGCCAGGTCAGCACTGTTGAACTCGATGTACTGCCTTCTGGACCACTGACCATGATCGAGGTGGAGTTCTCCATTCCTGCTTCAATCACACTCCGGGAAGATGCAGTCGTGTCGGTTCGAAGCGGTCTTCTGAGCAGCGACAGCTGGTTGAGTTTTACGTCCATGGGCACGGATGGCAGGGTGCTTGAGTCCGGGGACGTGCTCGAAGGCTCATCCATAAGCATGCTTGACACGCTTCTCGGTGCAGAGTCGGCTGACAACCTGTCAGCGACACTGGAGAGCATAAGCGTCATTGCCAACAAGCTCGAACGTGACGGGGCACTCGCCGAATGGGTCCTTGGAGAAGAATCCGCGGATACGTTCCGTGGCGCCATCGACGAAGGCAATGAACTGCT
>Ga0315339_1000746_pt1 | contig 36010 bp, 27 predicted proteins | sample ASW17metaG_FD_204514 | JGI IMG/M metagenome (GOLD analysis project Ga0315339, IMG submission 204514) | Ammonia-oxidizing marine archaeal communities from Pacific Ocean, United States - ASW #17 | ecosystem: Environmental > Aquatic > Marine > Oceanic | place: USA: California | collected 2016-12-05 | reverse complement strand
GCCCGAATCGACTGACTCAACGCGTCCAGAGCGCTTCGATCCAGAGACGGAATCGATCGGACAGCCACGCTGCGATCGCATCTTCTACAGCTTGTGCATCGCCAGCACTCACCGCGTCAGACATCTGCAGCTTCAAGCCATCGAGTTCCATCAGTCGTTCAACCGCTTTGCGCTTTTCCTCGCCCGTGATGCGGGAGTAGACAGCCTGAGCAAGGTCACGAGACATCATGCCTGCAGCAAGCGGCCGCGGCCCATTCTGGCTCTCATGAGCCGTGACAGCCTTTGTCTTCGCGGCACGCGTTTCGGTGATATCGATCTCGACGACGTCGCGAACCGCCGGCAGCGCATCCCACACTCCGTAGCCGTACCATCGTGCTTGCTCCGCAGCGATGTCGGCAAGAAGTGCTGCAACCAGGCACGCGCGATGGGTCGCATGTCGCTCTAACGGTGAAGGCACCAACAAAGCCGAAAACTTCTGGCCTTTCAGGGTGAGCGCCAATTGTGCCGCAGCCTCTGCAGGAGCATTCCGGATGTCCTGCGACTCCAACTCCATGAACAAAGGGCGCTCGGTACCGAGCAACTCACAAGCTCGAAGTGACTCTGCCTGCCTCTTGCTGATCGAGACCTTACTTGCTCCGCCATCCACCCCCCCGTCGCCGCGAGCCATCACCACCACTGCGACACGAGCACCTGCAGCGGTCAGAAGCCTGACGGTGCCCCCACAGCCGAGGGCCTCGTCATCTGGGTGCGGGGCGACCAGCAAGACATTCTCGCCGGACAGTTCAGCAGGGTTCAGGGACCTCAAGGGCTGACCGAGGCTCCGGCGCTCAAGAGGTAGATGCGGTAATTCACACCCAAGCTGTTCGTCGAAAGCACGGGGATCAGCGTCGGCACAGGCTCTGCCACAGGGTCAGAGACATTCGCCAGCGAGTAATAAACCGAAGAGGTGTTCTGGGCGACACCGAACGAGTCTCCCACGACACTCGAGCCCGCCGCGAAGATCACGGCGTCGCCCGATCCCGAAGTGGGCGGAATGAAATGAACACTGCCGTCCACGAGCCTCCCGAACGGTTGCCCTCCCACCTGGAACGTTGGCGTGAGATCACGCTCGAACAGGAAATTGTCCAGGTCGACGGCAAAGGGGTGTTGTGTGGCTGCATAGCGAGCGCTATCAGCCGTCCGTCCAAAGAGCACGAGGCTTGAATATGGGTTGGGAGCCACGTTGCTGATGTGAGACCCCTCAGGCGAATCCTCCGTCACTTCCAGAGCGACAAAAGGTGCATTGGCGTCGACAACAAACAGTTCATCGGTCAGCGTCGCATCACCATTCAGATGACTTGTGAAGTAATGCATACCTGACTGGCCACCCCACCCTTCGACATATTGAGTCACTGCGGCAGTTTCGACAGGCGTCAGGCACTCTTCGTCTGGAATGTCCAGGTTGGGGAGACCTACGCCTCCACCCAACTCGTCTCCCGTCACGTCGAAGACCTGATACGTCTCAAGGTTCAGCCCGAGCAAATTGAACACCTCGGTGTCCGCCGGCAGCGTCGTGTTGCCCTGGCTTACAGGCCCGTCGCGCAAGATGTACAAGAACCGCCCGTCGCTAGACTTGAAGCTGCCCGCCGGGCGAATCTTTCCGAGCGTTTCAAAGTCGTTGGGACTTCCACTGGTCCGCGACAGATTGACCATCGTGTCCGTAGAAATCGTGTAGCGGAAGAGGTCGAAACGCGGAAAGTTGTTCACGCTTATGCCCAACGCATCATTCCGAGGGCCATCTCCCATGAGGAAAACCAGGTTATCCTCATCAACAAAGTACATGGAGTTGACGATGTGATTTTGAAGGTACTCGCCCGGCTCTCGGAAATTGATGCCCGTCGGAGCCTTGTAAACACTGTCCACTGACGAGTAATCGGCGCCATTCGTGCGCGCGATCATGATGTAGTCAGCATTGACGTTTTCTTCTCTCAACCAGGCAATCTGAGTCTCGCCCGGCGACAGTGCGACCCGCGTGCCCGTCCCATGGCCACCCAACTCGAATCTGTGGATTCTGGTGGCGGTGTCTCCTGTGCCTCCGGAGAACCCGAGGCCCGAGAGGTTCTGAATGACCCGAGTGACTTCACCATCCGCGCCGACTTGGATGTTGCGAACCACGTAAATGTCCTCTTGAGCATCCTTGGCCCCTGCCGTCAGAAACATCTTCGTTTTGTCGGGGTTGAGAAGGGGCGACGGATCAAAGCGGACGATTGGAAGTCCCGTCCCCGTAAGCCCGAAGTCTTCGGTGATAAATGGGCGCGGTATGCTCGGCGTCCCCTTGGAAGACCCGGGTGGGATCAAAGGGACTTCCACGTACTCTTTCACGAGAAGCTCTTCGCGCATCCAGAAGCCCTCGTGGCCGATGATCGGGTCATAAGACTGACCCAGTGATGTTTTCTGCCACTTGGCCTTCAGCCCGACATATGCAACGAAGTTGTCCGGGTCCGGGCCAATGATTCCGACCGAACGCATGTAAACCTCTCGCGACTCGGCGTAACCGATGCCCAAAGGCGGGTCAGGATGAAGTTCGTAACTGACCTCCCAAACTTCTGAAGCACTCGCCGGCCAGTTCAGACCGTCCAAACGAATCGCAAACAATTCGTCAGGGTTGCTATCCCAGCCAAGTGGCCCACCTGCAACCCGCTGGCACGCGATCATGGAGCGACCATCTGGAGCAATGGACACCATGGGATCCCAGAAGCGGTCTACAGAAGACTCCACAATCGAATCTTCGATGATGTGCCAGCTGTGCGTCACTCGATCGAGAACAGCAAAGCCTTGCCGGTCTGTGTCGACTTCTTCGAACAAGTAAAGGTCTTGGTCTCGAGTGACAACGCCCTCACCCAGGTCTGCTGTGAATGCGGGGATCACCACGTGCGGCGTCTCGGCATTGCTCGCGTCCAGAGCCACGCGAGTTCTCGTCCGCGCTGCCGGCGAACTGGCAAAGGTGTAGCGGCCCCAAACGAGTTCACCTACATCGTGCAGATAAGTCGTGGAGCCCGTTGTGCCAACACGCACGCGCTTCACCCCTGTCAATTTGTGGTGGCCTGTCACCGAATCGAGCTCTATGCCACTGTAGGTCACCCGCTCGACATTCGGCAGATTGACGTTGGCGCTCGATGGGCTGGCAAAAGGGTTCTCTTCCGCATGCTGAATCAGAGCCTCGCCCCGTGGAGGGAAGTAGGAGGCGTCCTCGACAAAAATCTCGTTCAGGCCAATAAAGCCGTTCACATTCTGAGCCAAGCGAGTGTAGGGCCGAGCGAGCGGATTCACCGGAGCGTCAGCGACATTGGGCAAGACCGGCAAGAAAATGAACCCAGGCTCAAAGCCAGGCGAATCTGTATCCGTCGCCGGCGGAGCATTGGGTCCGAGAGGCGCCAAGGAGTTCAGGGTGTCTCCATCGAGATCGCGAGACGAAACTCCCTCGAGGCCTGATTCGTTGAGTCCAAACGCAAAACGTGCGAAGGAAAACGCGGCATTAAAGCGTGGCGACGTGGTCTGCACTCGAACGCCGTTGCTGAGTTGCAGGTTCGGAAATGAAGTGGAGTCATAGGTCACGGCCTGAACAAACGCCTCGACGCCCTCCAGGTTGGCCGGCACACTCAACAGCAACGAACTCGCGCCCGAAGCATCGATCATCGGGCCAAAGAAGAAGTTAAAGGGTGGCTGGGTGAACAAAGGCGGCGGTGTGACGTTTGTGGGGAAACCCGTCTCTTGCACCGAGATCAGCAATCCCCACAGGACGTTCGGATTGGGTTGAGCAAGCGCCTGATAAGTCAGTGAAATCTCCACAGCACTTCCCGCCGGCACGCTCGCGACACCACTGTTGTCAAAAGGTCCCGAAGGCGGCGGCGCCGGGTCTCCTGCAGAGTTCGTGAGCACAAGGTGTGGGTACTCACCAGGAATCTGCGCTGCAACGAATGACATCAAGGACCCCATCAACAGAAGACAGGGCAGCAGGAGAGCTCTCACGCTCTTGGACATGGTCAACTCGAGAGAGGCAGGCAACGGCGACTCATGCCGTCAGACAGGAAATCGGAGGCCCCGGCCACCCGTTCGGAAGCGAAGCTGAACGAGCATCCAGGTGTAGCAAAGACGACCAAAACAGGCCTTCTCTGACAGATCTAGAGTATACCGGTCCACTCCACCAGCGGGAGAGCCTCGCCGGGATGGGCAGCTTCCGCTGACCTCGCGGCCCCTCAGTGCTTGAGTTGGGCGTAAGCCGGATCGCCCACAGCCTCCAGAATCCTCTGAGCGAGGGCCTCAGGCGTGAACCCTAGCTTCTGGAGCAAGCGGGCACGTGTCCCATGCTCTACGAAGCCGTCAGGCACGCCAATCATGAGAGTCGCTGGAATCGGCACCCCAGCCTGGGCCAGGGCCTCAAGGACAGCAGCGCCAAAACCGGCCGCCAGGGCATGCTCTTCGAGCGTGACCAGGAGACTGCTGTCCTCCAGCACCTCCGCCACGCTCTCCACGTCGATCGGCTTGGCAAATCGAGCATTGAGCACCGTGGCCTCGACGCCTTCTTCTGCCAGCAGCGAGGCGGCCGCCTGAGCCAGAGGGACCATCGTTCCATACGCACAGAGGACCAGATCGCGGCCCTCACGGAGCGTGACAGCCTTGCCGTGCTCGACGACCGGCACGGGTTTCCCGGCCGCCGGAGCGCTGTCCCTGGGGTAACGAATGCCAACCACCCCCGGACTGTCCACGGCGAAAGCCAGCATCGCCTCCAGTTCTTCGGCACAGGCAGGCGCCATCAGCACCGTGTTCGGCAACGTCCGCAGATAAGCGATGTCAAACAAACCGTGATGGGTGCACCCATCGTCTACCAGACCTGCGCGATCCATGGCGAGCACGCAACTCGCACCCTGAATCGCCAGTTCCTGAAAGACCTGGTCATAACCGCGCTGAAGGAAGGTCGAGTAGATGGCGACAACAGGTCTTTGCCCGCCCTTTGCGAATCCGCCGGCAAGGCCCACGGCGTGTTGCTCGCAGATGCCCACATCGTGAAAACGATCAGGAATAGCCTTCGCCAACTGCACGAGCCCCGTGCCGTCGGGCATCGCGGCCGTGATTCCCACAAGTGAAGGGTCCGACTCCGCCAACTCCACCAGCTTGTCGGCAAAAACATTCGTATAGGCAGGGCGCTTGGGAGTTGGCGCATCCGCTGGAGGGTCAGCTTCCCCATCCCCATGCACGCGAAGGTGCGGCGCAGGGACCTCCATGGGAACTGGAGGCTCTGCGGGAGCTGGCTTAATGCCGTGCAATCGCTGCGGATCCTCCTCGCGCTCGGCGTGGCCTGCCCCCTTGTCGGTCAGCAAATGCAGCAGGTTGAGCCCTCCCCGTTCCTGCAAATCTGTCAGGGTGTGGACCAAGCGAGGCATGTCGTGCCCGTCCATGGGGCCGAAATACTCGAAACCAAACTCCTCAAAAACATGCCCCGGAGTGAGGACAGATCGCACGACATTCAGGCTGTCCTGCAAGGACTTGTCGACCTTCTCGCCAATAAATGGGATGTGCTTAATAAGTTCGTGAACTTCGCGCTTTGCGCCTGTGTACAGCGGCCCCATCCGCATCCGCGTGAAGTAACGCGACATCGCCCCAACAGTCGGGCTGATGGACATCTCGTTGTCGTTGAGAATCACCAGAAGGTCGACATCCAGTTCCGACGCTGCATTCATCGCCTCGAAAGCGACCCCTGCGCCGTAGCTCGCATCACCAACCACCGCGACGGTGCGACGGCCATTGCCGGCCAGCTTGTCTGCGGCAGCAAGACCGAGTGCCAGAGAAATCGCCGTGCCGGCGTGCCCCGTATGGAACTGGTCGTACTCGCTCTCGTTGGGATGTGGAAAGCCACAAAGCCCGTCGTCCATTCGCATGGTGTCCATGCGATCTCGGCGACCAGTGAGCATCTTGTGTGGGTAGCATTGGTGCCCCACATCAAAGACCAATCGATCCTTGCTGAAGTCGTACAGCGAGTGCAGGGCGATGGTCATCTCAAGCACGCCGAGTCCGGAACCGAGATGCCCTCCCGTTTTCGTGATCGTCTCGATGAGCTCAAGGCGCATCTCACGCGCCAACTCGGTCAACTCTTCCGGCGAGAGTCGAGCCAGATCACCAGGACCGCGGATTGAGTCGAACAGAGACATACACCAGCTTCAGGGAGAAATACGAAAGGGCCTGAGAGGATATCAGTCTGGCCACGTCCACCGTTCGGGGTTTTCGGCTCGAGAGGCTCTGATCGGCCCTCGGACACCGAGCAAGCCAGACGCCCGGACTACCCAGGCGTTTAGTTTTGCCTGCTGAGAACCTTTTCTGCCAGGGCGACAAGCAGGCCCGTGGCCTGCCCCCCTTCCGCGTGCGCGCACGATTCGTCCACCAACTGGCGCGCATCGGCCTTGGCCTGGGTCAACCCCACCACCCCTGGCCAGGTGAGCTTGTTGTTGTCGGCGTCTGCGCCTGTGTCCTTGCCCATCTGGACAGGGTCCAGCGATTCATCGAGCACGTCGTCAACAATCTGGAAAGCCAACCCGAGACCGCGGCCAAAGAGTTCCAGCCGGTCGACATCTGCCGCCTCCCCACCGCCTGCCAGTGCTCCAAGGCGCAGGGAAGTGGCCATCAACGCGGCCGTCTTGCCGAGGTGAATCTCACGCACTTGGGCAAGATCCGGCTCGCAGCCTTCGGCGGCCAGATCGAGTACCTGTCCACCCACCATGCCATCCCAACCAGCACCTCGAGCAAGGGCCGCCGTCATCGCCCCGATGGACTCGTTCGCCGGCGTGCCGCGTGCCAGAACCTCGAAAGCCAATGTGAGCAATCCGTCACCTGCCAGCACCCCCATCGCTTCGCCGTAGAGCAGATGCACGCAGGGCCGACCTCGGCGCAAGCTGGCGTCATCCATGCACGGCAGGTCGTCGTGAAGCAGCGAATAGGCATGCACCATTTCCATGGCTGCAGCCGCGCCCAGCGCATCCTCATCACGCCCACCGACATCTCGACATCCCAACAAGACCAATGCGGGGCGAAAGCGCTTGCCACCACTCATGACGATGTGACGCATAGCCAACGCCAACTCACCGCATTCGGGCTCGCCGGGCAACCAGCGATCCAGCACCTCGTCGACAAGATTGCGGGACGATTCCAGGAATGCGTCGAGACTCTCTTCAGCCACCTGCGATCTCCGCCCACACCGCGTAATTGGAACCAGGCAAGGGAAGGCGGCTCTGTCCCTTCCAGAAGGGCCTGTCTACATCACCCTCGGTCACGACACCGTCGTGCAACACCAACTCGGGCCCCTCGACCAACACAACTCCCGTCGGCGCACTGTAGACCCTCAACACCTCACCACTCGGGCCCAACTGCCGCAGCACGATGTCATGCAACATTCCATCTCGGAAGCCGCCCAAGGACACCACTTCGAAAGGCTGGTATTCGAGAAGTTGTTCCAGCGATTTCTTCGCCACCCCCACGGGAATAAACCCCGTCGGCACCACCATTCCTACAGCTTCCCATGCCGCGGCATCCCAGACATCCAGCGAATGGAGCACAGTCTCAGCAAGGGGCTCGCTCTCGGAAGGAAAGCCGGTGAGTTCGAGACAAACCTGACCATCGTTCACCAGCAGACGCAGGCTTTTCATGGAGTAGACGTCAGAAATCCCGCTGAGACGATCCTCTTCCCGAAGGATCAGATCCATGACGAGATCTCCCTCAACGTGACCGGCCTCCAGAACCTGGAGGTACGGCAGCCCCGAGCCGGTCAAGGCCGTATTGAGACCTGTGATCAGCGGCGCAGGCTCTCGATCGATCGTGCGCGACACAGAAATCGGTTCGTCGCGCCGCGCTTCTGCAAGAGCCGCCGCTGAACTTACGGTTTGCACCATCTCGTCCAACCTCATTTGCTTCTGCATCACATCTTGACGCAACCGCACAATCTCTCCCAACTGCTTGCCTCGCTCTTCGCGTACGGAGTCCAGCCGTTGCTCGGTTTTCAGTGCATGCACCCACAAGTCTCTGACATCATCCTCGCTCATCGAGTCGAGAGTCTCGGCCGACCAAAGCGATTCGACCCCCTCGCCTGACGACAAAGCGTCGCCCATCTCTCCTTGCGACAGGCTCATCGCAGCCATCTGCGCAGAAGAAGTGTCAGGCTTCGAAGAGTTGTGCGCCCAGCGTTCCCAGGCAAATGCTCCGGCCAACATACCGCCCAGCAACACGACCAGTATGGTGAAGCGCCGGCCTTGCCGCCGCTCCAGGTCGTGACGCAACCTGGATTGATCCATGCGTAGGTCATCGAGACCGTCTCGCATCTGATCCATCCGGATTCGTAAAGCCTCACCCGCTTCGAATCGCTCTGCGAGTTCGAGGTGCAAGCGCCTCACTCCCTCGATGCCTCGTGACTCTTCCTGAAGAGCGCCCGGCGTCACAGGCACGTCAGCACTTCGGGCTTCCTCTTCGCGGTGATCACTCACGGTTGAAGCTTTCTCTTCGAGACGTCGGCTGAGACTCGGACGACTGCCCTGGCATCAAGGTCTCCTCACCCTCAGTGGGCTTCACCCTCTCTTCGACGGCGTCGCCGGTCTGGACTTCCCCTCCATCGCGGGAGCCCTGAATTGTGGTCTCATTCGGCGCATTCTCCGCCGCCCCCCCTCCGGCCGTAGCCTGAACCAAATCTCGCCCCGCCCTCTGCCGGCGGATCAACCACAGCATCAAATGATAGGTGATCCAGGTGGTCACCGTGGCAAGTACCAGCGAGCCCACAAACATCGGCCACAGTATTTCCGTGCCCAGAGGCGCCATGGAGTCGATAAATCCTAGCTCCGGCAGCAAAGCGAACTGCTCGCCAATGCGCTCCGCGATGGTCGTGTAACTCGCCATGGGCAAGCCCAGCAGCAGAGCTCCTAACCAGTAGTACGCGAAATAGAAAGGAATCAAAGTAATCGGGTTGGTGATCCAGCACATCACAAGTGCCACAGGAAGGTTGCCTCGCAAGGGCAGGGCGCACGCTGTCACCAACAGGCTCTGAACACCAACCGTGGGCGTGAGTGCAATAAACATGCCGACTGCGCTGCCACGCGCGATCGACTCAGGTGTTCCCTGCGCTCGTCGTACCGGGTCGACAATCTTTTCACGCAAGAAGCGGCCTAGGCTTACCAAGTGTCATTCGCTCCGTTCTTCTTGAACCACACCTCGTACTCATTCGCCGAATCGAATCGCTTGCGTGTGAGCTTCAACAGCGCATCGAAGAACGTTCCTTCGACCGCGATAAAATGCTCTTGGGCCTCTTCTTTCCTGCCTTTCTTTGCTTCTTTCTCGGCTGCTTTTGAGCAGGCCATGAGCGCCTCAACCAGTGGTTTCACTGCTGAGCGCCGAACATCAACATCGCTCTCCGAAAACAAGCCCAACCCATGGGCCGAAGCACGGACGACCGGGGCCTTTTCACTCTTCAAGTAAGACGCCAGAACTTTGAGGCTCTTCGGATCGGCTCGAAACCCAAGCGCGTCCACGAACAAAGCCTCTGCATCTGGCCAGCGCTTGATGTGCCCAAGCTTCAATCCGGAGACGATGATCACGTCCCCCCCCTCTTTGTCGAAGACGGTTCCGAGTGCGAGTTGGTAAGCGAGCAGCAACTCTTCGCGCGGATCCGACCCGTCTTCCCGAATCTCCTGCCGCGGCTCTAACTTGAACAGCTTGCCGTAGGCCCGGTGGAACTTCTTGACTGTCTTCGCCCCAACCTTTTCGTAAACCAGGTCGAAATCAGAGAGAGCCTCTTCCAGCATGGGAACGGACTTATCTGCGAGCCCCTCGTTGAATCGATCGAGTGCCTCGGCTGCCAGAATCTCTGGCCCATCTCCCCTCGCCAGCAAGACGTTTGAAGGGCTTGAGAGCATCGCGAAAAGAAAGCCCGCCAGAAGCCATCGAAATCGTCCTGAGAACGCTCGACCCGCGAATTCATCCGCTGAAAACAGTCTAGAAGCGTCGTCGAGCATGAAGAGGCACCTTGGAGCGAAGCACAAATGTCGGGGCCTATCGTAGCAGTCTGAGCCCCTGCTCACCGAGCGAGCACTCGCGTCAGAAATCGAGTTGGTCCTGCGGTACAGCGCAATTCATGGCAATGTCTCGCGCCAGAGCGGTTCGCAAACGGGCCGAGTAGGGACGTGGCTTCGGCAGCGCCCTCCCATCGACCGTGTCCACCTGCAACAAACACTTACCAGCGCCCGTCAGAAAACACTCGTCGACATGCTTGAGGTCTGACCGGTGCAAGGGCTCCTCGACGGGTCCGAGCCCCTCGTCCGCCGCCAACTCAAGCACGCGAGCCCGTGTCACTCCGGGGAGAATTCCATGGCTCACGGGCGGCGTGAGCAACCGCCCCCCGGCCACACAGAAAACATTGGCCACCGTAGCCTCTGTGATATGCCCGTTGGCATCCACCATAAGGTCGTCTGTGCGGCCCTCGGCCTCGGCACGCTCTCGCAACATGTAGTGGACCAGGTAATTGGTCGACTTGACGCCCGCAAGCGGCGAATGCGAGCTGGGGGCAAATGAGGTCACACCCACGACAACATGCGGAGGAACAGGGGCGACCTCTCGCAGGCCTATGATGACATGCATACCCTCGTCGCCCTCGGCCGCGCCCGTCCCCTCATTTTCAGATGACGTACCTGCAGTAACCGTGATACGCGCCATCGCCTCAGGGCTCGCGTTGCGCTCGGCCAGTATGGAAAGCCCGGCTGAGATTTCATGGGCAGCCTTCGGGATTGGAAGTTGCATCGAGCCCAACGAACGCTTGAGGCGTGCGAGGTGACGGTCCAGAAGGTAGGCCTTCCCGCCGAACAAGCGCACCGTCTCAAAAGCTCCGAGACCGTACAGCAGAGTGCGGTCAAATGCGGAAAGTCGGATCTCATGGACAGGCAACACAACCCCGTCAATCCATCCGCAGGCACCCGCAACTCGACTTGGATCGTTCACGTCACGAGACTCCCCATGGGCAAGCTGACATGCAACGCGTCGAACATCGCACGAGCTTTGTGGAGAGTCTCGACATATTCCGCTGTGGGGTCACTGCCAACGGTGATACCGCCACCCACGGGCACCAGGAGACGCTCGTCATGCAGAGTCGCGATCCGAATGTTGACGGAGAGATCGCAGTCCCCTGAAGCATCGATCCACCCGAAGGCCCCCGTGTAGGCGTGCCTCCGTACCGGCTCGATGGCCTCGATGATCTCGAGCGCTCGAATCTTGGGCGTCCCCGTCACGGAGGCCGGTGGAAAGGCCCCCTCGAGGATGGACGTCAGTTCAAGGCCCTCGGAGAGGGTGCCGTGCACTCGAGCGAGGCGGTGAAACACCGTAGACCAGGCATCTGTCTCAAAAGGTAGGTCGACGGAAACGCTCCCCAACTCAGCTGAGCGGCCGAGGTCGTTGCGCACCAGATCGACGATCATGGCGAGTTCTGCCAGCTCCTTTTCGCTGTTTTCCAGTTCTGAACGCTGCCGCGCATCCGTTTCCGGATCACGACCACGCGGGCGTGTCCCCTTGATCGGGCGAGACTCCAACGCGCGACCTCTGCGTCTCAAGAAAAGCTCGGGCGAATTGGACAGAAGCTGCCAGCCAGGCGTGCGAAATAAGGATCCGAAGGGTGCTGGATTGCGTGCGGACACGCCTGCGAACAACGAAGCCGCCGTGTCGCGATAGAGCAATTCGAACCGTTGGCTGAGGTTCACCTGGTAGATATCGCCCTGACGAATGTGGCCCAGAATGCGATGCACGGCATCCTCGTAGTCAACGCGTTCAAAGGTGCTGCTTGGTGTCCCGACTGCATCGTGCGCCGGGCCTTGAACAGGCGAGGCGTGGCGAGCGAAAGCAGTCACATCGCCAAGCCGAGTCCGAGCTTCCTCGGCACTCCCGCGGCCAACCAGGAGACGTCGACCCGTGACGACCTCTTCGGCCAGTACGAAGGGATACAGCCCCATGGAAAGATCCGGAAGTGGTGCATCCGCAGGAACCCGGCTCGGCAAGACTTCGAGTTCGCGGCCCAGATCGAAACCCAGCAGCCCGATGGCACCGCCGCAAAAAGGTGGCAAAGCCGGGCCAGTCCAGGCCTGCCTTTCGGCCTCAGCCTGCGAGGCTGAACCGAAAACACGGCTCAGCGCGGCGGCCAGTCGCGGCAGCGCCCGAGCCGTGGGATCCGACTCGCGGAGCCCGGTCACTCGGTGCTCCACGACCTCCAGGGGATCCCACGCCAAGAAACGCCACCGATTCAATGATCCCGAGCCTTGCCCGCCCTCCAGCAGAACGGGCCAGCGCTCGTTGGGCAGTTCTGCTGCCAATTGAGCCAAAGCGGGCCCAGCAGGCACATCGAGGATCTGGAGACCGGACATGGCGGACATTGTAGAGAGGAGAAGCACTCAATCCCGACGTGGTTCTGGAATCCGCCCCCTGGAAGTGCGACTGCTGGGGTATGGATTGTCTCGACAGGTTCCTCTCCGAGCTGAAAGACGGCCAGATGGCCAGCCCGCACACGCTGCGCGCCTACCACTCGGATCTCTCCGCCCTGCTGAACTTTGCCGCAAAACGGGGCGTTCACGACCCCGCAGACATCGACACGCTCACTCTCCGAGAGCACCTGGCGGACTTCGAGGAGCCCAGCCGCGCGACCCTCTCTCGCAAGCAGGCAGCCATGCGTGGCTTCTTCAAGTGGATGCAGCGCAAGAAACTCATCAAGAAAGACCCTGCCGCCGCGCTGCGCACACCTCGTCGCGGCCGGCATCTCCCTGAGACCCTGGACGAGGCGCAGGTCAATGCGCTACTCAGCGTCCCGAACGCCGAGCGCCCAGCGGGTCTTCGCGACCGGGCCGTGCTGGAGCTGCTGTATTCCACAGGTATGCGCGTGGCGGAGTGCGCCGGCCTCGACCTGGAACACCTGGACCTCTCGGGCGGTTCCGTTCGCGTGTTCGGCAAAGGCCGCAAGGAGCGCATGGGCCTCGTGGGCAAGCCGGCTCGCCGGGCGCTGGAGAGTTGGCTGAAGGAGAGATCGGATCTGCTCCAAAAACACCGCAAGGCAGGTGAGCAAGCCGTCTTTATCAATCTGCGGGACGGCGGGCGCCTCACCACACGCAGTGTGGCCCGCATGGTCCGAAGTCGAGCTCAGTTCGCCGGATTACCAGACAGCGTGACCCCTCACACACTGCGGCACTCCTTTGCCACCCACCTCCTTGACCGTGGAGCCGACCTGCGCGTGGTCCAGGAGTTGCTCGGTCACGAAAGTCTCTCGACGACCCAGATTTACACACATGTCTCTATTGGGCGGCTCAAGGAAGTTTACAAGGGTGCACACCCCCGCGCCTGATGCCTCGCCGCTTGGCCCGACGGCCATCTAGGCCTATCGTCACTGAATCATGCCTCGCCACAGAAGACTCCATGCCGGCCACCGCCACATGCTCCATGCGGCGGACAGAGTCCAGCGTTTGCTGGGAGGTGAACCGACAGCACTGATTCTGATGGGTGCCCTGGCGGGTGTCGTTGCGGGCTTTGCCACCGTCGCCTTTGTGGAACTCGTACGCGGGATCAACTCGCTTGTCTGGGAGTGGTCATTCGGATTCAGCGATGTCGTCCCGGAGAACGCTCTCGACAACCCGGAGCACTTCCCGCATCCCACGTGGTATCCGCTTCTTGTGGTGGCGGTCGGCATGGTCGTCGTGGTCTTTCTCGTGCGACGCCTTTCGCCGCTAGCAGGTGGGCACGGTGTGCCACAAGTCATGGAGGCCGTGGCACGTCGAGGCGGACTGATGAGAGCCCGCGTTGGCTGGGTCAAGCTGCTGGCCTCCTCAGTGAACATCGGGTTCGGCGGATCCGTCGGCAAAGAAGGCCCCATCGTTCAGGTAGGCGCAGCCTTCGGGTCGGCACTCGGACGTACTTTCGGTATGCATGGTCGCGCCGTGCGCACGCTTGTGGGTTGTGGGTCTGCCGCAGGTATCGCAGCGGTCTTCAACGCGCCTATCGGCGGCGTGATGTTCGCACTCGAAATCATTATCGGAAGTTACAGCCTGAGTGCGTTCGCGCCGGTCCTCATCGCTTCGGTAGCCGGCTCCGTAACGGCTCGCCGGCTCATGGGCGAAGAATCCGCCTTCGCGATTCCGGAATCCTTGAGAGAAGGCCTCAGCCTTGTAAGCCCTTGGGAAATGGGCGCCTACGTTTTGCTCGGACTGCTCTTCGGAGTGCTCTCGGTCGGATTCACGCGAACTCTGTACTTCATCGAGGATGGAGCGCAGCGCTGGCGCGTGTCTCCCTGGACAAAGGCCGTGGTTGCTGGTCTCGGAGTCGGTGCAGCCGGACTGATGCTGCCGCAAGTTCTGGGCGAAGGCCACCACACCATGACGGCGGTGCTGATCTCTGACAACGCCACCATGACATGGAAGCTCTTGCTGGCGCTGGGCCTCGTGAAAACCCTCGCCACGGCACTCACACTCGGTGGCGGTGGCTCCGGTGGCGTTTTTGCACCTTCTCTGTTTGTAGGCGCCATGTTTGGCGGTGTCTTCGGCATATTCCTCGACATGCTGTTTCCTGGGCAAGTCGCTGGCTTCGGTGCCTATGCGCTGGCCGGAATGGCTGCACTGCTTGCAGGTACAGCCCACGCACCCATGACGGCCATCCTGTTGTTGTTTGAGATGAGCGACAACTACCTGCTCATCCTCCCACTCATGACAGCATCGGTGCTCTCGACGGTGGTCGCTTCGCGCCTCATGCCAGACAGCATCTACACGCTGCCACTGTCTCGCCGAGGCATCTTGCTGCGTGATCACCAGGACAGCGCCCTGCTGCGCCGGCTTCGTGTCGGCGATGCCATGCACCGTCCGACAGACACCATTCCTGAGACCATGACGTTTGACCGTGTTGTGCGTCGCCTCTTGCAATCAGAGCAGCACGATTTTCCTGTCGTGGATGCAGAAGGCAGGCTCACAGGCGCCATTTCTCTCGCCCACGTTCGAGAGTTTCTGCGAGACGAACACCTTGACCACCTCTTGCTGGCCGGCGACTGCGCACACTCCGTGGTAACGCTCCACCCAGCCGACACCCTCCTGCATGCCATGGATGTCCTTGAAGGCGAAGAGGCACATGAGATTCACGTCGTGGCCAATAACCGCCTCGTAGGTTCGCTCTCGCAGGCCGGCGTGATGCGGACTTACCGACGCGCACTCATGGCAACTACGGGCACCGCCACCACGAAATCAAGCGGATCGAAGAAGGCCTGAAGCGAAGTCGCCCACCGGCGAGGTTCAGCTTTCGAGACGTTTGCCAATCAAGAAGACGGCTGCTCCGATGGCCAAGCCACCAAACTGGAATGCCATGGAATCCACAAAGTACGAGCGGACCATCACAAAGGTCACGAGACCTAGGCCGACGATTTGTACGAGACGCGAGACTCTCATGGGCCGCACACTCTACCGTGCGGAGCCCCAAGATGCCCTACGGCTCATCTTGAAGCTGAGTCAGCAGGCGCTCACGCCGCTGTTCGAAACGACTGCGCACCGGACTTCCTGAGCGCGCAGTTCTCAGCGCTTCATCAAGGGCACCAATCGCGTCCTCGACAGCGCCCTGGGACGCAAAGGCATCGGCCAGAAGCTCCCAGCTTCCAGGATGGTTCTGATAAGCCCCACGAACCAGAGGAAGCAGCAAATCGACCGCCGCCGCCGCATTATGGACATCCGGGTGACGGCTCCGCAGCAAGAGTCGTGCCCTGCGGAGATCATCCGGTGCGTTGCTTGGCGAACTCTCCAGCAAACGACGCGAACACGTGAGGGCTCCGGCCCAATCGTTGTCTGCCTCGAGAAGCAGAGCCAGTTCGAGAAGGGTGTCCGGGTGCAGCCCCCCCAGCGAATCTGCCGCGATGAGATGCTTCTGCGCCTTGGCGCTGTACCCGAGATTCAGTTGAAGCACACCCAACGTTTCGTGAGCTTCAGCCATCTGAGGGGCGACCTCGACTGCCGACTCATAAGCCACGACCGCGCCATCGAGATCGCCGAGCCCCTCGAGCATCGACCCGTAATTGAGGTAGACGAGTGCGCTGTCCATCCCACTCTCTGTCAACTGAGAGAGCGCGGTTTCGAAGTGAGGCCGAGCCGCGTGCGGTTTTCTGAGTTCCATGAGCGTGGATGCGATATTCGCGTGAAGCCACGGATTGTTGACCTCTGACTCGGCGGCTTCCTTGTACATGGCGAGAGCTTCCGCTGACCTCCCCAGATCTCGAAGAATGTGAGCGAGGGCCACTCGCAATCCGACATCCTCGGGTTCCAATCCGAGCGCTGTCCGAAAAGCACGCTCCGCGAGAGAGTACTCACCGACCGACAGGTACAAACGTCCCAGTTCACGGTGCGCTACAACATCAGAGGGGTCGCATTCGACAGCTTTAAGCAAGGCGTCATAGGCCTCGTTCCAGCGATCGGATTCCACATAGAGCAAGCCCAAGCTGACCCAGTGCTGAGCTTCTTCGGGAGCACAGAGGGTGGCTTGTCGCAACGCAGTGATCGATGCATCGACATCACCGAGCTCAAACTCGATTCGAGCCAACACGGAAAAGCCGCTTGCGCTCTCCGGATCCGCTTCCGTGGACGCACGCAGTTCCAGACGCGCTTCGGCAGTGCGCCCGAGGTCTAGAAGCGCCACACCGTGTAGAAAAAGCGCCATGGCATTGTCAGGCTCGAACTGCAGAAAGGCGCCGAGCAAATCCTCCGCGGTGACGGGGTCTCCATCGGAAAGTGCCTGGGCGCCTTCGGTGAGCATCTTCAGTTGAGCGAGAGCATTGCGTGCAGTGATCACTTTCGAGCGCTCATCGACAACGAGACCTTGAGCCGTCTCGGCGGTCCCATCAGCCACAACCCCGGAGGGCTCCCACTGATGAGCTGCCCGAAACTCGGGGCGAGCGGGGCCTACGCAGCTTGACGCCACGACGGCAAGAAAGAGAGGCAAGGCCAGTTGGCGGGATCCCATGGGAGGGCTCCTCGGTTTTGAGAGTCCCTGTCCTCCTCGGATCCTTCTCGCCCCATGCCTGAGTGGAAATACCGCTCAAATCAGCCTCTTGGCCCAAATCAACGGGAAGACGGCACCCATTCCCTCGGTCCAACGCTCTTTCACGGCCCTGAGACCTCGTAAACTCTTTCTCATGAAATTCAGGCTAATCCTCACCCTCGCCCTCACCACAGCGGTGGGTCTGCTCGGGGCCCTGCTTCTGCTGCAGGACCAAGCGCCGAGATCGAACCCAGCCGCCATCTCCGAGCCTCTGGCAAAACAGGACTCCGGAACTTCGCTACCAACCCCCAGCGAAAGACCGACTCTGCCCGCCCTGCCTGCAGCAACAGAACAGCGGACAGCCCAGCCCATGTCTCTGAGCGAAAGCTCGCCAACTCAGATCACAGGGCGCGTCATATCCCGTGCAGGAGCCCCCCTGGTCGGTGCACAGGTCACCTGCTACCAGGCGACAAATGATACGGCCTGGGTGCGCTACAAGCCGACTCCCCACGCAGAAACCACGGACTCCGAAGGGCGCTTCCGCATGATCGGCGTTCCTTCCAAGGGCACTCTCTCGCTCGAAGTCACACATGCAAGTGCAGCTCCCAGCACAGTGGAACCACTACGGCTTGAGCCGGGCCAACAATTAGACGTCGGAGACATTGCTCTTGGGCAGGGCGTGCGACTGTTCGGCAAGGTCATAGACACCAACGGGGTTCCCGTCAGGGGTGCACAGCTGATCGTTTCGGATATGGGCCGGGTGACCGCCGGCTCAACAGCACCCACTCCGAGTGTGTTCGCAGAAGCCGTGACCGACGCACTCGGCGAGTACACCGTCGAACACCTTGGGCGACGCCAGTACACGGTGGAGATTCACGCGGAAGGATTCGCGCCACTTCAGTCCGCCATCGCCTTCATGCTCAACAGCCCCACAGGTGACTACGAGCAAGATTTCATGCTGGAATATTCCAGCTCCATGCTCGGAGGCATCGTGCTGGGACCCGAAGAGCAGCCCGTGGAAGGGGCTGCCATCTCTTTGCTGCGCCGCGTGCCCGACAACAAGTCCTATTACATGCTTGAAGAGGTAACAGACGCCCGAGGGCGCTTCCACTTCGATCGCATTGCCAGCGGGCGATACGACGTTCGCTTTGCCTCGACCGATTGGTATCTACCGCTCCCTCTCAAACTGGACGCAGGCAACGACCAGCATGTCCTCCGCGCACAACCAGCCATCACCGTCGTCGGGCAGGTCGTCACGACAGGCTCCCTACCGCATGAGCTCGTTGTGACCGCCAAGGCAGACGCACGTACCGGAGCTCAACTACTTGGCGACCGCCCGGCGGAGCGCAAACTCGAGCTCACCGACAGAGGGACCTTCGATTACAACGGCCTCCGCTCCGGCTCCTACGTCCTGACCGTCAACGCCCCTGGATTCGCCCCCACAAACAGCCAAGACCTCATCCTGGGCCAGGAGACTCTGCGCGTTCCGGTCACCGTGATTCTCCAGAAAGGCGGCTCGGTCAAAGGCAGTCTCAAGGACCCATCCGCCACGGCCATCATCGAACTACGGGATTCCGCGTGGAACCCGCAGGGTCCGCTCGACTTCGCCTTCCCCGCGCCACCTGTTCATGGGCTTCGAGTGAAGAGTGACAAAACGGGAAAGTTTCACTTACGCAACGTCCCCGCGGGCGCCTATGTCCTGAGCGTCAAAACCAAAGGCATGCCGGACCTGCATGTGCGTGACATCGAAGTCTCTGACAATCAAGTTTCTCACGTTGGAGAACTGGTCAGGCAAGTCGGTGGTCACGTCGGTGGCATGGTCACGGGCACTCGAGGCGAACCACTCGGTGGTGCTTCTGTCAGCCTCGCCGGACCCGCCGCACGCATGCGCACCACAGCCAATCTGGACGGCACCTTTCAGTTCGAAGCCGTCCCACCGGGGGATTATGAATTGGTCGCAGTCCCCAAATCTTTTTTCGAAGCCTTTCGCTTCGAGGCCAAGCAGGACATCACGGTGACTTCCGACAAAGAGATCGAGGTAAGCCTTTTCCTCACGGCTCGCACGCCAACATCTAAAGGCAATTAGTAAGCTCTGCCATCAATCATTCGGGGCCCCTACAGACAAGGCCTCTCCCTCAACACGGACGGTCTGCCGGCGAGCCTCCCCATCGGCTGCGAACAGGGTCAGCCGATAACTGCCGGAGGGCAGGGCAAGCGCCTCGCCTGCATTTAACTCCCACGAGTTGGGGCCAGATTCCAGCAACGCTCCTTGCCAACCGGCCGCCAGACTGACCTGCGTCGTTTTTTCCCCACCCCCCGGGCCGAGCCACAGCACGAGAGCGAGCAGCAACACCGTGGCGGCCGACACGTAAGTATAGGTCCCCATGGCACCCCGGATGCTGCGCGCTCCTCGCTGGCCTCCTCCACGCAGTGCCAACTGATCAGGCCTCGGCGGGCAAGCGCAAGAGGGCATACACCGTCCCATTGCAACGAACCAGCTCGACCAACTCGAGCCCCTCCAGGGCATGAACAAGCCCTTCATCGTCAGCAACCTCTACGAACAATCGCCCGTCAAGTTGCCGTACGGACAATCGCTGCTCTACAACAAGATCTAAGTCATCAGCGAGGCGACGTGCAGCTCGGCTCAACGCGAGAGAGGTCGCATCGGCATCTACGAACACTTCGCCACATTGGCCAGACGCAAAGAGCCATCCAGGGACAGAGGGTGGTGCGTCCAGCCAAGTCGGCGGACAGCTCGTGCAGCCACCAGAAACAGTGCACAGCAGAAAAGCCCACAACCACGAGCTAGCCGACGCGCACGAGCGACTTGCCTTCATATCGGAGCAAGGAGCGACGAAAGCTCCGGAACGAGGCGCAACACGTGGCCGCGCAGTTCAGCTCGAATTTCAGTCGTACTGCGCAACTCCAACATCTGTACAGCGACTTCTCGAGCCTCCTCGAGAGTGATCGCGCTGATCAACCTGCGCACAAGAGGCAAATGGTAGGGCGACATACTGAGAGAACGCCCGCCAAGCCCTAATAACAGGAGCACCGAATCTGGGTCGCCTGCCATCTCACCACACACCGACAATTGGCTGTTGGCCAGTGCCGCGCCATCGATTGCGGTCTTGATCAGGCGAATCATCCCGGGATGAAGCGGTTGGTAAAGAGATGCCACCCGAGCATTGTTGCGGTCGACTGCCAATGCGTACTGGGAGAGATCGTTGGTCCCGAGTGAAAGGAAATCCGCCTCCTCTCCCAGGTCACGTGCCGCCAGAGCTGCAGCGGGAACTTCCACCATTGCGCCGACAGGCACGTCCTCATCAAAGGGGACCCCGTGAACCTGCATGTCCGACTGGATCTGCGCGATCATCGTTCGAGCGCGCCGAAACTCTTCGACCATGGTCACCATGGGGAGCAAGATACGCACTCGCCCGTGAGCGGAAGCACGGAGCAGGGCGCGAATCTGCGTGTAGAACATGTCCGGCCATTGCAGAGAAAGCCGGAGGCCGCGCCACCCCAAAACGGGGTTTGGTTCCGTGGGCAGCGAGAAGTACGAAAGCGGCTTGTCGCCTCCCACATCGATCGTGCGGAAAGTGATTTCTGCATCGCCTACCTGAGAAAGTGCTTCGACGTAGTACTCGTACTGCTCTTGCTCGCTCGGAAAAGTGCGGCGCTCCATGAACAGGAACTCCGTGCGAAAAAGTCCCACGCCGCGCAGCCCAGACATCATCTCTGGATGCACACTGTCGAAGTTCTCGACATTCAGCATGATCTCGACTGCCACACCGTCCTTGGTGCGCACCAGCCCACTCGCTCGTGCAGCGAGTTCTTCGCGAAGATCGTGATAATGCTGCGATTGACGAACGGCCTGGTCGAGATCCTCCGGCTGCGGATTGAGGATGACCCGACCTTGCCCGCCATCGATGATCCAGGGCCCACCACAAGCCGGAAGTGAGGACACATCCACATCGGTCACGGCTGGAATCCCCAGCCCGCGAGCCAAGATCGCAGCGTGCGACGCCGCCCCACCCGAAGCCGTGACAATGGCAGCCAGTCGGCGTCGGTCCATCGTGGCGGTATCCGACGGCAACAGCTCACGCGTCACCAGGATCACCTTGCTGCCATCCGCACCCGCCTTCTCGACGGCACTTGCTGCAGCCCGACCTGGACGTCCTGCAAGAATACGCAGCAGTTGTCGCCCCACATCTCGCAGATCGGCAACCGGATCTCGATCAGCTTCATTCCCCATGCCCTTGAGACGATCGCTCCAGGCCGCCACGGCATCACGCACAGCCACCTCGGCATTCACCAGCCGCGTCGCGATCCGCTCTCGAATCGCCTTTCGGAAAGCAGGGTCATCGAGCAACAAACCTTGCACAGAAAAAATGCGGGCGTCACGCCGACCCACTTCGCGCTCGATATTCTGCTCGACATCGGCAAGCTGCTTCTTTGCCATACGAATCGCAGTTGCGAGTCGTCGTTGCTCGCCAGAGACATCATCGGCAGACAGAGCAAGGACCGGAATGTCGATGTCTGTCTCGTCGTGAAAGACAGGTGTCCCCACGGCCAGACCCGGCGCAACAGGAAGTCCTGTCACGACAATGCGGCCGCCCCCACCCGGCGGCGACGCCGAACCGGGTTCCGGAACAGAAGCGGACACGGGGTCATCCTTCTTCACCCGATCACCCCAGCAACCGCTCAGTGATCAAAGCGGGAAGATCTGCCACAGCGACACGCTCCTGTTCCATGGTGTCGCGATCACGCAACGTGACGGTGCCATGTTCCTTGGTTTCGCCGTCCACGGTGATGCACCACGGAGTGCCGATTTCATCCTGACGGCGATAGCGGCGCCCGATGGCACCTGACTGATCGTAGGCAGTTGCAATGCCCCGAGCTCGCAGGCTGTCCTCAATCTCCATGGAAAGCTCAGGCATCCCATCTTTCTTCACCAGTGGAAACACAGCCACTTTGACCGGAGCAAGCCGTCGATCCAGATGCAGGACCGTGCGGACGTCACCCTCTACATCCTGCTCGTCATAGGCATCCATGAGGAAGCACAACACAGCGCGATCGACACCTGCTGCTGGCTCAATCACCCAGGGCACGTAACGTTCGCGTGTCTGGCCGTCGAAATACTCGATCGTTTTTCCAGACGCCTCTGCATGACGTTTCAAATCAAAATCAGAGCGGCACGCAACCCCTTCCAGCTCTTTCCACCCGATGGGCAACTTGTATTCGATATCTGCCGTTGCCTTCGCGTAGTGCGCGAGCTCTTCGGCATCGTGATCGCGGTAGCGCAGATTGGATGGATCAATTCCAAGATCCACATACCACTTCATTCGAGCCTCACGCCAGTACGCGTACCACGTCTCCCAGTCTGCCTCGGGAACAAAATACTCCATCTCCATTTGTTCGAACTCACGCGTTCGAAAGATGAAGTTCCCGGGTGTGATTTCATTGCGAAATGACTTCCCGATCTGCGCAATACCAAAAGGTGGCTTGCGACGACTGGTCGTCATGACATTGAGAAAATTCGTGAAGATGCCCTGCGCAGTTTCCGGACGAAGATAGGCGACGCTGGCGCTACCCTCCACCGGACCGAGATGCGTTTGAAACATCAGGTTGAAGGCGCGAGGTTCCGTAAAGTTTTCACGGCATGCGTCATTGAGAGCCGCGTTGTGTCGAATCGGACAGGTGGCCCCATCCAGATCGTCGGCGCGAAAACGCGCTTTGCATTTACGGCAATCGACCAGCGGGTCGGAGAATGTATCGACGTGCCCGGAAGCTCGCCACACGTCGGGATGCTGAAGCACAGCCGAATCGAGGCCGTCTACATCTCTTCGGGTCGACACCATCGAACGCCACCAAGCGTCCTTGACGTTGCGCTTGAGCTCAGCCCCCAGCGGGCCGTAATCCCAGCACGACCCAAGGCCTCCATAGATCTCACTCGCCTGGTAGACGAAGCCTCGCCGTTTGGCGAGGTTCACGATCTGTTCAATAGATGCAGCAGGCAACGGAAACCTCCGTGACGGAGTCGAACAGTGCATTGTGGCCGCTGCAGGCATATGCGTTCAAGGGCAGCGGAATCGATTGGCTAACCCGCCGTGGATGAGCGATCCGAGGCTGTCTTCCCGCGAAGCCGAACTGAAAAGACCTCTGACGAGTGCGAAATGACCTTCCGCTACAGCACGCCGTGGATTCCAGCCTCCAGCTCGGCACGCGTCTCCAGGCCCTTGGAGTCTCTTGGGCGCACGACCCAGTCTGCGTCATAGATGTCAATGTACGCAGGCGCGATCCGGTTCGCGGGCACATCGGGAGCCAAGGAGAGTACGAGACCGATGCATCCATGCGGATCCTCTCCACCACGTCCATTGAACTGAGAGCGCCCCCACCATGAGCCCAAACCGACAAGTTCAAATGTCGTGAAAGACTGTTGCGACGTATTCCACGTCGCCTCTCCCAACAACTCCCAGGCGATACCACGCGGCCACGAACGCCTCGGAGTCCAATCGTTGTCGCCCAGTCGCCAAACTCCATCGGCGTCAGCGAGCACCTCGCCTTGCAAGCTCAAATGAACCCGAGCCCCCTCGACCGCCATGACTTCCGCCCGCAACGATTGGCGTACGATCTCTTCGGGCGCAAAGGCCAAAGCCTGCCCTATCACCGCATCCACCAGATGAAAGCGTGCGAGCCGTTCAACAAACTCTCGCGGCAACTCCCAGGTTTCGCCAGGACGTGGAAACAACGGAGTCCCAGGCACCCACGCACCTCGATCTCCATCTCTTCGATGACCTGCCGGCCCCGCAGCCATGACCGCGCGTGCCTCGGTTTCAGAGAACCATGCGTGGTCCTGATTCCATTTGGTGGCCTGAGGTCCCGCAGGGTCCAGAGTCTCCGGGAGATCCCGAACTCGAGACACGAGTACGAGCCCCTCCGTCGGGTAGCTCATTTCCCAGCGATGCTCGGGCTCCATGTCACCTGGCTGCGCTGAGTCTGCGATCTTCTGCTCGGCGGGCAGGTTCGCCCAGGCCTCCAGACCGCGCTGCATGGTCTCAAGCACCCGCTCCGCATTCAGAGAATTCACGGAGGCGAGAAGCTGCCCTGTAGGTGACACGACGTAGATGCCCTGGCGCGTTCCTCCCTTGCCCCGGTAGTGCCCTTGGTCAGCCATGGCCCGAAAAGCCAAGCACTCAGCATCCTCACCGCGTTGCAGCCGCCAGACTTCATCAGCACATGGAACAAACGACTCACTGAGTTCCTGCACCTCGCTGTGAGACCAGACGGACCGTCGGCCAGAGACGCCGTTGTTTCAGGTGCACCCCAGCGGGTGACCATTCATCGCCCACATGAGCAACGGCTTACCCTCCGCACGCGCCGCGTCCATGCCCTCGCCAAATGTGACGTGCCAGGGAATCGAAGCGTAAGCGAGGTCATCGCCATTGGGCAGGATGTACTCACGCCAAGCTGGCAAGGTCTCAGCACAGAGAGGCACGGGCTTCATCACAGGAATGCCGAGCTCTCCCGCGTCAGACGCCATGGGGCCGGCACAAGCAGAGAACAGCAACGCGACCGAAAGCATCGCGGACGCCCGAAGCTGCTGCCAGAAACCAAGAAGATTGAAAGATGAGTTCTTCACGAGTCGCGTGAGTCCTCGTTTTTTAGACACGGGTGGCGATATCCAGCCTCCTCCTCAAGATCTTGCACCACCTCTGCCAGTGCACGTTTCAAGGGGGAGTCAAAACGCCGATCGTACACGTCGACCAGGCTCTTGTAGTACCAAAGCGTGTCATCTCGCTTGCCACTGAAGAGCGCCCAGATGCTGGAGCCTTGCTCGCGAAGGTCAGACAAGGTGCAGCGCGCATTGTGCAACTTGTCCGCACAAGAGACTCTCATCACGGACGGGGTCTGCCCTTCCATCTGGGCAATAAACGCCTCCTTCCGGGGCCGCCAGGCCGGCTTGGGGTCCTCAAGAGTGTCGGTGCAGCCCAGAACGATCTCCGCCACATTCTCACCGAAGCGCCCCCGGATCATCTGGAGCGTCTCTTCACCTCCCTGGTCCTCAGGCCCGTCGTGGAGCAGCGCGGCAATGACCTCATCTTCACTCCCACCGTCCTCCCCCACGAGAGAAGCCACGGCAAAGAGGTGTGTGACGTAAGGAATTCCTCCCCCGCCCTTGCGCGTTTGCTCTCGATGGAGATCGATCGCAAAGGAGGCGGCTTCTCGAAGTTTGGTGGAGTAGGTCATGGGCGGCCTCCCAGACTAACCGGGGGGAGCCCTCTTACCAGTCCCAGACCGCTCGATTCCCAGGCTCCGCGACCGAGGTCGATCCCGCCAGAGCCAGGGGCCATCGGAGACCGGAGCCCTAAATTGCTAGAGTCCTGACACGATGACCACCTTCCGCGACATAGCCGACAAAGTGCACGCAGGAGAGCGCCTGAGCGAGGCCGACGCTCTGCTTCTCATGCACCATCGAGACTTGCCTGCCATCGGTCAGTTGGCCGATCTGGTTCGCCAACGCCGACATCCTGAAGGCGCCGTCACTTATATCGTCGACCGCAACATCAACTACACCAATGTTTGCGTCACGCTGTGCAAGTTCTGTGCATTTTACCGCCGGCCGGGTGACCCGGAGGGTTACGACCACCCCCTCGAAGTCATCTACGACAAGATTCGCGAAACACGCGAACTAGGCGGCGTGCAGATCCTTCTTCAGGGCGGCCATCATCCCGACTACGGCATTGAGCGCTACGAGGCATTGTTTCGCGGCATCAAAGCCAATGCGCCCATTCATATTCATGGCCTCAGCAGCTCGGAAATATTGCATTGCTGCCATGTCAGCAAACTCCCGCTGCCTGAAGTGTTGCGCCGTATGCGAGCCGCTGGCCTCGATTCCATTCCAGGAGGCGGTGGCGAGATTCTCGTGGACCGAGTGCGCAAAGTGATTTCGCCACTCAAGACCATGTCGGAGCCGTGGTTGGAAGTGATGCGAGAGGCACACAAACAAGGCCTTCGCACCACGGCCACCATGATGTTCGGACACGTCGAAACGTTCGAAGAGCGCGTCGAGCACATGCGCGCGATTCGTAGCCTCCAAGACGAAACCGCTGGATTCACGGCCTTCATTTCCTGGACTTTCCAGGCACCTCACACAGAGATGCAGGACACGCCGATGACCGGGGGCTTCGATTATCTGCGCACGGCCGCGGTCAGCCGTCTCTTCATCGACAACATCGACAACTTCCAGGCCAGCTTCGTGACCCAAGGCCTCGATATGGCTGGCCTCTCGCTGCAATACGGGATGAACGACCTGGGCAGCGTCATGATTGAAGAAAATGTTGTGTCGGCAGCAAACTGCGAGTGTCTCGCTGAGATCACCGAGATGGAGAAACAGATTCGCGCAGCAGGATTCGAGCCAGCACGGCGCAATATGTTTTACGACCGAGTCGACGAGCAAGGAGGGTTGCTCGAGCGACGACTCGACGCCAACTGGGATGCCAAGAACCCCGAAGGCGATGATCGCCCCTGGGACTCCGAGGTTTCCGGTTCGTGCTCGGCCGCACGATCTGACGCGACTCCACAAGAGAGCCCGCGATGACCACGGCGACCGCAAACACGATTTTGCCCGATGGCGCCAGAGTCCCCAGCGCCTCGCCCTACCCCTTGCTCCCCTCCAATCCGGGGCCGGGCGACGAGTTCGAACCCGCCACCGACGCACTGGGTGAACTCTCTGATGAGTTGATTCCTGTTCGCGACAAGGTTTTCGGGGGAGAACGTCTCTCGATGGATGACGGGCGACTTCTCTTTGCCACAAAAGACCTCACCGGCGTCGGCGCCCTCGCCAACTGGCTCACCGAGACGCGCAATGGCAACCGCACGACTTTCACTTTTAACCGACACCTGAACTACACGAACGTCTGCGCCTACAAGTGCATGTTCTGTGCCTTTCGTCGCAGCGGCGACGAAGACGATGCCATCACCATGGACATGGACTTCGTTACGAATCGCATCCGCAACGAATTCACGGATGGTATGAAAGAAGTCCATGTCGTCGGTGGCATCCACCCCGAACTGCCTTACAGCTACTATCTCGACCTCTTACGCACGATCAAAAAGACGAGGCCCCACCTCCACATCAAGGGCTTCACGATGATCGAGTTAAATGAGATTGCAAAGCAAGCAGGCAAACCGCTCGACGTTGTCGTTCGTGAGTTGAAGGAAGCAGGGCTTGACTCATGCCCTGGCGGAGGCGCGGAAGTGCTCAGCCCACGCGTCCACAAGAAACTCTACAACGGAAAATTGCCGCCCAACGAATGGCTGGACGCCGTGCGCGTCGTTCATGCAGCAGGCCTCAAGTCCAATGCGACCATGCTCTTTGGCCACATCGAAAGCCTTGAGGAGCGCCTCGAGCATCTGGACCAGATTCGGCGACTTCAGGACGAAACACATGGCTTCATGCAGTTCATCCCGTTGGTGTTCCACCCGGATAACACGCCCTTGGAACGACTTGGAAAAACCACGGGCGTGGATGCCTTGCGCACGATCGCCATCTCAAGGCTGATGCTCGACAACATTCCACACATCAAGGCCTACTGGATCATGGTGGGCTTGCGCATTGCACAGATCGCCCTGCACTACGGGGCCGACGACATCGATGGGACCGTGGTCGAAGAACACATCACGCATGATGCCGGAGCCACGACACCCCAAGGCCTGACCACAGGTCGCCTAACCGCTCTCATCAGCGAAACAGGAAGACAGCCCGTGTTACGAGACACCTTGTACGAGGACATGCTCGCGGTCTAAGCCTTCTCTCCACCGTGACCGAGTCTCGCCGGCTCCTGCCGCCATGAACCTCACTTCACAACTCCATCGCCTGGCACATGCCTACGGGGTGCAAGTGGCGTCCTATGGGATGAATGGTGTTCGCCGCCATGCGGAACAAGACACGATTCTTGCAGTTCTAGCCTCGATGGGCGCGCCGGTCACGGGACTTTCAGATGTTCCCGGCGCGCTTCGCGAACGACTCGCACGCCGAGCGCACGTGCTCATCGAACCTGTCATCGTGGCCTGGGCCGGTCGCTTGCCCGCCCTGGAACTCCGGCTTGCTGGACAGCAGCACACCAACCTTGCCACAGCCACAATCGACCTCGAAAACGGCGAGCAGCGCTCCATTCATCACGACCTGCTCGAAATGCCCATCGCCCACACTGGGTCGGTCGAGGGAGAGAAGGTCGTGACACGAAACTGGGAGACAGGATTGGTGCTCCCCCTGGGCTATCACCAACTCAGCCTCCATGCCGGTGGGCGGACAGCTTCAGCCCTCATTCTCTCGGCTCCAGAACATGCAGACACCACCGCACTCGACCCCGAGAGCGGCTTGCGGCCTGGTCGTTCGCGCGGCTGGGGCTCCTTCCTCCCCACCTTCGCACTTCGTCGCAAGGAAGACTGGGGCTGTGGCGACTACACCAGCTTGGGGCAACTGGTGGACTGGACAGGAGATCACGGCGGCAGCGCTGTAGCCACCTTGCCCTTGCTCTCGAGTGCGTTCGACGAGCCAATCTTTGAGCCCAGCCCCTACACACCAACAAGCCGCTGCTGCTGGAACGAACTCTATATCGACCCAACAACTGAACCCGAGTGGAGAGACTCGAAGCAGGCGCACGCGCTGACGAGCGCTGCCTCCTGGGCTCTGGAGCGCGAAGCGCTCTGTTCAGCAGAGTTGCTGGACTACAAACGACTCTGGGCACTGAAGCGCCCCGTCTTGGAAGCCATGTCGGAGCAGTTGCATCAGCGACAGGGCACTCGAGCCAACAGCCTGTGCGCCTTTCTGAAGGAGCGCCCTCACGTTGCCCAGTACGCACGCTTCCGCACTGCCACAGAGATACGAGGTGGCGCCTGGCAAACATGGCCAGAGCGCATGCGCAACGGCAACTTGCGCGAGACAGAAATTCACCCTGCAACGGTGCGCTTCTGGGAGTACGCCCAGTGGCTCGCACATCTCCAGTTGAGCCAGGTGGCAAAACAAGGAGAGAAACGCGGCACTGGGTTGCTACTCGACCTGCCGCTGGGCACGCACAGTTCCGGCTATGACACCTGGAAGAACCCGTCACTCTTTGCGCATGGCATGAGCGCAGGAGCGCCGCCGGACGACTTCTTTGTCAAAGGCCAACAATGGGGATTTCCCCCTCGAATTCCTGATGCGGAACGCGCAGACGGCTACAACGACCTGAGGGCGACCTTGCGTCATCACCTGGAGCATGCCTCTGCTCTGCGCATTGATCACGTCATGTCACTGCACAGGCTGTACTGGGTCCCCCGCGGAATGGATGCCACTCATGGTGTGTACGTGAGCAATCAGGCCGACGAACAATACGCGGTGATGTGCATCGAGTCTCAACGGAGCGGCACGGCAATCGTTGGAGAAGATCTAGGAACAGTGCCGCGCGGCGTGCGGCCAGCCATGGATCAACATCACATACGCCGGCTGCGAGTCAGGCAGATCGAGTTTGGCGCAAGCACCCCCACAGCACCCAACCCTCACGCAGTTGCGAGCCTGAACACCCACGACATGCCCACGTTCGAGGCATACCGAAAGGGACTCGATCTCGAAGACCTTCAAAGCCTTGGCCTGCTGTCTGCCCGAACTGCAGGCGAGCAACGAGTAAAACGCGCTCGCGCACTCTCCGACGCACGCAAGTGGCTGATTGCCGAAGAGCACCTCGCAGAAGATGCACCAGATGAAGACCTCATACTCGCTTGCTTGAACCAACTTGCGTGGAGCCCTTCTCCACTGGTGCTGGTCAACCTCGAAGACCTCTGGCACGAAACACGCCCGCACAACGTGCCCGGCACGCATCACGAACGCCCGAACTGGCGACGCCGCGCAAAGTATGGGCCAGAAGACTTTTCAAGCCTGGCGAAGGTGGGCGAGGCCATTGCCACTCTGAGAGTTCGCCGAAGACTGCCGTGCCAAGTCCCCGACAGCAAAACACCCACTCTCTTGGACGAACAGGACCGTTTCTTGTTCCGCACCGGCAGCCACTTCCAGCTGCATGAACGGCTTGGGGCCAGAATCGTCCACATCGACGAAATTCCCGGTATTCACGCCCTGCACTGGGCACCTGGAGCAGACGCGGTCAGCTTTCTCGACCTGACCAACGGTGCGGTGCACTCGATGGAGCCTCGGGGTGACGATCTCTGGGAGATGTTTGCGCCAGGAACCAAGCCAGCCCCCTCATCAAGGCGCCCTTATGCACTCCGTGTCACACGAGGGCATCAAGTCCACGAGATTCCCGACCCGGCGGCATGGCACTTCGGCCCCCGCCCGCCACAGGCAAACACAGAATCCGGTTCAACAACCGATCGCGGCATCACATCGGAACTTTGCCAGCTGAATTACGACTGGACAGACAAAGACTGGATCGATCAGCGCCAAAAACTCGACTCGAATCACATGCTCGAAGTCCCACATGACATGTGGACTGACAAAGAGACAGAGACTCTTTCAGAGCGCATTCTTTCGTTTGCCGAACAGCACGGTGCAACGTCCGTCGTTTTACCTGCCTGGATGGAGAGCCTTCCTCAAAGACAGGGAGAAGACCAGCAGATTGCTGACTTTGCACCAGAGGCTCGACTCGGCGACCCTCAAGGCGCCATGCATCTCATTGACACTTTGCACCGACACAACATCGGTGTCCTGCTTGCATGGCCCCCCGTCGGCAAGACTCTTGAGCAACGCCAGTCCCTCCCAGGGCTGCCCGATCCCGACGAAATTTCACGCGCAAAAGAAGTGAGCTACCTGCTCAGCAGTGCCGCATTCTGGCTAGAGATCTATCACTTCGACGGCCTGCGCATCATCACTCATCATTTGCGAGATCGATTCAGAACGACCGATTCTCTACAGCAGGCAGCCGAGGTTCTCGAGCGCATTCAGACGGAGCTCGCTGAGCAACACCCTCATGCGCTCTTTCTCACGGGCTGGAACAACGAGAAGAGCTCTTCCACCACAAGCGAGATTCGCGTTCCACGTTTGTAGTGAACTGAAGGCAAGCCCCGGGCACCACACGCAACACTCGGTTTCGTCTCAGACGAAACAGCCTCACCGACTCACTTAAGCGCTGAGTCCAGATCTTCCTGACTCGGTGCAAAGTAATAGGCTCCGCTCGTCGCACGCGAAAAATCGAGCAAGCGGTCATGCACGCCATCCGTGACACCGAACATACTCTCCAGCAGCGCGTCGAAGCGCTTGGAAGAATTTGCGAAGGCCACGAAGTACAGCCCGTGCTCTCGCACTCCGCCGAAAGGCACACTGCGGCGGTAAACCGGCTGCGCCTCGCCCTCAACTTCGATGTCGGTCCGTGCCACATGGGCATGCTTCGGCATGGCACGCCCTTTCAACTCTTCGTTGCCATCCTTCGTACGCCCCATGATTTTGGATTGCTGAGCATCCGAAAGCGCCTCCCATCTCCGGAGGTCGTGAACCCAACGCTGCGCGAGCACATGGCTGCCACCACCACCGCGCTGTCGTGAGGGAATGAGAGCGACGACCTGCCTCTCGGCTCCCTTGGCATTTGCCGTGCCATCCACAAAGCCCGTCAGATCCAGTGAGTCCCTGTATCGAAATCCATGCTCTTCTGCAGCGAGACGCGCTACGGATCGCAGGGCTCGATGCACACCAAGTGCTGCTGCAACATTTTCGTCGTGATGGTCACCGTGCAACCAGATCCAGATGTTGTGCGGAGTCGGCGGCGCATGGTGCCCTTCCGGCCCATCGATTCCCTCAAAAAGGTGCAGCCCCTGCGGCACTCTTTCCGTGGCCAGACGGCTCCAGAGCACCGGGCCAAAGGCGATAACGCATCTTGGCCTTCGTTCTGAATCGACACGACTGTCACGAGGAACCTCGAGCGCCAACCGGACGGCTTCGCGAACATCTCTGATTTCGGCCCCGGGCAAGAGGTCGTATTCAAGCCAGAGATGATGGTCACTGTCTTCGAGAAAGATCGCCTGCTGCGGGGACCTCATGGCTTTGACGCGCTCTCCGTTAAGTTTTGAGAAGTCTCGCCCCGTGTGTCGCAGGCCACCGGCTTGCTGTCAATCCAGCAATCCTTCGTGCTGGAAAACACGCCGTAAATAGGCAACTGGCATATTCCCCGATTCAAGATAGAGCGCATGAAAACGACGGTCGAGGTCCAGACCGCTCAGACCTGAGGAAACCTTCACATCCTGCTTGAGTTCCCACACCATTCGATTCCCCGTGAGATAGCTGAGCGGGTAGCCACGCTCCTGGCTGTACCAGTTCAGTTCGGCTGCTACACGCCCAGGCACAAAGCCTGTCACAGCCGCAAGCAGATTGCCCGCCGCGACGAAAGGGTCGGACGACGAAAGGTCGCAAGGCACACCCACCTCGAGGAATGTCTTTTCTCCGGTCATGAAAAATAAATCGATAGCAACACGCGCTCCGATTCGACTGATGTCACGTTTCCCGGCGAAGCGAGCCTCATCCACAAGCTCTCCCATGTAACCCATATCGAGCATGTAGTCCTCGAGCATGGTGGTCCAGCCCTCGGCGTGGTGATTGCTGCTGAAGTGGCGGCGTATCACCGAGGGGTGCAAGCCTGCCGTCGACAACTGCAGGTGATGCCCAGGGATTCCCTCGTGAATCATCATCCCAGGTATGGACAGCTCTGTGTGCTCCGCCAGGAGTTCCTCCGAAAGTGTCAGATACACAAGACTCGTGCGTACTCCTGGCCGGAACATCGGCGGCTCCATCATGGCCCCAGCTGGAATCGTGGGCGTCATGAATCCGGGGGTGCGCAAAACGACCATGTCCTGCGCAGTCGGTATCGGAAAAAGAGATCGTTCATGAATGAATGACGCGATCTTTTCTCGCTCGAGTTGATAGCGATCGAGCACATCTTCGAGAGCGCCTGTAGGAAGGGACACCCGATATTGATCAGCAAGGAACTCCGTCAACTCATCTGCTGTCGTTTGCCTGGGCAGTGCATATTTTTCCGTCAACCGGACACGGAGTTCCTCGATGGTTTCCGCTGTCTCGGAGAGAAAGTCTGTGGCCATGCTGTGAAGGGCCTCGAGACTTTTATCGATACCAGTCAAGGCGACGATCTGACGCGCATCTTGTTCACCCAGGTGCATTTGAGTCGTGCAGGGCAGTTCACTCAGTTCCGAGACGTACAATTTGAGTGAGTCCTTGGCCCGAACGACGGCGCTCTCGAGACGCGAGAGATCGTGAAAGCCGATCTCCCGCCCCCATCCGATCAGCGTGTCGAACAATTCGGGCAGCCCTTCGACCTGCTCACGGTCCATCCCGACCCAGCGTTCAACCGGAACCTCTAGGCGAGCGAGGAGCTTCGCGCAGTAATCCGGCACACCCTCGATGCGCCCCATGATGCTAGCCAACCGTTCAGAGGCCGGCCTCGGGTCATTGACAAACTGAGGGAAGAGACCGTCGCCGATGTCTGCGCCCGCAGTCGGCTGCTGCTCAAGACGCGTTCGCCCATTGAATCGATAGCTCTCCCGATGAATCTGCGCCTGCAGTTTGAGGCGAGCCAGATCCGCATCTAACTTGGTGTTGAAATCAGCCTCTCCCAGTTCCACGGCATCGAGATCTGCCAGCAACTGCCGAGCACTTGCGGTGTGGCTTTCAATGGCGCCGCTCGAGGGATCCGGCAACTCGGCGAGTCGGCAGTCAGCACCTTTCTCCACGCAGGCATTAGGAGGTCTCAATTGGTGCTCGTGAAAAGCAGTCACAAACCGATTCCAGGCATCAGGCGCGGCCGCTGATTGTAGGTCAGAGGTGTCGTGGAGATCGGGTGCCATGAGGACTCCGAAAAATGATTCTGAAGGGGGCGTCTCCGAGAAGCCCGACAACATCTGCAGCATGTCATCCTGCGGGGGGCGCTGGCTAGCCGGCCATGAGAGGGCGAGACCGGCTTCCGAGCCTCTCCCAGGCTCTGTTCATGAGGCTCGTGCCCCGACCGCCCGGCACACGAGATCATTCAGCCAAGGGGCACTCAGACACCTTCGCTGATACGATCTCGCGCATGAACACTCAGGACGCACGCATCTCACAAGCCCTTCGAAGAGAACTCGAGCGCTTCGACCCTTCTCTTCCCATCGAAAGCGCTCACACGCCACCGTCCTCGTGGTACCTCGACCCCGCCTTTGAGCGATTGGACCGCGAGACGGTGTTCTCGCACAATTGGATCGCGGTCGGACGGACAGAGCAGGTCAGCAAGCCAGGCGATTATTTGGCGGGACATATCCTGGGCATGCCGTACTTCGTGCTTCGCCAAGAAGGCGGGGCGCTGGTTGCTTTTCACAATGCCTGCCGTCATCACGCAACCGAGTTGCTCACGGGTAGCGGCTGCCTCGACCATGCGGGCGAATCGCCACGCATCACCTGCCCCTATCACGGGTGGACCTACGGGAGCCATGGCGACTTGCTGAGTGCACCCCACATGGCAGGTGTCGAAAACTTTGACCGAGCCTCCATGGGACTTCGAACCATCGCCCTCGAAACATGGCAAGGCTACGTCTTCCTGAATCTCGACGACGACCCGAGCCCACGAGGCCCCGACCTCGCCGAACTTGACACTCGACTCAACCAGCAGTTCGAGACCAGTTCTCTCCGCCACGTGATGACACGTACTTACACGGTTCATTGCAACTGGAAGGTCTTCGTAGACAACTATTTAGATGGCGGCTACCACGTCCCCGTTCTACATCGAGGCCTCGCCGCTGGACTCGACCTGGATCACTACACCACCGAGATCTTCAAGCGCTTCAGCATTCAAAGCTGCAAAGCAAAAGAAGGTCGCCTCGGAGACCAGGCGCTCTACGCATGGGTGCATCCCAACTTGATGTTGAATCGGTACGGCGGGATTCTCGACGTCAATCGCGTGATGCCCGTAGCGGTTGACCGAACAGACGTGATCTTCGACTACTTTTTTGACGAGAGCTCGAGTCAGGATCAAAGCTTTGTCAGCGAATCTGTTGCCCAGAGCGAAAGCGTCCAGCAAGAAGATAAGCAAGTGTGCGAGTCCGTCCAGCGAGGACTCAGGTCTCCCGCTTATGACCGAGGGCGATATGCCCCACGGATTGAAAACGGAGAGCACCATTTCCACTCGCTGCTCGCGCATGACTATCGCAACGGCACCAACAGCCTCACGCTCTAAGCGAATCTGACTTTCTTGTTGCCCTACCGCGTCCGGGCAAGCGCCAGATTCAAGATTCGTTGCACAAGCTGGGGGTACTCAGTGCCAGCCATGGCGGCCGCAGATGCGAACTCCTCGGACCGCGCAATCTCTGGGTTTGGATTCGCTTCGAGAAAGTAGAGTTTTCCATCCGCGCTCAAGCGGTAGTCGATACGGGCATAACCGTCGAGGCCAAGGATACGGTAGATGCGTTTGCTGGTTCGCTCTATCAGTTCAGATTCCTTCTCTGACAAACCTCCTGCATGCGCATGCTCGATACCACGCCGCTCCTGGTAATTGATGTCGTGCTTCACCTTTTCCGTCGCAATGGTTGCGCTGCCTTTTGGCAGATCACCGAACAAAAGCTCCCAGGGCGGCAAGACTTCGAGCCGTTTATTTCCCAACAAGCCCTGATAGATCTCCCGACCTTCAATAAACTCTTCGGCAATGGCGTCGGTGCCAACGCTCTCATGAACGAACCGCACTCTCTCCTCGAGCTTTGCATCACTGTCGACGAGTGATGCTTGGCTGATTCCGATGGAGGATTCCTCCACCAGGCTCTTCACGATGAGCGGCAACTCAAAACCACGCGGACGGCGAATGCGCCGGCCTTTCCGAAACACACGAAAGGACGGAGTCCGGATGCGATGGTAGTGCAAGAGCTTCTTGCTGAGAGCTTTGCCTCGAGCCAACATCAGCCCGCGTGGATTGCAGCCGGTGTACGGCACTCCCATCAGTTCCAGGTAGCTCACGACATGACT
>Ga0315339_1000745_pt1 | contig 36017 bp, 40 predicted proteins | sample ASW17metaG_FD_204514 | JGI IMG/M metagenome (GOLD analysis project Ga0315339, IMG submission 204514) | Ammonia-oxidizing marine archaeal communities from Pacific Ocean, United States - ASW #17 | ecosystem: Environmental > Aquatic > Marine > Oceanic | place: USA: California | collected 2016-12-05 | reverse complement strand
AGATAGCGCTGTAAATCCTGCAGCAGATTGATGATCTGCGCCTGTATCGAAACGTCCAGCGCCGATACCGGTTCGTCGGCGACTATAAAGCGTGGACTAACCGCCAAAGCACGGGCGATGCCGATGCGCTGGCGCTGCCCACCGGAAAACTCGTGCGGATAACGCCTGGCGTAACTAGGCGACAACCCAACGATCTCAAGCAAATGCTCGACCCGCCCGGCCAACTCGTCGCGTGCAGCGAGGCGGTGAACCTTCAGCGCTTCACCAATGATCCCACCGACAGTCATCCGCGGATTGAGCGACGAATAAGGATCCTGGAAGATGATCTGCATCTGCCGCCGCCGGGCCCGCATCTCTTCCTTGCCCAATTGCAGCAGATCGACACCCTCAAAAAGGACCTGCCCCGCTGTCGCATCCAATAAGCGCAACATCAACCGGCCCAGCGTCGTCTTGCCGCAACCGCTCTCACCAACAACCCCCAAGGTCTCGCCGGGATTCACAACGAAGTCGACTCCATCGACAGCCTTGACCTGGGCTTGGACCCGCCCCCAAACTCCGCTCCGCACAGGGAAGTATTTTTTCAGTCCCCTGACTTCGACCAAAGGCGCGGTCTCGCTCATTTCTCCACCGAAGCCTCTTCCGCCTTCCAGCAGCTTGCCCAGTGGTCAGGCTCAATTTCAACCAACGGCGCCTCTTCTGCCCGACAGCGGTCATCGGCTAACGTGCAACGCGGCGCGAACCGGCACCCCAGCGGGAAGGCACGGGCGCCGGGCACCATGCCCGGAATGATATCCAACCGCAGTTGCCCTTCGTCAAGGCGCGGGATAGAGCGCAACAAACCTCGCGTGTAAGGATGCATCGGTCGCGCGAAAATCGCCCCGGTATCCGCATATTCGACAATCTGGCCTGCGTACATCACCGCCACCTGGTCGGCGACTTCGGCGATCACCCCTAAGTCGTGGGTAATCATCAGAATCGCCATCTGCAACTCTTCCTGCAGTCGCTCCAGCAGCTCTAGGATCTGCGCCTGTATCGTCACGTCGAGGGCGGTGGTCGGCTCGTCGGCGATCAGCAGGTCCGGATTGCACGAAAGGGCCATTGCAATCATCATCCGTTGGCGCATCCCGCCCGAAAGCTGGTGCGGATACTCGTCGATCCGTTGTTCCGGCGCGGAGATGCCCACCAGTTCCAGCATCTCGATCGCCCTGTTACGAGCCTCCTGCTTGGAAACCTGTTGGTGCAGGATCACCGGCTCGGCGATCTGAAAACCGCAGGTCAACACCGGGTTGAGGCTGGTCATCGGCTCCTGGAAGATCATCGCGATATCGTCACCGCGGATCTGGCACATATTCTCTTCGTCGAGCGCGAGCAGATCGCGCCCGTTGAGCAAAATCTGCCCAGACTCGATCCGGCCCGGCGGATCCGCCACCAGCCTCATTACGGAGAGGGCACTGACGCTTTTACCGCAACCGCTCTCGCCAACGATGCCCAAAGTCTTGCCCTTGCCGACGGAGAACGAGACACCGTCGACAGCGCGACCGACGCCTTCTTCGGTATGAAAATATGTCCGCAGGTCACGGACCTCGAGCAAGGGCTCCTGCACAATCATGCACCGACCTCCTGTGATGCGACTGGCGACTGACCACCCGCAAATTCCGTCGTGCGCCCCACCTCATCCGCGTGCAATTCGTCCCGACGCGTCTCCAACCCCAACCTTTCTTCGAACCCCATGATCAGACAAGCCACCAATTCGTCGCGGCTCACCCGACGCGTAATGCATTCGCCCAGATCGATACTGCTCTCCTTCAACATCGCAGTCCATTGCTCTCGCCGATCGTCGCCAATGCGCATCAATTCCGGCAGACGCTCGTGCGCCGGTCCGAGCAAGATCGATCCGTGTTGCAGCAAACCATCGCGGAAACGCCGTTGCGCGCTACCGACCAACTTGCGCCCCTGGCACTTGAGTTCCCAACGCGCCGTACTGCTGAAACAAGGCGAAGTCGCCCGGGGGCCCTGCGACCGCTCAATCGGGCGACGGGCTCGCTCCACCTCAACCGCGGCACCGAAAAGGCGCAGCCCCACCGCCAAACATTCGGCGATCGTCCGGTGCGCCCCCTCTACCCCCTCACCACCACCCGCATTTAAATCGCGGGGATCACAGACGACGCTATAGGTCAGTTCCTCCCAATGCAACACGGCCCGACCGCCGGTGGGCCGACGCACTATATCGATACCCAACGCACTGCAAACCGACGAATCCACTTCCCGCTCGGACCGCTGACCATAACCACAAGAGACGGCCGGCGGATCCCAATCGTAAAAACGCAGTACCGAGCTCTTTGCCACCCCTTGGGCCAAGACCTGGTCGACGGCCATATTGTAGGCGCCGTCGTTTGCCTCGGTGTCAATGACACGCCAGCGCGCCATTACAGGGCTTCCAAGAACTTCAATGCATCTTTGGCCGCCATCTGTTGCGCTTCTTTCTTACTGCGACCCTGCCCTCGCCCAATGCGCTCACCGGTGATGCTGACCTCGACGCTGAAAACCTTATCGTGGTCAGGCCCTTCCTCCGAATGCACCAGATAGCGCGGGTGGCCGTTGCCCAAGCTCTGGGAGTGTTCGAGCAGCTTGCTCTTGAAATTGATATAGTCGTCTTGCTTGATCAGCTCGTGAAAATCGTCGAGCACCGCGCGCTGTACGAAACCGCGGCATGGCTCCAAACCGCCATCTATATATATCGCACCGATCAACGACTCGAAGGCATCAGAGAGGATCGAGGGTTGCCGCCCCCCCCCGGAATCGCGCTCCTCCGTACTGAGCAACACAAAAGCATCTAAACCAAATCTGCGCCCCTGACGCGCTAACACCGTGCGACTGACCAATAGCGATTTCATCTGAGTCAAGTCGCCCTCGCGCTTGTCCTCGAAACTGCGGAAGAGAAACTCGGCCACTAGGAGATCCAACACCGCGTCACCGAGGAACTCAAGTCGCTCATTTGACTCGATACCGCTACCCTGCTTTGCAAAGACGTACGAGCGATGTTTGAGAGCCTTGATCAGTAATCCGGTCTCCTGGAATCGATAGCCCACCATGTCCTCAAGCGTGCGCAGCGACTCGAACGAAAGTTCTTCGGTGCCATCACTCGGCTTGAAGCAGTTCCAGAGATCCGAAAGCCAGCCCATAAAACCTGCCATAGAGACGGGAAAGCTAGAGGCTCAGTCCGCGAAACGACCGAAGACCAGCGCCACGTTATGACCGCCAAAACCAAAAGAATTGTTGAGGACGTAGTTTACCTCAATCTGCCGCGCCTGGTTGGGCACACAGTCCAAGTCGCACTCCGGATCCGGATTCTCATAGTTGATCGTCGGTGGCAAAACTCCGTTTTTGAGGGCCATAATGCAAGCGATACTCTCGACCGCCCCGGCCGCCCCCAATAAATGCCCTGTCATCGATTTAGTCGAACTGATGGCCATCTTATCGGTATGGCCGTCGAAAACCGTCTTGATCGCCGTCGTCTCCTGGCTGTCGCCCATCGGCGTCGAAGTGCCGTGGGCGTTGACATAACCAATATCGCCAGGATGTAAACCGGCGTCCTTCAAGGCGATGCGCATTGCCCGGGCACCGCCCTCGGCCTGCGGTGCCATCGCCGTCTGATGATAGGCGTCGGCGGTAAACCCCAAGCCGAGAAACTCGCCGTAGATCACGGCTCCCCGCCTTTTGGCGTGTTCCAACTCCTCGAACACAATACCGCCTGCTCCTTCACCAAGCACAAAACCGTCGCGCTCCGCGTCAAAAGGCCGACTGGCCCGCGCGGGCTCGTCGTTGCGGGTCGATAGCGCCTTGGCCGAAGCGAAACCAGCGACGGAAATGGAAGTGACCGCCGCTTCAGAGCCACCGGCCACCATCACGTCCGCTTCGTCGTACTGGATTTTGCGCGCGGCCTCGCCCAAGGCATGGCTCGCCGACGAACAGGCCGATACGGTCGCGTAGTTCGGCCCCTTGGCACCGAGCACCATCGAGATCATACCCGCGGCCATATCGGAAATCATCATCGGCACATAAAACGGGCTAATGCGTTTCGGCCCTTTCTCCATCAGGATGGTGTGCTGTTTCTCATGGGTTGTTATCCCGCCAATGCCCGAGCCCCAAATAACCCCCACTCGCTCAGCATCGACCGCTTCCATGTCCAAACCGGCATCAGCCACTCCCTGTAAACCGACATACATAGCGTAGTGGGTGAAAGGGTCGTTTCGCCTCAAATCCTTGCGATCAAGCGCGGACTCCGGATCGAAATCTTTGATCTCCCCTGCAATCCTGACCCGATGCCCGGAAGCGTCGAACTTGGTAATCGGCCCGATCCCCGAACGCCCGTTCACCAATGCGTCCCAGAACGAATCCAGGTCGTTGCCGTTGGGGGCCAACGCCCCCAAACCCGTAACTACAACTCTGCGTCTAGACACTTACTGCGCCTCCGCTCAAGCCTTGCTGTTCTCTTCCAAGTATTTGATCGCGTCGTTGACCGTCACCATTTTCTCGGCGTCTTCGTCCGGAATGTCGATCCCGAATTCCTCTTCAAAGGCCATGACCAACTCGACGGTATCAAGTGAATCGGCGCCCAGGTCATCGATAAAAGAGGCCTGGGGGCTCACCTGATCCTGACTCACGCCCAACTGCTCGACGACCAAGTCCTTTACGCGCTCATCAATATTAACCATTTCGTTTTCCCCTTGAATAGTGGGTGGATAGTGCAACAAATGTCTTTACATCGTCAAATATAATTGACTTACCATCTCTTTTTCAACCGGTAACTACATAACCATCCCGCCATCGACCGCCAAAACCTGGCCGGTGATATAAGCGGCTTGCTCGGAAGCCAGAAAAGCCACCGCGTGCGCTACGTCCTCTGGCGTCCCCGCCCGCCCCAAAGGCACGCCGGCCAACATCTGTTGCCGAATCTCTTCAGCCAACTCGCTGGTCATCCCCGTCTCGGGGACCAAACCCGGCGCCACTGCGTTGGCGGTAATACCGCGCGAAGCCAACTCGCGCGCCAAACTCTTGGTCAGACCGATCAACCCGGCTTTCGACGCCGCATAATTGGCCTGACCGGCATTGCCCTGTAAACCGACCACTGAGGTAATGTTGATAATCCGTCCTCCACGCGCCTTGAGCATCGGCCGCACCGCCGCTTTGGCGCAGTTAAAGGCACCCTTGAGATTGATCGCCAGCACCTCGTCCCAATCCTCTTCTTTCATCCGCATCAACAAGCCGTCGCGGGCAATGCCAGCATTGTTGACCAATACATCCAAACGGCCCAATTCCCCGATCGTCGCCTCTATCAGTTCGCCGGCCTGTTCTGCGTTCGCGACGTCGGTCTGGCGCACCAAGCAACGGCGACCAAAACCCTCGATCTCAGTTGCGACCGCACCGGCCACCTCAACATTGCGTGCGCAAATCGCCAAATCTGCACCCTCTGTGGCCAAACGCAACGCGATAGCCCGACCGATCCCCCGCGAACCCCCCGTCACCAGGGCGACTTTTCCGTCCAATAACCCCATATCACCCCGATCCCTTAGCTGCTGCAATTTCCTCTATCTTACCAGCGCAATCTACCACGAGCCCACGCTCGATCCGGCGCACTAAGCCCTTTAACACCGCTCCAGGTCCGACTTCATAAGCGCGATCAATGCCCATCACCGCCAGTCTGCGCACCGTTTCGGTCCAACGCACCGAGCTGGTAATCTGCTGAATCAAATGCGAGCGCAGTTCCTCTGGGTCCACGACCGGAGCCGCCGAAACATTGGTCAGAACAGGCACTTGAGGCGCAACGATAGGCGCGGCCTGCAACAACGCCTCCATCTGCTCGGCAGCCGGTTGCATCAAGGGCGAATGGAAAGCCCCGCTGACGGCCAGTTCGATAAATCGTTTGGCGCCGGCGCCCAAGGCCAATTCTCCGAGTCGCGCGACCGCGTCCTGCTCACCGGATACGACTACCTGACCCGGCGCATTGAAATTCGCCGCGACCACGACCCCCACATCCGCCGCCTGTTCGCAAAGCGTTGTAATCTGGGCGTCGTCTAAACCGATCAACACCCCCATTGCCCCGGGCCGCGCTACTCCTGCGGCCTGCATCAATTTACCGCGTGGTCCGACTAACGCCAGAGCTACCTCAAAAGACAGCGCCCCAGCCGCCACTAACGCCGAGTATTCACCGAGGCTATGCCCTGCCACGGCGATCGGCTCCAGTCCTTCTGTCATGAGCAACTCACAAGCAGCGACGCTGTGTACAAAGACCGCCGGTTGCGTGACCTCGGTCTGCATCAGCCGGTCTTCCGGCCCCTCGAAACAGATCTGACTGAGCTTGAAGCCCAAGACCTCATCGGCCTGGGCAAAGCGCTCGCGCACCGACTCATACTGCTCAAATAAATCCCGAGCCATACCGACCACCTGCGAAGCCTGCCCGGGAAATAAAAAAACGCAACCGCCCATTTCAGTTTCCCCAGCGAAAAAGAACGCTGCCCCAAGTAAGCCCACCGCCAACCCCGGTCATCAGCAGGAGATCGCCCGTTTGCAGCCGGCCTTCGTTGACGGCTTCGGATAGCGCGATCGGAATGGTAGCGGCCGTGGTATTGGCGCAACGGTCGATATTGATCATCACCTTTTCCGGTGCCAGATCCATGCGCTGGGCCGCCGCGTCAATTATGCGCCGGTTGGCCTGGTGCGGTACAAAAAGTTTGAGATCGGCTCCCGTTAGCCCATTTCGCTCAATCAGGCTCAACGACACCTCGGCCATTTTCACCACCGCGAACTTAAAGACGACAAATCCTTCTTGGCGTATGTAATGTAAACGCCCATCCACCGTCTCATGCGAAGGAGGATACAGACTGCCACCGCCCTTGATGTTCAGGCATTCGACATTAGAGCCGTCGGAGTAGAGTTCAAAATCTATCAATCCGGACTCGCCGTCCTCGCTGCGCTCTAGGATTACCCCTCCAGCCCCATCGCCAAAGAGCACGCAGGTCGCACGATCTTCAAAATCAAGGACCGTGCTCATCTTGTCGGCACCTATGACCATCACCCGGCGATGCGCGCCGCTTTCTATAAATTGCGCACCAGTCGCGACGGCAAACACAAAACCGGAACAGGCTGCCGATAAGTCGTAGGCCCAAGCCCGACCCGCGCCGATCGCGTTTTGCACCAGACACGCTGTCGCGGGGAAAATCATATCGGGCGTTATCGTCGCAACGATAATCAGATCGATATCGTCACCAGAAAGCGATCGCCGTTGCAAAAGCCCCTCTGCCACGGCGATCGCCATCTTGGAAGTCGGTTCGTCCTCGGCGAGGAAACGCCGTTCGCTGATGCCGGTACGCGTACGGATCCATACGTCGGATGTATCAACGAGTTTTTCAAGATCGGCGTTGGTAACGATCCTCTCGGGCAAAAAATGCTCGGTTGCAGTAATCGCCGCCCTGTATCTCTTCTCCCGGTCAGCCACTCAATCCCCCACCCCGCTATGGCCTAAACTTCAGGCTCCATGTATTCGCGGCCTCGATAGTAGCCACAACTGACACAAACGCGATGGGGAAGGGCGGGCTGCCCGCAATGAGCGCAAGTCGTCCTAGCCGCCGCCTTGATCTTCCAGTGAGTGCGCCGCTTGTCACGGCGAGTGCGCGAAATCCTTCTCTTAGGTACTGCTGCCACGTCGAGCTCCTTTCAGGTGCTTTCTTCTGATGATGAAAATTCGATCTTTCCGAGCGCGGCCCAACGCGGGTCCGTCTCTTCCTGCTTGCCCTTGTTCGGGTCCTCCGTTAGATCCTCGCCACATTGCGGGCAATTTCCCTCCGCATTCGGCGTAGGAAGCCGCATCGGCAGGTCGAGAATAATCGCCTCGCGGATATATTCGCCTATATCAACTTGACGAGTCCCTAGATCAACGATTTCGATATAACCGTCTTCTTCGGCCGACTCCAATTCCTCGGGGCTGGCCTGCCTGCGCTGCACCGACAGACTAAACCGGGCCTTGACAGCCTGCTCGGCCGCCTTGAGACAGCGATAACAATCGCCAGCGATCTCGCAGGACACCACTCCCTCGAGGTTAAAGTTGTCCAAACTGCGTCGCACTTCGACCTCGGCTTTGACCAACGAGTGAAAGGTGAAAAACTCGTCTTTGAGCTCCAAGTCCTCGCTACGCAATTCAAGCGAGAAGACATTCTGCCCCTCCTCAAGATCGTCGAGCGTCAGCAGGGCGTGGGAGCGATCGGCCATGGTTCGTTTATTCGCCGAAGAAAAACCCGGACTCGATCGCCGCATTGGCGGTCGAGTCCGAGGCGTGTACCGCATTGAATTGCACATCAGTGCCGAAGTCGCCGCGAATGGTGCCGGCGGGCGCTTCGTTACTATTGGTCGGGCCGATATAGCCGCGCAAGTGCGCAACGGCATTCTCGCGCTCGAGTACCATCGGCACGGCGGGACCCGACGTCATGAATTCCACCAACTCGCCAAAGAAAGGCCGCTCGCGGTGTACCGCATAAAAATCCCCGGCCCGCTCCACCGACAACTCGACCATAAGCAATTGGCGCACTACAAAACCCTCGCTCTCGACACGGGCGATAATTTGACCAATGGCGTTTTTGGCGACGGCATCGGGTTTGACGATCATCAGCGTGCGTTCCATGAACGTTTTTTCCTTAAACTATAAGTTCCAGATTCAAGTGAAGTCTGTTAAAATAGGAGCTACTTTAATTTGTGTCAACGGTTGTGCAAAGAAGAATAATTCTCCTAAGTAATGTCCCTGCAAGGAGTTCGGGTGATAATTGCCTTGACAGAGTAACATCACCACCCTAGATTGGGGCCGTTATGAATCATCAACTTCTAGCTGGGGAAGGCAAGGCCATCCGCGATCCGGTCTGGGGCTATATCCACGTCCCCGACCCCGTATTGGCCCTTGTAGACACCGAGGATTTCCAGCGCCTCCGCAATATTACCCAACTCGGCTACGTACACTTGGTCTACCCAGGCGCTCGTCACTCGCGCTTCGAGCACTCCTTGGGCGTCTATCATCTAGCCAAGCAGTTTTTAACCCGTCTGCTCGACTCCGACCCGCCGCTCGAGTTGGGAGAGGAGGACGTGAGCGTCTTTATCGCCGCCACTCTGCTGCACGACATCGGCCATTACCCCTTCTCGCATACATTAGAGGAGCTAATGCCTTTTTTCGTCTTACACGAAGAGAGGGCCCGGCAAATCATCGAAGACCGGGACGGAGCGATTTACCAGGTACTCAAAGAATCATTCCAAATTGACCCGGTTCGCGTCGCCAATGTCATTGATTACAAGAACAAGGACCGGGAGGTTCCTGCCGCTGACCTATTGCTGGCCAATATCCTTAGCGGTACCCTAGACCCCGACAAGATCGACTACCTGTTGCGCGATTCCATGTTCTGTGGCGTCCCCTTCGGCGAGAGCGTCAACCGCGACCGCCTAGCCGCGTCAATCAAATTCGACCCAGAGCGCAAGCGGTTGGCCATCACCAGCAAGGGTGTCTCCGCCGTCGAAGCGCTCGTCTTTACCAATTACCTAATGTACCGCAACGTCTACTGGCACCACGCAGTGCGTTCCGCCTCCGCAATGTTCAAGCGCGCCGTGCAAGAAATCCTGCTGCACCCGCAAAACGAGCTCGACTCATCTGGTTTCCACCGCCTGACCGAGAGCCAATTGGTGTCAATGCTGCAAGACGAGCAGGAACGTCTCGGCCTCGAAAATTCGGCGCAGTTACTCGCCGGCACGATCCACCGCCGCCTCTACAAAATCGGCGCGGTGATCCATCCCGGTGAACGCAAACAAGACCTGATGCACTATCTCTACGACCTCTTCCAAAACCCCAACAAACGCCGCGACAAGGAAATCGAGCTCTGCCGGATTTTTGGCGAAAAACTCGGCCGGTCGTTCGAGGGCCACGAGATTCTCATCGACATCCCCGGCTTCAACAAAACCCCCGAAGTCGATCTCAAAGTATTTTACGGCCATGATATCCCCTCCGACAAGACCGACCCGCTGACTTTCGACGACCCCGAAGTCACCCGTCTGCGCGATTCTTTGTTGCACAATTTCGAGGACCAAGCCAAGATCTTCCGCATCTTCTGCATCGACGACCCGGATTTGCGGTCCCTGGTAGGCAAAGAAGCAAAGCGGCATCTGTGTTAGGGCCTGAGCGATAAACCACTGCACGCTCAACAATTTTAGCGATACTAACGCGAACTGGACACTTGTCCACCCCTTCTTGAAACACATACTCAACTGGGGCGTTCTTATGTAAGTGTCGATAAAACGATATTAGCGATCGGAAAACTATGCGCATCTTTGTTATATACCTCTTAGGCCTGTCCTGCACGATATCCCTCTGCGCGCAAACTGCAATGCAGATCGCCGTCGTCGCCGATAAAGGCCCCAGGACCGACTACGCGCAAGCCCTGCTCGAAGCCGAGCTGCAACGAAGCGGCCAATTCGCCCTCGTCGAACGCGAAAGAATCGCCGAGACCATCGAGGAGCTTTCCTTCCAGCAATCCGGCGTCACCGACCAGTCCAATGCCGTCGCGATCGGTCGCCACCTCAATGTGCACAAGATCTTCTTTGCCCAGACCCACCGCGTCGGCGGCCAATACGCCCTGACGGTCAAAATCGTCGATATCGAGACCAACCAGGTCCAGCGCACAGAAAGCGAAAACCTCGGCACCAGCGAGCAGGACATGCAAACCGGGGTTCGTCGCTTGGCTCGCCGCCTCATCGCCACCTCAGCCCTGCTCGCTCCGCTAGAGATGATCTCAATCCCCGCCGGCCGCTTTAAAATGGGCGCAGAACACGGCCTACCCGACGAAAAACCCGTGCACCAAGTATCCGTCGACAGCTTCGAAATCGACCGCTACGAGGTCACCCGCATCGCCTATGAGAGTTTTCTCGTCAGCCAGGGCCGCAAAAAACAAGCAGAGTTGCGCGATACAAATCTACCCGCCGTCAATGTCAGTTGGACCGACGCGGTGGACTACTGCCGTTCGCGCGGTGCGCGCCTGCCCACCGAAGCCGAATGGGAATACGCCGCCCGCGGGCCCAACAGCCGCACCTACCCGTGGGGCGAAGCCCGCCCCAACGTCTCACGCGCCCGCTTCGGCGGCCAAGAGCGCAAGGCTTTGAAGATCGGCTCGTTGCCGCAAGGTGCCACACTCGAAGGCGTGCACGATTTGGCCGGCAATGTCGCCGAGTGGGTCCAGGACTGGTGGCACCCCAGCTATTACGCCGAGAGCCCGTCCGCCGATCCACAGGGCCCTGCCGACGGCGATTATCGCGTAGCCCGTGGCGGCTCCTGGAACCAACCCACCGACGAGCTACGCAGTAGCGCGCGGCTCTACCACAACCCCGACAAGGGCGCCGGCCATATCGGCTTCCGCTGTGCCCAAAGCGCTGGATTCTGATTTTTCGTATGTTCTGTACGGTAAGACAGGCAACTCCCCGTGCCCGACCTGTTCACTTTACCCCTGCGCAAGGTGGATCGCCCCCTTAAGATCCACAGCAAACTGTTGGCCGCCGACTTGTGGCTGGTGCCGACAGGGAACACGGAGGAGTTTGACGCTCCGACTTACTCGCCACAAGAGTGTCGTCTGCTTTTAGCTTTAGACCTGTCCCCCGCCGAACTCAAAGCCGTACACCTGACCAAGAAACTCTTCCAAGGGGATTTAGAACTCGCAGGCGACCTTGAAACGCTCAGACCGATTTACCACCGCCTATTCGACCGCTATCGCGAGATCGAAAGCCGCTACGACGCGGGCGAGCGCGACCTTGAAGCCGAGCTGCAAAAGCGCTGCCGCCAACTCAACTACCTGCTCGCGCAGGTCTCGCAACTGGAAAAATTAACTTGAATTACCCTCCGCTCTATCTGCGCAAGAATAGCGAACACACCGTGCGCAACGGTCACCCCTGGATCTTTTCTGGCGCCGTCGACCGCCGTCCCAAGGACGCCGATACCGGCGACGTCGTCGACGTCTTCGACTCAAACCAGCGTTTCGTCTGTCGCGGCTTCTACAATAAGCGCTCACTGATTCGCGTACGCAGCCTAACCCAGGAGGCCAGTTGCCCGATCGACAGCGCCTTTTTCGAGCAGCGCATCGCGCAAGCGGTTGAATACCGCAGCGGCACCGACCTCGCCTCAGTCACCAACGCTATGCGCCTAGTCCACGGCGAGAGCGACGGATTACCTGGTCTAATCGTCGACTACTACGCGGGCTACCTATCGATCCAGCTCCATACCGCGGGCATGGAACAACAGCGACAAGTCGTACTCGACGCGCTGCATACCGTGCTCTCGCCCAAGAGTATATTCGAGCGCAGCGATGTCGGCACCCGCCGCGCCGAAGGGCTCAAAGACCGGCCCACCGGCCTATTGGCGGGCGAGGAACCACCCGAATTCGTCGAAATAGAAGAACACGGCGTCCGCCTGCACGCCGATCTCTATCACGGCCAGAAGACCGGGTTCTTCCTCGATCAGCGCGACAACCGCTTCTTGCTGCAACGGCTCGCTGGTGGCAAAAGAGTGCTCAACCTCTTTTCCTACTCGAGCGGCTTCTCCGCCCACGCCCTCAAAGGTGGGGCCTCCCACACCCTAGACGTCGACATCTCGAAGCAGGTCATGCTTTCGGCTCGCCGCAACCTAACGGCCAACTGCCCCGCCGAATCCAAGGCCGAGCTCTTGGTTGCCGATATCTTTCCCTTTATCGATGAACTCGCAGAGCGCGGCCCCCGCTACGACATCGTCGTCGTCGACCCCCCCTCATTGCTGCGCAAACACAACCAACTCAAGCAAGCGATGGGCGTCTATACCAAACTCAACCGCAACGCCTTCCGCCTCGTCGCTGACGGCGGTCTGCTGGTAACCTCCTCGTGCTCGGCGCGCGTATCCCAGGACGACTTTTTCCAAATCGTTCGCCGCGCCGCATCTGGCGCCCGAGTCCGGGCCCGCATCCTCACCTACAACCAGCATTCGGCCGACCACCCTGTGGATCCAGCCTTCCCCGACGGACGCTATCTCAAGTGTGTCTTCGCACGGATCAATCGGTAGAACAGGTACAAAAAAAGGGCGGGGGCTATTATCGGCCCCCACCCTTCCTCAATTGCAACAGGCCTCTACCTCAACAATAACATCCGCCGCGGCCAGATGCCCTGTTCACTCTCCAGGACATAAAAATACATCCCGCTGGCGGCCCCTGCTCCATTGCGATTACGCCCATCCCACGACACCGCATAATGCCCCGCCGCATATTCACCTTCAACCAGATCGCGCATCACTTGCCCTAGCGCGTTATAAATCCGGACTCGCACCGATCCTGCGGCACTCAACTGGAAACGGATCAGCGTCGACTCATTGAAAGGATTGGGTGCGTTCGGCTCAATCCCCGTTCCCGCCGGAATCTCGCTTTCCGTCGTAACGACCTTGCCCGCGATATCCGCAAGCACCGTAATTTCGGCCGGTTGCGAGGGCATGCTGGCGTTCGCATTCGCGTCAACCGCAGCAGCCTTAAAATAATAGGTCTTCCCCGCCTCGAGACTAATCAGCTCATCCTTGTCCAACGACTGACCAGAAAAAAGTTCGTCGAGATGCACGAACAAGGGGCGGTAGCCGAAAATCTCCTCGAAACGATTTGCCACCGCCTCAGAGTTGGCCTGTATATTGAGCCCCAAATCGACAACGTTAAAGCTTTCGGGCAAGGGCACAATATCGCGAATTATGACCCGCGGATCCGCGTCGGCCTGAACTGAATCGACCAGCGTCAATTCCCCCGGGAGCCTACCGGCATAAATGCGATAGCGCGCCACCACCGTCTCCGGGATAGAGTCCGTATGAGAATATATGATAATAACTATGCAAAACGGATGCCAGAGGGAAAAGGCCCATTAGAACGGAAAACTCGATAAAAAGACGCTCTGTACACTAAAACGCGACAAAAGCGCGATCAATTGTGACAGCACTGTGCCTATAGACCATTGTAAACCTCAATTACCACTCATCGCCATCATCTTGACACTGCCAAATAAAAGGCTTATAGTCCTGATAATATGTCAACTTATTGCGATATTTTTGAGAAAAAACCCTGTCGGAAGACCTCCGGCTCAAACTGGAAGCCCCATCCACTGAACCCGGTGTCTATGTTATGAAAAAGGGCGATGAGCAGATTATCTATATCGGTTAGGCCAAAAACCTCCGCAACCGGGTCCGTTCCTATTTTCAAGAAGCCAGCGGCGATGGCCGCCGCCAATTCAAAGCGTTAGTCCGCAATATCGTCGATCTCGACTATATCGTCACCAGCACCGAGCAGGAGGCCTTGATTCTCGAAGCCACGAAGATCAAGGCCCACAAACCGCGCTACAATATCCTACTCAAAGACGAAATCGCCGCCATCGCCAAAACGCCAGCCCACCGGCGAAGAAGGCACAGAGCAAAGTGAAACGACAGCGATACAACCAGAAGATTTAACCGGTAATAGTAAAAACAAGAAGCCGGACCAAGCAGAAAACAACGCCCAAGAGCAAAACGACGAGAGCTGAATATGGCCCGCCCCAAATCTATCGACGAATTCCCGCTGCCCGAAACCTTGGCCGCCCCCTTCGAACACTTCCTCAACGCAATGACCGACAAAGGCCTGTCGGCCAACACCCTCGATGCCTATCGCCGCGACCTCGGCCGCTACCTGCGCCACCTGTCCGCGCAGGGCGTCGACCGCTTGCAAGTCGCTGAACAGCAACATGTCGCGCATCTGCTGCGCACGCTCAGCGAGGCCGGCTTGAGCCCTTCGACCATGGCCCGCAACCTCACCTCGATCAAGCGCTTCCACCAATATCTACTGCTGCAAGGCACGACCGAGATCAACCCGGCAGAAAACCTCGACGCGCCCAAATTAGAGCGGAAACTGCCCGACGTGCTGACGATGGACGAAATCACCGCCCTCTTCTCGGCCCCAGACGCCGACGAGCCGCTCGGGCAACGCGACCACGCCATCCTCGAAGTGCTCTATGCCACGGGTATTCGCGTCTCGGAACTGACTACCCTACAACGCGCTGCGCTGCTGCTTGATCACGGATTAGTCCGGGTCCTCGGCCGCGGGCCGAGCGAGCGCCTAGTCCCCATCGGCCCCCAGGCCATACGCGCGCTTGTCCGCTATCTAAAACAAGGCCGGCCCCATCTCGCGCGCCCCGATTCGGACGATCACGTCTTCCTCAATATCCGGGGCGGCGCGCTCTCCAGGATGAGCATTTGGAAAATCATCAAATCCGCTGGGGACAAAACCAGCAGCGAAAAAGAAATCAGCCCACACACGCTACGCCATTCCTTCGCCACACATCTGTTAGAAGGCGGTGCCAACCTGCGCGAAGTGCAAGAGCTGCTGGGCCACGCCGACATTTCCACCACCCAGATCTACACCCACCTCGACCGCAACCACCTCAAAGAGGTCCATAATACCTATCATCCGCGAGGCTAAATGATGGCGGGTTTAGTAATAGCGCGTGAGATCGACAAGCGCTTCTCTTCCGGCGTCGAAGCATTACGCGGCGTGGATTTGAGTATTGAGCGCGGTCAATTCGTCTCCATCGTCGGTCCCTCGGGTTGCGGAAAATCCACTTTCCTGCGCTTGGTCGCCGGCCTCGACGAACCCACCGCCGGAACCCTCACCGTCGACGGACGCACACCAAAGGATGCCCGGCGCGAGCAACTCGATCTGGCCTTTATCTTCCAAGACGCGACCCTGCTGCCTTGGCGCTCTGTCGCGCGCAACGTCGGCCTGCCGCTCGAACTGCGCGAGCAAACCGACGCCGATCGAGTTCGGCAAGTCATCGACATGGTAGGCCTCGCCGACTTCGCCGACGCCTACCCGGCGCAACTTTCCGGCGGCATGCGCATGCGCGCCTCGATTGCCCGCGCCCTAGCCACCAATCCCGAGCTGTTGCTGCTTGATGAACCCTTCGGTGCACTCGACGAGATCACCCGCCAGCGGCTCAACGAGGAGCTGTTGCGGCTGTGGCAGGAAGACCGTTGGACCGGTCTCTTTATCACCCACAATGTATACGAGGCCGTCTTCTTGAGCCAACGGGTCCTGGTCATGAGCGCACGACCCGGCCGACTGATCGCCGATATCGCGATCCCTTTCGACCATCCGCGCGATCCCGATCTGCGCTCAACACCCGAGTTCGTGCAGCTAGCTGAAACGATCTCGCACCAACTTGGCGAGGCCGGCACCTGATGGAAAAGTTGCGCGAATTCACCATCAACGCTCTGCCGCCCTTGTTATTCTTTGCTCTCGTACTCTGCATTTGGCACGGAGCCGTCGTAATCTTTGAGATCAAGCCCTTCATGCTGCCCGGCCCCCTGCAGGTGGCCAGCGCCGTCGGCGCGAACTTGCCGCGCCTGTTGTCGGCCACGGCACTCACCGCCACCGGCGCGCTATTGGGCTTCACACTTAGCTTAGCCTTTGGCTTTCTCGTTTCACTGATTTTTTCGCAATCGCGCGTAATAGAACGCAGCCTCTACCCCTACGCGATTTTTCTGCAGACCGTGCCCATCGTCGCCGTGGCACCGTTGATCGTGCTGTGGATAGGTTATGGCCTGAAGGGCGTGGTCGCCGTCTCCTTCATCATTTCGCTCTTTCCGGTGATCGCCAATACCACCACCGGCCTGACCCGCGTCGACCCAAATCTCTTGGACCTCTTTGCGCTCAATAATGCCAGTCGCTGGCAGGTATTGTTCAAACTCCGCGTGCCCGGCGCCGTACCGCATATGTTGACCGGCGCCCGGATTTCCAGCGGCCTATCGGTGATCGGCGCGATCGTCGGCGAATTTTTCGCCGGCTATGGCACCGAAGACTACGGCCTGGGCTATATCATCATTAACTCCTCGCAGAAGATCCAGACCGACTATCTCTTCTCCTGCATTCTGTTTTGCACGCTATTGGGCCTAGGCATCTTTACATTGATGGGCACATTGAGCAATTTTATGCTCAAGCGCTGGACGGGGACGCCGGAGTGAGGCGGTGCTACCGCGATCGACGAAAATCGTGAAGAACGACGACCTCCGATCAATCTTCACGCTCTATGACACAATGAACTTCGAGCAACTCAGGATTGCAGATTACACCCATTGGGAACTCTGCCTGCACAACCCGCACTATTATCTTGGCAGCGTCTACCTTTGGGCCAAAAGAGATGGCGATATAGGCTTTTTAGCAACTACGGACGAGGAGCAAGTCGCGTTTTTTGACGTGGCGATAAAAGTAAAAAGGGCTTTAATTGACCTATGCCAATTTGCAGAACAAAGACCAGCCACCTGCATGTGCATATACGGCCGAGATACAGTTGCCCGAGGATGGTCAACGGTTTTGAGTTTGTCGATAAGAATTGGGGCCGTATGTTCTACTCCTATGACGAGACGATCAGCCTCCCCGAAGACGTTTTGCAGGAGATCATCAGGAACATCAGAAGCCAGTTTTAACCCGAACGAGTACCGCAGGAAAAGCAGCAACACCTTCAAAACGGACAACTCAAAATCATGACGATTAAAACTACCCTCTTAGCGAGCCTGCTACTTTTCATCGCTTGCGCCTCCGAAAAAGAACAACCGCAAACGAACCCCAATGCCCTCCCCAAAGTACAACTCGCCCTCAACTGGTTTCCCGAAGCCGAGCACGGCGGCTTCTATGCTGCCCAGGTCCATGGTTATTACAAAGAGCACGGCGTGGAGGTCGAAATACTCGGTGGCGGCCCCAACGCCCCCATCATCCAACGCGTAGCCACCGACGCCGTGGCCTTCGGTGTCACCAATGCCGACGACGTAATCTACGCACGCGCGCAGCAAGTCCCGGTGGTCGCCCTGATGGCTCCCTACCAAATCAATCCGCGCTGCATCATGGTGCATGAAAGTTCCGGCATCAAGGACATCGCCAAGATTGAAAATATTACCCTAGCCATGTCGCAACGCCCGGCCTTCTCGCACTATCTACGGTGGAAGTATCCGCTTACAGGCGTCAACATAGTCCCCTATCCCGGCAATGTCACCCAGTTCCTGATTGATGACAACTTCGCCCAGCAAGGCTATATCTTCAGCGAACCCTTCGTCGCCAAATCCAAAGGCGGCGACCCCCTATCGTTGCTCGTCGCCGACATCGGTTTCAATCCCTATGCCAGCGTGCTGATCGCCACTGAAGAGACCATCTCCGCCAAAACCGAACTCGTCGAGGCCGTCGTCCACGCCAGCGTCAAAGGCTGGGCGCAATACCTGGACAACCCAACCGAAACGAATCGCCACATCAACTCGCTCAACCCCGATATGGGCATGGATATCCTCGTCTACGGCTCCACAGAATCCAAAGCGCTGATCCTCAACGAAACCGCCCGACAAAACGGCCTTGGCAGCATGACCACGGCGCGCTGGCAAGGCCTTTTGCAGCAAATGGTCTCCGCCGATCTGATCCCCAAGAACGCCGTCGATCCCATAGCCGCCTTTACCGACCGCTTCCTGCCCTAATCTTGGCCTTTCTGCAGGACATCACGCTCGGCCGCTACGTCGCGCTCGACTCACCCGTCCACCGCCTCGATCCGCGCACCAAGCTCATCGCCTCGCTCACGCTGATGATCGTAGCGCTGTCGGCGCGTAGCTTCGTCCCCCTGTTAACCTTTGCCGTCTTACAACTCGTCGCCATCGCCCTTACACGCCTGTCCTATCGCTTGGTCTTAGGTAATCTCAAACCCTTTATCTGGTTATTCACCTTCACCTTCGGCCTGCACGCCCTGCTTACACCAGGTCGCGCGGTCTTCCTGCTGCCGCTCTCCGAACACGCCGTCACCGCCGAAGGCCTGCACCTGGGCGCCTTCTTCGCTGTGCGGTTGGCCGCAGTCATCGTCGCCGCCTCCCTATTGACCCTCACCACTTCGCCAATGCAATTGACCGGCGGGTTAGAGCGTCTCTTTAGACCCTTGCAACGCTTCGGCTTCCCCGCAGGGGACTTGGCGATGATGATCTCCATCGCCCTGCGTTTTATCCCCGTCCTCGTCGACGAGGCCGAACGCCTGCGCAAGGCACAATTGGCCCGAGGCGCGGACTTTGGCGGCAACCCCCTGCGTCGGATCAAAAACCTCATACCCCTGCTCGCCCCACTCTTTGTCTCTGCTTTCGACCGCGCCGACCGACTCGCCGTAGCTATGGAGAGCCGCTGCTATCAGGGCGGCGCCGAACGCACCCACTACCACGTGTTGCGCCTGGGCCGCACCGATGGCTTGGCGGCCTTGACTGCCTTGGGCCTTATCGGGCTAATGCTCTGCCAGCGATAAACCATGCGCACCCTCCGACTTCTAATCGAATACGACGGCAGCCATTTTGTCGGCTGGCAAAGCCAAGAAAATGGGCGCACGATCCAAGGCGAGCTAGAACGCGCCTTGCAAATCCTGGTCAAAGAGGCTATTCGCCCCATTGGCTCGGGACGCACTGATGCCGGCACACATGCCTTGGGCCAAGTCGCGCATTTTCAAACGAAATCCGCCCTGCCAATCGAACGCTTATTGTGCGGACTCAACGGTATTTTGCCACCCGATATTGCCATACGCCATATTGAAGAGGCCCCTCCCGATTTCCATGCCCGCTATAACGCCAAGCGCAAACGCTACCGCTATCGCATACATCAGGGGAAAGTAGCTTTAAATCGCCCTCAAGTCTGGACTTACTACCCATGTCTTTCTCTGCCACCAATGGTCGAAGCCGCTACTTTTCTGCCTGGAGAACACCATTTTGGTGCCTTTTGTAAACAAGATCCCGTGCCCGAACGCTTTAACTGTCAGGTTTTTGCGGCGAATTGGTCCCAACAACACAACGAACTCGTTTTTGAAATCGAAGCCAACCGCTTTTTACGCCATATGGTGCGAATCCTCGTGGGTACTATGGTTGAAATAGGCCGCAGCCATCTCCCCCCTGAAGCCATCCGCAAACTGCTCGCCAGCGGAGACCGCGCCGCCGCCGGAGCAACGGCGCCTGCATTGGGCTTAAGCCTACTCTGGGTGGCCTACGACCCATAGAAATAGCCGTGCTTTTTCTTGCATATATCCCTGTAATTATTTATTGTTAGGAAACAATAAATATAGGAATGTACACATTGCACAAGATCTACATTCTCGCGCTATTAAGCCTATTCACCGCCTCCAATAGCCATGCCGATTCTGTTAGGAATTCACGCCGAACGGCCGTGGTTGAAGCCGTAGAACGGATACAACCTTCGGTCGTCAGCTTACACGTGCGTTACCGCGAGCGCGTATCTCAGTTGTATCAGTTTCGCGGTGACCCTTTTTTGAACTTTTTTTCACCCTTCTACTATGTCGTCCCCCAAGATCGCAACAGAGTCTCCACCGGTTCCGGTTTCGTCGTCGACAACAAAGGCTATATCCTTACAAATAGCCACGTTATTGGCGACCCACACAGCCTACAGCGCATTACGGTCTCACTGCCTGAACCCGACGGCCGCACCTTCGAAGCGCACTATGTGGCATCCGATATCAATTTCGATCTAGCCGTGCTCAAGGTCGACGAGGCCGATCTTCCGGTTGCGCCGCTAGGAAATTCGGACGATATTTTGGTAGGTGAATGGGCCCTTGCGATAGGTAACCCTTTCGACTTGGGTCCCACAGTCAGTATCGGCGTAGTCAGTGCCCTAGATCGCGCTATTCCCGAACCCCAGGGCGAGTACTACTATCGCGACATGATCCAAACCGATGCCGCCATCAACCCCGGCAATAGCGGCGGGCCTTTAGCCAACGCCGACGGGGAAGTCATCGGGATCAACAGTTTTATCTATACCGGCGGCGACTATACGATCGGTTCGATCGGCATCGGCTTTGCCATTCCGATCAATACCGCCCGGAGCTTTCTCGATGAGATTCGCCTGCACGGCCAGGTGCGGCGGTCTTGGACGGGTATCATGGCCCTGCAGGATATCACTCGTCCCTTGGCCGAATATCTGGCACTCGATTCGATCTACGGGGCCTTAGTCGTCAAAATAGCCATGGGCAGCCCGGCTGAAGGAGCAGGCTTAGAAAGCGGCGATGTGATCACCGCCATCGGTGGCGAAAAGATTCAGGACACGGACGAAGCCATCGACATACTCCGCGGCCTTCGAGTCGGCGAAGTAGCAACACTCGATGTCGTGCGTCACAACGAGCATTACAAATTGGATTTACTCATCGAGAAGCGGCCGCGACATCGAATGCGGCGCTAAAGAGCTGGAGTCACACGAATCTATGATGCGGTTTATACCCAATGCGTTCACAGTCGGCAACCTCTTTTGTGGTTTCTTGGCACTGCACTACGTATTTCAGGGTAACCACGTACCAGCGGCCTGGCTAATTTTCCTCGGCGCGGTACTAGACAAGATGGACGGCAAGTTAGCCCGCAGAATGGGCAATGACTCGCAGTTCGGAATCCAATTCGACTCGATCGTTGATGTCTGCACTTTCGGCATCGTACCCACCGTACTCATCTATCAAGCCCATTTGCACACCGACTGGGGCATGGGACTGGCCTTCGTCTTTCTGCTATGCGGCGTGATCCGCCTGGCCCGTTTCAACACACTCAGTCTCGAAGACGAGCGCGGCGAATTCTATATGGGCTTATCGATCCCCACTGCGGCGATATGCCTCACTCAGTACGTGGTCTTCGTCGACGCCTGGCAGAGTCCACACGCCACTCCGTTGGCCGTACTATTGGTCCTGCTGCTCGGTTTTCTGATGGTCAGCCGCCTCGACTACGACCCCATACCCAACTTTCGCGGCTCCTCGTTCAGCGACCGCTTCAAACAAATCTATTTCGTCACTACGGTCGGGCTGACCATATACGACAGTATCTTCTTTTTCCCAATGGCCCTCATCTATATTTTCTCGGGTTTCTACCGCTGGATCTTCCGGATGTTCAGCAACGAAGTCACACAGCACGCCTGATCTTTGATGCTGCGCGACAAACCCGTCGGCCACCTGGTCCTCATCCTGTTCACGAGTATGCTCGGCGCCAATATCATCGGCGAGGTGCTGCGTGTAATTCTCACTTTCGTTGCCGGTACCGATACGATCGTCGAACGGGCTCTCTTGCAGTACGTGACATATTCGATCGGCCCGCACATGCTCAACCTTATTATCCTGTCTTTTTCGTTTGAACTGGCGTTGCGTTTCAACCTCGTCACGCTATTGGGCATGTTCGTTGGCTGGTATTACTTCCGCTACAGTTATTGATGATCCTTTCCAGGAGATAGAAGCATGTTTGGCATGGGCCATTGGGAAATACTCATCATCTTCGTCGTCATTCTGCTCATCTTCGGCGCCAAGCGCATCCCCGAGATGGCGCAGGGGCTAGGCAAGGGCATTCGCGAATTCCGCACCGCTATGCGCGACGTGCAGGAAGAAATCGACATCAATCCCCCTGAATCGACCGCCCCGCCGGCTCAGGCACCGACCCAGACCGTGTCGCAGTCCGACAACAAGGAGCAATCCGCTTCCTGACTATGGCGCTAAACGAAGCCACTGCTCACGAACTCAGACCCCGGCTGCAACAGAGGGAAGTCACTGCGCGCGAACTGGTGCAGGCCACACTCGATCGCATCGACGCCGTCGATGGCCAGATCAACGCCTTTATCAGCATTGACGCCGAAGGTGCCCTAGCACATGCGGACGAGATCGACCGCCGCCGCGTGAAAAACGAACCCTTAGGCCCTCTAGCCGGGATCCCCCTTGCTCTCAAGGACGTGCTCTGCGTCCAGGAAGGCCGCACTACTTGCGGCTCGAAAATACTCGAACACTATATCGCCCCCTACGACGCCACCGCAGTCTCCCAACTACGTGCAGCCGACGCCATAATCATCGGCAAAACCAATATGGACGAGTTCGCTATGGGCTCGTCGTGCGAAAACTCCTATTTCGGCCCCACTCTGAACCCCCGTGACCCCGAACGCGTGCCTGGCGGTTCCAGTGGTGGTTCGGCCGCCGCCGTCGCCGCCGACGAGACAATTCTCGCCCTTGGCACCGATACCGGCGGTTCCGTACGCCAACCCGCCGGATACTGCGGCGTAGTAGGGCTCAAGCCGACCTATGGCCGTGTCTCGCGCTACGGTTTGGTCGCTTATGCCTCGTCGCTCGACCAGATCGGCCCTGTAAGCAAGGACGTCGAAGACACCGCCCTACTCCTACAAGCGATCGCCGGTCACGACCCGCGCGACTCGACTTCTATCGACTTACCTGTACCCAATTATCTCGCCGGGCTCAAGGACGGCATCAAAGGATTGAAAGTCGGCCTGGCACAAGAGCATTTCCCCGCCGGGCTCGATGCTGAAGTAGCGACCGCCGCACAAAGCGCCGCCGCCACGTTGGCAAACGCCGGCGCTGAACTCGTTGATGTGCAACTGCCCGTCGCCGGTCATCCCGAATACTGCATCGGCACCTACTACCTTATCGCCATGGGCGAAGCCTCGGCCAACCTCACACGCTACGACGGCGTCAAATACGGACACCGCGCCAAGGGCGATTTAAATCTACAGGAAATGTATCTGCGGACCCGTAGCGAGGGGTTCGGCGAAGAAGTCAAACGCCGCATCATGCTTGGCACCTACGCATTAAGCGCCGGTTACTACGACGCCTATTATCGCAAGGCGCAGCAAGTGCGCACCCTCATCCGCCAAGATTTCGAAAAGGCCTTCACGACCTGCGACATACTTCTCTCGCCGGTCGCGCCGACCACCGCCTTCCGTCTCGGGGAGCAAACCGACGATCCCCTGCAGATGTACCTCAACGACATTTACACCGCTTCGGTCAACCTCGCCGGCATTCCGGGCATATCGGTCCCCTACGCCAATGGCGCGGACGGCCTGCCCATTGGCGTTCAGCTTTTGGCCCCACCGCTCGAAGAAGCCAAACTGCTGCGGATGGCCTACGCCCTGGAACGCACCACAGCTTGAAACGTGTATAAGGCTTATATGAGCGCGTGCAATGGAATGACTACAGGAGATACTACACTATGAGATACTACGCCCTCGCCGCCTGCCTGCTGCTCTCGGCATGGCAGCCCGCCACTGCGATCAACTCCAATGCCGGCACCACGGGCTTCAATTTTCTTAAAGTCGACGTCGGTGCACGTTCCACCGCCCTCGGCGGGGCCTATGCAGCCGTCACCGGCGACGTAGAGTGCACGGCCTGGAACCCCGCCGGCTTGTTCGGAGTCAAACGGCGCACTGCCGTGCTCTCGCTCAACAGTTACCTCGTCGATTCTCAGGCCGGTTTCGTTTCCGTCGCCTTTCCCAAGGAGCAACGGGTAATCGCCATTAGCGCCAATTATGTCTCCTACGGCGATCTGCAGCGCACTGACGAGGAGGGTCGTGCCCTGGGCACCTTCGGCGCAGCCGACCTGGCTACCTATGTTTCGATAGCCCAGCGGCTCGGACCGGACTGGTTAGCCGTCGGTGCCAACCTCAAAGCCGTCTATTCGAGTATCGATGCATTCTCCTCCGATGCCTATCTCGTCGATCTCGGCCTGCTAGCCCGCGGTCCGATCCAGGGCATGAGTCTCGGCGCTTCGCTCACCAACATCGGTTTTGTCCGCGCGGGTTTCGCCGGCGACTTTAAAGACTCATTGCCCGTGCATATCCGCCTTGGGGTAGCGCACCGCCCCGCGCACATGCCAGTACCCATGTTGTTATTGGCCGATTTCAACCTGCCCAACGACAACGACCCCTATCTGTCCTTCGGCCTAGAAATCAAGATCGCCGGCGGCCTCAACATCCGCCCCGGTTATAGCACTCGTCAGACCGGCGTCAGCGGCGAGGACCCTATGGGCGTGACGGCTGGAGCGGGTTTGGCTATGGAGCGCTATACCGTCGACTACGCCTACTCTTCCTTCTCCGACCTCGGCGACGTACATCGGGTCTCCGTCATCGGTGCATTTTAAACCGCGCCATACCTATTTATTAATCCCGAGCTAGTGTCCACGAGCACAAAAATGTGCTGAGCGCATAAAAAAATTGCCCGCGGGGTCCGCAATGACCGTTCGAACCTCCACCGCTCGCTACGGCGATAGGAGCCGGGTCCGTAAAGCGGATTTGCGCATAAATCACAGCGGGGGAACAACAGACTAGCAAGCAGATGGAGAGCATTCGGCGCATCGGCTTTTGACCTTTCGTCAAAAGTTATCCCGAGAAATACCGCAACGCCCGAAGTCTGCCACCATACGGCCAGAGGAGTGTTGAGATCGTCCTAGTCTTGCCCAATATAACAGCGCGCTATCCTTAGCAATCGCCAAACGCACCACGGACAGACACCAAGCCCCGCTACAAATCTGGCCCAACCACTTTAACACGAACACCAGAATCCGCTTCCAACAGACAAACGCCGGCCCCGTGCACCTCGCCCTTTATAATATGCAAGGCCAGCGCGTCTGCACGCTTGTCGACGAGATACTCGATACCGGCTTCCATCACATCACTTGGCACGGCCAAGACCAACATAGCCACTCTGCCGCCACCGGCCTCTACTTCGCCCGCTTGACCGCCCCGACCCTACAAACCCACGCCAAATTCCTTCTTTTGCGTTAAACAAAAAAGAATCCCCAGCTCCAATTGGGAAGCGGGGATCCACTATCGCCTTTAAAGACTCTTCTAAAGAGACAATCCAGTTAACGCCTTAGCACCTACTTTATCTCGTACACGTGCTTGAACTCGTGCACCAACTTACGTACCGCTTCGGCCTTCTCCACGTCTACGGTCTGTTTGCACTTCATCGCGCCGCGCAGGATCTTGTGCAGCAAAACTACTTTATTGGTATATGCCACCATCTCCATATCGCCCGCATCCGCTGCTGGCACCTTAATCCGCTGGGTCATAAAGTACTGCGATACCGCATGCTGGATTTTATGGGCGTGTTCTTCCTTGGCGCCGACCCAACGCGCCAATTGGTTGGCGCTCTGGACGTCGTCCTTGCCCGCCAGCTCGGCGATTTGCCCCATCGCCTTCTCGATCGTCGTCAGATCCTCTTCCATCGCCGAAAAACGCGCGTTGTCGCCATAGATGCCACAGGGAATTTCGCAGTGCGCCAAAACCGGCGCGGCGGTAGCTAACAAATAAAGGGTGAGCAGTACTATCAAATTTCGTACGTTCATCTTGACCTCCGTTTGAAAAATTGCCCATAAGGCGTGTGCAGGGATTATATTGCGATTTCTGCGAACTAGCAACCAAACCAGGAGCCGAACCATGCCCGACGCACTATACACCAGCAGCATCTTCACAGAACCCGGCGGTTTCACCTCGGGGATCGAGGGCCCCGCCTGTGACCTCCAAGGCAATCTCTACGCCGTGAACTTCCACTACCAGGGCACCATCGGCAAGGTCACCCCGCAAGGCGAATCCAGCGTCTTTATCGAGTTGCCCGACGGCAGCATCGGCAACGGCATCCGGTTCCACAGCGGAGGCGATATGCTGATTGCCGATTATACCAATCACAACGTCCTACGCGTCGATATGGAGAGCCTGGCAATCACTGCCTATGCCCACGAACCCGCGATGAACCAACCCAACGACATCGCTATCGGCGCCAACGACATCGTCTACGCCTCCGACCCCGACTGGGCGGAGCAGACCGGCCAAATCTGGCGGGTCGGTACCCAGGGTCAAGTCGATTTGCTCGAAACCGGCATGGGCACCACCAATGGTATCGAAGTCAGCCCCGACGAAAAGACGCTCTACGTGAATGAATCTGCACAGTGTAATGTCTGGGCCTACAACCTTAGCGCCGACGGCGATGTCAGCGCCAAACGCCTGCTGATCCAGTTTCCAGATTTTGGCATGGACGGTATGAGGTGCGATATAGACGGCAATCTCTATGTCACCCGTCACGGGAAGGGCACCATCGCCAAACTCTCGCCCTCCGGCGATATCCTGCGCGAAATCGTATTGGGCGATGCAAACCCCAGCAATATCGCCTTCGGCGGATCGGACGGCTGCACGGCCTATGTCACCCTCCAACAAACAGGCAATGTAGAGTGCTTCAGCGTCGAAAGACCAGGGCGCAGTTGGCAGTTATTACAATAAAAAACCCCGCACTATGCAGGGGCATTAGACAAACCGGACCGCCCGGCTCAGTCGTCTTTTTCCAATTTGGTGATCTGATCGCGAATTTTGGCCGCCTGCTCGTAAGCCTCTTGCGTGATGAGCCAATCCAAGTGGGCCTTGAGCTGGTCCAATTCACTCAACGGATCGCCCGTCTCAGGATCGATCAGTTCTTCCACGCCCAGCACGATCCCCTCATCGGTGATTTCCATATGGGCCGTCTCCTCGATAAGCTCGTGCTCCTCGAGCGCACTGTGCACCAGACCCGGGTCGATATCGGGTGACTCCAAGCTTTCGAGGACGCCGTCAATCGATTGTTCGCCCTCCAGTTCGCCGCGTTGATCGGTGATCTCGAGTTCGCGTCCGGCCGCCTTGATCACCTCGGGGCTCATAAAGATTGGCGTAGCTAATAGCGTGGCCAGAACCATACCGTCGCTGGGACGGCAGTCGAGATAGAATGGCTCACCCTGGGTCTGGACCATCAAATAGGCGTGGAAAACGTCTTTTTTGAGCTTGTGAATAACCAACTTGTGGACGGTGGCGTCAACCTTTTCCAGCAAGCTGCGCAACAGATCGTGCGGCAGCGGCCGGGGCAGGGCGATCTTGCGAATAGCCATAGCCAGCGCCTGTCCCTCAAAATGGCCAATCGTTATCGGTACCACCCGAGTCTCGTCGTCCTTGAGCAGAACGAGAAAATTTTGCGGAGGCCCCAAACCCTGCTGCGCGTCGGAATAGGGATACATATCGAAAATGTGCATCGGAATCAGGCGATTTTCTTCTTCTTTCATCGTCCGTGCACCTGGGTAAACGGGCCTGTGGCCCCAATAATTTCGTCCTCCATAATATAGGCGTTTCCCGCGTAAAAACAATAATTCTCTCCCCTCGCAAAGCAACCTCATAATAGTCGGCGGTCTTGTAAACTGAGGAAATCGTCGGCGCCGATTATCAAATGGTCAAGCACATCGATGCCCATAATCTCACCAGCCTGCACAAGACGCCGGGTCAAATCGGTATCGCCTTGGCTAGGCGACACATCGCCGGAGGGGTGGTTGTGCGCGAACACCACACTGGCCGCAGAATGCGACACCGCCGGTTGGAAAACCTCGCGTGGGTGCAAGATTGAAGAAGACAAGCTGCCGATCGACACGACTTCTTTGTAAATCACCTGATTGCGGGCATTGAGATACAGGCAAAGGAAGTGCTCGCGTTGCTGGTCCTTGATATCGTCGAGCAGCGGCAGCACGTCGAGAGGAGAGCGGATCACCGGCCGCGCACCCAACCCTTTGTGCAACCCACGACGGGCCAATTCAAACGCGGCGACTAAAATCCCCGCTTTGGCCTTGCCCAATCCCTTGATCCGCCCCAGTTGCCCCATATCCATCTCCACCAAGGATTCGCTTGGATAATCGGCCAACAGGCTTTGCGCCAGATCCACCACATGACACCCTCGATAGCCCGTACCCACCACTACGGCCAATAGCTCGTGTCCTTTAAGGCCTGCGGCCCCAAGCGAGCGAACCGCTCCCGAAGCAATTCACCAAGGCAAATCGCCGCCAAGAGCTGTTCCCCTTCGCATACTGCCTGGGGGACGTCAACGAGCGAGTGAATGAGCGGCTGCTTTACCGATTGCACAGTGCATACCTCCTGAATGAAAACTGTGTGGCAAACGCTACGCGATTGTAACGTCGAGGAGACACCCTACTGCGACCATAACGGCAAGAGATATCCCACCTGGTTCAAGAAAGCAGAATCCATGCCAATCTCTTGCCTGAGGGGTCCCTCGGACCTATATTTGACAAAGCAATCCACTGCATTTTCTTCGTTCCCACCACCGATGCCCATCCTGCGCAATTGTCTCGCCACCGCACTCGTCGCGCTCCGCCGCCGGCGCCTACTGCTCGCCGCCCTGAGCGGTGCCCTGCTCTCATTGGCCTTTCCCGGCCACCCGCACCCCCTGATGAGTTGGTTTTACCATCCGCTATGGGCCCACATCGCGCTCGTGCCGTTACTGCTGGTACTGGCGGGCCGCGGCTTTAAAGATGGCTTCGCTGCGGGTTGGACCTGCGGGTTCGTCTGGAACTTGCTTAGCCTTTATTGGGTCGCTCATACGCAAGGCGGCGGACCGGCTGTCGTCGCGGGCACGCTATTGATGGCCATCTACCTAGGTCTGTTCCCCGGCTTGTTCTCCGGGTTACTCAGCGCGCTCTGGGCACGATGGGGCACAAAAGCGCTGATATTGACCCCCTGTCTTTGGACAGCGCAGGAATATCTGCTTTCATTGGGTGAATTAGGTTTCCCTTGGCTGCTATTGGGGCACGGCCAGGCGGCGATGCCGCATTTCGTGCAACACGCGATTTGGACCGGGGTCTTTGGTGTCTCCTGTTGGGTCGTCGGGCTCAACCTATTATTTTATTGGGGCCTTGTCTCGCGAAGCCCAGGCGCCGTTGCCGCTATTGGCCTGGCCTACCTACTGCCTTGGCTGCACGCCGCCAGCGCCTTCGCCACCCCCATAACACAACATATTCGCATCGGGCTGATCCAACCCAATATGACCTTAGCGCAAAAATGGGGGCTCAATGGCCTCGCCAATAGTTTCACCGCCCTCGAAGCGCTTTCACGCCAGGCCGCCACCGAGGCCCCACAACTCTTGGTCTGGCCGGAGACCGCTCTGCCCTGCTATCTCTCGCGGCGGCCCGACTGCCGCGACCGCGCCTTCGCCATAGTCGAGGAGTTGCACATCCCCCTACTGACCGGCGCTTCCGACTACGACCTCGCACGCAACGAACGCTATAACGCCGCCTTCTTGCTACACCCTGGCCACAGGGAGATGACTTCCTACACCAAGATGCACCTGGTCCCCTTCGGGGAACGCACGCCCTACCGCGACGATATTCCGTTCCTGCGCAATATCGATTGGACGCAGTTGACCGGCGATTTGGGGCCGGCTGAGTTCGCTCGCGGCACCCGACGCACCGTCTTTGACATGTCAGCATCGTCCAACGACGCGGTTACCCCCTCCTTCGCCGTGCTGATCTGCTTCGAGTCGATCTTTCCCGATTTAGTGCGCCGCCACGTCGCCGGCGGAGCAGACCTGCTCGTCAATATAACCAATGACTCGTGGTTTGGGCTTACCGCCGGTCCCCATCAACACGCCCTGATCAATGTCATGCGCGCCGTCGAAAACCGCACCGCTATCGCCCGGGCTGCAACGAGCGGCATATCCCTATTCATCGACCCTTTCGGTCGGACCTACGCAGCAACCGAGCTCTTCACCGCCGCCGCTCCAGTCGCCGACCTGCCCGTCGGCTTGGGCAGCACTTTCTACACGCGGCACGGCGATATCTTCGCCCAGGGCTGCTTGATCCTAACCCTAGCCTCCCTCGTCCCTCTTTACCGCAAACTAGACTAGGCCATGGCCGCAGACGACCAACAAGGACCCGGCGATAGCCAGGGAATGCATCTCGCCGCATCCCACACCCAGTTGCAAGGGAAAACAAGCCCGACCAATATGGCATTCCTCGACCACCTCGAGGAACTTCGCTGGAGGATACTCAAGGCCCTGGCCGCCGTCTTCGTCGGCGCGATTTTCTGCTTTGTCTTTTCCGACCCGATCGTAAAAATCCTGACCCGCCCTTATGAGGAGGCGGTCTTCAGCCTGGAAGCCCAACGCTCCTCCAACGCAGTGCAGGCGGTCGAGAATCTAGTGCGCAAATGGTTCGACCTGCCCAACGCCGAACTCGAACCGGTACAAGAATTAACGGAGTTGCCGCCGGCGCGCAGACTGCAAGCCCTCAAACCGATGACCTATTTCTACATCAATCTGCAGATCGCCTTTATCGGCGGTCTCATCCTGGCCCTACCCGCCGTCTTCTACCAAGTCTGGCGTTTTATCGCCCCGGGGCTTCTATCGCGCGAGAAGAGATTAATGATCCCCATTATTTCATTGAGCGTGTTCTGTTTTTCCATCGGCGCTCTGATCGCCTACTGGATCGTCCTACCGCTCGGCTTGCGCTTCTTCCTCGCGCTCGAACCCCCCGACATGACCTCGCAGTGGGCTGTCGACGAATACATCGGCTTCGTCCTGCGGCTGATCATGGGCTTTGGGATCGTCTTCGAAATGCCGGTGATGGCGCTTTTCCTGGCCAAGATCGGCTTGCTGACCGCCGACCGTATGCGCAGTATACGTCGCTATGCGGTCGTCGGCATCTTCCTCCTCGGCGCGATTTTCACCCCCCCCGACCCCATCTCGCAGATTTTGATGGTCCTGCCCCTGCTGGTGCTCTACGAGATCAGCATATGGATTTGCAAGGTTTCGCAACGAAAATAAAGAACCGGCCGCCTCCATAAGGAGACGGCCGGTTCGATTCTCGATCGTTCTTTCAATCGCCTGTTTTAAAAACGACGTCCAAAACCTAGATAAGTCCGCACATTGCTAAGATCGATCATATCGTCAAATTTCATCACTTTCTGGTAACCAACCTCGAACACCAGGTTCATGGTTTCCGGCGCCTGGACTCCAAGGGTAAAATTGAACCCCGACTTATTCGCCGAACCGGTGTTATTGCCCGGGGGTTCCCAACTCAACTGTTGAACCCCGACACCGCCGCCAAAATAAAACCCGGCCTGGTAGCAACCGCGCGGGACCCAATGCACATCGGCTTCAATCGCCAATTGCGTTACATCCTCACCCTTGCCTATGCGATAAGTCAGGTTGAGCCGCCATTGCTCGACTACCGCCTGACCCAGCCTTAAGCCCAGGCTCCAGGCAGTACCCGACTTGGCATCCGTCAAGATCGTGGTGAATGGGTCATAGGACAATTGAGCGTTGCCGCCCCAATCGGCTCCGGCCAGCAAGTGGAACGAACGGCGACCGACCATTGACCGGGAACGGGCAACTCCCTGATCGGACATCGCCCCCATCCCCTCCCATTCCCAGCGGGCCACCGCCCGATACAGGACTTCAATGGTCTCGCCCTCGGCTATCTCGACGATCTCGCCGATGCTGAAATGATCGTCAACACGCACCAACTGCACCTTGCCGACCATCACCCAGCCATCGCCATCTTCGCGCAGGATGGTATAACTCGCGCCGACCATCGCACCGACCGCCTCACCCACATCCAGATACGCCAGCGTCGGAGTCACTTTGATGACATAGGCCATCTGTTCCTCGGCTCGCGCCGCACCCGCCATAAACAGCGGGATCATCGCCATAAGTATTATTAGCTTTTTCATTTTTTCCCGTACTCGTCTTCAACGTCCTCGACATCTTCGTCATCATCCGCGAGGAAATCCTGGTCGTATTCGTCCAACCCGCCCATCACGTAATCGTACCGACGCTTGATAACGACCAGCAAACCACCGACGATAATCGCGATGAAGAGCAAGCTGCCGGCGAAGATATAGGGCGACTCTTCCATCATCCCGTCGAGCGATATATCCCAGCCCTCCTCTCCCTCCTCGGCAACCTCTTCGCCGTCGAGATACAAACCATCTTCCGTAAACGGCATCTCTTGCGTCTCGCTCACGCCCGCTTCTTTGAGACGGATCGAATCCGGTTCGACGCTGATCATCAGGGTCTTGCCGGCCACGCGCAGCGTGAGGTCGGTGTCCTCGCTATAGCGGATCGTCAGCTCTTTGCCCGTCCCCTGGTACTCGCCGCCGATCATCGCCGTCAGGCGATTGCGGTCCTCGTGCTGCTGGGTCTCTAACTCGATCAGCCTTTCGTCGAGGGCAACGAGATAGGACTTAATAGTGCCCATCTCGTCCCAGACCTGTTGCGCGAAGACCGGATAGGCAGAAAGCGATTTCTGGGTTTTTTTGTATTCCTGCATGCCCGCTTCGAGGGTCTTGACCCGCTTGATGACCTTGGCCATTTCAGCCGGCGCCGGCTGGGTAGCGGCCGCCTCCATCGGGACCTTGCCGTATTCGGCTAAGTCACCTACCTGCGGCCTCGAATATGATTTAACCATTATTGCCCGGGCGCGCCGGTCCTGCAGGCCCTTCACCTCGGCCAACCCCACTGGTTCCTGGGGGATGCCCAGAATCTCATCGGTGAGCGGGTGTACAATAGCCTCGCCTTCGCGTAGCAGAGTAACTCGGGCGCCTTCGCGCAAACCGTCTAGACGACCTGCATCGAGCACAACCTCGTGCGCGCCAGATTGCTCTACGTCAATAACTCGCGTCAGGACCCTCTCGGCGTGCGCGCCGGAGAACGTGATCGCCACTAGGGCGATAGAAATACTGTATCTGTAGAGCATGGGGAGACTGCTCCTTTTCCTTCCGTGGACTTTACATTTTACGTGGACCGTAGTCCCTGAGTGTTTGCGTCGGCGCACTGCCCGGTGACGGCGGCCATAATTCCCTGCCGACCAGACCGATCCCGCGCGCATAATACGAAGCGTAAGCACGCATTTCCTGCTCGGGCTGGTCGACCGGGCGAAAGCGGGTGACTACCTGGACGCAGTGCGAATAGCGCTGCTGCCCGACGATCATTAACGTGTCGGGGTTGCCGATCTGTTTTTCGATATGCAAGCCCTCGCTGCGGTATACATAGGGCTCCGCGCCGGTGGGGATTACATTAACCCCGCCTTCGGGGCCCATCTCAAAAATCTTATCGTCTTCGCGGAAGGCGATCGTGCCGTCGGAAAAATAAAATAGCTCCTGGTCCGCCCGACTTTCCCGACGCACGATGCGGCGCTCTACCTCGGTGCGCGTGCCGCGTTCGGCGTCTTCGCTTCCATAAACCCAATAGCGCCCGACTTCCAGGGGATAATACGTATCAACCGCCTTATCAACAGACGGCATATCGGCCACTGGAACAGCAGATGACGTGTTTGCAACCGCCTTCTGCTCGGCCGCAACCGACTCTACTATCGGTTTAGTCTCAACTACGACCGGCTCGTCGACGGCTTCTACCTCGGCTACCGACGCTTTACCCGATGGCGCAAACACACCCAGTAAACCCGCAACCGCAGTGCCCATACAGAGCACTCCAGTGAAACCGAGCAAATATACGAGTGGGCCGCCGCTATTCTTTTTTCTTAGGGTCACTACCTTTACCCCCGCCTCCTTAATATCGGATAAGTTGGTGAATTCTTTATGTTTTATCCGCGACATTGGTAGCTACCCCAATTTCATCCCACAAGATCTGGTATAACAAGAGTAGACACGACGATGCGGCCACTTTATGCAGTAAGAAAAAGATCTATCCCTAAGCAAACACGCAGCCGTTCGCTCTTTTCGCCGCTAATCCATATATTTCCACGCTGATTACAAGCCCCTACCCGCATTCAGGAGATATGTCATGAGCCAAGCACAGACGAGCATCGGCCTAATCGGTTACGGCCAAATTGGTCAGGCGGTACATAAGATGATCGACAACAACGAAGACAATGGCATGGAGGTCGTCTTTGTACACGACCAGTTCGCCACCGCCGTACAAGACCTGTCCGCTGGCATGGTCCTGGAGGATCTCGGCGAATTCGAGTCGCGGCAACCCGATCTAATCGTCGAAATGGCCCACCCGGATGTAACGCGCAAATGGGGCACGACGATCCTGGAAAAGACCAATTATATGTTTATCTCGGTCACCGCCCTAGCCGATGCCGAATTGGAGGCGAGCATTCAAGAGACCACCCGTCGCGCCGGGACTCGCGCCTTCGTCCCCCACGGCGGCGTGGTAGGAATGGACGCGCTATTGGAAAATCGTGACGTGTGGGAATCAGTCGACATCGTCATGAAGAAATCGCCGCACAATGTCGACTGCGCCGCCGCCGGCATCGACCCCGACGATATCAAAGAAGAGACGACGCTGTACGACGGCCCGACCAGAGGCATCTGCCCGCTTTTCCCGCGCAATGTCAATACCCACGCAACCATCGCCTACGCCGGCATCGGCTTCGACCGTACTCACTCACTATTACAGGTCAGTCCCGAATGGAGTGAGGCCATCGTCGAAATCTACGCCAAGGGGCCGGGGATTAATCTTTCCGTCGCGCGCAACGAGAGCATCACCGGGGTCACGGGTGCGTCGACGCCCGCCTCAATCTACAACACCGTACAAATGATCGGCTCGACCGGTCCGGGTATACACTTACGATGAAAGCATTTGCCAATATACCCGCGCAAATACCCCGCTCGGGCATCCGCGAGATCATGGACCTAGCCTGGGCCGTCGAAAAGACGGGTGAGGTGATCCATTTGGAAGTCGGCCAACCCGATTTCGACACGCCATCGCATATCGTCGAAGCCACTTGCCGTTACGCGAACGCCGGTAACACCAAATACGTGCCCAACGCCGGGGTCGATCCGCTGCGCGCAGCGGCGGCCCGTTATTTCGAGCGCAACACCGGCATCGCCACCGGCACCAATAATATCCTGGTCACCCCCGGCGCGGTTATGAGCGTAGCGACTTCGTTCCTAGCCCTACTCGAACCCGGCGACGAGGTCTTACTGCCCGATCCGGGCTGGCCCAACTACCACATGGCCGTCTCCATCGTGCACGGTAAATCCGTCTTTTACAATCTGCGCGCGGAAAACCACTTCCTGCCCGACCTCGACGAGATAGAACGCTTGGTCAGCGCCAAAACCAAGCTCATCCTGCTCTGCACGCCTTCCAACCCCACCGGCCAGGTCTACGACGAAGCACTGATGCGCGATTTGATGCAATTTGCCCAGCGCCACGACCTGTGGGTACTTTCCGATGAGATCTACGGCGATATCGTCTTCGACGAAAAACACCACAGCGCACTACCGCACGATGAGGATGGCCGCACGCTGATCGTCTCGGGCATGTCCAAAAGCTACGCGATGACCGGCTACCGCGTCGGCTTCACCCGCGCCAACCCCGACTATATCGAACTAGCCGCT
>Ga0315339_1000743_pt1 | contig 36066 bp, 33 predicted proteins | sample ASW17metaG_FD_204514 | JGI IMG/M metagenome (GOLD analysis project Ga0315339, IMG submission 204514) | Ammonia-oxidizing marine archaeal communities from Pacific Ocean, United States - ASW #17 | ecosystem: Environmental > Aquatic > Marine > Oceanic | place: USA: California | collected 2016-12-05 | reverse complement strand
CCAGCTTTGGCGGAGCGCTCCTGCGCCCCTTCGGGCCTCAGCCCATCATCATTCGTCATATGCAACACTCCGGTTGAGGTTCAATTTACCCCAGCCGGGTGTCTCAATTATCCGTACCGCACCCCATAAGTGGCTCGCCACATACCCTTCGGTTTGGGCTGGGAAAAGATGCCAATGCCGGGATCGCCGCCGAGTCGATCTTGGATCTTGTTGGCGCGGCGAAGCGCACGGTCCCACTCGCCCTCACTCTGGCTGGCGTATGCAAGGCGATAGCAGTGCCGGCAAAGAAAATAGCATTCCGCTCCGTGCAGCTTGGCTACGCGTCGGCCACAGGCGACCCCGTTCACCGCGCCGGGGCATATGAAATAGGGCCTGGTGCCTCCGAGCTGACATGGCACATGGACAGTGGTCACCGACTCCTCAATGTTCTGCAAATCTTCGCCATTGCGACGATAGTTGTAACTGAGGACAAGACGGTCTTCTTCGAACCGCAGGCTAATACAGGCTACCCGCTTTCCGTCGTATTTCCATTCCCAATTGCCCCGCCAGCCCGAAGTGAGGCAGCCCGCCTTGTGCAACCGGTTCACGTCGATCGAGCGGCAGCCGTCCACCGTGTGCCGCCCCGTGCCGCTTGGGCGTCCTGATCCGATCCCACCCATGTTGAACTCTCGTTTTTTCCGAAATCGTCTGGAAAGTTGGCGGATGCTGCAGTCCCCATCACCAACAACTGCGCAGCGGCTTTGGGCCTCTCGGAGCCCCTCCCTATGGCAACGGCAACGCGAAAATACGATTCATACCGTGCCGAAAACCGCCGGTGATCATCTGGTAGACGGGATTGCCGCGAAATCCCTCATCCATCCAGCCGGTCACGGCGAAGGATCATCTTCGTTGAGTAATCTCGGTGATCAGTTTCTTTCGCCAGGCCGATGCCGTAAGCGCCTTTCCGATCACGAAGCAATTCGACGGGATGAACGACACTATCGGACACGTAGGGCGACGAAATTTGTGTCACGAGGCGCTCCGTGTTGTATCGATCGGGTGGGAGGCAGGTACTGTTATGCCCAAGTCTGTCAGAGCAGCCACAGCCTCGGTTAGCCGCTGCTGATGCCAGTCTTGCTGGCATTCAGGATGCAGCCAAGTGTGACCGGTACCATCGATCCCGAAGGGAACGATGGTATGCCCCTCTTTGTCGAAATTTCCGCACCATGCGCAGCGATTTGGATCCGACTTGTGGAAATGGCGATTGAGCCACTCGACAACGCAGCTTTCGAAAGCCGTGACCTCTGCCTCTTCCCGAGCCTGTCCACCGTCAAACTCGACGATACCCGCGCGCTCGTCGAAGAACGCATGCCAATCCTCAGCCGACCAGTCGTCGTCGGCTGGGCACAGCAGCTTAACGATACCCGCCTTGTTGCGAGATAAAAGATCAATCACCTCCCGTGGCGGTTCGGCCGGCGCCGCCAGCACTAGATCGTTGCCGTCGACCCCGACACTAATGCCCGCGGCGTATGCCGCGTTCAGTGCTTCGGCCGCGCTCATAGCCGGCGCCTCCAGCCGCCAGTGCCGGTATCTGCCGCAGAAGATTTGACCGAGCCATTTGCGTTCTCACCGTCCGCTCCGTCCGCATTGAGGGCATCGCTCGACTTCTCGCGGACGGTCGCTGGTTTTGACTTACCTTCGTTTGCGTCCGTCGACGAAGATACCGTCCGCAAGTGTGCATCGTCTGAGCCGTTGCCTGGTGCGGTATTCACCCCTTCTGCGGACGGTGCAGACGGTGCGGACGATCCAATCCCGGCATTTTCTGGCTCGTTGGCTAGTCTTATCGTCGAGAGGCGGATGTTTCTGGTTCGTGCCCGCCCCTCCTTTTCGAAGCTAGTGTCAATTCCGATTGCTCGAAGAGTGGTCGCGGCGCGACGTAGCCGCCCCGAAAGCGCCCGTGGCGTCTTTGGCCACTCTTTGGCTTTCGTGATTTTCTCACCTACTTTCTCCCCAAGTGCATCCAGAAGATCAGTGGCTGTTCCCGTCCACTCCGTCCGCAGCGTCATGAGATCGCGTACCGCACTGGCAATCAGGTCAGCCTCAATAACGGTGTCGACCGCCTGGTCAAGATTTTCGCTATATGCAGCCATGAACGCGCCGGCGGGCCATAGCGCGGGCTCGCATGCAGCACCCCACAGCGCAAAGTCCGCCATACGTGGCATCCCTTCGAGCCGCGTATCAGGTAGCCGTTTTAGGCCCCCTACGACGGCGTCGAGCAGGATGCCAAGAATACCCGCACACTCAGCCTCGAAAGTGGCCCAGAGGTCTGTCGCGGTACGGCGACGTTCCTTCGGGATTGGCTCCAGTGTCAGGAACAACGCGCGGTCCGCAAGATCTGGGCGAGCGACAATGTCCTCGATGCCATTGAGAATGATCGGCCGAGTCGCCTCGAACAGAACCTCGTCCTGGTCTGTGTAAAGTTGGCGGACTGCAAAGCCGCCGCCAGTCGCGAGCCGGCACAAAGTATCCGAGATCCAAGGTGAGAGACCCGAGACATTGTCGAACGACAACACATGCCCGTTGCTTGCAGCGATGAACAGGTCCCGATCTTCCCTTGGAAGGGCGCGCAGTGGTGCGATATTTGGGTCGACCAGCGCCCGCAAAATCGCTGAGAAGGTGGACTTGGCCGAACCCTGCTCACCAGCAAGGACGAGGACTGGATAAGGACCACATTCACGCAAGCACGCTAGTATCCAGGTGACTGCAAGAACGAAATCACTATCCGACTTCACGTTAAGAAGGGATCGCAGCGCGTCAATTGAACCGCCTTTCGTGGGTATAGGCAGAGACTGCATTCCAGCGGAACGTCGGAAGCGTACCGGCGGATTGTCGATAACCCGCCAGCCATTCGGATCGATTTCTACCGCCCGCCACGTTCTGTCGCCAAGGTCGAGATAAATTTTACCGTCGATGCCGCCGATGCGGACGAAGACGGGACGTTCAGATCCATCGAAGCATGCCTCGGCCTCGATGACGTTCAGCGCCGACTGTAATGCCTCGGAGTTTGGTGCGCCTCCGGTCGCATCGTAGAACTGCCGCGCCAACCATCGCTTGAAATCCTTGCGCCGAACCGTCCAGGTTTCGCGATGACCGTTCATATCGATGTCGGCGAATGCGGTATTGTCGGGTGAGTGAAACAGTTTCGCCGACTGCGCCAGTTCAATCAGAATGTCGGCTTGCTTCGGCTCGCGCCCGCCGGTCTCACTGTTTTCTCCGGCTATGGCCTGATCGAGTTCTGTCATCCGGCAGTCGGTTTTCTTCAACGTTGCGCGCAATGTCTCGAAGGCAGAGCGGTCTTCATTCTTTAGAGCCGACAATGCTTTAAGCACATCGGGTTTGAATGGAACGCCCGGATCGATCTTGGCCCTCTCGACCAGCCCGTCCAGAGGGTCGCGAACCTCCTCGGCCGCTGCAATCGCAGCAGAAACGAGATTTTCAAGTTCAGCGGGCTTAACGGCGCCACTCATATCGACCCCTCCTCATTGCCGGGCACACGGCCCACGAGTAGATCATTGAAATCCGTCCCCTGCGGTGGTCGTGCAATGCGGACGCGGCGGCCATCGCGCTTCCACCGCCGGGCACAATCGCGCGCCGCCGCTTCGCCGGGATCGTCGCCGTCGGCGAGCACAATCACGTCGAGCGCTGTGCTGGGTAAATCGAGTGCCTTCAGACCAGAGGTCGTTAGCGCCGCCCATGCCGGGAAGCCAGTCGCCTGCATGGCGGCAAGACAGGTCTCGATGCCCTCGCCGACCATCAGCACATCGCCTGCAGGAGCGAGCCGTGCGGCCCCGCCACGGCATGGACCGAGCATCATCCTCTGCGGTTCGATCGGAGCCTTGCCTCTGCCGTCTCGGGCGAGATAAGTGCGATGAATCGCGAGTGGAGTATCGTCGACACCCCTCGTAACCAGTGCGACAATCGCCGGCCATATGCCACCCGATGGATGTTTCAAACGGAGATGAAGCCGAAGGTTTATCGGTGGCGAGAGATGGAGCCCGCGTGAGGCAAAATAGGTATCGACGATCGTGCCATCTATCGGCCTTGCGTCCTGCCAGATTGAAAGGGCGAATTCGGTGCGTTTGGCGTCGTCTGGACCGGGTTGGTCGTTCGACGCGGCACGAGGCGCGGCACGTGCGATCCGGCGCCGGTCGTTTTGCTCCCATAATCCGTGTGACCGGAGAGCCGCAATCACCCGGCCCTGATCACAACCGGCATGACAGTGGACCAAGATCTTTCCGTTGTCGGCGTCGCGGATCGAAAGACTCGGCACACGATCATCATGAGCCGGGCAGCGCGCTGCCCAGTCGCCGCCCGCCTTTCGTCCGCCGAGGGCCCTGGCGATGCCCTCAGCGGTCATTGCTGGATTCCTCCGAGTTGATGGAGGGCAGCGCATCGAGCAATGCGTCCAGGCTTGCGCGCGTCACGAGGGTCCGGCGCCCGGCTTTGCGTGCGTCTAATTTTCCGGCCTTGATTTCGACGTAGACGCGGGATCTGGAAAATCCCGAATAGCGTGTGGAGCCGGGAATTGTGAACATCGCTGGCGCGATGTCTTCGGATCGATGGGGCACCCTATTGGTCTCCAATCCGTCCCGGTTGTCTTTGCGGGACAACGCGGATTGAAGCACCTGGCGATCGAAACGGTGCCCGCTAACCCCCGGAAACTACGTCCGATCAGGTTTCAGGGTTTTCTCAAAATACTGATAAATAGGCCGAATCCGATCCTCGAGGGTCGTATCGGCAGGATGGTCATCGCACTCATCGACAAACCAGTTTCGCATTATTTCTGCCAGTTCGGCTCGGGTATCAGGCAACCCATCCGGCGTGTTGGCGATTCGAATTATTTCAAGAAAGAAGGTGTCCCAGTCCCACTCGGCGGGACGCCCCCCTTTGTTGATTTGTTGCCCTGCGGGTTCGCCCTTGGGCCTCGTCTCGGTCGACTTCAACATCGTATCGAACAGGAAGGCTGGCCGTTCTTTTCGGCTTTCCGCAAATGCCATCAGGTCGGCGCGAGTCACAAGGCTCTTCTTGTGATCGCCGATACTGGCCATAACGTTGGTCTTCGTATCCGCCTTCAGTTCGCCGCTAGCGATCGCACCCGTGAGCATTTGGCGTCGTGGCGCAATTGCAGCGGTCTCTGGTGACGCCAGAAACGGGCTTGATGATGAGGGATCAACGTTGGCCCAGAGGCAGGCAGCTTGTTCAACCGTCAAAGGGTCAGCTAAAGCCCACGCGGAAATGTCAATCATGTCTCACACCATCTTCCCCCATGACAATGATACTTCAACTCCGCGCCGACTTGCCCAGCGCCACCACGTTGGCGTCGACCGCCTTTTCAATCAGAGCGCAGTGGTTAGCCCAATCCGACATCATGCGCTGCCGTTTCTCGAACATATCGCCGCGTCTATAGGCGGCCTCGACCTTGTCGCCGACTGCGTGCGCCAACGCCATTTCTGCAACTTCATGCGGAAAGTTAGTGCGCTCGGCCGCCCAATCGCGGAACGAAGACCGGAAGCCGTGTACGGTGATTTTGTCATGCCCCATGCGCTTCAGAACACCCGCCATTGCCATGTTCGATAGCGGCCGCGCCCGTCGGCCGCCAGGGAATACGAACTCGCCTTCACGGTCTTCAACCATAGTCCGGATGATCGCCAGCGCCGGTGCTGACAATGGTACGCGATGCTCCTTGCCGGCCTTTATACGGCCCGACGGGACCGTCCACACCGCGTTGTTCGTGTCGAATTCTTCCCAGCGGGCGCCGGTAACTTCGGACGTGCGGGCTGCCGTTAGAACCAGAAACTCAAGCGCCCGGGCCGCCACTCCCAATTGCAGCTGCAACGTTGCAAAAAATTCGCCCATGTGAGCGTAGGGTAACGCCGGATGGTGCTTGACGCCCCCAGCGATCGACCGCTTGGGCAGCAAATGCATAAGCAGTCCGCGCCAGCGCGCAGGATTATCGCCGGTACGCATGCTTCGTGCCGCTGCCCAATCAAGTATGGCCTCAATCCGGCCTCGCACCCTCCGCGCCGTCTCGTTCTTGCGGGTCCAGATGGGCTCCAGCACCTTCAAGACCATCGCTACGTCAATCGCCGCGACGGGCACGTCCCCCAAGACCGGAAACGCATAGGTTTGGAGCGTCGCGTGCCATTGCGCTGCGTGCTTGACGTTGCGCCAGCTGGGCGCATGGATTTTGATGTAACGGTCCGCCGCTTCTCGGAACGTGGTGGCGTTGGCTCTACTCGTCGCTGCCGCGGTCAAATAAGCGCGTGCCGCCTCTATGGGGTCGTGCCCCTCGGCTAAAACCTTGCGTGCGTCGGCGGCCTTCCGGCGCGCATCCGCGAGGGAAACGTTGGCTGCCCCGCCCAAACCCATGTAGCGGCGCCGGCCAGCGCGCTGATAGCGAAATATCCAGGAACGTGCGCCCGATGGCCCGACTTGCAAATTCAGGCCGCCGCCGTCGCTGTATAGGCCGGGTGCCTTGGCCGCGGCGACCGCAAGTGCGGTAAGTTTTCCGGGTTCCCTCGCCATTCAGTAAATCCGACTATACCCACCATCTTACCCACCACTATGGTCTGGATCGTACGGGACTTAGACGGACAAATCCAGACGATAAAGTGAGATAGTATCATATAAGCCTGGTGGGTATGGACGACGGAGGACAGAGCCAGACGCTATATTGTCGGACACCCTCTCCGCCAATGTTTTAATTTCAAAAAAGAATATAAATTACAATCGGTTATATCTTTGGACAAGATATTTAGTGCCGCCTACCGGTAGGCCAATATTGCTGGAAAGGTGCTTCGCTGATTAGGTATATTGCGCCCGCTCGGCTGTGCCGTAGCGGGGCACGTCTTTCATTCATAGGGACCGTGGCCGAGAGAGATTGATCCGTCTTTCATCCAACTCCCGACCATTTTGAGCCGCGACCCGATGCCACCGGCCGACGAACCGGGCCATACCCCGCCCTTTATTTGGCGAAATCCTCTTCGCCGCGGATCAGCCGGGCCAGCCAAAAAATCAGGAATGAGAAGCCCGCCAAGAGTCCAAAGGCCAGTGAGAAGCTGTCGGTTTGGAAGTATACGAAGCCGAGGGCGGGTGCTCCCAGGGCAATCAGAACGACGCTGACGCTTCCGACAATTCCAACCGCCGCCCCGGGGCTTTCCGGTAACGCGGCCGTTGCCGTGTTCATCACCGCCGAATAGGGCAGGCTCAAGGCAATTCCTATTACCAGGAGGGCGACGAGTACCGCCCACACCGGACGCCCGGGCAGCGCCAACAGGACCAGACCCGAGGTGCCGGCGAGCAGCGATATTCGGATCATGGTCTTGGTCAGCACCCAATGCCGATCGATGATGAAGCCGCCAATGGGTCGCGATAGGACGCCGACAACAAGGACGGCTGAACCGAGGGCGCCAGCGGCACTTAAGGGGAGCCCGAGGTCTCGGACGAGGAATGTTGTGATCCATGTGCCGACCAGTATGGCCAGCCCGAAAGTTCCGGTATGGATCAGGGCCAGGAGCCATATTGTCCGGCTGCGAAGGGCCAGCGAAAATCGCGCCGGCGGCAGCGCCATGCGTCGATCGGGGGCGACAAGAAGCCAGAACGCCAGCGCAGCCAGGACGATTGCAGCCGATACGAGAAAGGCGCCCTGCAAGTTCAAGCGTTCATAAAGCGGCGGCATCAAATAGAGCGAGGTCCCGGCGCCGAGTTGAATGCTGCCGCCATAGAGCCCTTGGGCGAAGTGGACCCTGGAGCGGGGAAAAGCCACTGTCGCGTAGCGAACGCCGGCAATGAATCCGAGGCCCGCTCCGAAACCGCCGAAAACCTTGAGGATCAGCAATGTGACAAAGCCCTCAGCGTAACCCAGGCTGGCCGTGCCGAGACACGCCATGGCAAGCCCGATGCCGCCGATTTGCTTGGGGCCAAGGCGGTCGCTGAGAACGCCGGCGGGAAGGGAGCCGGCCGCCATCGATAGAAAGAACGCCAGTGAGAGATGCCCCGCCTCGGTCGGGGTGAAGCCCAAATCCTCCATGAAAACCGGAATGAGCGGCGCATGGTTGGTATAAGTTGTCGCCAACGCCCATCCGAATATACAAACGCTGGCAATCGGCCAGCCCAAACGGTTCTCCTCGGATTGGTCTAGCGCTTTGTCCATTGTGCCCCCGGTTGAGCATAGGCGCCTAACTCAATGGATGGCAAAGGCGCTCGCGACCCTCGGCAATTTGCGTATTCTTGAAAGGGCGCCAACCGTATAGGCTCGCGGTCTGCGCTACAGGTCGGAATCACCCGGAACGGTCTTTAACTATGCAAAGCAAAGCCATCCTAACCGCAATTCTGATCGCCGCCGGTTCGCCGGCCCTGGCCGACAAGGCCGAAAACCAGGCCCTGCTCGCCATTGCAATCGAAAAATATGAAGAGTGCAATCGCAAGGCCATGGTGTCGGCCATCACCATAGAGCGCAGATCTTTGGGGTGGCAGGCGGTCTATGCCGAGGGGACTTGCCTCGACATGCTCGAGCCGGTCAATGAGCGCATGCTCCAACTCTACATACCCGAAATCACTTTCTACAAGCTCCAGAATCTTCGCGCGACCCGACTGCGCGAGAATATGGAGCAGATTTACGACAAGTAGCACAATCGCCAAAACAGGGACGGTAGCTATCGCCGCTGCTAAACTACCATTGATCCGACTTCTCAGTAGCCGGCGGTAATGCCCTGATCCATCAACATCACCGCGCCGTGCATCGCTTCGGCATCGTTCGAGGCGAGGAAAAGTGCAGCGCCTGCGATCCCATTCGGGTCGGCAAACAGCCGCTCTGTGAGTGTGCGCTCGGCAATAACCTTACGCATAGCCTCATATTCCGGCTCGTTGCGAACATGGGCATTCATTGGCGTTTCAGTGTTGCCCGGCGCAATCACATTAACGTTGATGCCATGCGGCCCAAGGGCAACCGCCATGGCCCGCGTCATATGCATGACACCAGCCTTGGTGGCACAGTAGGCAATGAAATCCTTGCGTCCAATAACGCCCGAGGTCGAACCGAGATTGACGATCTTGCCAAATCCGCGTGCGATCATATGCGGGCCGACTTCATTGCAGGTCAGGAAGGTTCCCTTGAGATTGATGTCGCTCATTCGGTCGAACATTTCTTCATCGGTCTCGCCGATTTTTGTCGGATAAAAGACGCCGGCGGAATTGACTAGAATGTCGATCTTTCCGAATGAAGCGAGCACCTCGGCGACCAACGCTTTGACGTCAGTGGCAGCCGCGACGTTGCAGGTAAATGCCTGAGCCGAGCCGCCGGCCGCGACAATAGCGTCGACCACTTTCTGCGCCTTGCCGCGATCCGTGCTGGCAACCACGGCGACCTTGGCACCTTCTTCTGCGAAGCGCTTGCAGATCGCCTCGCCGATACCTTGCGAGCCTCCCGTCACCAGGACGGTTTTGTCGACAAATCGCATTTATCAGTTTCCTCTCATTCTGATTGGGCAAGTTCGCCACGACGCCGCGCTGTCGCCACGCCGTCGAGCATGCCGCCAGCGTCCAAGATTACGCCATAGACTGCGGCGGCGCGTTCCCGGCTGACAAATCCCATCGCCACATCATGCAACACCGCTTCGGCATCGCGCTCATGGGGTGGGCCATAGCCACCGCCGCCGCATGAAAACGAGCATATCATCGCCCCCTCTTTGAGCGTTATCCGGCCGAACTGGGGAATTTCGACCTCGTTGCCGTCGCCATCGAGTTTATGCTGACGCGAGCGCGCTCCGTCATGGCCACCGCGAACGCCTTGTGGGCCGTTGGTGTTGCCGTCGCTATTGTAGACAACTTCAAGTTCACAATCCCGCGGTCCGTAGACGGCAAATCCCACGCGTGCGCCGCAGTAACGGCCGGAGCCCTCAGTATCGGCGAGAAATCCGCGCGCATGCACATAGAGCGGATGACGCAGCTCATCGAGTTCGACGCTGTCGAGGTAGCACATGCCGGCATTGCCAACATGGCCGATGGTTTGCCAGGCATCGGCGCCTGGCGCACCGGCGCCACAAGTACGGCCAAGAAAGACCTGATTGACGAATGGACGATTCGTACGGGGGTCAACGCCCGAGACAACGCCGGCGGCGGGCGCGGTGCTCGAGCCGCATTCGGCCATGCCGGCGCCGTCGGCAATATCGGCGAAGGCGGCCTGGACTGAATTGGCAACCCGATCGGCGATATTGGTTGTCGCCGCCGAGCAACTCGTCGGATGAACGGGAATTCCTGCGACGCAATCTTTACGGAGAAGCACCTGAATACGCCGCATGCTTCCGGCATTTTTCGGTACGGTATGATCGATCGAATTGAAGACGCCGAGCATGGCAGCGGTGCGTGAGCAGGCTTCCGACAGATTGAGGCCGCAAGGCTGGGCATCGGGATTGTCGGTGAGATCGATTTCGACACTGCCCTTGTCGGGTTCGACGCGGACTTTTGCCGTGATCTTGATACCAGCCTCGGGCATGCCGGGCAGGGCATCATGCGTGCTTGAACGTTGCGCAACGCCATCGGGCAGGCGCGACAATGCCTTTGCCATCCGCGCTTCCGAATAATCGAACCAATCGCTGGCGTGCGCTTCCAGCGCATCCCATCCAAGCTCTTCGCCGAGCGCCAATAATTCGCGCTCGCCGATGCGCGCCGCCCCGACCATTGCCAGATAGTCGCCCCACCATTGATCAGGGACGCGGATGCGCATCCGGCACATGCGAATAATATCGTCGAGGTTCTGGTAATCACGTTGGATCTGGACCGCCGGAAAGATCAGCGCGCCTTCCTCATAAACGTCGCGGGCGCGACCGTGATAGGTGGTCGGAATTGAGTTGCCGATATCGGCCTGATGGGCTTTTGCCTCAACTGTGAAGCGGTGAACGCCGGCGCTGTCGACCACCGGCACCAGGAGCGTGTGATCGGCCGGATGCGAGCAACCGTGATAAGGCGAATTGTGCAGAAAGGCGTCGCCGCGCTCGATTTGCGGGTGAAACGCGCGCATCGACTTGGCCATAAGATCCGGTCCGGAGAGAACATGGATCGGCAGGCTTTCGGCGGCGGCGAGCAATTGGTCATCGGCGGTGACAATACAGCACGAGAAATCGCGGGCGGTATTGAGAACGCCGGAGCGACCGGTGCGCAGTAGCGTATTTGCCATCTTGCGGACGATGCCCTCAAGACGGTTGTTAAGCAAAGCCAGCTTGACGCCGTCGATACCTGGATTGGTGGACGCTTTACTCACGCCGATGGTCCTTCGGCGGGTGTTGTTCCAGGATCGATCGACAGGCTTCCCGATGGTCGCCGTTGCGCTATGGCACCGGGGTCGAGGACGACTGTAGTGAAAGGCGACTCGATGATCGCCGGTCCGCTGAGATTCTCGCCCGTCTCCATCGCTTCGAAGTTCCTTACCTTGGCGTTTACCCAGCCTTCGCCCGAAAAATACACCGGCCGCGTTCCGTCGATCGATTCGGTGCTCGCCGACGCGACGAGGGAAGCGTTGTTGTGGTCACGCAGGCGGCATCTCACATTTGCCGTCCAACTGACAATCTCGATGGCCGAGCCGGAATCGCGAACAGCGAATATGTCCTCATGGGCGCGATGAAAACCCTCGATCAGCGCGTCGATGTCTGCCTCGCCGTCGAAGCGGTTTTTCTGCAACGGCACTTCGATCTCCCACACTTGATCGGGATAGCGCGCCTCAGCGAACAGCTCGATTTCCTGGGCCAGCGAGTCTCTTCCCGGGCCATCTATGAACGCGCGACACTGCCCCTCAAGCGTTTCAAGAATAGCGTTTACCCCGGCATAGTCGAAATTCTCCGAACTCACGAAGAATGTGCGCCGCCACTGGGATGTTAGATCGGACATTATGGCGCCGGCGGCGCTCAACGCCGCGCCGACTTGCGGAATGACGAGGCTCGGACTGCCGAGCCGACGGCCGATCTGGACCGAATTGAGGCCGGCGGCGCCACCGCCGCCTATCAACACCGCCGCGCGTGGATCAATGCCCTGATTGACAGTGATGTCGACAATCGCCTGGACCATGTTTTCGGTGGCGATTCTGATAACCGAAAGTGCCGCGTCCTCAAGACTGAGACCGAGCGGCGCGGCGATACGGCTGGCCAGAGCGGTTTGCGCGGCTTGTCCGTCAAGCGACATTGAACCACCCAGAAAAAATTCCGCGTCGAGGTAACCGAGACACAGGGCGGCATCGGTAACGGTCGGGTCCTCGCCACCGCGCGCGTAGCATGCTGGACCGGGCACGGCGCCGGCGCTACGCGGTCCGACATGCAACATGCCGCCATCGTCGACCCAGGCAATCGAGCCGCCACCGGCACCGATGCTTTTCACGTCAACCGATGGAAATCCGGTCATATGGCCGCGATAGGGCTGGCCGATCCATGTTTCCCGGGTCCAGGGAATGCCGCCCCGGCGCACCAGACTGACATCGTAAGTCGTTCCACCGGTGTCGGCGATAACCGCGGTATCGGAACCGGCATCGATTTTGGCGAAATGGCGACCGGAAATCGGCGCCATCGACGGGCCGGAATTGATCAAATGAACTGGCGTTTCGGCGATGTCGGCGGCGTCCATGACGCCGGCCTGCGAGGTCACGATCAGAACCCGGCCACTGTAACCGGCTTCGCCCAACCGCCCGGTAAGGCTATGGATGTAAGCCTGCATGAGCGGTTTCAGCGATGCGTCGATCGCCGTCGAGGAGGCTCTGCGGTACTCGCGCAGTGACGGGTTCAGACTATGCGAAAGCGAGTAAGGGATACCTGGCAGGAGATCCTCAAGCATCTCGCCGACCCGCCGCTCATGCGCCGGATTGATGATTGACCACAAGAGGCACACGGCGACCGCCTCGACTTCCTGCTCGCGTAGCGAGGAGATAATTTCGATCGTCGCGGCCTCGTCGAACGGACGCATTTCGGATCCATCGGCGAGAATTCGGCCCGGCACCTCGAACGAAAGCGCGCGGGGCACGTAGGGATCGGGAAACGGCACCGTGAAGTTGAAGGGCTCCATGCGGCCGCCTTCGCGAAATACCAATATGTCGCGATGACCTTCGGTAGTCAGGAACGCGGTCTTGGCGGTGTTGCCGGTAATGATCGCATTGATCGCGTGCGTCGTGCCGTGGATGAACAAAGTTCCGCGCCCGAGCAATTCCGCAAGCGGCAGGTCAAAGCTGTCGGCGGCCTTGGCCAGGCTATCGAGCACCCCCATGATCGGATCGTCGGGTGTCGTCGCCGCCTTGAACATATGCATGCCGTCATCGTCATCCTCGACGATCAGATCGGTGAAAGTCCCTCCGGTATCGACGGCAAAGCGCATTTAGCCCTATAAGTCGTTTGAATTTTCGTGCAGATAAATTTGGGCGCCAAGAACAACAATGACACTTCTAAATCAGCGTGTCGTCTACCTCAATGGCAATATCGTTCCGGAAAGTGAAGCGCTTTTGCCGTTTCGCGATCGTGGTGTCAAATATGGTGACGCCGTTTTCGATACGACGCGGACGTTTGGGCACCGTATCTTCAAGCTGCGCGAGCATCTGGAACGGCTTTATCGCTCGCTTCGTTATTTGCGCATCGATCCCGGCCTGTCGATCGAAGAAATGGCGGCGATCACCGAAGATATTGTTGCGCGCAATCTGCCGCTGATCGGTGCAGACGAGGATTATTGGATCTCTCAACGCATTACGCGCGGTATCATCGATCCCAACGAACGATCGGCTTGGCCGGACCAAATTGGCCCAACCGTCATCGTTGAGTGCCTGCCGCTACCGCTGAGTACAAGGGCAAAGCTCTACCGGGACGGTATTGACGCCATTGTGCCGGCGACGCGGCGGACCGCGCCCGACATGATGAGCCCGCGCGCCAAGACCCACAATTATCTCAATCTGATTCTTGCCGATCTTGAAGTACAGGCGCAGAATCCGGAAGCGTTCGCCGTGTTGCTCGATGAGAACGGCAATCTGTGCGAAGGACGTGGCAGCAATATTTTCATGGTCAGCGGAGGCGTCCTGATGACGCCGAGGGAGCGTTATGTCCTGCCTGGCGTTAGTCGGCAGACAGTAATTGAACTGGCCATTGCAGCGGGAATTCCGGTCGAAGAGAAGGATTTTGATCTGTTCGATGCATCGAATGGTGACGAGTTCTTCGTGACATCGACGAGCTTTTGCATTTGCCCGGTGCGCAGCCTGAATGGAGCACTCTTCGGCGACGGATCAGTGCCTGGGCCGATAACCCGGCAATTGATGCTGGCCTATGTCGATCTGGTTGATTTTGACTGGATATCGCAATACACGCGTTACCCGGTGGTCGATACGCCCCGTCTATGAGTGACGACTTTTCACCCGCGGGCCAAAGAAGCATGAAGAACGCGAGCGTAAACGCAAAGAGCAGCCAGACGTTTTTTGCGATGGGCCACTTTCTCAATCAACGGCCTGTCCTATGTGAGCCTTTTCACGGGCACCTAATCTTCAATTCTTAGATCAAGGCACCGTTTCGGTAGCGGGAGGAAGACCAAATGGCTCGGCAAGTGCCAAGGAAGCTAACCTCGATACCCGATGCCGGCCAGCCGGCTTCGCTGACCAGCCGTCTGTTTGAGACGCGGCGTCTTTCTGTCGAGCTTGCCAGCCGGCTCTCGGCTGAGGACATGACAGCCCAGGCAATGGAGGACGCCAGCCCGACCAAATGGCACCTCGCGCATGTGACCTGGTTTTTCGAGAACTTTATCCTTGTCCACCATCTGCCGGGATATCGGGTGTTCGATGAGAGTTTCGCCTATTGCTTTAATTCCTACTATGAGAGCCAGGGGCCGAGGCAACCACGCCCATCGCGCGGCATCCTCACACGCCCCTCAAGCGAAAGCGTTTTTGCCTATCGGACTTACGTCGACGAGGCGCTGGAGCGCTTGCTGGCACGCGATGGCGCGGATAAAGGCGAAATTGACCGCTTGATTGAGATTGGCATCAATCACGAGCAGCAGCATCAGGAGCTCATGCTCACGGATATTCTGGCGCTGTTTGCACAGAATCCCCTGCGCCCGGCCTACCGTGACTCCGCCGCTACGAGCGTCGGCGAGGAACCGGAACCGTATCGCTGGATTTTGTTTCCTGGCGGGATACGCAATGTCGGCTATGAGGTTGATGGCTTTTCCTGGGATAACGAGAAAATGCCGCACGGCGTTCTGTTACGCCCTTACAAGCTCGCCGACCGGTTGGTGACCAATGCCGAATGGCGCGAGTTCATCGACGATGGCGGATACCGTCAGGCGACATTATGGATGGCGGACGGCTGGGCCACGATCAATCGCGAAGGATGGCAGGCGCCCGAATATTGGGAGCAGCGAGACGACGAATATTTGCAAATGTCGCTTGAGGGTCTGCAGCCGCTCAATCCCGCGGCCCCGGTTTGTCATGTAAGCTATTATGAGGCCGATGCCTTTGCTCGCTGGGCCGGCAAGCGGTTGCCGAGCGAGTTTGAATGGGAGGTCGCCGCCGCCGGGTTACCGATCGCCGGCAATACGCTGAGCACGCGCGCCTTGCGGCCGCTGCCGGCGCAGCCCAGCGCCGAGGATCGGCTCCGTCAGATGTTCGGCGACGTTTGGGAATGGACACAAAGCGCCTATTTGCCTTATCCCGGCTTCCAGACGGCGGAAGGAGCCCTCGGCGAATACAATGGCAAGTTCATGGTCAGCCAGCATGTCTTGCGCGGCGCCTCATGCGCAACGCCCGGTGGCCACTCGCGCCCCACCTACCGCAATTTTTTCTATCCCCACCAACGCTGGCAGTTCTCTGGTGTGCGTCTGGCTGCCGAGAAAGATTGATGACGTCGGTCGAAACACGCGATTTTCGGTCGGCCGGAATCGGCGCTGGTGATTTCGACGAGGAATTTGCCGCCGCCATTCTCGACGGTCTGTCCCGACCGCAGAAAAGTCTGCCGAGCCGTTATTTTTATGATGAGCGTGGTAGCGAATTGTTCGAGGATATCACCCGTCTTCCCGAATATTATCCAGCCCGCACCGAAACCGCGATCCTTTCGGCCCACGCCGCAGAAATGTCGAGCGGGGTGGCTGAAGACTGCGTCCTGGTGGAGTTTGGCTCGGGCTCGAGCCGCAAAACCGAAATACTGCTGGAGGCGCTGCCGCGCCTTCGCGCCTATGTGCCCATCGACGTGTCGGACAGCGCGTTGGAAGACGCGAGCCAACGCCTCAAGCGGCAGTTTCCCTTACTGGCGGTTCGGCCGATCAGTGGCGATTTCTCGCGCCCCATCAGAATGTTCGCGGATTTGGCCGGCTGTACCATGCTCGGCTTTTTTCCCGGTTCGACAATTGGCAATCTCGAGCGACCCGAGGCCAAGGCGCTACTCGAGGCGTTCGGCGCCGACCTTTCGCCGGAAGGGCGCCTGATAATCGGGGTTGATCTTGTCAAGGATGAGGAGACTCTGCTTCTGGCCTATAATGACCCGAGCGGCGTGACGGCGGCGTTCAACCTGAATCTTCTGGCGCGCATCAACCGGGAATTCGGCGAAGCGTTCGATCTCGATGGCTTTCGGCACGAAGCAATTTACAACAGGGGAAAGAGCCGCATCGAAATGCATCTGGTGAGCAAGCGCGACCAGAGCGTCAATGTGCTCGGCCGCCATTTCCAGTTTCGTAGTGGCGAGACGATCCATACCGAGAACTCGCACAAATATACGATCCCGAGTTTCCAGGAACTTGCCAGATCGTCAGGGTGGCTGCCACGAGAGGTTTGGACGGACGACAAGGATTTGTTCAGCGTCCATGAGTTGATTCTGCCGGGAAATTATCAATCGAGCGCCTGATACTATTGCGAGTCGTGGGTCCGAGCGGTCGCGGATAGACTGCTCTTGCCAATGCAAGTCCATGGCGGCAAACTTGGTTCAACATTTTATTTATCCAGCGGGGCCGGGCAAAGACGTTACGCAAGGCGCCTTCAGTTACCTCTTGCTGATATCCAGGGGCTTTCCATTTGGACACGTTTCGATTCCGCTGGACGTTTTTCGGTGTCCTCATTGTTGGCATCGTTGCCCTCAATGTGCTGATGCTGGCTGTCGGCAATACGATTGGATTCCGTTATTTTCGTAGCAACGAAGGTCCCCTGGAGGTGGTGCAGCTTGTCGTCCTTGCCTTGGTGGCCGTTAGCTTTATCGCGCTGATCTTTCGTTTGAGGCATGCTTCCCGGCTTATCGCATCGGGGGCGGCGGCGCTTTGCATTCTCATGTTCTTTCGCGAATTCGAAACGCCATTGCGCCACCCGACGCTCGACTTCATGGCGAGCGACTCAATGCTTTATTATTTGTCGGTCGTCCTCAGCGCATTTATCCTTATCCAGGTCTTCCTCAATTGGTCGCACATGCCGGCGTTTCTCGGTTGGCTCACACGCGTCGAGTGGTGGCCATTTCTGTTCGCTGGAATTCTATTCATCGCCGGCAACCGCTTCGAGATGGCGAATCTGCCCGAAATCGAGGAGGTGCTCGAGTTGAATGGTTACGTCGCATTGGCCATCACAGCCACCGCCGCTTTGTACCGGACGATTGGAAAGACCCCAATCTCCCGGCGCTATGCTGCTCATTTGGAGCGCGGATAAACAGCCATCATTTCGAGTTCGATGCGTGCGCCAGGCGAAGAGAGCTGATTGACACAGATTGCCGTGCTTGCCGGATTCCAGTCGCCCATATACTCGGCAATGGTAGCGAGCACGCCGTTGAAATCTCGCATATCGGTCAAATAGCGCACCACCTTGACCACGTCGGTCCATGCCAATCCCTGATCATCGAGGATCGACTTAATAGTGTCCATGGCCGCTCGCGTCTGTACACGGATGTCGGTATCGTGATCGTGCTCCTCATCGATATGGGGGTGCTTGTGGTAAAGCGGCGAGGCGGTTGCGCCGGATATGAACAGTAAATCACCCGGTGCGGTAACGCGGATCGCCGGTGCGTAGGGCATATCGGCGACCCGCTCTGGCTCGGTGTGAATTTCGCCGATGCCTGGGTTGGTGGGTGAGGTCTTGAATGGCGGTGTTGCAGTCATTGTTTTTCTCCGAAAATCGATTGTCAGGTCCAATTGTGTCACGGCCTTTGACCTGACGGTAGGGGTCGACTTGCCGATGCGAACGTCGCATGGTTCTGGCACATCTTAGCGGCAGAGTGGGAAGTTCAACATGCGTTTAGAGGGAAAGACGGCGATCATTACCGGAGCAGGTGGTGGCTTTGGAGCGGCCATGACGCGGCGCTTCAGTGCTGAGGGCGCGCGCGTCTTGGCTTGCGACTGGAATCTCAACTCGGTTGAGAAGCTTGCTACCGAACTGTCTGCAGATGGCCGCGACGTTCGCTCGCGTAAGGTCGATGTCTCGGATTCGGGGCAGGTTGCCGAAATGTTCGAGGCGGCGTTGGCGGCGTTCGGGAGGGTCGATATCCTCGTCAACAATGCCGGAATTTCTCCCAAGAAACTTTATCTCGAATACACTGAAGACGAATGGGACGCGGTTCAAAGCATTAATCTCAAAGGCGAGTATCTATGCGCGCGCGCCGTATCCGAGCATATGATGGAAAACAAATACGGTCGGATCGTGAACTTTTCTTCCTCCGCCTGGCGCTCGGGCGGATTTGCCGGTGGGGTTCCCTATACCGCGGCGAAAGCCGGCGTCATCGGCCTTACCCGCTCATTGGCAAAGATGCTTGGTCCGTTTGGCATCACCGTGAATGCGATTGCGCCGGGTCCGAGCGCAACCGGCATGACTGATGCATGGCTAGAAGAATGGTCGAAGACAAACCTTGCCAATATTCCGTTGGGTCGAGTCGGCCAACCTGACGACATCGCCAATGCGGCGTTGTTTCTCGCCTCCGACGAAGCTGAATATGTCACTGGCATCTGTCTCGATGTGAATGGTGGCATCGCCATGGGCGGCTGAGATTTAGCCGACTTGTGCCAATTGTTTTTCGACGTCACCAAGTGCCGCGGCGAGCCGGTCGATCAACAGCGTTATCTCACTCTCGTTGATGACCATCGGAGGACAAATCGCGATCGTATCGCCGATAGCTCTGACGATGAGACCACGTTCCTCGGCGGCGTCCGCCCATTGGCGCCCGGCACCGACCTCCGGTGAAAAATAGGCGAGCGGCGATCTAGATTGAACGAGTTGAACGCCGGCGAGCAATCCGCGCCCCCGGACTTCACCAATTAACGGATGATCATCGAAGCGGCGTTTAAGGCCGCCGATGAATGCTTCTTCGAGCCGCGCGACGCGGCCGGCGATATCCAGTTCCTCATAGATTGCTAGTGTTTCAAGCGCGACGGCGGCTGCCACTGGGTGTCCTGAATATGTCAAAGTCACTCCGAATACGCCGACTTCATCGCTTTGGCGTACGATCGCATCAAAGACTCGCTGATTGACCATGAGCGCCGAGATCGGAATATAGGCGCTCGACAGCGCCTTGGCGCAAACTAGAAGGTCAGGTGTCAAACCCATCGTCGTTGAGCCGAACAATTTGCCGGTGCGCCCGAAGGCGGTGACGACCTCGTCACATACGAGAAGTATGTCGTATTTTCGCAGGAGCGCTTGGACGCCTTCGAAATAGCCCTGCGGTGGCATGATGACGCCACCGGCGGACAGGATCGGTTCAGTGAAGAAGGCGGCGATCGTCTCGGGGCCCTCGCTAAGGATTAAGGCTTCGAGATCTCCGACCAGGCGATTTGCATAGTCACTCTCGCTTTCACCGGGGAGCGCTCCCCTCAAATATTCCGGACACTCGACATGCAGGAAACCCTCGAGCGGCAGATTGAATCGTTCATGGGCGTAGGAGACGCCTGACAGGCTCGCGGCCGCGATTGTGTTGCCGTGATAAGCTTGGCGGTGGGCGATGAACTTTCGCTTTTCAGGCTGGCCCTGGGCATTCCAGAAGTACCAGGCGATGCGGGCGGCGCTGTCGTTCGCTTCCGAACCCGAATTGGCAAACCAGATATGGGACATTGGTACCGGCGCAATCGACAACAATTTCTCGGCGAGTTCGATCACCGGCACATGGCCGCGGTGATTGGTGAGGTGGTAGTAGGCAAGCTTCTCCATCTGCTTGGCGGCCGCGGCGACCAATCGCTTCTGGCCATAGCCGAGTGAGACGCACCACAGGCCGGACATCCCCTCGATGTATTCATTGCCGTGAACGTCCTTGACCCACACACCGCTGCCGCTTTCGACGATCATCGGCCCACGGTCGAGATGCGCCTTAAGATTGGTGAGGCCGTGAATGACTGAGCGTTGATCTCGCGCTTCGATCGAGTTTGGTCTTTGCGACTGCGGGTCGATGTAGCTGGGGTCGGCGTTGCTCATGTTCGTTTTCCGGATTTATAACTTGGAGGTGGTATTTCAGGCCGCCAGTTCTTCACAAATTTCCAATAGCATCTCGTCGCCACCAGGCGCGGCAATCAGGCCGAGGCCAATTGGAAGACCATCAACATTCGCCAGGGGCAGACTAATCTGCGGCAAACCAGCAAGCGCTGCGGCAGCATTGATGTGTCCGTTTCGTCCGACAACACGCCAGATCGCGTCCTGATCGCCACCGCGTAGCGGCGCGACATCCGGTGCTGCCGGCACCGCCAGGATGCCGCCATCGGACAGGATTTCGGCCATGCGGGCGCGGACCTCATTGCGTTTGATATCGGCAGAGGCAACTGCATCGGCGCCAATATGCGATCCTTTTTCCATGCGTGTGGCTCCGTTTTCGCTTAGTGTTGGTTTCGAGGTCGCGAGCCAATCGCAATGCGTCGTCCACCCCTCATATTCGCGATAGACGGCAATCAATTTCGACCAATCCTCAAGGTCGGCGTCGCCGGCCATATCTAACTTCTCATGCGGTCCAAGCAGGTGCCCGACGCGTTCGACGGCCGGGGCCAGGGCATCGCTGACCCTTTTGTCGACGACTGCAAATGCGTCACGGGCGATAAGAAATCTTCCACGATTCAATCCATTGCCTGCTGGCTTGTCGTTGAGCAAAACATTGCCGACGCGGCGCATAAGACTCGCATCGCGGGCAAACCAGCCGACCGTATCGAGGCTCGGCGCGAAGGGCATGACACCCTCGATCGGGACGCGGTTAAAAGTCGGTCTCAGACCGTGGATGCCGCAGAAGCTCGCCGGCACGCGAACCGAGCCGCCCGTGTCGGAGCCAAGAGCGAAATCGACCAGACCGGCGGTCACGGCTGCGGCCGACCCAGATGATGAGCCGCCGGTGACGCGCCCGGGCGCCGCGACATTGACCGGACTACCGTAAAACGGGTTCTCGCCAGTCAGCCCCATTACCAGCTCTTCGGTGATCGTCATACCAGCAAGTGTGGCGCCGGCGGCAAGGAGCCGCTCGACAGCGGGCGCGGTTTTGGTTGCCGGCGGATGGGTGGCGAGCCAGTCGGGATTGCCGCAACAGGCGGTGCGACCCTTGATGTCGTAAATATCCTTGGCGGCAAATGTCAGGCCGGCAAGCGGCCCGTCTGGTGCACCGTCGATACGCACAGAATCATGGGTACAAAAGGCGTTGATGTCGGCGCTAGTGGATTTGGTCATGGATTCCTCATGATGCGTCGACGTAAGTTTCGCTGGCAGCACGCTACTTGAAACTAAATCCGTATCATAGTTAGTCAGTGAGATACTTTTGTCTGATGACCCCACCGCGAAGTTTCGTAACTTCGTATACTCCAATTCCAAATTGCATCTGATTCCCAGGCTGTTGACACAGGCAGCGTCAGGACCAAACTGCGCCCACAACGATCCCTGTGGTGGCGAAGATGAAGCGTCTTCGAGCCGCAACATGCTGATATCTTGGAGGAAAGACTATGGAATTCAAATTCGATCATGTTCACCTGTTCTGCCAGGATGTTGACGGGATGGTGGACTTCTTCGAGCGCATATTTGGTGGCGAGCGCATTTCATACAATCCGGACTTCAAGGGATCGGTCAGCGCGGTAATTCGCCTCGGCGACATGCGGATATTTGTTCGTGGCCTTCGACCCGATGAAAAACCGGAGGCTGTCGCGCCGGATACCGTACAGGGGCTGGACCATTTCGGCATTGGCGTCGACGATGTTGAAGAAGCCGCAAAATGGCTTAAGGCGCGCGGCGCCGTTTATTCGGTTGAGCCACGGCCGACCGGCATGGGTGGACGGATGATCTCGTATATTCGTGGACCAGAAAATATCGATATAGAGATCGTCGGGCCTTATGTTGGATTCAAGGAGTGATCCGATAAATCGCGAGTTTGTGTTGGTGAAACAGTGCTTACGATTTCTCCCAAATATAATGGAATAACCGAGCATGACTGATGAGAGTTTTCGCCTTGAAGAGGCGACCATCGATGAATTGCACCAAGCGATCAAGGATGGGCGGACCAATTGCGTCGCAGTGGTTCAGCGCTATATCGACCGCGCTCGTGCACTGAATGGCGTTGCAACAATGCTCGTCACAGAAGACGGCGCACCGGTGGCCGAAGCCAATGGTGCTGTGCGCGCGAGCGCATCATTGCGATTCCCAACTGAGACCGTCAACGCGGCGACGATCCTGCCCGATCTCGATCAATACAAAGGCCCGCCGCTTGAATATGGCCGTATGGAAGCGACCGCTACCGACCCGGATGTGCAACAGCAATTCGGCATGGTCGCGGGAATTCCCAACGCCGAACAAGTGAATGCGCTTGGCACGCTAAATATCAGAGGTGAGCGCTCGCAGACTTGCCGCGGCGAGTTCGATCGTCATCCTTCCGAGGGGCCGTTGCCGCCCGGCGCGCCGGCGGTTTGCGAATTGTTTCGCCAGCTTCCCGACGCGCTTGAACACGCGGCTGAACTTGATGCGGCTCACGGACGAACCCCCGACTTGGAACAGATGCCGATGTACGGCGTTGTGTTCTCATTCAAAGACCCGTTCGACACCAAGGATATGCGATCCACCGGCGGCGGCGACGCCGCCTATGACATCGATTTTCCGGCCCGCGACCATGTCCTGGTCGAGCAGCTTCGCAAGAAAGGCGCGATCATTTTCGCTAAAGCGGTGAACACAGAATACAATGGACGCGCCGGCGATCCGGGTGGCCGCCACACACCGGAAAAGGTCCTGCCCTCGACGCTTGGCTATCAGCGCAGTACCTGGAGCGGTAATCCCGTCAACCCATACGATACCACCCGCTCGGCCTCGCTCGGCTCAAGTTCCGGGTCGGCGCTGTCGGTGAGCACCAATTTGGTGATGGCAAGTCTCGGTGAGGAAACTCGGGCTTCGTGCCGCGGGCCGTCCAATCACAATTCGGTGGCGCTTCTCCTTCCGCACAAATCGATGATCGGTTTCGACGGCGGCGCCATCGGCGCGGATATTTATTGCGACCGTAGCGGCATCCACTGCCGCACCATCACCGATTGCGCCAAAATCCTCGACGCGCTGAAGGACCCGGTCGAGGGCTATTACGATCCGCGCGATATCTTCACCACCGTGCCGCGCTCATCGGTGTTGGATACGCCTTACGCCAGCCATGCAGCGATGAGCGGCGAGCCCGGTGCGCTTAAGGGCATGCGGCTTGGCGTCATTCGCGAGTCGATGCTGATCCGACCGGGTTCCAAAGCCGAAGCGCCGATTGTCGACGCGGTAACAAAGGAAATCAATGCCGTTCTCGACGAGCACCTCGGCGCAACCCTGGTCGAATCGTCCGATCCGTTGTGGCAGGCGGATCCCAATGTCGAAGCGATGGCGGTCGACTTCCGTCAGGCGCTGGCCCGACTGGTGCCGGTGTTCATGCCCGATCTCCTGTTCCGGCTCGGTCCGGACGGGGAGCCCGTCTTCAAGGACTTTGCTTCGGCAATTGAGCCGAGCGAATTCATGCCTGGAAAAACCTTCGGTTCGGGCACCATGAAACCGATCGACTACATGGTCGAAATGGCCGAGGGACGGATTTCGCCACCATCCAATCTCGACCTCGCCACCGTTCAGCAGCAGCAACTGGCGATGGCGTTCCGTTTCCACATTACGCAGTATCTCGGCCGTCGCGCGCGAGACTGGGACACAGCCGGCTATTCCGAAACGCTCGTCGATTTTGCAACGCTCAATGCGCGATCGAAATTCTGGGGCGACGATCAGCGCGCCGCCTTCAAGAACTGGGAAGAAGTCGCCGACCCGCGCAACCCGCTCGGCGGGCGCCAGGGTGTCGACGAGCGGATCATGCTGCGCGAGCTTCTGCGTCGGGTCGATATGATGGTCATTCTGGAAAACAAGCTCGACGCATTGGTGCGCCTGCATACGCCGTGGCCGCCGGGATTGATCGGCGGCGCCTATCAGCACAATATTTGGGGCAATCTTAGCTCGGAATCGCAGAGTGGTCCCAATGCCGGTCTGACCGAGGTTTTGATTCCGGCGGGCTACGTCAGCATTGCCTACGATCCGGTTTTCGCGCTCAGTGCCGACGGCACGCGCTATGTTTCAAAGGCCTCGCAAACCCCGACGACGATACCGGCGCCCGGATTGCCGTTCTCACTGGTGTTCCGCTCCGAGCCCGGCAAGGAGGATGTGCTTTTGAAGGTTGCGTCGGCCTATGAGGCTGCTTCCAAGCGTCGGATTCCGCCGCCACGATTTGGCCCGCTTCCGAAAAAATAGAATGCCGCGGCGATCATTGACTGAAGACCCATGGTAAGGATGTTTGAATCCTAACTCGCGCTGTTTACGGGAAGTGCGGTTAGCGATCACGATGCGTGGACTGAAGAGGCCATGTCCCGCGTAGGATGCGGTGACCCAAATTATTCTTCATCCCGTCAAAAGCGCGCTCAAAAGGAATCGCCGCATGGATATCTGGCCACCTTCTTTCGATGCAGCCGGGGATCACGTTTCGGTCGTTGAATTGTCCATGGCACACAAGCCAGATCTGGTTGATGCCGCCGCGGATGGCGCGTTGCATCGTCTTTGGTACACGAGGATCCCATCGCCGGATGGCATGGAGGCAGAGATTGAAAGACGACTGGCTTTGCGTAGGCAAGGCTCGATGCTGCCGTTCAGCGTCATCGATCGTGCGTCCGGAAAAGTGGTCGGTATGACCACATACATGAACATCGATGCGGTCAACCGAAGGCTCGAGATTGGTTCGACTTGGTATCGAAAATCGGTTCAACGATCACCACTGAACACGGAATGCAAACTGCTCCTGTTGCAACACGCCTTCGAGCAACTTGATTGCATCGCGGTAGAGTTTCGCACCCACTTCATTAACGCCCAGAGCCGCCGCGCCATCGAGCGCTTGGGGGCAAAGTTCGATGGAATAATTCGTTCGCATATGATCATGGATAACGGAACAATCAGAGACACCGCGGTCTACTCCATCATCCAATCGGAGTGGCCTACCGTTAGGGCCAATTTGCTGTGGCAGCTGGAGAAGCCTCGCTGAACATATTCCCGCCAATGAAACCTCTAGAGACGGTCAATCTTCCTCTTCTGACCGGCTGGGCGTGGTGCCTGATTTACCGCCAACTACAAATCCGTCAATGCCGTCGATGCCGTGGCGACTTCTGAGAAGCACCATTGGCAGTCATTTTCTGAACTGCCGCGAATGGTAACTTTGAGCCCTTCCAAGACCTTTGCCAATTTTTCACTAAGTGCCACTTCCGGCCCATTGCCGACGTTAGCGCGAAGTGGCGTCAGCTGCAGTTCAGCTTCCGAACAGCGGACATCTGGCTCGTTCAAGAACTTAACGAATTGGCAGTGCGGTGATTTCCAGTCATGCTTGGAAACATGGCATTTGGAGTGTTCATTCACCGGACCGATTCAATCTACGACGACGTGCCGTCGGAACGATATCAGTTCCCAAAGCAGTATCTGACACGTGTTCAACAGTGTGAGGGTGACTGGATCGTTTACCTCGAACCCAGCAAGGTCAAAGACACCAAGGGCTACTTCGCAGCCGCTAAAGTTCAGGAGGTTATTTCCGACCCCAGGAACCCTGACATGCACTTGGCGGTGATCGAGCCCGGGACGTATCTCGACTTCGGTGATCCCGTACCGTTTCGTTATGCCGATGAAGTGGTCGAGCAGGGTCTTTTGAATGACGATAGTAAAATCTCAGGACGTGCTCAGGCGGCGGTCCGAACGCTTTCTCCGGCAGATTTCACTCGTATCGTCGAACACGGCCTCGGACGTGACGAAGATATCTTGCCTCGGATAGATCTGGCTGCAGAGGCGGATGGCTTTAGAGAGGTGCAGAGACCATTTCAACACATGTCGCCGCAAGAGCGTGTCAATCAACTGACCAATCGGGCTGTGCGTGACCGCAATTTCCGGAAAAATGTTCTCAGAGCCTATGACGAACGCTGTGCCATTACGGGATTACGGCTGATCAACGGTGGTGGTCGAGCAGAGGTTGAGGCAGCACACATCAGACCAGTCGAACATGATGGTCCTGACATCGTGAGCAACGGGATCGCGCTATCTGGCACGGCTCACTGGATGTTCGACAGGGGGTTGGTCGGGATATCAGATGACCTTGCGATACTCGTCTCGAGGCAATCCAACGATCTCGATGCGGTGAATTCGATGATCAACGTTTCAGGTAAACTCTTGGCACCTGAACGCCTTGCAGATCGACCGCGACCTGAATTTTTGAACTGGCATCGAGAAAATAACTTCAAGCGTTAACGGCCCTAACCGGCCATTGACCAACAGGATGGGCGTTGCGGTGCAGCTTTCGTATTGCGGACATTGGCAAAAACGCATGGCTCTCTTACCATGATAGGGCAGCCCGAAGAGGTATCTTGATGGAACGCGAACCAAACCTGATCATATCAAGTGCGTCGCAGCGCATTGTCGAGGACGACGTGCACTTCAAGGTAGACATTTACAAGCTCGAAGATAGGGATGGCTGGTCGCTAGAAGTTGTGACCGCTGACGGAACATCCATTGTCTGGGACGATCTGTTCGAAGACGATGGGGCTGCTTTCGAGGAAGCAGTCAGGACCATTCGTAAAGAAGGCGCTGTGGCGTTTGCCAATGGTGGGTCAAACGTCATTCCATTCAAACATTAAGCCAAGTACGAATTGGCTGAGTCACGTTATAGATGCTAACGGCCCAAAGCTGCCTTTCGGTCGACCTGTAGAATGTCGCAGTGCAGAAGCCGAAAGCGGCCGTTCAATCCGGCATGGCAGATTTCTCTGCCTCGACGGCCGCTGTGCGGACTTCGTTGCCGTTCGCGTTGCTAGGGCGAATGTCCGTTCTCGGGCTTGTGCAAGTCCGGTCAGTTCAATTCCAGCACAATCTTGCCTATATAACCTTTTTCACCAAAGGCCTTCTGCGCTGCGGTGATTTCGCGGAGCGGATAGGTCTCGGCCACCAGTGGAGCGATTTCCTTGCGCTCAATCCGCCTGATAAGATTGCCGAAAACTTCCGGTTCCAGCACTGTGCAACCAAAAAAGCTGAGGTCTTTGAGGTAAAGCGTTCGCACATCCAACTCGACGATGGGTCCGCCAATTGCCCCGGCAACCGCATAGCGCCCACCGGGCCGCAGCAAGTCTAGCAATGAGGGCCACTTTGGGCCTGCCACCAAATCGATTACGACATCGACCTTGCCTGCGCCAATCTCGGAAATAAATTCATCGTTACGATCAAGTGTTTTTAATGCACCAAGTTTCATCAGAGCTTTGGCTTTCGATGCACTTGTAACAGCAATGACGTTGGCACCACGTGCCTGCGCCATTTGAACAGTTGCAGAGCCAACACCGCCGGATGCACCAGTGACCAATATGGTCTCGTCTTTGCAGACTTTGGCGCGTGTCAGCATGTTCTCGGCTGTAGAATAGGAGCAAGGAAACGAAGCCAGTTCTGCATCAGTTAGATCGCTAGTGATGGCATGAGCATGGCACGAAGCAACACGGGTATATTGCGCAAATCCGCCGTCACACTCGGAACCGAAGTACCATGGTGTCTTTAGCTTTCTACCGTTTGCTTCGCGGATGCATGGCTCGATCAGGATACGTTCACCGATCCGGGAGTTGTCGATTGCATCACCGACTGCAACGATTTCGCCGCAGACATCTGCGCCTTGAATGCGCGGAAATGTAAGTGGTGTGCCAGACCAAGTCGCATCATCCGCTGCCGCATCGCCCTTTGAATACCAAGCAGTGCGCGTGTTGATATCTGTGTTGTTCACCCCTGCGGCACTGACCCGGACCACCACATCATTTTTGCCGGGCAAAGGAGCCATTAGATCATCGCGCCACGCCAGCATTTCTGGACCGCCGTGACCATTCAGAACGACGCCATACATCTTTTCAGGGTAAGTCATATCAAACTCTACGATAGAACAAAGCAGACATCAGCGAAACAATTGTGACTGTTAATCGGGGCTCGGAGCTGCCATGCGGCAGTGCAGAGGCAAACCCAGCTTCTGGGTCCCATGAATGTCGGCTTCCAATGCCGCGGCATGTTTGGCTCGCGCGTGCAGCTAACGTCAGCTCCCCGCCCTGAGTTGCTATTCAGCCAGTTTTCGACTTTGGTCGCTTTGTCGGCGTAGCCGCCGCGCCATCGAGCGCTTGGGGGCAAAGTTCGATGGAATAATTCGTTCGCATATGATCATGGATAACGGAACGATCAGAGACACCGCGGTCTACTCCATCATCCAATCGGAGTGGCCGACCGTTATCCGATTCTTCTGTTTGCAGTTTGTCCAGTTGTCCAACAATGTCGGCACAGCCGCCTTTGCTTTGGCCGAAGCAATTTTCTTCTGCATCCCCACTATGCGCGCGCGCGCCCGAACCTTCAACGGATCGCTATTGTGAAGCAGATTAACGGCGGTTTCGAAGTCACCGACAGCGAGCTCGTAGTCGCCTTTGTGGCGGTAGGCAGCGCCACGGTCGAAATAGGCGCTGGCATCGTCGGGATCGAGCTTAATAGCCCTATCTAATTTGGCAATGGCGCGGTCGATGTCACCTTTGGTGCCGTAGGCAAACCGCACCCGAAAAACCAAGGGCTGCCTGAACCGCAAGACCGCGCTGGCAATGGTCTTCAGACTGATGATGTCAGCGAAGAGGAAATGGCGAAGGATCTCCGGCCCCAATCGCCTGCCCGAAGTGATCAAAGGGGTTGAGTTCAGAGACGGGATCAAGCAACTTAACCAAGCCGCCTGAACACGCCGTCACCAACTTTTGGGCATAACTCATGGCATGATTGGTGTTGCCATTGTCGTAGCTGATGCTGCCACGCATAACATAAACGACAGATAGGCTCGGATCGAGTTGGATTGCTTTATCGAGGTCAGCAATAGCGAAGCTCGTATCTTTATCGCCTTCTTTTAAATAGGCGAGCTTCAAATATGCGATACCACGGATTAGGTGGGCCAGGGAACGATCCGGATTGAGGTTGATAGCATCGTCGTGGTAGGAAATAGCGCGGTCGCCATCGTCCCAGAACACGGCGTCCATAAGTTTAGCTAAGGGCGTTGAAACATCGTCCGGACCAAGCTTGATGGCCCTGTCGAAGTCAGCAAAAATTTGGTTGTATTCACCGCTGTAATAGTGGGCTATTCCGCGACCATAAATGGCGACTGCAAGTTCCGGATCGAGCTGGATGGCTTTGTCATAGTCGGCAATGGCGCGGTCATACTCACCCTTATAGATGTTGACCACACCTCGGTTGGCATAGGCGACTGCGAAGTCAGGGACGATCTGGATCGTTTCTTCATAGTCGGCAATAGCAAGGTCGTACTTCGACTTCATGTAGTAGGCGTTGCCGCGATTGAAGTAGGCATCGGCTAGGTCGTCACCCTTCTCCTTACCGCCCTCGATGAGGATGCTGCATCCACTTATGCTGAGGTCAGTGTTGGCCAACTGGGTGCAATCAACCCAGTCTTGCTTCGTCGCTTCCTTGATTGAGCGGCCGGCCGATACTGGCCAAACGGTCTCGACATAGCCCGTGCCGCGCGCGAGCAGGGTATCTGACGGAAGTCTTGGTCCATCATAGCTTTGTCGGAAACTCTGAATGTCGCTAGTCCTATATGGACCCAATATCACTGCGTACCAACCGTTCTCGGCCAATACGACGCGCGATTTATGTCGCGAGAATCTCCGCGCAATCTCGATTGCCTCTTTGAGAATTTGGCGGCTTGCGATAACGACCCATCTTTCGGCACCTGTTAGGGCTAGCTCGTTTGCGCTCGGCGTGGCGGCAGTCAGGTCCCTAAGATTGTTCTTGGCTTCCACATGGCCATGCTCGGCGGCTAGCCCGTACCATTTCGACGCCTCAGCGTCGTTCTGCGGTACGCCCAAACCTTTCTCATAGATGACGCCTAGATTATTTTCGGCTCGCGGATCACCGCCCTCGGCGAGCGGCAGCCAGAGCCGCAAAGCTGTTGCGTAGTCGCCACGCTTGTAAGCGGCAACGCCGTCTTCCCACGGCCCAGCCATTGCCGTGCCCGCCAACATGACAGCAACGGCAACCCCGGCCAGCAAACCTCTCAGCATGTCGAGGGCCTCCTAACTGAGCGAGCAGCCTACCACAGCGATTCATCCGTGCCGAAGGACGCCACTTGCCCCGGTTTCGGCCGGGGCTTTTTCGTGTGTATATGTCGCATTCATGTTGCATGGAGCTGCCGCAAGCCATTTGAAATCGTTGGAAATCAGCCAAAATAGATTGCAACATGAATGCGACATGAAAATGCTATAAATATGCTAAGTCATTGATATTGTTTGGCTGGGGCACTAGGATTCGAACCTAGACTTACGGATTCAGAGTCTTTAGCGTGCCATGAGTTTCATGGCGGATCAATTAGACGGCGCGGCTTTTTCGATGTCCTTATGCGGGACACGATAGACAAGCGGCAGATGTGGTTCAGGGGGCAGTTCAATCCCGATGCCGTCGCCTGGCTGCACGTCGCCGCTGTGCAAGACAATCCCCATCACCCCTGCCTTTCGCACGACCCCGGTTGGGATCGCCTCCTTGCAATGCGCAAGCAGGCCCGGCTGAAAATTATCGATCTGATGACATGGATTGCGCAGGCCAGTTAGCTCGACGACCGCTTCGCCGCCGATCCGAAGCAGCGTCCCGGTGGGAAGGCCGAGCAAGTCGACATTTCTGGTTGCGATGTTTTCACCGAGATCACCGGGTCGGACGGTATGCCCCTTTTGGGAAACGTCGTCGAAAAACTCCGTATGGATCAAGTGAACTTGCCTGAGATTGTGCTGTTGGCCAAACCGCTTAATGTGGAACAGGTGTTGATCCGTTGCGCCCGCATGGGCGTCGCCCTCTACTCCGAAGTTCTCAATAAGACGGATCTGTCCCTTTGGCGCCTTGCTGAAGCTGTGCCTGTCACCGGCCTGCACGCCAACGACTTGAGGCGGATTATCTTTGTCGATATTTGATGGGCGTGCAGTGTTGGTCTGCGCGGGGACGCTATGTTTCTTCTGCATATATCTAACGAGGTAAAGACTGCATTAGTTTGCGTTGCCGTCTATGGACAAGCCCTAAAGCAATCTAACCGTCGCTGAGGCAACGAGCAAGCCGCCATTGCCCGACTCCATCCTATGTCCACATTCCCGAAAGGACGGGTGGAGGATTTGCGTAGAAAATGAAAACGGCAGCTTAGTCCGTATTGCAGCGGTGTCATCGTTGCGGTGAATATGCCCGCTTCGGGTCATCTTCCCATTTGATGGCAAAGTGAATGACGTCTATCTTGAGACAGCTCCGGAAGCACGGATCAGCTCGAGGGGACTGCTGGACAGCTTGTCCGCATCCGGCTGCGGCGGGGTCTTAGTGAGGCCGCGGGCTAAGCCGAGGGGAATAGCCGGCGCCTGAGTTCAATTTTCTTACCGCTCAAGCGCTGCCTTGCGGAGGGCCGCCGAGCACTTTGTCTTCCTCTATCTGGCGCTCGATATCGTCGAGCAATTGGGACAGTGCAGTCTCGATCTCGCTGCGCTCGACGCCTTCTTCCAACATCACTCCCAGCAGGCCGGAAGCGCCGTGCATCGCCAGCGAGAAACGCGGTAAATTATGGGATATCTCCCACGCGGAAACCGCCGGCATCAGAAAGGCGGCGGTGATATCCTGTGCCCGGCAAGCCGCGCAATCATCGTCGCCTGTGTGTTCAACGATTTGATCGAAGTCGAAAGGCACGCGCTTCTCCTTTTCTGCCAATCCAGTCCTCAGCCCGGATTTTGCCGAGTATTGTGGCTTAACTTTCCCCCAGCAACATGACCCAGCCGGGCGCCGATGGCAAAATCTCCGTACCAAATCGTGATGATGACCTATCCGCCGCGCTCAACCCATCCTTTATGGATCAAGCTGAGGACCATTTCGTTGCGTTGATTGATGCCTTCATTAACACTGGTGACCAACCCCCAGGCGGGAAACGCGTCAGGTTCGGATTTCTCGACAATCCGGGTTCTATAGCCAATCGTGTCGCCGGGGCGGACCGGGTTCGGCCATTTCATGTCGAGCACTGTGGTTGAAGGACCAAACCGCGCGCCGTGGCTACGGCCGGGGGCAGACCGCACGGTGGTGGCGCGTTCGTGCCGATGGGTGACGAAGAGCCGGTTCCAGACCGCCGCGGTATGCCAACCGCTGGCGATCAATCCGCCATAAAGGCTTGCCGTCGCCGCCGCCTCATCGGCGTGGAAATACTGCGGATTGAAACGGGTAGCGAAGCCGAGCATGTTCTCCTTGGAAAACGTGTGGCTACCGAGCGTCGTCTCCTTGCCAACAGGTATGTCGTCGAAGCCGCCGGGGCCGGCATCGGTGCGCTCATGCGCAAGGTCCGGCGGCGGTCGCGGTGGCGTCTCGGGATTGTGAAGTTGGAAAACCTCCGGTGGCGGCGGCGCAGCGGACGGGTCACGACGGTCATAGAGCTGGACCGGCAACCAGCTCAAAACTTTCTCACCGCGTTGGTTGAAAACGTCCAGGAGCATACGGACAATGCCGATCCGTGGTCGGCTCTTCGAAGCCCGGGTTTCGAGCGGCGTGCGGGTAACCCGCAGCACATCGCCCGGCCGCACAGTACTAAACCACATCACATGCTCGACACCCGGAGCGCCCGCCCCGGCGGCGCGGCATAGAAAATCGTCGCACATCATCCGCATCAGCATGGCGCATGTGTGCCAATCGCTGGCGAATAATTCACCAGCTGACGCCTCGCCGAGATGGGCCGGTTGCGGGTCAAACTCTTTGGCGAAAGCAACGATGTCGGCTGCTGTGACGTGGGTCTCGCCAAATTCAACGGAAGCGCCGGCGGCAAAATCCTCCCAATGGAGGCGTCGATCTGGTTGGTTCATGATGGTGCGGTTGTGACTTTCTAAGGAACGGTGGGGTGCGCGAGTGATGCATGGTGTATCAGTGTCCGGTATATGTGTATGGCTTGTTTTCCTATCGGTGACGATCGTCCACAGGGATACGGTGGCGTACGCTTGAAGAGGTGAAAGTGATGGACCTGAAATTACCCGATTATCAAGTGACGGGGGCCAGCGATGTGACCGTATTCCTTTTGCACGGGATATATGGATCAAAGGATTATTGGCGTTTTGTCACCGAGCGGTTGTTGGCGCGAGGCTACCGGGTCGTGGCAATGGACGCGCCGGGTTACGGGTTATCGCGCTTGCCGGATCCTTTTAGTTTCGATGTTGTTGCCGAGGCTGCGGCGCATTTGGTCAAAGCCCAGGGCACTATACGCAACGTCTTTTTTGGCCACAGCATGGGCGGGCAGATCACGCCGCGCATCCGGCTGAAAGTTCCCGATTTGGTGCACGGGATCGTGATTGCCTCGACGATCGGCTATTTCGCCAACCGAACCAAGGAAGAGCAAGAAGAGTTCGTCCGCAAGCGTACGGCTCCGCCGCCGCCGGGCACCGATCCGATCGAGGCGAATATGATGGTTGTCAACTCGATGCTCGGTCCGACCTCAAGCGGCCCCGAAGTCGATCTCGTTCGGTTGTGGGCCTCACGGACTCCGCCCGATACGGTAAAGGCGGCGGTCAAAGCGGTGCAGACTTACCCCGAGGCCGACGCTCTGGGGGCCATCAAGGCAGTGTCAATACCGAGTTTGCTGGTTGCTGGTGAAGTCGATCAGGTTGGCCATCCGGCCGGCATGAAGCGGGTGGCGGATATGATCGCGGGATGCGAGTTCGGTGTTGTTAGCGGCTCCGGTCACTATCCCTGGGCCGAGAATCCGGCGGAGTTCAATGACATCTTTTTCGGATTTCTCGAACGCAATTTTCCGGCCGCGGGCTCCGGGTCGTAGCGGTGGGCCGTGAGGTTCACACCAACACCGTCGAACGCTATTGCACGTTCTTCATGTTCAGCATGAAGACTGTGTTCTAGCGTTACCGGAATTCTCTCTCGCGCCGTAGTAAGCGCAGCCGGCGCCGAACAGGTCTTGACGGCTGTAAGGGACACGGTTGGCGAGCAACGTGCAAACCGATCCCCTCATTTCCTGGTGGCGCGGTCCGATCCGCCGATAGACCACCTTCAAACTTGGGTGCATAATCGCCAAGGTTTAACGCGTCCCGCAGCGAAGGAGAGCCGGTATGAGTTGGCAGCCTGGTGCCGATCCAATTCTTGGCGACAAAAAGTCCTGTGATCTCATTGACACCGTGATTGTCCCACGGGTTCAGGATCTGGGTGGGTTTCAAGTCAGGCGGGCCCTTCCTTCTAAACAGAGGCAGATGGTCGGGCCTTTCATCTTTTTCGATCATGCCGGGCCGGCAGAGTTGATTACAGGCAAGGGAATCGATGTCCGCCCGCACCCGCATATAGGCTTGGCGACGGTCACGTATTTATTCGATGGCGAGATGCGACATCTCGATAGCCTGGGCAACGAACAGGCTATCGTGCCTGGCGACGTAAACTGGATGACAGCCGGCAAGGGGATCGCTCACTCCGAACGATCGCCTCCCGCAGAACGGCAAAAACGCTCAAGATTATTCGGACTCCAAAGCTGGGTCGCTCTGCCGGAAAATGCCGAGGAAATTGATCCGGGTTTCTTCCATCACAATCAGAGCGACCTGCCCGTGCTTGAGGAGGACGGGATCGATGTCCGCCTGAACGCTGATGCGAAAATCCCAATTTCCGGCGATCATGAGGAGCGCGGCCTTTATATCCTCGACGGAGAAATTGATGTCGCCGGAGAAAGTTTTGAAGCCGGTCAGCTGCTTGTTTTTCGGCCGGGTGACGAAATCACAGTAAAGGGCCGGCAATTGTCACGACTTATGCTGTTAGGCGGTGAACCGATGGACGGGCCGCGCCATATATGGTGGAACTTTGTTTCCAGTTCGAAAGAGCGGATTGAGCAGGCGAAGGAAGACTGGATACAGAAACGTTTTGATATTGTGCCGGGTGACGAGGAAGAATTCACGCCATTGCCCAGCTAAGTGTCGCTCGCAAATTCCAACTGGCTATGGGTTGAGTAACGATTGGAGATAGGTGGACGAGATGGGCGAGAAGAAAAAGGCTAGGGCGGTCGGCATCAACCATATCGCCCTTGAAGTCGGGGATATCGACGAAGCCCTCGAATTCTACGGCAATTTTCTGTCGTTCACGCTTCGCGGCAAGGGCGACACGATGGCGTTTATCGATCTTGGCGATCAGTTCATCGCCTTGTCGAAAGTTGAAGACAAGCCGCGCGATAATGAGCGCCATTTCGGACTGGTGGTCGACGACAAGGATGCGGTTAGACTTGCGCTTGATGAAATGGGCGTCGAAATCGCATCCAGCCGATTCCTCGATTTCTATGACCCATGGGGCAATCGGATCGAAATTGTCGGATATCAGGGCATCCAGTTCACCAAGGCGGACAATGTGCTCAGCGGCATGGGGCTCGCCGATCTTGAAAAGACCGACAAGGCAATCCAGGAACTCGCCGACAAGGGAATGGACCCGCGTTAGCAGCCCGGTGATGAAGTCTGAGTTTACTCAATTTGCCTGCGGGGCGACGATGATAACGAGCATCGCCGTTTCGCCGTGTATCTCGGCGATGATGGCGATGGCCAGGTCAACATCGGACTGAA
>Ga0315339_1000742_pt1 | contig 36069 bp, 27 predicted proteins | sample ASW17metaG_FD_204514 | JGI IMG/M metagenome (GOLD analysis project Ga0315339, IMG submission 204514) | Ammonia-oxidizing marine archaeal communities from Pacific Ocean, United States - ASW #17 | ecosystem: Environmental > Aquatic > Marine > Oceanic | place: USA: California | collected 2016-12-05 | reverse complement strand
GAAGGCGGGAGTGACGCTGTCTCACTTATCAATACGGTTCTTGGTATGTCGGTGGATTGGCGCAGCGGAAAGCCCGGGCTAGGTACTGTGATCGGAGGGCTTTCGGGCCCCGCCGTGAAGCCCATTGCGCTGCGCATGTGTCTCGAGGTGAAGCGTGCCGTCGAGATTCCCATCATCGGAATCGGCGGCATCATGTCGGCTGACGATGCACTGGAATTCCTGACCGTGGGCGCGAGCGCTGTGCAGGTGGGCACTGCCCACTACAAGGTCCCGGACATTGTTCCGCGTCTCATTGCCGGCCTGCGTGAGCGGCTGGCTGGCGCGGGGCGAGCTTCGGTTCGCGAGCAGATCGCGAGCATGAAGGTTCCCTGAGTCATGCGGCTGGAAGGCATGACGGTAGGCCTCCTTCGACAGGCCGTCGGTATCTACGAGCGCGAAGCGTTTCACGGATCTGACCATGAAGCCATCTCGATTTCAGGTGGTGATGACGAGCCGATTGCAGTCGCATTGTCTTCCTTGCTCGACGAGTCTCGCCTGACGGGCGGCGCTGTTGTGCACTGCTACACCATGCGCATCGGGAATCCGCGCTATCCATTCATGAAGCTCGTTCTCCAGGAACATCTCGTTCAGGATGAATACTTTTTTGAGGTGGATACGCATGACCAGATGTTCAAGGGAGCGGAGTCTGAGGGGACCGAATTTCAATCGCTCAAGCGCTACAACCTCGAGTTAAAGGGGCGCGTGGAATGGGCCTGGGGCGAAGCCATGTTGCCGACTTCAGGGCATCTCAAAGGCCTGGTGGAGACACGTCCCACGCGACGTAACAAGCCCAATGGGCAGTCCATCCTGGTCGTCGATGACGATGACTGCATCGCCAAGACCCTGTCCATGCTGCTTGAGGCCCGGGGCTATGCCGTCACATGCCTGATGGACGGCAAGGATGCCATCGAGGTGGCTGACGCCAACTCGCATGACCTGATTCTCATGGATAACGAAATGAAGCACCTGAATGGCTTCGAGGCTTGCAGGGTGCTCAAATCCAGGGCTGAGACCCGGGACATCCCGGTGCTTATTGCCACGGCAGGCTCTCTCACGCTTCAGCAACTCGATGCAGCAGACGGTTTTCTTGTGAAACCGTTTCGGATGGAACTGCTGTTCTCGATGATCGAGCACATGCTTCCGCTCAAGCCCCCGCCGACCCCCACGAATGAAGAGCCCGGTGCGTCATGACTTGCGGTCAGGCCCGTGTGCGGGGACGATCTTCCACTTCAGCTAGTTGGCCCATCATGGGCTTCTCAATTTAGACCTGACTTCCAGCAGACCACAGGAAATGTCCCGATATGGCTTTCGCCAAAATCCTCAAGACTGTCTTTGGTGACCGCAACGAGCGCGTCCTCAAGACGCTGTGGCCAGTTGTCCAGCAGATCAACGAGTTGGAGGCAGATGTCACGGCTCTCGATGACGAGGCCTTGCGTGGCAAGACGGATGAGTTCAAGCAGCGCCTCTCCGAGGGTGAAGCGCTCGACGACTTGCTCCCGGAAGCCTTCGCTGTGGCGAGAGAGGCCGCGCACCGCACGCTAGGTCTTCGGCCCTATGACGTGCAGATGCTGGGCGGTGTCGTGCTGCATCAAGGGAAGATCGCCGAGATGGCTACTGGTGAGGGTAAGACTCTCATGGCGGTTGCACCGGCTTACCTCAATGCGCTCTCCGGCAAAGGCGTCTTCATCATCACGGTGAACGACTACCTGGCGCATCGCGACTGTGAATGGATGGCGCCTGTGTATGCGGCACTCGGCATGAAGGCGGGAGCTATACAGAGTCAGATGGACTCTGCGGCCAGGCAGGAACGCTATGGCTGTGACGTCACCTTCGGAACGAACAATGAGTTCGGTTTCGATTACCTGCGCGACAACATGAAGACGCACCGCGATCAACAGGTGCAGGCCTTTCTAAACTTCGCAATCATTGACGAGGTGGACTCGATTCTCATTGACGAGGCTCGAACACCGCTCATTATTTCGGGCATCCCGGAAGGCTCGAACCAACTTCACTTGCAGGCCGATCGCGTGGCCAAGCAGTTGAAGGCACCTGCCCACTTCGAAGTGAAAGAGAAAGAGCGCGCGGTTGTCCTCTCGGAAGAAGGTATCGAGCACGCCCAGCGACTTGCCGGAGTGGAATCCTTCTACGACCCGGAGCACATGGAATGGCCGCATCACCTTGAGCAGTCATTGAAGGCGTACAACCTTTACCGGCGTGACAAGGAGTATGTGGTTCAGGATGGGGACCAAGGGCCAGAGATCGTCATTGTGGATGAGTTCACCGGGCGCCTTATGCCAGGCAGGCGCTGGTCTGATGGTCTTCACCAGGCAGTGGAGGCCAAAGAAGGCCTGCGGATTCGGGAAGAACTGCAAACGCTGGCAACGATCACGTTTCAGAACTACTTCCGCCTCTATCAGAAACTGTCGGGCATGACCGGCACCGCACTGACAGAGGCCGGCGAGTTCTCCAAGATCTACGACCTTGATGTTGTGGCAGTGCCTACCAACCGACCGATCACTCGGCTTGACGACCAAGATGTCATCTATCGCACGGCCAAGGAGAAGTGGAAGGCCATCGCGGATGAAATCGAGACCGTGAACAAGACGGGCCAGCCGATGCTGGTGGGAACAACCACTATCGAGAACAGTGAGCACCTCTCAGGGATTTTGAAGCGGCGAGGCATACGACACGAAGTACTCAACGCCAAGAACCATGCTCGCGAAGCTGACATCATTGCGCAGGCTGGGCGGAAGGGGGCCGTGACCGTCGCCACGAATATGGCTGGGCGTGGCACGGACATCGTCCTGGGCGGCAATGTGGATGGCTTGGTCGCACAACGAAAGGCCCTTGAGCCTGACTCGGATATGGAACGATTGACCGGCGAAATGCGTTCCATGACAGCAGTCGAGCAGTCCGAAGTTCTTGAGGCGGGGGGGCTTTACGTTCTCGGGACTGAGCGACATGAGTCGCGGCGAATCGACAACCAGTTGCGCGGTCGAGCGGGGCGGCAAGGCGATCCCGGAACCACACGCTTCTATCTCTCACTTGACGATGACCTCATGCGTATTTTTGCGCGTGAGTGGGTCGGCGGGCTGCTCGAAAAACTTGGCATGACCGAGGGCCAAGAGATTCAGAGCGGGATGGTGAGCCGGGGGATCGAGAAAGCTCAGAAACGAGTCGAGGCGCGAAACTTCGAGATTCGTAAGAGCCTCCTCGAATACGACGAGGTGATGGATACCCAGCGTAAGACCATCTACGGCAAGCGACAGGAGGTGCTCGAGGGCGAGGATCTCAAAGACGTTGTCATGGATATGTGCACTGAAATCTCTACGCATATCGTTGAAAGCCGCTGGCCAGAAAAAGAGGAGCCAGATCTCGAGGGCATGTCTGGCGAGTTGCAAACTCGCTTCAACACGCCCTTCGAAATCCAGGAGTTGTCCGGCAAGGAGGATCCGGCAGGCATCGTAGATTCTGTTCTCGAGCGTCTCGAAGGGCGTTACGGAGAGCGCACCGAATCCATGGGGCCCGAGCGAATGGCGATGCTCGAGCGGTTCCTCTTGCTGAACACCATCGACTCCCGCTGGAAAGATCATCTCCGCGCGATGGATGCACTCAAGCAAGGTATCGGGTTGCGCGGATACGCCCAGGTGGATCCCAAGGTCGAGTACAAGCGCGAGGGGTACGACAAGTTCCAGATGCTTCTCGAGGCGATTGCTGAAGAAGTCACCGGGCTGTTCTTCCGACTCGAGGTGAAGCAGGAAGATCAGGAAACCCTGGACCGACGTCTCGATGCACGACAAGAGGGGCGGGCAAGCACCGGTCCGGTGGGTCCGGGAGCGGCTCCTGTCGTACCCGCCGCGATGGCCGCTATGCAGCGGGGTCGCGAGCGTGCCGCCAATCAGGCGGGTGCTCAGGGTCCGGTCAAGCCGATCACGCGGGCAGCGCAGCGAGTGGGGCGTAATGATCCCTGCCCGTGCGGCAGCGGCAAGAAATACAAGCGCTGCTGTTATCCGAAGTACGACGGGTGAGCACATCCAGGTCGCGTTTGCGGGTTTGGATGGCCCATGCCGCCTACACGATCTGTATCCATGGTGCGTGCTTGCTGGCAGCGCTCCCCGCACTGGTGCGGACCATCCGCATACGCGGGTATGGCGCCTGGCTTCTGCGTCGATTCGGGCGCTTACCCGACAACTTGCCGGCGGGTCAGCCCGTCTGGATACACGCGGTCTCTGTCGGCGAGGTGAAGGCGTGTCGCTCACTGATCCACGCCCTGCAGGAGCAGTGCCCCCAGTTGCCATTGGTTCTGAGTACGGGGACCCCGACGGGTTATGACACGGCCCGGCAGTTGTTCCCGGAACTCTATGTGTTCGGCGCGCCCCTCGACCTTCCCTGGGTTGTGAAGCGGGTTCTCAGACGGGTCTCACCTCGCTTGCTCATTCTGATGGAGCTTGAGGCGTGGCCTTCCTTGCTGCGGTGTGTTGATGCGGCAGGGGTGCCTCAAGTGATTCTGAATGGGCGCGTGAGTCACTCGTCTTTTGAGAAGTACAAGAAAATCGGCTGGTGGTTGCCCGAATTCGATCGTCTTGATCTTGTTGCTACACAAGATGAGGTTGGTGCCGAGCGCATGGCAGAACTCGGGGTTCCGGGCGCGCATCTTCATGTCACGGGGAACATGAAGCACGACCTGATCAGGAGCAATGCCCACGGAACTGCTGAGAGCCTGGGCCAGAGCGTGGGGTTGGCCGATGGAACTCCGGTGTTTGTGGCAGGTAGCACTCACGATGGAGAAGACGGCGCCGTGGTGCGCGCCTGGTTGGAGGCAGGTGGCGGTGACGTGGCCCACCTGGTTCTGGTGCCCCGTCACCTGACGCGACTCAAAGACATCGGGCGCCTGCTCGGGAAACTCCACGTGCCCTTTGTGTTGCGGTCCGAGGCAACTCCAGATCGCACGGCCGAGCAGGTCTTGCTGGTGGATACGATGGGTGAGCTCGAAAAATTATTCGAACTGGCCGATCTGGTCTTTCTCGGTGGGTCCCTCGCTCCGGTGGGAGGCCATAATGTCCTCGAGCCAGCGGCTGCGGGTTGTCCTGTGATCGTGGGGCCACACATCGAAACATGCCGACGAGAAGCAGAACTCCTCGCAGCAGCCGGAGGGCTGGAGGTTCTCTCCGATGAGGCCACATTTGCCGCCGCTGTGGCCCGATTGCTTGCCGATGCGAGCGAGCGCCAGAAGATGGGGCACGCGGCCCGGCAGGCACTGCTCGGGTTGCAGGGAGCCACCGAAGCCAACCTCGACTTGCTTCGCTCGAAGGGCCTGCTCCGCGGTTCGGCGCTGGACCACGGCGGCGAATGCAGTACTCTTAGTCGCCCCTGAGCGGCGTCGATGGTCGATTCCGAGGGGCGTGACACAACTTATACGCATGCCGGCTCCTCGGCAGGACCGCTCAGTGGTCTGCCTGCCGGCCTCTCTCCTAGCCCATGTAGCGGAGTCCACCTGCCATGACCCGGAAGGTCCTTTTTACCTCCGAATCGGTCTCGATGGGCCACCCTGACAAGGTGGCTGATCAGGTCAGCGACGCCATTCTCGATGCTTGCCTCAAGGGGGACCCAAACTCCCGAGTGGCCTGCGAAACGCTTGTCACTACGGGACTTTGCGTTGTCAGTGGCGAGATCACAACGAAGACGATTGTCGACTATGCAAAGGTCGCTCGTCAGACGATCAATGACATTGGGTACACCGACGATGCCTTCGGCATCAGCGGTGATACCTGCGCGGTCATGGTCACCATCGATCGGCAATCACCCGATATCTCGCAGGGTGTCACGGCGGGTAAAGGGCTCTACAAGGAGCAGGGAGCCGGAGACCAGGGCATGATGTTCGGTTACGCGTGTCGTGAAACGCCTGCACTCATGCCACTGCCGATCGATCTTTCGCACCGTCTCATGGATGCCATCGCGAAGCTTCGGCGCACCGGCAAGCTGAAGTACCTTCGCCCAGACGCCAAGAGCCAGGTCACGGTTGAGTATCACGACAACAAGCCCGTCCGGGTTGATGCCGTGGTGATCTCGACGCAACACGACCCGAATGTAAGCCACGCTCGGATCAAGAAAGACATGATCGCCATGATCAAGTCTGTTGTGCCTGCCAAGTTCTTGGACAAGAAGACGAAGTTTCACATCAATCCCACCGGGCGTTTCGTGGTGGGTGGCCCACACGGCGATTGCGGCCTGACCGGCCGCAAGATCATCGTGGATACCTACGGAGGTATGGGGCGCCACGGAGGCGGGGCCTTCAGCGGCAAGGACCCGAGTAAGGTGGATCGGAGTGCTGCTTACGCGAGTCGTTATGTCGCCAAGAACATTGTGGCTGCAGGCCTCGCGGATCGCTGCGAGGTTCAGCTTGCCTACGCCATCGGCGTGGCCAAGCCTGTCTCTGTCAATGTGGATACCTTTGGCACAGGGAAGATCTCGGACGACGCGGTGGCCAAGTTGATCGACAAGTACTTCGATCTTCGCCCCGCCGGCATCGTAAAAATGCTCGATCTCAAGAAGCCGCGTTACGTGCAGACGGCCGCTCATGGCCACTTTGGTCGCAAGGGTGCTGGTTTCACCTGGGAGAAGACAGATCGAGCCGCCAAGCTGAAGGCTGCTGCCGCCAAGCTCGGGCGCTCCCGCAAGAGTTGATGATGTCAGCGCCGATTCTTGTGCGAGGGACTCCCCGGAGCTCTGCAGGTTTCTCCCTGGTCGAGATCTTGGTTGTCATCACCCTGATCGGGTTGCTCATGACACTTGGCTACAACTCCATGCAGAACGCCATGGAGAACGGTCGGGTCGTGAAGTGTAAGAACAACCTGGACCAGATCGGGCAGGCGTTGATTAGCTACAAGAACAACCGGGCGAAGGGGCGCTGGCCTCGAGACAGCGGCGCGCGCTTCCTGTTGACCATGTATCGGCACAAACAGATCGAGGGACGCCACGCAGAGGTGTTCCTCTGCCCAGGCACTTCAGACATCAACGATCTGGGGGCCAGTGGCGAAATCGGATCCTCCTATGAGGAGTGGGACAACATCACTTCTGACTCGCTCTCCTACGCAGGCCGAGACGTGGAGGCCTTTCCGATTGGAGGGGCAGATCTCTCCAACCAGGTCCTGGCTGCGGATGACAATGAGGGGCGTCCCAACCACAATGTGGCGACGAATATCCTCTACGGCGATGGCTCTGTGTTGACCTTCGATCTCTTCATCGATGGGGCCGACATTTTGGCCGAAGGTGAAGAATATGAGGTCTTGGGCCTTCCCGTGGGCCCAGAGAGTCCCTGGGAACCACTGCAGGTTTTAAGGGTCGACTGAAGGAATTGGCCCTCTGAGGCTTCGCTGAAGGCAAAGTCTCTCAGGATTTGGGCATTCGGTTCTGCTTTTGTGGACTTGTCGAATTCCGGATCTGGCGGGATACTGACTGGACGGCGTACTTGCCCCGACCCTCCTTGTACGTTGTGTCAGATCAGCACACGTCTTCGGCCTCGGTGGAAAAGTGTCGTTTTTGACGCTGCTCCTTTCCGATCCCCCTCTCTTGAATCTAGGACTCTCCATGTCGAACCGCATCTTGATGTCAGCCTTGGTTCTCCTTGGCGCCGCCGTGCCAGCCGGAGCTCAACAGTTCACGCGCGACTCAGGGGCTCTCCCCGCACAGAACATCTGGACAGACGGCGTTGAGGTTGCCGATATCGATGGCGATGGAGACCTGGACATCTTGTTCGCCAACGGATCCACCTATGGATCAGGCGGGTTTCAGCCCCAGCACCTTTTCCGAAACAACGGTTCGGGAGTGTTCACGAGTTCTCACGGCTCGCTCAATGTGGCGAACTTCAACGCGAAGATGGTCATCGCAGAAGATTTCGACGGGGATGGAGATCTCGATCTCATGTACGCGGCCGAAGGGCCTGCCGCGTCGCCCACTCAAAAGCCTCGCTTGCTCATCAATCAAGGCGGCATACAGGGTGGCACTCAGGGGATTTTCGCAGATGAGTCCTCGACTCGACTGCCCAATATCTTCATGGCCTCCTATTGCGTGGCGGCCGGTGACGTAGATGACGATGGTGACCTGGATGTCGTCCTCACGGACGGAGCAACATTCAGCGGCCTTGCTCGACAGGCCCGCCTCTACGAAAACGATGGCAACGGCTTCTTCAGTGATGTCACGGCAGCACAGATGCCGAGCGACCTCTACAACGCGCAGGATGCCACGCTGTTCGACTTCGACGGGGACTTTGATATCGACATTGCCCTGTCGGGCAAAGGCGGCAGTGGCAAGCGTTCGCGTCTCTACTTGAATGACGGCGAAGGAAATTTCTCCATCAGTACGATCATGAATGGTGTTGGCACCGGTGCCACCTATGAGATCGACTGGGCCGATTTCGATGGCGATGGTGACTTCGATGCGGCCGTTCAGTCGATCAGCGGCCAAAATGAGGGCTGGGCGCTCAACAACGGCACAGGCGTTGTGATGCCTGAAGCGACCTTCCCCTCGCCAAACGGCGCCGATGACAACGAGATGGCCTGCCTCGACTATGACAGCGATGGCGACATGGACGTCATGGTGGCCTCGCTTGGTTCGACCGAGAAGATTTACCGCAACGACGGTGGTGGGACGTGGGTGAATCAGCAGGGGCAGATTCAGTCGATCTCGGACTCAACGCTGGACTTCGGATTTGGTGACCTGGATGGCGATGGCGATTACGACATGGTCACCGGCCAGGGTGAAAGCGGAAACTTCACCAACAAGGTCTACGACAACAATGGATCGCCTGACATCCTGGCGCCCACGCTCCTCGGCGAGGAGACTGTGGTGAACTGGGGGATCCCGGAGACGGTCTTCCACATTCGGTGTCAGGACGCCATCTCGGATGATGGACACATCAATGCAACGGCAGATTTCAACTACACGACCAACCTTGGCAGTGGCACAGGCACGGCGACGCACATGGGCGGTGGCATGTTCAGAGCGAGCGTCGAGACTGTTCCTGGCCTCCACTCGATCAACATCGAGATCGATGTGACCGACTCCTCCGGCAACGTGCTGGGTGTGGATAGCGAACTCTCTGAAAATGGCGTGTGGGCTTATCTTGGCGGCGGGTCGTCAGGTCTGAACGGAACGCCAGCCCTCGAGATGAGCGGACCGCTGACTCCCGGCTCTTTGACAACAATGAAGCTGTCGCAAGCACCTGCGGGCGCCCGCCTTGTGTTCTGGCTCTCGTTCTCCGAGATCCCGACACCGGCTCTCGGCGGAACGGTTTACACATTGCCATTCAGCACGCAGTTGCTGCTCTCCGCCAATGGGGATGGTGAGTTTTTTGCGTCGACCAACTGGCCCGCTGGCATTCCAGCTGGATTGACGAGCAGTTGGCAGTTCGTGGTGGAAGACGCTTCGACCATTTACGGCGCCACACTGTCCAATGCAGTGCGTGCAATCGCTCACTAATCACTCGCTGACAAATCGCTCGCTGGCCGTTGACCAAGATGTCCGCTGAACAGCGGCAGGCCATGGCGTTGGCCGGTGGAGTGTCATGCTCTCCGGCCAGAGCCAGTCTCGGGGCCAAAGAGCACTCAATCCTGGCTCGGATTCTGTCGTGACAGCTGGGTTCTAACCGGCTCTCGAGGCGGGGGCTTGTCATCTGCCAAGGCGGTCTTGAGAAGCGTTTTGGGAAGGATCTCCGCCGGGAGCAATATGCAGGCATAATGCATTCCACGTCTCTGGCGGTGGATCCGCCTGAGTCAATAAACCGCTCTCCCTTCGCCGCGCTTCCATGAGTTTTCCCAGACCTGCCGTTTCTCCGAGCGACAGACGGCTCACGCTCGTGGTGCCTCCGGTGACTGCAGAAGACCGTTACGGCCCCATGGCCTCGGCAGGTAACTCGCTTCCTCCTCATGCGTTTCTCTATCTCGGGGCGGTGGCACGCCAGGCCGGTTGGTCGGTCGAGATCGTGGATGGCCCCGCTTACGGTTTCGGGATTGAGGGCTGTGCGCAACGCGTACTGGAAACAAGGCCTTCCGTCGTGGGGTTTACGACGACGACCATGAGCATCGCGAAGGCCGCGCGTGTGGCAGAGGTTCTGCGGGCCCAGAGCCCGGACACGATGATCATGGTCGGTGGCCCACACATCACGGCACTTCCCGTCGAGACGATGGAACGCCTTCCTGTCTTTGACCTGGGGTGTGTGGGCGAAGGCGAGGCTGCCTTGCTGGAGACGCTGCGTTGCCTTGAGTGTGCGGAAGATCCACGCAGCACTCCGGGCCTTGTTTGCCGCAAAGATGATGGCCTGGTTGTGTCCAATCCACCTGCGGAATCGGAAGTTGACCTCGCCGAACTCCCGCCTTTGGCCTGGGACCTTCTGGACGATTTCCCGAACCGCTATCACGCAGCAGCCACCTATCTGAACAAGACGCCATTCAGTGACATCATTGTTTCGCGGGGTTGTCGGTACCGCTGCACTTTTTGCGACAACCAAACTTTTGGTCGGTCTATTCGCGCCTTACCCGTGGAGAAGATCCTCGAAAATATCGATCGACTCGTTCAGGAATACGGCATCAAGTCGATGTTCTTTACCGATGACTCTCTCATGACTCTGCGTAGTGAGTTTGAAAAGGTTTGTGAAGGCTTGATCGAACGGAACTACGACCTTGAGTGGAGCATCAATGCGCGCACAAGCGAGATTGACGAGGAAATCCTTGCGTTGATGAAGCGGGCCGGCTGCTGGCAAATCTCCTATGGAGTGGAGAGCGGCAGCTGGGAGATTCTCAAGCGGATCAAGAAGGCTGCAACGCCGCAAATGCAGGCCCGGGCGCTTCGATTGACAGCAGCCGCCGGGATCAAGAGCAATGCGTACATCATCATCGGCTTCCCGGGCGAAACATCGGAGACGCTTCGCGAGACGGAAGAGTTCCTCAAGTCGGTGCCTATCGACACATTGCGACTGACTTACTTCACACCTTTCCCAAACACCGATATCACGGGTGACCTGGCTCTTGACGGCGGAGAGGTCGTGGCGGATTGGACGCAGCTCAACTTCTACAACATCGCTTACATCCCGAAGGGCTTGACCCGGAAGGACCTGGAGCGCGCATACCGACGCATCATGTTGCGCTTCTACACGCGCCCTCGGGTTTTGACTTCCTTCCTTCCTCACCTTCTCATTCCGCGCAAGGCAGCCGCTCTGTTTCGTGGCACATTCGGGTTGAGCAAGCTTCTCATTCAAGGCCCCGGCACTCCGAAGAAGGCGGTGACGGGGGAGTGCCACAGCTGAGGGGGTCATGAAGACCCGGACGATGATTCGGCTCGACGCTGCGTTGGGGCTGCCGTTGTGCGCGCTCGCGTTTCTCGCGAGCCTGCCGCGACGAGTCTGGGTTCGATTCCTTGGGGGGACCTCAAGGCGCCGAAGTCGACCGGCAACTTCTGCCTTGGAGCCAGTGCAGCGCATCCTTGTGATCAAATTCCTTGGCATGGGAAGCATCTTGCTGGCCACTCCGTTGTTGAAACGGCTCGCCGCGGCTTACCCAGATGCTCGCATCACCTTTCTCACGCTCGAATCCAATGCGGAGCTTGTGCGCCGCCTGGATTGGGTCGATGACATTGTTGTGGTGCCGAGGGGGCGCTTGTTCCAGCTCTTGCTCGCGGTTCCGGGCCTGCTCCTGAAATTGCGGAGAAAACGCTTCGACCTGGCGCTCGATCTCGAGTTCTATTCACGCCTCAGCAACCTGGTGAGTTGGGGGAGTGGGGCGCGGAGGCGTGTGGGATTCTTCGTTCGGGCTCGGTGGCGGGGATCGCTTCTCACGGAAAGCGTCTACTTCAATTCTCGACTTCCGTATGCAGACGCTGTCCTTGCGTTGCTTCGCCCCCTCGCTCTCGATACTCCGGAAAAACCAAAGCCGATTGCTCCGCATTTTGACGCAGATCAAGAAGCGACTGCACTGACAAGGCTCGTCACCCTCGGCGTCCCGCAGGAGGGGACGTTGATCGTTGTCAACGTCAATGCTTCCGACCTGTGTGTGGAGCGACGGTGGCCTGGAGATCGATTTGCGCGCCTGGTGGAACGGTTCGGCTCAGAAGTTTCAGCTGTCGATCGATTTGTTTTTATTGGTGCGCCCTCAGAACGTTCCGACGTGAAGCTGGTGTTAGATCAGGTGGCGCCTCACATCCTGCCCTCATGCCTTGACCTGTCAGGTAGGACGTCGCTGATGGAATTGACAGTCCTCCTGAAGCGCAGTGCTTTGCTGATCACGAACGACAGTGGTCCGATGCATCTGGCCGTTTCTCTGGATGTTCCCACGATCAGCTTCTTTGGTCCTGAAACACCGGATCTGTACGGGCCTCAGGGAGACAAACACCTGGTCTTCTATGAAAGGCATTGGTGTTCGCCATGCCTCAGTGTTTACAACGCGAAAATCGCTATGTGCCATGGACAAAATGAGTGCATGCAGCGGATCGAACTGGAGCAAGTGATCGCGAGAGCAGCCGTGTTTTGTCGCGAACGGGTCGGATTGGCTCCTGCGCGTATCGCCTCGAGAGGGGCGCGCAACCGCGATGGATAATAAGCCGTGTGTTCTTCTCCTCGTGCCTCCTGCGCGCGACGTTGTCATTCGCGACTACTACTGCAGCAAGACCAGTCAGGCGAACTATCTCCATCCACCTCTCGACCTGGCCGTTCAGGGTGGATGGCTGCGCAAATATGGCTTCGAACCCAGGCTGCTTGATGCCACCGTTGACCGACTGTCTATTCACGACGCACTCGCGGAGGCCGTGAAGGCTGCTCCGATTGCTGTGTTCGCGTTGGCAGGCGCTGTGTCATGGGAGGGTGATGCACCCTTTTTGGAAGCAGTGGCTCGTGACACAGGCGTGCCTGTTTATGCCGGTGGCGATCTGTTCATGGAAAATGCGAGCGAGGCACTCGCAGACGCTCCTTTTCTCTCCGGCGTTCTGACGGACTTCACCAGCGACGAACTGGCCCGGTACCTTCAGAGCGAAGAATTTGAGCGGGACGCCCTCGTGCTTTCGGGCGACGAGGGACATGCTTTCCGCCGCACTCGGGGAGCGCGGCCGATCCCGGTGCCCGCACACGATCTCTTCCTGGGGCACGATTACCGCTACGCCTTTGCTCGTGGGTTGCCCATTGCAGGCGTCTACGTTGGATACGGCTGTCCATACACCTGCAGCTTTTGCATCACTGGCGAACTCGGATCTTCGGTGCGCCCGGTCGAGAATGTCATGCAAGAACTGCGCGCGCTGCGCGGACTTGGAGTACGCGAACTCTTTGTCCAGGATCAGTGTTTCGGTCAGCCTCGTGCTCCCTTCGAGGCCTTGCTCGATGCCATGATCGAAGAAGATCTGGGCTTCGGCTGGTGGACCTTCACGCGAGTCGATGTCCTGGATCGCGAGATGGCGCGCAAGATGAAGGCAGCCGGGTGTCACACCGTGATTCTCGGTGTGGAGTCTTCCTCTGCTGAGATCCTGGAGAAGCACCGCAAAGGGTATGGGACCCAATTGGTGAGGGAATGCTTCGAACTCGCCGAGTCAGAAGGCCTGCATACAGCCGCGACGTTCATCTTGGGGCTGCCGGAAGAGACGCCTGAGAGTCTTCAGGCCACCATCGATTTTGCATGTTCCTTGCCTGCGGACTACGCATCCTTCAACGTAGCGGTTCCTCGAGCGGGCACGCGGTTGCGGGAGGTTGCCGTGAAAGATGGTCTGGTAGATGACGATCTGATTGTTATGGATCAGTCTGGTTTTGAACCAACTCTTTCAACGCGTGGCTTGACGCCAGATGATCTGCGTCGCTGGCGTCGCCGAGCCGTTCGCTCGTTCTACTTCCGGCCCAGCTATCTCTGGCGGCGCCTCCGCCACCTACGCAGCGCTTGCGAAGCTCGCACCCAGGCTCGAGAGGCGTGGGCTCTCCTGAGGAACCTCGCGTTCAAATGACCGTCGGTCGCCGCAAGCTCGGCTTGCTTTTCATTCTGGTCGTCGCACTCGCGGTCCGTCTGGCCGTTCACGACGAGTTTCAGTCTGCGGCAGATACTTACGCCCCTGTTGTTGATTCAGAGGCCTACCTGCTGCAAGCGTTGCGCGTCGCACAGGGCCGGGACATTTCCGACGACATCTACTTCCAGGCTCCTCTGTATCCGTGGGTCCTGGGGTTGACTTGCCGGTTGCTTGGCACCGGAACGGATCTGCCTGTGCGCGATGTTGAGCGCGTTGAAGAACTGCCCCCCGAGGTGGTGAGCGAGGTTCGTTCCGTGGGGGCGTGTCTCAATCTGATTCTAGGTCTGCTGGTGGTCGCCATGGTCTGGCGACTCGGGGAGAGGCTCTTCTCCGAGGGGGCCGGTGTCGTCGCTGGTCTGCTCGCGGCGCTCTACGCGCCTTCGATGTTCTACGAGGGGCACTTGTTGAAAGTGACCCTGTCCTTGATCTTCATACCCTGGGCCGTGCTCGCTGCGGCGAGAGCTGCTCGCCGGGGGACTTCTCGTGCCTGGGTTTGGTGCGGTCTCGCACTTGGCCTTGGCAGCCTCGTGCGCGGAAACCTGCAAGTGTTGATTCCTGTGGCGGTCGCCGGGCTGTTGTTTGCCGGGTTGCGGGCAAAGCGACTGGGCCCTGCATTCGCTCAGGCCGCCCTCCTGGTGCTGGGCGTGGCCATGGTCTTGGCCCCTGTGGCGGTTCGCAATTCAGTCGTCGAGGGGCGCCCTGTGCTGTCGACGGCAGCAGCGGGGACGGCCTTCTGGTTGTGCAACAACTCCGGCAATTCGACAGGGCTTGTGGAGTTCACGCCCTTGAACAGGCAGGTGCCTCTGCACGAGCACGAAGACTGGACAGCCCTGACCGAGAGTTCCATCGGTCGTTCTGTGACGCCTGCGGAGGTCAGCAGTTTCTGGATGCGCCGCGCCTGGAATGACATCTCTTCTGACCCGGGCCGGTGGCTGTTTGTTGAGCTTCGAAAGCTGGGGCTCCTCTTTTCCCGTTATGAGGCGCCCGACAACACCTCTTTTCAGATGGCAGAAGAGGAAAGCCTCGTCTTGAGTGTGACGCCGTCGCGTTACAGCACGGTGTTGCCCTTGGCGCTGGGAGGCATGTTGCTTGCTTGGCTCTGGCGGCACCGGCGTGAGGAAGGGTGTCGCGCTCGTCAACTGGGTCAAAGGGCGCTTGCCTTGGCCCTGATCGGCTATGTAGCCAGTCTCTTGATGTTCAACATGAGCTCTCGATTCAGGATGCCAGTCGTTGTGCCTGCCATGGTCTACGCGGGTTATCTCCTCGCAAGTTTGCGGGCGCTGGCAAGCCGTGATGTGCGTGGGGCGCTCCGGGCCGCTCTGGCGGCTGTTGTCTTGCTCGGCCTTGTTCTCGGTCATGTTTCAGAAGGGGCGCTCGGCCCGCTCGACGATGTTGAAAAGTCTGCGCACCGCGTGACGCGCCTCATGAATCGAGCGCAGGTGGCCCTCCGGCGAGGCGATGAGGCCGCCGCCCGCCTCGATCTCCAGCGTGCACTTGAGATGGGGCGCAGCGTTGGAAAAGTGGCGCCGGACGTTTTGGTCTTGATGGGGGCTTTAGATCGAAACGAAGCGTTTCGTGCAGAAGCTGCTGGCAACCAAGAAGAAGCGACTTTGGCGCGCGCGCTTTCCGCCAAGGCCATGCGTCTCGCTCTCGATGCTCAGCCAGCACACGGTGGGGCTCACCGTATGGCGGGCATGTTGGATTACGACGAAGGCAGGTGGAGTGCCGCGGCAGAATCCTTCCGGTCTGCGATTGCACAGACACCTCTCGACCGTGAAGCGCGCCTCATGCTGGTCCTGAGCCTCTTGAACATGGATTCGGACCAGGAAGCGCTTCAGGAAGCCCTGAGCGAGTCCATCTCTCTGATTGCGCATCGACCGGAGCATGACGATGGTCATGGGCTGGCTGCGATGGCTGCTTGGCAGTTGGGCCGGGAAGATGCGGCCCGAGTGCATCTTGAGCGCTACGAAGCTCTCGTCGAAGAGGGAGCCGGGAGCGCACGCCTTCCTCCTCAACCTCTCTTCGCGGCCATGCGGCGGTCAGGAGAGTTCTTCGAGAGCGTCGACACATCTTTTGCAAGTCTGCAATCAGGCGGCGAGAGGGCCGACACGATCCTGGAAGTAAATGGTGGCGGCATGGCGTTGTTCGATGCAGATGGGGACGGCGACCAAGACGTCCTCCTCGTGAGCCCTGGCGCATATCCAGAAAGCGGTGCCGTGGTCGGTGGGACGAATCGCCTTTACAGGAATGAAGGTGGATGGGCATTCACGGATGTGACCGCGGGAAGCGGCGTCGACGTGCCTTTCTGGTGCAATGGCGTCGCAGTCGGCGATTTCGACAGTGACGGTCGTCGCGATCTGTACCTCACATGTCACGGCCCGAATGTGCTCTTGCGCAATCTAGGTGACATGCAATTTGAGGTCGTGCCGGACGCCGCTGGAGCCTCTGGGGGCACGGCATGGAGCACGTCCGCCGTCTTTACAGACCTGGATCGGGACGGTGATCCCGACCTGTACGTGGCGAATTACCTCACGCTGGATCCAAGCTCACCGCCGTTTCATGGCAAGGACGGCATGACGTGTGCGTGGAAGGGGATGCCCGTGATCTGTGGACCGCAGGGTCTGCAGCCGCAGGCTGATCTCTATTTTCGCAACGAGGGTGGCCTCTTTGCCGAGGCCTCGATGGCTCAGGGTTTCGAGGCGAAGCCCGGCTTTGGCCTCGGAGTGATTGATGGCGACTTCAATGAAGATGGTTGGCCCGATCTCTACGTGTCCAACGACTCCACTCCGAACTTCCTTTTCCTCAGCGACGGTGAGGGTGGTGTGCAGGAGCGGGGGCTCCTCTCAGGGGCCGCGCTTTCGTCGCGTGGGAGGGAGCAGGCGGGGATGGGCCTCGCAGCCGGAGACCTGACCGGCAATCAGCATGAAGACCTGCTGGTGACCAACTTCTCCATGGAGCCCAATGCGCTCTATCTGAACGACGGCCAGGCGCACTTCGAGGATGATTCAGATCCGTCGGGCATCGGCGGGTCTTCCCGGAAGCGACTCGGTTGGGGAGCCGCTTTTGTGGACGTGGATCTCGACGGCGATCTCGACGTGATCACGGCGAACGGTCACGTTTACTACCAGGCAGATGAGCCCGGGACAGACACATCTTATGCGCAACCGGACAGCCTCTGGCTCAACGAGGGCTCCGGATCTTTCCGTGTCGCTGCATGGCCTGGCGAAGAACCTGCGGTGAGTCGCGCCCTGGCAACGGGTGATCTCGACGACGACGGTCTCACCGATCTGGTGATTGCTCGGCGTTCAGGTGCTCCCGCGGTCTGGCGAGGACTGGGGGCCGGCGGTCAGACCCTGCAACTCTCTCTCCTGGGGCCCGCAGGAAATCCAGATGCCGTGGGAGCGAAGGTCCAGTTCACAGATGCATCCGGAGTGCGCACGTGGCATGTTCGGGCCAGTGCAGGGTTTCAGGCAAGTGCTGACCCGCGGCCAGTGTTTGCGTGGAGGGGGCCAGGGCAGTTGCGTGTGCAGACACTCGAGGGGAAGCAGATCGAACGCGAGATTCTTGAACCGGGTCGGGTCGAGTTGGATGTCACAGGTCCATGATGTTGCGAACAAAACTGGCGCCCATCTTGACGTGCATCGCCTTGGTTGGCGCTTGCAGCGACAGCGAGGTGACGGAGGTCCACACATCTCCAGTTCTGGAGGGTCGGCTGCCGGACGCCCTTCCGCTGAGTGAGCGAGAGCTTGCACAACTGAATCAGGCCAATCAGGCCATGTTGGCTGGCCTGCCGGAGCAGGTTCATCGCGTGCTGGGGGAATTGCTCACTCGAGACCCCATTCCTCCCGAAGTGCAGTTTGTGGCCGGCTCCGCGGCGTACGAGCTTCATCAATACGGTGAGGCCATCGATCGAATCGGCGACGCTGTTCGGTCCGAGGCTGTGTACCTCTCGAATTCGAGCGCCCTTGGTTTCGCGCACCTGAAGCTTGGGGATTTTGACGCGGCTCGCACCGCATTCGGGCGCATCGTCGAGGTCGCTCCTCAAAAGCACAAAGCTCATTACGGATTGGGCCTGGCTGCCCTTTCTGTGGATGAGCTTGAGGATGCGCGCCGTTCGTTGCTGGAGGCACTGCGGCTTGCGCCGGATTACCTCAAGGCTCGCTTTGCTCTTGCTCGCCTGCTGAATGCTGAGGGGCGGCCTGAAGAGGCCCTGGATGAAGTCACCTTTGTCGTCGATCGCTGGCCCTCGCATGACGAAGCGCTGTATCTGAGAGGGCGCTTGCTGATGACGCTCGGCAGGGAAGAGGAGGCCGAGAGGATGTTCGCGCGCCATGAACTTGTGTACGCAGCCAATGAATCGCTCGGGGGGATCGCAGGCCGCCTGGGGACCTCTCTGGATAGCCCTGAACTGCGCCTGCAGATGGTCGAGTTGTACCTGAGTCTCGAAGACGTGCATGAGGCCCGCCGTTCCTTGTCGGCGGCTCTGAGCTTGTACCCAGGGCATCCGCTCCTGGAACGGGCTCGTGTCCGCCTTGCTGGCGGAGGGTGACCGAGGCAGAGGCGTGCTAACCGAGTGGAGTGTCGCGTTGTTCCGGCCTCAAGCGTCGTTAGGATGAGGTCTTCAAAGATCTGGCGGAGGGCTCTTGGTGATTCATAGACGGTGCACACGCATCGTGGCGACGATCGGTCCGGTGAGTTCCACGCCGGTCATGCTCAGCAAGCTGCTGCGGGCTGGAGTGGATGTCGTCCGGCTGAATTTTTCGCACGGCAATCCAGAGTTCTTCCGGCGGGTCGTCAAGGACCTGCGCGCTGTGTCAAAGAAGCTGGGCAAGCCGGTGGCGATCATGCAGGACCTGAGTGGGCCCAAGATGAGAGTCGGGCGCGTTGAGGCAGACGCCATCCCACTTCGTGTCGGTCATCAGCTGGAAATCATTGAAGGGCGTAATGCGCGACACGTCGGCAACGAGGATTGCTTGCAGGTTGATGCTGCGGGCTCTCTCCGCCGGCTTAGCAAAGGGCAAGTTCTTCGGCTCGCAGATGGACTGCTCGAATTGCGGGTGACAAAGCGAACCAAGACTGGTGTGCAAGCCCGCGTCGTGACGGGCGGTGTCTTGCGTTCACGGCAAGGCGTGAATATTCCCGGCGCCGATCTCGGCGTGAAGGCCCTGACGCGAAAAGACCGCATCGATCTCAAGCTGGGTCTAGAGCTTGGAGTCGATGCCGTTGCGCTCTCATTCGTGCAGGATGCCGACGACATACTTCGGCTTCGGCGACTCCTCGCCAAGTACGGAAAACGGCCCTTCCTCGTTGCAAAGATTGAGCGTGCGGAAGCTCTTCACAACTTGAATGACATCCTGGAGGTGAGCAGCGGCGTCATGGTGGCACGAGGTGACCTCGGCGTGGAGATCGGTCCCGCGAAGGTTCCCCTGGTGCAAAAGCGCATCATTCGAGAGGCCTTGGCGAGGCGGCGGCCGGTGATCACGGCCACGCAAATGCTGGAGAGCATGATCGACCGACCCTCGGCCACTCGTGCCGAGGTTTCTGATGTGGCCAATGCGGTTCTCGAGGGGACAGATGCCCTCATGCTGTCCGCGGAGACCGCTGTGGGTAAGCATGGCGTCGCTGCAGTGAAGACTCTTGTCAATGTGGCGGTGGAGGCCGAGCGCGATCCGGGAAACTTGATTGAGTGGTTCGGGGACGATTCTCCGGTCGAGGATGCTGCGCAAGCGGTGACGCGTGCGGCACGACTGGCGGCTCAGGCTGTCGGCGCCGCGGCAATCGTTGGTTTTTCCAACTCGGGAAGGACGCTTCGCTTGATCGCCAGTCAGCGGCCAAGTCTGCCCGTCTTTGGTTTCTCGCATGACCGAGCCACCATGCGCCGCATGAAGTTTTTCTGGGGAGTGACTCCTTTGTACATCAAGCGAGCAAAATCAGTGGAGTCGATGATCAAGGACGCAGAGGCTGTGTTGCTGCGCGAAAGGTTCATCCGCAAAGGCGATCAGCTTGTCATCGTTTGCGGGCAGCAGATCTACACCGGCGCTACAAACTCCCTGCACATTCACACGGTGGGTGCCAGGAAGGGGAGGCTCAAGTCGCGCTGAAGTAGCGCGCCAGGGCGAGGTCTTGGTTCTGGTAGGCCGAGCCTTTTCCACCGTAAAGCACTTCGCACGGCTCAACGGTTTGCGAATACTGCAGACGGAAAATGGGCTGGCCGTGAGTGACGCGGAATGGAACGTCGTGTGGTCGTACTTCGAGGACTGCGCGGGCTCCCTCCGGACTGGAGCTGCCCCATCCAAATCCGGGGTCGAAAAACCCTGCGTAGTTGGTTCTGAGTTCGCCCATGCCGACATCCCAGGGAAGCATTTCGGCGGCAAGGTCTGGAGGGACGCGTATGCGTTCGGAAGAAGCCAGGATGTAAAACTCTTCCGGCTCAAGAATGAGCGCTCCGTGTTCGTCGGGATGAATGGGTTCGAAGAATGCATGCGGGTCGTGTTGGCCGACCTTTGCGAGGTCGAGCAGAGGGGCCTCGCGGCGGGCTCGCCAGCCAATGGGTGCAGCATCAGTTGAGCGCAGCGACAACCCCATGAGCAGTGCGTCAGCCTCGATGCCCGGCTGGTCGCTGCTGGGAACAAGGTCGTCTCGGGCGACTCGCTGCTTCAACTCGTTGTCACTGAGGCGTGGGTGCCCCGTGACAAAGCGCGTTTGATTCAGTCGCTGACCGGTGCGTACGCGAATGTCGAATGAGCGGGGGACGACTTCGAGCCACAGCGGGCCATGATAGCCCTCGGGGATGTCGTCGAAACGATCGTGCCTGTCCACGACAGTTCGTGTGAAGACGTCGATGCGGCCTGTGGAGGAGCGGGGGTTGGCTCGTGCGCGGACCCCAGGAGGCAGCGCAAGCTCTTCGGCCAGTTGTACGAGGTAAACCTGGCCTCGCCGAAGCACGGCGCCGTCTTGGAGCGCGAGTTGTTCCGTGACCAAACTTGCCGCGGCGCCCTCCACGGTGTCTTCCGTGGGCAGGAATCCGGAGTGAATGGCCAGGGCTTGCTCGCCAAGTCGTAAGTCCAGGGTGGTGGGTTGACGCTGGAGAGGGTCCAGGGGACTCCTGGAATGGATGGCTCCAGAGGCCAGCAAACCGTCGATCTGGGCGAGAGTGAGGATTCCGTCAGCCACGCGATTCGATTTTCAGAGAAAAGAAGAAACAGTAATCCATGGAGCGTGTCTTGACCCCATGCGAGGAGACCAGTAAACCGTCGCACGTGAAGATCCACGAATACCAAGCCAAACAGCTCTTCCGCGAGGCGGGAATCCAAGTCCCCACGGGTCATGTGGTGGCCACTCCAGCCGAGGCAGGAGCTGCTTTCGAAGCCCTGGGCCAGCCATTGGCCGTGGTGAAGGCACAGATTCATGCCGGAGGCCGGGGGAAGGGCGGGGGCGTCAAACTCGTCCGATCTGCCCAGGAGGCGCAGCAAGCTGCCGAAGCGATCCTCGCCAAACCGCTGGTGACTCCTCAGACGAGTGCAGAGGGGCAACCCGTGAAGACCCTGCTGGTCGAGGAGGGTTGCGATATCGAGCATGAGTACTACGTGGGTATCACACTCGACAGGGGCCTGGGGAGGCCGGTGCTGATGGCCAGCACCGAAGGCGGCATGGACATCGAAACGGTGGCCGCGGAAACCCCCGAGAAGATCCTGAAGGTCAGCATCGATCCGAGTGGGGGCCTCGCTGCCTGGCAGGCTCGCTCCCTGGCCTATGGGCTTGGGTTGCCGGCAGAGGCCATCAAGCCAGCCTGTCAGCTGTTTGGCCAGCTCACGCAGCTGTACCTCGACAAGGACGCCTCGCTGATGGAGGTCAATCCGCTGGTGTTGACGAAGGACGGCGGCCTCCTGGCTCTCGACGGCAAGATCAACTTCGATTCCAATGCGCTCTATCGCCATCCGGATGTCGTGGAGATGCGCGACCTGGATGAAGAAGATCCCCGGGAGTCGAAGGCAGCGGAGGCCGGGCTGGCCTACATCGCTCTGGACGGCACCATCGGATGCCTCGTGAATGGGGCTGGGCTGGCCATGGGCACCATGGACACCATTCAACTGGCCGGCGGAAGCCCCGCAAACTTCCTGGATGTGGGCGGGGGCGCAACAGCCGAGCAGGTGTCAGCGGCATTCAAGATCATTCTCAGTGACCCGAAGGTTCGCGCCATCCTCGTGAACATCTTCGGAGGCATCATGAAGTGCGATGTGATTGCCGACGGGATCATTGCTGCGGCGAGCGAAACAAAGCTCTCCGTGCCTCTCGTGGTGCGACTCGAAGGGACAAACGTGGAGCGAGGTCGCGAGCTACTTGAAACCTCGGGGATCGACGTGATCACGGCGAGTGATCTGGCCGATGCGGCCGCCAAGGCCGTGGAGTGCGCGGGAGCAAGTTCATGAGCATCCTTGTCGACAAGGACACGCGGGTTCTGACACAGGGCCTGACCGGCAAGACGGGCATGTTCCACACCAAGCAAGCCATCGAATACGGCACGCGGATGGTGGGTGGCGTGACGCCAGGTAAGGGCGGCACCACGGTGCTGGGTGTTCCGGTTTTCGACACGGTCGAGGAGGCTGTGAAAGAAACGGGAGCCAATGCTTCGGCGATTTACGTGCCTCCGCCATTTGCAGCTGACGCAATCCTTGAGGCTGCCGGCGCAGGTCTCGAACTGGCTGTCTGCATCACCGAGGGGATTCCGGTGGCGGACATGATGCGGGTCAAGTCCGAGTTGCGTGGCAGTTCCATGCGACTGATCGGCCCGAATTGCCCTGGGGTCATCACGCCAGGCGAGTGCAAGATCGGAATCATGCCCGGCTACATCCATCGTCCGGGCCGCATCGGCGTGTTGAGTCGGAGCGGGACTCTGACCTATGAAGCCGTCTGGCAACTTTCCACGCTTGGGCTCGGGCAGAGCACCGGCGTGGGCATCGGCGGCGACCCGATCAATGGCACAAACTTCATCGATGTCCTGGAAGCTTTCCAGGCTGACCCGGGGACCGATGCCGTGGTGATGATCGGCGAAATCGGTGGCACGGCAGAAGAAGAGGCCGCCGAGTACATTCGAGATCACATGACCAAGCCTGTAGCCGGGTTCATTGCGGGTATGACTGCTCCGCCCGGCAAGCGCATGGGGCATGCTGGAGCCATCATTTCGGGCGGCTCCGGAACGGCTGCAGAGAAGATCGAGGCGCTCACCAAGGTGGGCGTCACCATGGCGCAGACCCCGGCGGGCATCGGAGCCGCAATGGCCCAGGCCCTCGAAGAGGCCGGGATTCTCGCTCGCTCACGCGACTGACGGTTCCCTTCCGGCTTCGGGTGCTTCGCCGGGCAGGAGAGCCTATACTGGTCGGATCGACCGAGCGGAGTTCGAGACGTGATGGATGACACCCTATTGATATCGGACAAGTTCCTGGCGGTGTTAGGGATGCCCGGCAGTTGGGAGACGATCATCATCCTTGTGGTGGTGTTGATTTTCTTCGGTAACCGCATTCCTGGCATCGCGCGTTCTTTGGGCTCAGGTATTACGGAGTTCAAGTCTGGCCTCAAAGGCGGGTCGGACAAGTCGAAGAGCGGTGCAGACACAGAGCGCATGGACGGCGAGGATTCGTGAAACCGGATCTTTCGGTGATCGTGCTCGCTGGTGGTGATGCCAAGAGGTTCGGAGGCCGGAAGGCTGACCGGCCACTGGGCTCCGGGCGGTTGATGGACCGCGTCCTGGATGTGGCCCATGCCGTTTCTGACGATGTGCTCTTGCTGGGGCGAGACCGCGGGCTGGAAGCCCCAGGGGTCCGTCGACTCCCCGATGAAAGCGCCTTGCGAGGGCCGCTGGCCGGCCTGGCCGCAGGCTTGCGTGCGGCGCGAAACGCATGGTCTTTGCTTTTGCCTTGCGACATGCCGCATGCACGAACGGAAGTTGTTTCAAAGCTCTGGAGCGCTCGCGGCAATCTGAGTTCTGCTCGCGCTGTCACCGTGCATTCAGGGGGTATGTCACAGCCCTTTCATGCGCTTTATCATCGAGACGTCCTCTCCGAGGTGCTTGCAGTCGGGCATTCGAGCCGACCGTCTCTCCGGTCACTCTTGGCAGACTTGGCTGCGCAGGGACGTCTGCTGGATATTCATGTGGAAAGCCTGGGCTCGCATGCGGACGGGCATTTTTTAGAAGACGTCGATACGCCTGCTGATTTCGCCAGGCTGTTAGCTACAACGGCCTGAATCGAAAAGTAGGTATGAACCAACACAACCGGGAAGAGGAGTCGAGGACACCCTGATGAGTCTTCTCAAGCAGGACATCATGGAGCCGGTCAAGGCTGGTCTCGCGGAAACCGATCGCATCCTTCGCGAAGAATTGCTGGTGGATAACAGTGAGGCGGTGAATCCGCTCATGGATCACATCGGCCAGTTCTCAGGCAAGCGTTTGCGCCCCGCCATCGTGCACCTTTGTGGTGGGCTTGTGGGTGGGCGCAATCACGAGTTGGCAACTATTGGCGCAATGCTTGAAGCCTTGCACATGGCGACTCTCTTGCATGATGACGTCTTGGATGGCGCCAAGGTGCGGCGGCAGGTCCCGACGCTGAATACGAAGCACGGGAATCATATTCCCATCCTGCTTGGCGATCTGATTTACGCCCGTACTTTCGACCTCTCTCTGCGACTTCCGACGCTGGACGCGGCTTTTGAGATTTCACACATGACGCAGGCGATGTGTCGCGGAGAAATCGAACAGGGTTTCTTCCGCTTCGATGGATCGCAGCCGGACGAAAGTCGTTATTTCAGAATCATCCTCGGCAAGACGGGAGCGATGTTTAAGGCTGCCTGCGAACTGGGAGTGAAATACGGCGGGGGAACAGAAAGCGAGGCGCGCACAATGGCGCAGTTCGGGCTGGATGTCGGCGCAGCTTTTCAGATCATTGATGACTGCTTGGATGTCGTGGGCGACGAACGGGTGGCCGGCAAGTCTCTTGGAACCGATCTCGATACAGGGAAGGTGACCTTGCCAATCATTCGCCTTGCGGGCGGGCTCGATGGTGATCGTATGGAGTCACTGCGTGCGCTGCTGTGCGGCGAGGTCGAGGGGTCGAGGCGTGAGTTGTTGCGCTCTGACTTCGAACTTGATCAGGCCGTTCACGAATGTCACCAGGAAGCTGACCAGTATTTGCATCGCTGCCTGTCCGGCCTTGAGAGTTTCCCTCCTGGGCCGGAACGCCAAAGTTTGCATGACATGTGTAGCTTCGTTCTCGAACGATCCTACTGAGTTTCATAGGGCGCCCTTCGATGGTGGCGCGCATCACACCCGATATCTGCTGAGGACACTGTGGCTTACCGCCCGAACTGGTATGAGAAGAGTTCGCGGAACTCGGCTTTAGGACGCGCTGTCCAGGATTGGTCCGCGATGCGCTGGATCTTCACGGTGTGTGCCGCTGTTTATGCGGTGCAGCTTGTGGCGCACTCCTTCGGCAGCAACTTGATGGAAGATGTGTTCGGGTTGCGTGCATGGACGCTGTCCGGCACCGCTCAGGCGCCTTCGCTGAGCTTTAACTTCCTGTTCCCGTTGCAGCTGCTCACCTACATGGTGTTGCACTCGCCGACGGATATCTGGCACATCTTCTGGAACCTGCTGCTGTTGTGGTTCTTCGGCCGTGAGCTTGAGGCCGTGATGGGGAAAGCTGCCTTTCTGAAGCTGTTGCTGGTCGGTGGCGTCGTGGGCGGTGTGTTGCAGTGGGCTTATGGCCTTTACGTGGACTCCACCATTCCGACGATTGGCGCATCAGGGGCTGTGTACACGGCGATGGTGCTCTACTCCTGCAAGTGGCCTCGACGAATCATCTGGCTCATCATTCCACCTATTCCGGTGCCCGTGCTCCTGCTGGTTGTCTTTTACGTTCTCAATGACTTGGTGGATTTTTCACGAGGCAGCGGCGGGAATGTGGCTCAGCTGGTCCATCTCGGCGGCGCACTGGTGGGAGTTCTCTGGTGGCGTAAGGGCGATGTCATCGCTCAGGTCCAGATGAAGCACTCCCGGGACAAGGCTGCAAAGATTGCGAAGATCGAATCTTCGGGGCGTCGTGAGATGGACCGAATCCTGGGGAAGATTCAGACCTCGGGGCTTTCTTCACTCGACGACAAGGAGCGGGCTTTTCTAGACGAGAGAAGCAAGGCGCTTCGCGAAGGACGACGATGAGTCTCTCAGGAGAGTCAGAATGATGTGTCGAGCGCACCTACTCACCGCCTTCACTGGCCTCGTATTGACCGTGCTGTGCGGGGCAACATCCCTGCTGGCACAAGATGATCAACCGTACGACTTCAAGATGCCCGACAATCTGAAGCCGTTCTGGGAGAGCTACTGGGAGGCCAAGCTTTCCGGTGATCGCGAGGCAACCGACGAGATCGTTCGCAAGCACCGTGAGCGGGCGGATGAGTGTCTGGAACTGATACTCGACGACCTCTGCCAGAATGATGTTCAGTCTTTGCATCATGAGGCGCGCACTCTGGCGTGGACGCTTGACGAGGTGACCCGCAGCGAACGCTACATCACGCGAGTGCGCCTGGTCTTGGAGTCGGGCATGAAAGATCGTGCGCGGCGCTACAGGGCGCGGCGGGCGTGGTGGGACGCCATCGACCTGGAAGATCTAGGTAAGCAGAGCCGGACGTTTGAGGCCTGGGAGGTGGCTCTGCAGGCCTACCTGGCGGTCTTTGAAGAGTTCAACGACATCGGCGATTACGAAATGGCCATGATGTGCCTTTCGCGTTGCGAACAAATTGAAAGAGAGCGCCAGCGTCCGTGGGAGCGAGCTCGCTTTCTTGCTCAGGTGGTTGCGCTTGGCGATCGCCTGTCATATCGCGACAGCGTGGCCTCCGAGTCGAAGCAGGCTCTAGACGCGCTTCTGAGCATGGGGGTGGATCCCACGAAGGACAAGCCCGCGGATCTGGCCAAGAAAGATGCCGACTTGCCTCAGGTCGGTGGGCGCGGCCTCGAAGCCTTCGCACAGGACTCGGAAGCAGAGTCCTTTGCGCTTGCCCGTAAGTCGCCGAAGAAGGGCATTGCAGGTGTCAAGTTGCCGAGCCTCTATCCGGCTGAGCAGTACCAGCTGTGGCCAAAGACCTATGTCACTGAGCAAGGTCCCGATAAGTTTGACTTTCAACGGGCCGCTTTCCTGGCGCCGTGGGGTGAGCAGTGGACTTTAACTCGCTCGGCGATGTTTGAGTTTGGGATCGACAGTGACAATGACGGTCAAGTGGACGTCAGTTTTTCGGCAAGTGCGTCGCCTTCGCGAATCGAAGTGCCGGGTCCGGAGGGCGAGGAGCCTTATCCGTTGATGGTCGCTGTGCTCAGCGACAGAGAGCTGATGTTCGGAGTGGAGACCAATTACGCGCCGACCCAGGCCGGAACTCGATTGCGGTTCTGGCTGGCTTCGCAGATGGAAGGCAAGGTCCTTGGGACTCCATGGAAGATGTACGACCTCAACATGGATGGGAAGTTTGGGCCGCTCGTCGAGAATTTCGACGATCTCATCACCGCATACACCCGCGACGATCATGTGAGCTATTGGGAGCCCGATGGCGTGTTGATCGGGCGTGCGAAGAAAGCGATTCCGCTATCAAGTGTGATGCCCATTGGGGATGAGTTCTATCGCTGCATCCCTTCTTCCGATGGAACGTCGGTTGAGATGCGCAAGATGCACATCGCAACGGGCAAGGTGAAGCTCGACGTCAACACGGGGCGGCAGCCGGATTTCCTTCTCGCCCGGGCTATCGATGAAGAACTCGAAGGCGCCATCTTCGACATTCTCCCTCCCCGGAAGGGCGGCGCCGTGTCTCTCCCCGCAGGGGATTACCAGATTGTTCTGGGGGCACTGAGCACAGGCAAGCGCACCAGCCTCGACATGGCCCGGATTTATTCAGGTGATTCGGAGCCCTTCAAGATAAGTGCGGGCGTGACCACTGAGCTTGAAGTCGGTGCTCCGTACAAGCTCACATTCAAGACGCGCATGAATGACGAGGGCGAGTCCGAGGTGGATTCGCGCACTCTCCGAATCTTCGGTCAGGCGGGGGAAGAGTACACCATGCTTTTTGACGAAGCTTTGCAGCCTGACGTGTCGGTGCAGAATGAATCTGGCAAGCCTGTCGTCAAGGGTGACTCGATGCGCGCAAATGGTATCGAGCAGTGGCAGAACAACGCTACAGACCGTGACAACGTGCTCTGGTTCCCCATGGAATACAGCATCGAGGTCCCTCGGGGATCCACGTACAAGTTCAAGCTGCAGCAAAAGAAACATTCTTTGCTGGGCGGCCCGTTTGAGAGCGATTGGATTCAGTAGGCATGCTCGACATCAATGTCATACGCGACAATCTGGAAGCACTGCGCGCCGGCGCTGCCAAGAAGCACGTCGAGGTGGATCTGGACCGCCTCATGGAACTCGACGATGAGCGTCGTCGGCTGATTCGCTTGGTGGAAGATGCGGTGGCTGACCAGCGGCGACGCAGCAAAGCTCTGGGAAAGCTGTCGGACGAAGAGCGGCAGAAAGAAGTGGCGTCACTTGGCGAACTCAAAGAGGTCATCAAGCGGGACGAAGAGTCTCTTGCCTCTGTGATGGTCGATTTTGACGCGCTTATGCTGAGGGTTCCCAACTTCCCTGCGGAAGAGGTCCCCGAAGGGAAAGACGACGCGGAAAACGTCGAGTTGTACAAGGTAGGCGAGATCCCCAAGGCTGATTTCGATCGCCGCGATCACGTGGAGCTTGGAGCCCATCTCGAGATCCTGGACATTGAGCGGGGCGTCAAACTCTCGGGAGCGCGTTTCTACGTACTCAAAGGTGCCGGCGCTCTCTTGCATCGTGCGGTTCTCGAGTTTGCCTATCAGCACATGATCAAGAAGGGCTTCCTTCCGATGGAGGTTCCTTTGCTCGTGCGCGACCCCGCCATGGTCGGTACGGCGTATTACCCCGGCGGTGAAGATCAGGCATACCGTATGGAGCGTGACCAGCTTTCCTTGGTCGGGACGGCCGAGGTGCCTGTCACGGCCTATCGCGGTGGCGAAATCTTGGACGAGGCTGAGCTGCCGATTCGCATGGTGGCGCGCTCTCCATGTTTCCGCCGCGAGGCAGGCGCTGCCGGAAAAGACACTCGTGGGCTTTATCGGATCCACCAGTTTGAAAAGGTGGAGCAAGTGGTGCTCATGAAGAATGACGAGGAGGCTTCTTACGAGGAGCACCAGTCCATTCTGAGGAACTCAGAGGAAGTACTTCAGGCTCTGGAGTTGCCGTACCGCGTTGTCAATGTGTGTGGCGGTGACCTGGGCGTGCCTCATGTACAGAAATACGACATCGAGACATGGATGCCCTCTCGCGGGAACTATGGAGAGACTCACTCGGCGTCACGTTTTCACGATTTCCAGGCGCGTCGACTCAACATTCGCTACCGGGATGAATCAAAGAAGAAACGGTTCTGTCACACGCTGAACAACACCGTGGTGGCGAGCCCTCGCATCCTGATTCCCCTTCTCGAGCTCTACCAGCAGAAGGATGGAAGTGTTGTGGTTCCCGATGTGCTGCGCCCGTTCATGATGGGCCTTGAGGTGATCAGGCCGAGTTAAGGCTTCGAGCAGCAGGCTGTCCGCGCTCGGTTAGCCGTCGCCTCCGAACCCTTCAAAAGGGTTTCCGCCTCCGCCGCCGCCGCTTCCGCCACCAAAGAGATCGCCGAAGATGTCGTCGGGGTTACCACTTCCCCCGTCATCCGGTGGGCCGTCTTCTTCGCGGTCAGACTCCTCGTCTTCGTCATCCTGTTCGGTATTGGGGCCGCCCGCGCCTTGCCCCACGGCAGCAAGGAAAGTGGGGGGCAGTGGATGAACGCGCATCGTGAGTCCGACATCTCGCTGGAGGGGTACGAGCCGCTCATACCAGTAAGTCCCGATGTCGCGCTGTTCTTGGCTGTCAGCCATACGCGGTCCCACCTCGATGCCAAGGGTGACCTTTACCATGGTTGGCAGGGTGTGTGTAACCGAGGCATCCCAGTTCTCTTCGGGGTCTGTCTCGACGTCGTCGTCTGCGTAATAGCGGAATTGGAGCGACACCACCCGGTCGTGCAGGCGCTCATAAGATCCATCTTCAAGTGGATCCTCGTCGACATGAAAGGACTGTCGTCGCCACAGTTCGAGCACGTCGGGGAGTTCGGGGCTGGCTCGTAGTCGATATCCCGTTTCGCAGAGGTCGGCGGTAACGCTGTCGTCGCCCACCACATGAACCAACGTGCTGTCGATGCTCGTGAGGAAGATCAGCGTGTCGGCGCTTTCACCGAGGATGGTTCGCCGCTCACCTTTGAAGACCATGTCGTCATCGATGTTGAAGGCCCAGACGCGCTTGAGGTCGCTCTCGATGACGTCCAGGATCTGCGGCCCGAGGCGTGCTGCCCGAACTTCTCTCTCAAGCATGTCACGCGTGTTCATCGTGGCATTGAGCGTGCTGTACAAGCCCACCATGATCAGGGCCATGATGGTCAGAGCGATCATCACTTCGACAAGTGTGAAGCCTCTGCAACTCGCGTGAGCTGATTGTTTAAGTGAGGGTCTAGCGTGTTTCATTGTCATTGATGTCGAGGAACCCAGAGTCCCTCTCCCACATGCGGGGAAGGAAGCCTTCGAGGGCCACCATCTGCTCTTGATCAACCTCTTCAACATCCGGGTAGTAGACCTTGATGCTGAAGCGCCGGACGCGGTGAGGGTCGTTGATGTCTTCTTCTTCCTCCTCGGCCACTGCGTCTGATGGTGGGATCGCACCAAAGTCATTGGCAAAGGGATCATCCTCAAGCATCTCGTCTTCTGAACGGCCTGTCGCCAGATCCCAGTCCTCGAAGGTGATCACGTAGCGCAGTGAGTTTTCTTCCTCAACCCTGCCCTCGTACTTGTCAATCGGCTCGATTTCCCGACCGTGCTCAGCCAGCAACTCTTGCGCATGATGAAGCGCGAGGAGCATGTACTTGCTGCGATACGCCCTGTTCGTTGCTTGCTCGCGCACGGTGAGGATCGGAAGCAGCACGACGCCAATCAGGCCGATGGTCACCATGACTTCGAGAAGCGTGAAGCCTCGCTGGGCCTGAGACTTATCGGAACGTGGCATCGCTGACCACCTCTTCATTCTCGGCGATTTCCGACAAGATCTGGGCATCGTTGATCATGCCGTCCACGTCAATCCATCGCCGTTCAAGTTCTGGGTACTCAGGATTCAGCACCAAAAGACGGTGGGGCGCGATGCGGCCGAGCGGCGAAATTCGAAACTCGACATCGCCCTCGTCTCGAATGGTTCTGTCGGCCAGGCGAATCGACTCCAGGGCGGTGTCTGTTTCGAGTTCCTTCGGGTCGAGAACGACGGTGATGCCAGGACCGATGATGCGTCCGTCCTCGTCCATTTCAACCGGGTACCAGGCTTCGTAGCTGTTTTCCGAGATGTGATAAGCGAAGACAACTTCACGCTGGGTCAGGAGTGCGTGGTTTCGCATGCGCCTGAGGTCGGACGTAATGCTCGACGCCGAGCTTGCGAGTCGTGCCTGGGGCAGGACGGCGTCGTAATTCATGATCATGGTCATGCCGAGCGAGATGACCATGACAGTCACAAGCATCTCGATCAGCGTGAATCCGCGAGTTCCCTGGTCCATGGCAACAGCCGCTTACATTCCAGGGATCTTGCTGTCTTCGGTCGAGATGTCCGCGTCGATGAGTTCGCCGCCCTCCATGCCGTCACCGCCCAGTGAAATGATGACGAACTTGCGGCTGCTTTGCTTGTCGTAGCGAAACTCATTGTCCCAGGCGTCAAGTATGAGGCCCGGCTCGGCCCAGGGGTCTCCGAAGTTCTTGGGGTCTTCCTGAAGCAACTCAATCAAGGTGTCGGGCACCTGATTGTTCTGCAGACGGTATTGACCAATGATCTGCTTGAGATTGGTCATCTTGGCTTTGGTCGTCGTGATCTTGGCCTCATCGAGGCGGTTCATGACGCCTGGAACAACAAGCGTTGCCATGAGGCCGATGATGGCAATGACGACCATGATTTCGATCAAGGTGAAACCTTTTTGTCGCGCCTGATGTGAGGGGGCGGGTTCACGCATTCTCGGAGCTCCGGTTGGTTCTAAGATGAGCCGAGCGCAAGCATCGGCAGTACGATGGCCATGACAATGAAGGCGACAGCTCCAGCCATGATAATGATCATGATCGGTTCGAGCGCAGCTGTCATCCGATCGGTGGCGATTTCAACTTCAAGATCGTAGGACTCGGCCAGGCTGTCCAGAATTTCTTCGAGTTCACCTGACTGTTCGCCCACGGCAATCATATAGCCCACAGCCGGAGGGAAAATTCCGCTCCGCTTGAGGGGAGTAGAGATGTCGGCCCCCTTCAGAATGGCGGAGTGCAGGTCGTCCAGGACTCTCTGAAGCACGGCATTTCCAACGACGTCGCGCACGATTTTGATGGCCTCAAGAATCGGGACACCCGTTTTGAGAAGGGTTGCCAGGGTGACTGCAAAGCGAGAGATGGCCTGCTTTTTGAAGAGGTCGCCAACAATGGGGAGGCCCAAGATCATCTTGTCCGTGGCGAACTTTCCGTTGGGAGTTCTGCGAATGGCGCTGATTACCATCCCGATGACGACAGCGCCCACGGCCAAAAGTATCCAGTAGCTGCTCAGAAAGTTTGTGGTCTCCTTGAGGATCTGAGTGGGTGTCGGAAGTTGCTGCTGCTTGGCCTCAACCAAAGCGATGAGTTGCGGGACAACCTTGATCATCAAGATGGTCACCACAACCGAGCCGACGAGCAGCATGATGATCGGGTACATGAGGGCGGAGATAACGCGGTTCTTCATGCGCGACTGGCGCATGAGGAACTCGGCCAAACGGGTGAGCACGACGTCATTGTTGCCGGCGGCTTCGCCCGCGCGCACCATGCTTACGAACAGTTGAGGGAATACGCCGGGATGCAATTCAAGGGCTTCGGCAAATGATGAGCCGCTGCTGATGCGCTCACGAACATCACGGAGGACAACCTCGAGGCGACGGGTTTCAACTTGCTCAATGAGAGCCTTGAGGGCGTCATTGAGCGGAATGCCGGAGCGAAGCAGTGTGGCAAGTTGGCGGGTGATTTGCGGTAGATAGCTCGCTGTCTTGCGGCGGGAGCGCCATTGCTGAAGTCGCGACTGACTCTTCTCTCCGACAGCTTCGAGTTCGGAGATGTCGGTGACATGAAGGCCTTGACGGCGAAGGCGAAGCCTGGCTTCCCGAGGGGAGTCGGCATCTTCAATGCCCGTCTTGATTTGCCCACCGCTGTTGAACGCCTTGTACGAGTAGACGGGCACGTCAGATCTCGTCCTTTTGCGTCACCCTCAGGACTTCATCGATCGTGGTTACGCCTGCTGCAACCTTGTTGAGTCCATCCATACGGAGTGTTCGCAAATTACCTGACTGGATGGCTTCGCGCTTGATGACACTCGCACCGGCTCGCTCCATGACGCGCACTCGAACGGTCTCGTTGACGGGCAGCATTTCATAGAGAGCCGTTCGGTCAACATAGCCACTGTCAAAGCAGTAGTCGCAACCGACGCCAACGCAAACCTTGCCGTCCTCAAAGCGATCCAATTCGAGGTCAACTGACTTGAGCTTGGCGAGCATCTCCGTGTCCGGCACCATGGCGGTCTTGCACTTGGGGCAGATCACGCGCACGAGCCTTTGGGCAATGCAGATCAGCACCGAAGAGGCGACGAGGTAGGGCTCGACGCCGATGTCGAGCATGCGAGTGACAGCGCTGGCGGCGTCGTTGGTGTGAAGTGTCGAGTAGACAAGGTGTCCCGTGAGCGCGGCGCGGATGGCGATGTCCGCCGTCTCCGTGTCGCGCACTTCGCCGATCATCATGATGTCGGGGTCTTGTCGTAGGAATGAGCGTAGCCCTGCGGCAAACGTCAGTCCCTTCTTCGAGTTGACCTGCACCTGCGAGATGCCCGCGAGGTTGTATTCCACAGGATCCTCAATCGTGAGGATGTTTTTCTCCTGTGTGTTTTGCTCCGTGAGGGCGGCATACAGCGTCGTTGTCTTACCGGATCCGGTGGGTCCCGTGACAAAGATGACACCGTGCGTGTGGTTTACGTATTCGCGCAGTAGGTTTTCGTTGTACTCGTCGAGGCCGATGTTACCGAGTCGGTAGACGCGTGCGCTCTTGTCGAGCAAGCGCATGACAATGCGTTCGCCGTATGTGGTTGGTACAGACGAGATACGCACGTCGACATCGCTTTCACCAATGCGCAGTGAAGCTCGGCCATCCTGAGGCAGGCGCCGCTCGGCGATGTCCATCTTGCCCATGACCTTGATGCGGCTGATGATGGCGTCTTGATACTTTTTCGGCGGAGCCTCCATGTCGTAAAGCACGCCATCGATGCGGTAACGCACCTGAAGGAGGTCGGGGAATGGCTGGATGTGCACGTCCGAGGCGCGCATCTTGAGCGCCTGGAAGAGGATCATGTTGACCAGCTTGATCAGTGGCGCTTTGTTGGAGACGTCGAGTAAATCCTCGCCGTCAGACACCGCGTCATCGAGTCTGATGAGGTCGTCATCGTCATCCATGCTGCCGAGGGCTTCGTCGACCACATCGGACTTTGTCTTGTAAGCCCTGTTGATCAGGCTCGTGATCTCGGCCTTGGGCGCCAGGATCACGTCAACCTCTGACTCCATGAACGTGGCGAGGTCATCCATGGGGTGCATGTCGAAAGGTGAACACGTGGCCACCTGGACCGTGCCGTTCAATCGCTCGATGCCCACGAGATTGAAAGACCGGGCGAAGTGGACGGGCACCTTGTCAACAAACAGCGAAGGCACCTCGACGTCACGCAAATCCTGTCGGAAGGGGTACGCGAGGTAGCGGCTCATGATTTTGAGCATCTCGGCTTCCTGCAGGAATCCTTTTCCTACGAGGAGTCGGTCGAGGCTCTGGTTGCTGTCGCGAACGAGTGCAGAGCAATCCTTGACGTCTTCGGGGGCCATGCCTCCGTCCGACATGAGGATGTCTGCCAGTGTCTTGTCCATGGTCATCGAGCTCGCGAGCTATCCGTCGCTGACGTCGTCAAGGTCGTCAAGGTCGTCAAGGTCGTCAGGAAATTCAGCTGCCTGGCGTAGCCCGACCTCTGGGACTGAAATCGTGGGCATCTCGAACACTTGCTCAAGACCGGTCAAGGCGGGCAGTGAGTCCGGGAGGTTGTCAGAGGTGATCGAGCTCATGAGTTCGCTCACGTCACCGCCAAGGCGCTCGTAATCTTGCTCGCGGGCCTGGCTGATCTCATCCAGCAGCGCAAAGTCTGTGTCGATGATGTACGAAGTGATGAAGACATACAGATAGGCGTCTTCCTGAGTGTCGTTGAAGGCGCGGAAGAGCCAGCCAATCAGAGGGAGGTCGCCCACCCAGGGAACCTTCGAGTCGGTGGCATCTGCTTTCCGCACGACCAGTCCGCCAAGGATGACTGTCGTGCCATCGGGCACCGTGATGGGTGTTTCCACGGTGCGGCTGATGATGTCTGGTGGGGCGCCCGGTATGCCGAGTGACGACGGCTTGAAGTTCGAGACTTCGATCTTCACGTTCAGCCGGAGGTAGTTGCCGGCGGAGATGGTCGGCGAGATCCCAAGCTTGATGCCGGCAGTGACCGTTTCGAATGAACTCGTGGTGACAGAGTTCTGTCCCGTGGTCGTGACCTCATAGGCCGTCTCTGTTTCCGCAGCCAGTTCCGCCTCTTGGTTGTCGTTCGTTAGAAGCGAAGGTCGTGACAGCACCCGTGACTCGGTGTTGGTTTCCAGCCATTGAAGAAACAGCGGAATGGGGACGTCGCTGGTGCTGAAGAGGGCCATGGTTGCGCCGCCTCCCTCCACGCTGTTGATCGTGGCAGGGAAGTCAATCTCGCCGGCCTCATTCAGCCCGTAAGTGGTCCCGAAGTTTGAGAAGAACCCCCCCGAGTCGTCTCCGGC
>Ga0315339_1000741_pt1 | contig 36073 bp, 29 predicted proteins | sample ASW17metaG_FD_204514 | JGI IMG/M metagenome (GOLD analysis project Ga0315339, IMG submission 204514) | Ammonia-oxidizing marine archaeal communities from Pacific Ocean, United States - ASW #17 | ecosystem: Environmental > Aquatic > Marine > Oceanic | place: USA: California | collected 2016-12-05 | reverse complement strand
CACCCAGCTGGACTCGCATATGTGGGCGTGCAACCAGACTTCGAGGCACTGGTCATCGGCGCAGGCGGCGGATGGGATGTTCTGCAAGCCCTCAAAGCAGGTGCTGGACATGTCACTGCCGTCGAGATCAACGCATCCATCGTGGATGCCGTCACAAATCGCTGGGCTGAGTATTCGGGCAATCTTTACCAGGACCCCCGCGTCGAAGTGCACGTGGCCGAGGGTCGACACTTCCTCGAAAATGACGATCGAAAGTACGACCGCATCGTCCTGGCGGGAGTGGACACTTTTGCGGCGACTCAAGCAGGAGCGTTCGCCCTCTCCGAGAACTACCTCTACACGGTCGAAGCCCTGCAGACCTACCTCGACCGACTCAAACCGGGCGGTATTTTGTTCATGACTCGGTGGTGGTTTGAGCCGCCTCGGCAAACGCTTCGGCTTGCGCTCACGGCCGCCGAAGCCATGCGTGAAGAGGGAATTGAAGATCCGCGCAAGCGACTCTTTATCGCGCTCGGCAAGAACGCACTCTTCTTCATGAAGGGTGGAAGCGACTTCACAGCCCCGGAGTTGGACACGCTCGAACTCGCGGTTCGCAAGCGCGGACTCCAACAGCTCTATGCATGGTCTAGCCCATGGGATCCCGCACCCCGCCCGAGCCAGCCAACGCTAGTGGCCGCACTCGATGCCGAAGACCCCGAAGCCTGGGCACGTGCCTATCCCTACCGAGTAGATCCCACGACGGATGACCGCCCGTTCTTCTTCGAAAACGGCAAGCTTCAGACGCTTTTCCGTGCGGAGGGCAACTGGATCCACGATCGAGTCGGAGGGCAAGAAGTGCTCGTCGCGACATTGATCGCTCTTCTTGCCCTGGCATGGCCGCTTCTCTTCTTTGGAACGCGACCGAGCGCCTCGAACACAGAGACCGGCAATCAACGATCCACTGGCTTCACGCTCGCACCCTTCCTTTTCCTGGGTATTGGATTCCTATTCGTCGAGATCCCGCTCATGCAGCGACTCTCGTTATTACTCGGACATCCGCTCTATGCGGTCACGGTGGTGCTCGTCTCTTTGCTCACCTGGTCCGGTCTCGGCTCCATGCTCGCGGGGCGCCTTTCTCCTCGCGCGGCCCCGCTCTTGCTCGTCACAACCGCAATCACGGTGGCCGCCATCCTCGTCGGCGGGTATGAGCCCCTGATCGGCATGGTGAGTCGCTGGACCTTCACGTCTCAGGTTGCAGCGGTCGTGGCCTTCCTTGCCTTGCCAGGGCTGACCATGGGAACTGGCTTTCCGATGGCGATTCGCGCCCTCGGTGACGCCCAGCCGACCTTGGTCCCCGCAGCCTTCACGTGGAATGGCTTTGCGTCCGTGCTTGCCGGTCCGCTCGCTGTCCTGGTAGCTCTCCAGGTGGGCTTTCGCATGACGTTGCTCTTCGGAGCACTTTGCTACGTCCTTGCGGCGTTGATGCTGCTCCTTGCGCGTCACGGAGAAACTGCCCAGGCCTCGCGTGCCTTCGCAGCAGAAAAATCCGACCGGCGCTCTAAGCCCGCGACTTAGGCGCACGGACAACCGCGTTCAAGATGTCTTGCATCTTGGCCATGGCAAGCTCCCATGAGCACTTCTCGATAGCCGTTTGCCGGGCAAACCGCCCCATGGTCGCTCGGCGTTTCGGGTCATCGAGTAGAGCAAGGACCTTTTCGGCGAACAATTTCGGATCGTCGGCAACTTCCATGTTCACACCTTCAATCAACGGTAAGCCGCCACAGCTAACAGTCGTTGCAACCACCGGGCGCTCTAACGACCAGGCCTGAAGGATCTTGTTTTTGATGCCCGTGCCCCGCTTGAGCGGACATACAAAAACAGATGATTTTTCAACCCACGGTTTCACGTCATCCACGAAACCGGTCACGGTCACCCCGTCGGATGCGAGTGCTTTCACACCGTCGATAGGATCCTTGCCAACAATGAACAACTTGACGTCCGGACGCTGCTTGAGAATCAGTGGCAGGACTTCCTTCACAAAGTCCTGAATCCCTTCTTCATTAGGGCGAAAGTTCATGGTCCCTTCGAACACGAGGCTTGGAAAATCCTCGGGGACCCCTTGAGGAGCGTAAGTTTCATGGTCGACACCATTCGGCACCACGCGCACTTCGAGGCCAGGGCAATGACTATTCAGAGTCTCCTTGTCTGTTTCTGAGACCACCGTGCAAATGCTGACATGCTCCAGGTATTTGCGCTGGAATCTCCACGTCTGGAGATAGGAGCGCCATGCTCGCACCCAATCAAAAAATGAGCCGGCGCGACTGAGATCAATGCGCGCTTCTTTGACAGCTTCGTCAGCAATATCCCCCAGAGTTGGGAGACCCAGTCGGTGGCTATACACGAGCATCTTGGCTCCCGCAGTCCAGACAAGGTCGATGTGATGCTGCTCCATCACTTTCAGCACCGCGACATAAACGGCCGGATCAAAGTCATGGAGATCGTCGGGCGACAACGCTCCCAGCACGCGCCGAAAGCCACGAGGCTTAACAAGTGAGCGTGCAGGGAGGATGCAAGTCGAGGCGAACATCTTGCCAAGGTCTTCTGGCAACTGAGCCTCCCCCTGGCTCTCCCCGGCCGGCGGCTCCAGCGAAACCAGGTGAAGCTCATGGTCGACTGCCAGCCGCTTCACGTAATTGTAGTTGTGAAGGTTGTAGCCATCATGGATCGGATGCATCGGCCTGTGCGTGAGTAGAAGAATCTTCACGACAACCCCAATACCGAGCCGACCTACCGAGCCAAGGCCACAACAACGCGTACCCACCGCCGCTGCGCCAACTGAGGAGTCTACCGGACAACCCAAGGCACCCAAAAAAACACTGGTCGGCACTCTAGCACTGCTTAATGACTATGGTTACAGCACAGTCTGATCCAAACGAAGAAGACCCCCGTCTTCGCCACGCCCGCCCCGTGCAGGTCCTTGCCCATGGCCCGCCCCGAATACCTCATCGCCTATTTTGGGCACCACAAGTGCGCTTCGACCTGGGTCCACAGCATCCTCGCCAGTGTTTGCGATGAGATCGGCTTGCAATCGAGCTACCTCGCCAATGAAGAAATGTTTGGCGGCGACCTGCCCAGCTACCTCGCTCAGAACAGCATCGATGTCCTGAGCCTCGTAAACGCCAACATCGAACATGTGCGCAAGCTGCCCGAGTTTCGCGGATTTCATATGGTTCGCGACCCGCGCGACATTCTTGCCAGCGCCTACTTCAGCCATTTACACAGTCACAAAACTGAAGCCTGGCCTGCGCTGATCGAGCATCGCAACAAATTACAGCGCGTGTCTAAGGAAGAAGGCCTCTTCCTTGAAATGGACTTCAATGCGAGTGTCTTTGAAGACATGAAGACATGGGATTACGAACAGACGAATGTGATGGAACTCAAGCAGGAAGTCTTTACCAAAGACCCGCTCAACGGATTCGTGGAAGTTTTCCGGTTCTTGGGCGCGTTGGATGAAACACACCACGGGAAAAAATCGCAGGCGAAATACCTACTCACTTCCGCAGCTAATGTCATCCGCCGTCACTACAAGCTGCCCATCGGAAAATCCATGGCAAGTCTGCCAGCCGAGCGCTTACTGGGCATCGTTCACAATCACCGTTTCGAAACAAAAACTGATGGGCGTGCAGCCGGCGACGAAGATGTCACCAGCCATTACCGAAAAGGCACAGCAGGCGACTGGCGCAATCACTTCAAGGCCGAGCACGTCACGGAATTCAAGCAGCGGCACAATGAGCTGATCCTCCAGCTTGGCTACGAAACCAATCCGGACTGGGGCCTCTAGCCCTCAAGCGAAACGTGCGGCCCTCCTAGAGCCTCTCTGTCGAACGAGCCGACTCACGCTTCAATGCATCGGTGACCGCACTCGCCAGCTGTTCATACTGCTCCGAACGGTTGTAGAGCTGCGCAGAGACTCGGATCAATCGCTGCGGTGATTCCGGGAAACTGTGTACGGGCACCTCGATACGATGCTCTGACCACAAACCCTCCTGCAAAGCTGAGATCTCAAGTGGCGCCACCTCGCCGGAGCCCGGCTCGGCGGGAAGCACGACAGATGCCATGGAACCAATCATCTCTTCCGGCGCAGACTCCTCACACTGCAACGCAGCACAGAGAGTCGAACGTGCAGCAAGTGCCTTGGAACGATTCGATGCCATGAGCGCAGGCCACCCGCCCTCGATCAACCCACCCATCACGTCGATGGAGGCCGGGACACTGAGCCAAGCGGTTGGATCTGCAGTCCCGGTCCAGTCGAACTCGAGTTGATACAGAGTGCGGTCCGTGCGAGGGCTATTGGCTCCATGGCTCACGACAAGAGGCCTGACCTGAGACCGACGGTCTTGACGCACAGAGAGGAACGCGGCTCCCTTGGGTGCACTCATCCACTTGTGACAGTGACCGACGTAATACGGAACATCGAGTGCACGCAAATCGAGCGGCAACATCCCCGGAGCGTGAGCCCCATCGACAAGAAGGTCGATACCGCGTGACTCAATTTCTCGCGCAAGTCGTTCAACCGGAAGCACGAGAGCCGTAGGGCTTGTCACGTGATCTAGCAACACCAGCTTCGTACGTGGCGTCACAGCCTCTAGCACCGACTCGACAACCTCATCTGAAGATGCGATCGGCCACGGAAGATGCGCCACGGTCACAACAGCGCCGGTATCGCTTGCAACCGAGCGAGCTGCATTACTACACGCGTTGTAGCCATGATCAGTGATGAGGATTTCGTCGCCTGGCTTGAATGTCATCGAGCGCAACAGCGTGTTCACGCCAGTTGTCGGATTGGATACGAAAGCAATGCTCTCGGAATCTGCGCCGACAAACTCCGCAAGCCGCTCACGCGCCGTGTCCAACAACGGCTCGTACGCACGCAACAAAAAGTCCATGGGGTTGCGTTCAAGTTGCGCACGAAAGTCGCTCTGGGCAGCAAGGACTTCGACCGGGCACGCCCCGAAGGAGCCGTGATTCAGAAAGACGACTGACGGGTCTAGCCCCCAGGCGTCGGCGGGATCTTTGGTTGTGGTCATCCCTCGATTGGACCGATTGGCGATGTCATACGTCTAGAGTTCTCCTGCCTGCCCAGGGCTCACCCTATGAAACGGATAGAAAAACAAGCTGCGAAACACCCCGATCACATGGAATCGCATGACCACGCCACATCGACTCGGAACCACCTCCTCATTGCGCTACCTTCGCCCGAGAAATGACTGCCTATGTGCACTGACAACTCCCCTCCTGACTCCGAACCCTCTCCGACCCCACTTTGGTCGGTTTACGTTGTTCGTCGATCCGATGGCGCCCTGTACACAGGCATCGCCACGGATGTCGCGAGGCGACTGGCAGAACACGAGGCGGGAGAAGGCCGCGGGGCCAAATCGTTACGCGGACGGGGCCCACTGACTCTTGTCTTTGCGCAAGAGGTAGGTGGGCGCGGCCTCGCCACGCGTATTGAAGCGCACATCAAACGCCTTTCCAAAGCGCGTAAAGAGGTCTGGATCCAGGATGGCTCGCTCATCAACCGAATTCTTGAAGCTCTCCCAGAGCGCAAGACCGAGCCATAGCCGGGTCAGGAACTGCCCGCACGATGTCTCGTGCAATCTCGTTCGGTACAGTGCCTAGAAGTGGCCCATGCCAGTACGCGCAGAAGCCTCGAACGGAATGGCAATCCGGAACCTTCTGTGAGTACACCGAGAAAAACTTTTCTGGGATTCACTCCCGGCCAAGCAGCTCTTCTTGTCGCAGGCGTTCCGTGGCTGATGCACCTGATCGCCATGATGCGTCCGGGCCTCGGCACAGACGAAGCACACTATGCCCTGTACGGCCTGAAGCTCGACTGGAGCTACTTTGACCACCCACCCCTCGTGGGCTGGCTTCAGGCCATCGCCTTGCAGTTCTCCGAGAGCGAGTTTTCGCTGCGTGTGATCTCGATGCTGCTGGCTGCCGCCACCCTGTGGGCACTGTGGCGACTTGTTCCGAGACTCTTTCCTGACGCGTCGCCTTGGGTCGCTGTAGGTGCCCTGGCCCTCATGCAGACCGGCCCCGTCTTGATGCTGTGGGGCATACTGCTGATTCCCGAAGTGCCCCTGGTGCTGGTTGGATTGCTGCTCATCCACATCACACTCGACCTCCTCGAAAAGGACCGCTTTGGCCACTGGTTGTTGCTAGGCCTTCTTCTGGGACTTGCGGGCCTCTCCAAGTACACAGCGGTCACACTCGCCTTGTCAGTTGTCTTGGTGTTTGCTTGGGAGCGTCAATGGAGAGTTCTCCGCCGGCCTGGACCCTGGCTGGCCATGCTGCTCGCCGCGGTCATCGTGTCGCCTGTCTTGCTCTGGAACATGCGCCACGACTGGGCGTCCTTCCGCTATCAGATCGACCACGGCACAGGAGGAGAAACCTGGAGTCTTTCACGCCTGGGTACGGCAGAGGGTCAGCAACTCGGTTATTACGGCCCACTCGTTTTCCTGCTGACCTTCGTCGCACTGCTCGCATCCTGGCGAGAACGAAAGAAGCGAGGTGTCCGAACCACCTATGCATTCACTCTCCCCGTCTTGCTGATCTTCGGATACAGCTCGGGCTTCGACAAAGGCCTGCCGCACTGGACCGCACTGGGATTTATCGCCGCCACACCACTCACAGCCCATTGGCTTGCAGGCCATTGGCACCGCCCAGCCCTGCGCCGCATTTGTCTCGGCTGGGGAGGCGCCATGCTCTTGCTCTCACTCTTCCTGCACAGTGAACTCACCGTCCCCTGGGCTCCCTGGAGCGACTTCAAGAATCCACACGCCGCTCTCACGGGCTGGGATGAGGCCGCCCGCGAGAGTCAACGACTCCAAGCAGAGATGGCTGCAACGCCGGGTCCGCCCCCCCATGTCTTTATCGACAACTGGTCCAGGGCTGCGCGACTCGCATGGTATGGCCGCCCTGAACCGGTGCAGGTCTTGGACAATAAGCCAAGTCAGTTCGATCTCTGGTATGGCAATCCCGAGCCGGGCGACCGAGGCATCCTCGTCGTCTGGGATCGAGATGGAGAAGAGATCACTGCAGCCACTCTTTCGGATGCCAAACGATTCCGCTCTGTAAAGTTCATCAAGGAGCTGAACATCAACATCAACGACCGCCGACTCTCCCGGTTCCTTTTCTTTGCCTGCGACGACTACCTTGACTGACTCCGGCCCGGTTATCCCGCAAGAAGACCTGTCCATGAGTTGGTGGCTTTGGCTCTCTGTGCCACTGGCCAGCGCCATCGCAGCAGCAGTCGTGCTGACACTCAATGTTGATGTAAGCCTTGTCTTCGATCTCACTTCCTGGACTGAATTCACGGGCGATGCCTTCTGGGCCAACACCACGGTCCTCGGCGACGGCGCCGTCGCAGCGGCGCTCATGCTTCCATTCGTCGGTCGAAAGCCACGCCTTATCTGGGCTTTGCTGCTGGCCTCGCTGCTTGGCGTGATTCTTCTGCAAAGCTTCGAGCTGATCTTTCCGCGAGAGCGCCCACCCGCAGAGTTCGGAAAAAAAATACTGCATGTCGTGGGACCGCGCCGCAGACACAACGGCTTTCCCTCGGGTCACACGACAACCATCTTCATGGCTGCAGCACTCTGGGTCCGCATAGCATCCAGCCACTCTCTCCGCTGGGCGATCGTCCTCTTTGCCTCACTCGTCGGGATTTCGCGCATCGTGGTTGGCGTTCACTGGCCCACAGATGTTTTGGCCGGCAGCACCCTGGGCTGGCTAGTCGGTCACACTGGCTGGCGACTCACCGGCCGCTGGCCGGGCGGGCTGAAAACACGAACGCAACGCATCGTCACGATCATGCTCTTACTCGCCACTCTCTCGCTTTATTTCGACAAATCCGGCTTTGACCGACTGCTGCCCATTCAGCTGGTGATCGCGACAGGGGCATTGATCCTTGCAGGGCCCGGCATCTGGCGACTGATGCGCAAACCTATTTCGGAAAAAGGCGACCCGTCACTCCGCGAGACTTCAACTTCAGGATCGTGACGTACGAACGCAAAAGTTTGGCGAATGAAAGTGACGAAGTCCCACGCTCTCGTTCCTTGAACTCGATGGGGATTTCTGCCAACCGCAAGTTTCGGACCTTCGACTTGTAGAGCAGTTCGTGAACGATGGCTGGTCCCGGAGATGTTGCGTGGCCCGCGTCGATGGCCTCCAACGCTGAGCGGCGAAATGCCCGGAAACCTGAGTTGCAATCGCGGATGTGGACACCCAGGACCCACCTCACGTAGACATTGCTGACACGGGTCAGCATCACACGCCAAGCAGGACGCCCCAGATCTTTCCCCCCACGCACCTGGCGCGAACCCATCACGACGTCGGCGTCCTCAAGTGCCTTGATCAGGGTAGGGATGTGACGTGGATGGTGGCTAAAATCGGCATCCATCTCGATGACAATGTCTGCGTCATGGGCCAGCGCCCACGCAAACGCATCGCGCCCTGCATGCCCACGTCCGAATTCCCGGGTACGGTGAAGAAGATGAACGCGGCGGTCCTTGCGCGCCAACTCTCCCACAAGACTCGCAGTCCCATCGGGAGAACTGTCGTCCGCAACGACGATCTCGATTCGCGCATCGGCCAACAACACTTGCTCGACGAGCAAGGCGATGTTCTCCACCTCATTGTAGGTCGGGATGGTGACAATGATGCGCGCTGGCTTCCAAGCTGACATACGCACTCGCTCCTGACGCTTCACGGGCGGCGAAACGCGGGCCGGCTGCTCTTCAAGGACTTGGTCGGTACTCACGGTTAGATTCCTCACCCCACTTACGTGCCCCATCTTTAGACTATCTTCTATAAAAGGGCACCGGATTGCTACGAGCCCGAATCGCGCGAACCCGATCAGGTCGCAAGCATTTCGTAGAATACTGGAAAGATTGCGGAAAGAAACGGCAATCCGAGTCGATACAGCCGAGCCTATCGGTATATTTTTCGGCCCGTTTTCTGACGTTTCGCATTGAGCCCAGCAAGCGCTGCTGGCTCCAACTTTAAGACTCTCAGCAAGCGCGATCCGGTGACTCCGAGAAGCGACGCGGCCTCCGCGAGTTCATCGTCCACCGCAGCCAACACGTCCAGTGCCTCGGCAAGCAATGCTGGAACGTCGGCGTGCTTCGGGTTCACGGCGAGACGCGGCCCCCCGGTTCGAGCCAGCCACAGCGCCGAAGGCGCGTAGGCTTCGACCTTCTCGACCCGGAGATCGAGTGCCAGCCGGAGCCGGAGCCGACGCAAGGCCATACTCCGGTTCTGAGCGAGCGAACGCCGCTCGTTCGCCTCACCGCGAATCCCACTCGGCCTATGGAGCAAACGGACACCCGTCTCCACCTTGTTGCGGTGCTGCCCTCCTGGCCCAGAGGCCCGATAACGGCTCTCGGCGACGGAGGCCAAGAGATCTGCCTCTGGGAGGCAAGCAGGGTGGCAAGGCAGTGGATCAGGCAAGGTGAGGTTCAGATCCGCGGGGGTGGAGACAAGCGGTCCAGGACCGCATGACCCATCATGCACCAGTCTCACCGCCCGTGATTCATGCTCTCTGGGCTCTTCAAGCCGTTCCTGCCGCGCCCCACATCCGATACGATCAGTTTCTCCCATCTCCTTGCCCCCTAAGAGACTCTCTGATGAAGGCCAAGCCCGGCATCCTCGACGCACTGCAAGACGTCCTCACGAAAGAACTCACGGGCATCAATCAGTACTTCATCCACAGCAAGATGTGCTCCAACTGGGGCTACGACCGGCTGGCCAAATTCCAGTGGGATGAATCTATGGATGAGATGCGTCATGCGGACAAGCTCATTGATCGCATGCTGCTTCTGGAAGGAAGCCCCAACATGACGCGCTACGAAAAAGTGCACACGGGTAAAGACCCCGCACAAATGATCAAGAGCGACCTCGCCCTTGAGATGGGTGCCATCGAAACACTCAAGGACTCCATCGCCACCACGTTCGAACAAAACGACCATGTCTCACGAGAGCTGTTCGAGCACATCCTCGCCGACGAAGAAGAGCATGTGGATTGGCTCGAAGCGCAGCTGGGAAAAATCGATGATATGGGTGTCGAGAACTGGCTTGCGACTCAACAGTACAGTGACGGCTAAAGCGGTTAGCCACCAAACGATGGCTTGTTCGGGAAGATCATGACGGACACAGACTGGACGCACGTCCTACTCGTTCGCCACGGGGAAGTGGCCGCGGAACATCAGGACACTTTCTACGGCAGCGCCGAAGTGGCGCTCTCGGAAGACGGCGAAATTGGCAGCCCTCTGCTCGCAGCAAAGATTGTCGAAAAGTACGACCAGCCCGACGCGGTCTGGTCTAGCCCGTTGTCACGCACCCTGGCTCTCGCCGAACCACTCGCAGCCATAGCCGGGCTGGAAGTCGAAATAGAACCAGGCCTCCTTGAACTGGATCGCGGGAGTTGGACTCATCTCTCCCATACTCAACTGGAAGAGCAATCTCCCGGGGCCATCGCGGCCTATCTTGAAGACCCCGAGACGGGCAATGCGCCCGGCGGCGAAACGGAATCCGCTTTCTCAAAGCGTGTCTACGAGGCCTTTGACCGCGCCGTCGCCACAAACCCCGGCGAACTCATTGTCATCGTCGCCCATGGCCATGTCATTCGCGTACTCATGATGCGGGCAAAAGGCTGGGATGTGGCGACCTCATTCAAGCACTTCGTGCCCTATCACAGCATCGTTGAGATGCGTGCGCAGCCAGGTGGCCCCAGCGAGGTGATCGCTGCGCCAGAAGGCAGTCAGCCTCGCGCACTTCGCTTCACTCAACGCTAGGCGATCAAACTGCGAAGGCACTCACCTCCACAGAGGGGGCGGAGAGCACATGACAGCGGGGGGACGATCGCCAAAGCCATCGTCCCCCCGCATGAACTCACAAGAGATTCTGCTCTAGGGCAAGAAGTCGACCTGAAGAGCATTCGAGAATGCGTAGCCCTCAACCTGTGAGCCATCTTCAGCCACAACCTGGACGAAGGCCGAGAAGGGTCCCCCGCCTCCCGGGATGTTGGCGATAAGAGCCTCACCGCTTCCATCCAGTACCAACAACCTCAGGTATGTCCACGGAACGGGCACCAAAGTCCCTCCCGCGACGGACGTCGGAGCATTCGTGAGACCCACGAAGGCGTATCCGAATGCACTGGCAGGGCCGCCCGTGATCTCCATGTCGGCCACAGTTCCTGTGGAAAGATCACCACCACAGATCGAGATCGCCATCGAGCCGGGACCGCCGAAGCCCAGATCCGTCTGACACACATCCGGATCCACATCTGGCAAACCACGGTCTGTCACGCTGATGGAACGAGAGACGGAACTCATTTGCCCGTCCCCGTCAATTCCCGTGACCGTGATCACGTGGTTACCCACGGAGAGCTTAGCCGTCGAGGTCAAACGCCCCGTTCCCAAGAAACCGTCAAGGCTCGATGTCCACCGGAGACTGCTTCCGGTGAGTGCGTCGTCCTCAAGGTCCCAGGCCGCGCAGTGCAAGATAACCGTAGAACCCTTCTGAAAGCTGAAGTCCGGGTCTGGGTGGTACATGTGCACCCACGGGTCATTCTCGCTGACCCCTCCAAACGCTTGGCCGCCCGTCACCGGGTCTGACCTCACGAGAGTCGTGTTGAATCCGTCCGTCGCACGCAACTCGAAGAAGCCTTTCCCATCCACCAGGGCTGGCAGCTTGCGCAAGTCGACAGTCCATTCTGTCTCCGTGATCGCTGTGGCCAGCGGAGAGAAGGAGTTCCCGTCACGGCTGTAACGAAGGTAGTAGGCGATCTCATCACCATCGAGATCCACACCTTCCCAGGAAACCGTGATCACGGGGCTTTCAATGGGATCGCTGGTGGGTGTGATGAATGTCACATCGGGCGCAGAAGCACTGCGGACGAGTTCCAACGAACGCACGGTTTCCTCACCCGCCTGCTCGAAGACGAGACGGTCGACTCGCTTGCCGTTGGGGCTGGTCGTTGGAATCACGGCATGAAAGTTGATCAAGGGAGACGACACCGCCGAATCCGAATCACTTTCAGCGCAATCTGTCACGCCGGTTGCGGACACGGCCAACTCGCGACCTGAGCCTCCGGCTTCCGAGGCGCGCAGCACGAAGTCTGCGGTTCCTTGGGGAGCCGACGCAGTCAGTTCGTTCGGTGGGACCTCAAGCACGTGGTGCAACTCGATCGCCCCGGTCTGCTTGTTCCAGACACCGTTGACCAGCATCCGGGGCTCATCGCCCAGAGAGGTCAGTTGAAGTGGAAACTGAAAGGTCGGGTGGTTGATAAAGAAGTCGTAGTTGAGTGGACCGATCCACGCTTCAGGCGTCAGCAAACCCGGCCACATGATGTCCCTCTGAGTGCTCGGCTTGAGCTGACTCAAGCCCTGCGTGAGGTTGAGATGGTGCTCCACATCGATCCCAAAGGTGTTGACCGTGATGCTGTTGTGGAACAGTCCGTGGTTGTGCCCGATCTCATGAGCAAAGGTGCGCTGATGACGAATAGACTGTGTATTGCCCATGGAGGCGGTCCCGCCAATCGTCGCCATGCCGTTGTACGGCAGCGATCCGGGCACCCAGCCGTAGACATAATCGGGAACCGGGGTCATCAGCAACCGATCTGCCTGAAGAGACGAGATCAACGAACTGCCGCTGCCGCTCAGAGACGCGGTCCAGACCTTCGACTCATTGTCCGAACGGTGGTAGTACCAATCTTTCGAAGGATAAATCCCCATCACAAAACCGTCGCCGGTGCCGGGCTCGATCAGGCTCGGGTTCGGGACGCCGGGGGGCGCGCCACTGGGGGTGCTGTAGTCGATCGGCACGTAAGTCAACTCAGGAACAGCCAACTCAATGAAAGACAGCGCCCCCGTGGTGCGTGTGTTGTTGCTGACGTTTGCCTCGGGGACGAAATTTGGCCCGGCCGGGTTGACCTCGATCAAGATCTCACAATTGGACGTGGGTGGCGGTGCCAAGAAGATGAAGTTCAGTGAGCCATCCTCTATCCCAGGATTGGGGCCGATTGCCGGGAACGGACCGTTGTCCGAGTAGATCGGAGAGTCCGCGGTCTCGACACCGTTCACAAAGATGCGCATCAACCCATCAACAGGAATTGGCGTCGCCGGCGCGGGAAGAACTCGGATGTAGGCACGAACGAAAGTCGAACGACCTTCGACAAGTTGAGTGCCACCCGACACCTGGATGACCTGGTTGACTTCGATCTGGCCAACAGAGAAGTCCACCTGAGCCTCGGGAGCAGACGAGCTGCCAACAAAAGCTACCGCGAGAAGGGCAACGCCCCCCAAAGTACGGCTGGTTCGACGCGACAAAAACGATGAGGGAGAGAGATTCACGACACACTCCTGAGGATGATTCTGAGGTGGCTGAAAGCAACCCGGCGGAAAACGCTCTGGCCTGTACCCACTGGCCTGCCCTTGGGAGAAAGAGGCCGCCGAACGTGCTTGCCTGAACCCTAACCCGAATTCCCAGATTCATCGACCCCGCAGGGCCTCGCAAAGGACTCCTCGCAAACCGCGAAATTGCCCTCTTGGCCGACCTAGTACTTCAGGTAGCCCTCTTCCTCGATTTGCTCGAGGTTCGGATAAATCAGGTAGCAGTTGCGGCAGCCACCGTGCGGCTTCTCGGTGAAAACGTGTTCGCGGTAGGTCTGGTAGGTCTTCCCGTTCCAGATCTCTCGAAAGGACTGCTCCATCATGTTGCCGAAGAAGGGCATCCCCGCAACGCAGCACGGGACGACTTCGCCCTCGGTCCCTATGTAAACCCGGTCCCAGAGGAACCAGCACTTCACAGGCGGCTTGCCCTGTGCCCGAGGCGCCTTGGATTCAGAGGCGGGCGCGGTGCCGCCCGCACTCTCAGGACTCTCGGGCGACACGCCACGATCAAGGCCTTCATCACGGTCCAGATGAAAATTGTCCGGGATAGCGACACTCACTCCCAGCTCTGCGGCGACTTGTCGCGTGGCATCCATGTGCTCGTTCGCGAACGCACGGTGCTCCATCAGCGACTCGCCCTTGAGAGAAGGGTGAAAAGCCACCAAGTGATTGAACACGATGTGATCACCGCCCAGCTCTTTGACGAGTTCGACAAACCGAGGAGCTTCCGGAACCGTGCGCTTCATCATGATGAAGTTAAAATTCATACCCGGGCGCTGGTCAACCGGCATCTCCATACGCGCCTCAGCAAAGCGCGTGATGTTGTCGATGACCTCATTAAACTCTGCACCGGTTCGTACCGAGTTGTAGGTCTCGCGTGTTGCACCGTCGATCGAGAATGTCACCAAGCCGAGAGTCTTGAGCAACTTCTCGCGGAAGCGGCTCTCTTTCATCATGAGCGTCGCATTCGAAACCATCTCGAGCTTGGTGTGCGTACGTTCAAGGTCATCAAGCTTCCCTTCCATCCCGGGCGTCATGAGCGGCTCGCCAAACGCCGAGAACTGCACCGTTTTTGCGAAGGGATACAACTCGCGCACGACCTTGTCGTACACCGCGTCGTTCATGATCCACTTGGGAATGTCGGGATCGAGAAACTGATTGCACATGAAGCATTTGAGGTTGCAGATCGTCGTGCCCGTGAGGTTGATCCAGGTAGGCATCCCACGCGTCTGGGTGGCAAGTGCCTCCGAATCGCCCTGTGCCAGACGGGCATTGGCATCCTTGAACTCAGGACTCCCAAACGGGAGGTCGCGCAACTCCTCGGGCAGCCAGTCGGGTCTCTCTGAAGAAGGCTGCTGCGACATGTGGCAGATCCGGGGGAGGCGTCCGGGGGAGGCGAAAGCTCAAGTCTAGCAAGCCTCCAGGCGACAGGAAGCCGCAGAGGCCATACATCGCCCGAATGTCGGGGCACCCTCGCACACCCAGCCCACATTCGCCACGATCAGGACCCGCCACCCATTCACGGCTTCGGACCACCTGGTCCGGGAACGGCCGCTCGTGTTCTCAGGAGGCTCGCGTGCCCAACTACCCCTTCAAGCCCATCAAGGCCTACGACAACACGGACTTCCTCAACAGTCCTGATGGGCGACTGCTGCGCATCTTGTCCGAATATCAGGAGCCCCTCGCGCGTTTTCGTGAGCTCGATCTCAAAGACACCATCGTCGTCTTTGGTTCAGCCCGCATTCTCTCGCATGAGGAAGCCGAAGCGGCTCTTGAGAAAGCGCGTGCTGAAGATGGAGACATCGCCAAGGCCGAACGCGACCTCGACATGTCGAAGTACTACGAGGCCGCGCGCTCTCTTTCGTTCAAGCTCACCGAATGGAGCAAGTCGCTTCCGGAAGAGTACGGCCGGCGATTTGTCATTTGCTCGGGAGGTGGCCCCGGCATCATGGAAGCAGCCAACCGCGGCGCATCAGAAGCAAAAGGCCTCAACATCGGGCTCAACATCTCACTCCCGTTCGAGCAAAACGAGAATCCGCATATCACTCGCGAGTTGGCCTTCGAGTTCCACTACTTCTTCATGCGCAAGTTCTGGTTCACCTATCTCGCCAAAGCCATGATCGTCATGCCAGGAGGCTTCGGAACCCTGGACGAGTTCATGGAAGTGGTGACTCTGGTCCAGACACTCAAGATCAAGAAGCCCCTACCCATCGTTCTTTTCGGCAAGGAGTTCTGGAGCAAGGTTCTGCAGTTTCAGCCACTGATCGACGCGGGAACGATCAGCCCCACCGACACAGACCTCTTCTTCCAGACGGATTCGGTGGACGAGGCCTACGAATTCATCGTCGGCAAGCTTCTCGACCAAGGCCTCGAAGTGACAGAACCGGCGCTGTAACTGACTCCTCAGGCGCCTTCGGTCGGCGACTGCTGGGTAGTTCCCCAGGCCTGCTTCAGCGTATCGGCCGTGATGTCCCAGTGAGAAGCGTGCCAGGAGACCTGCCCCTGCTCGAACAACAATGCCTGCGGCGACTGGTGCGTCACACCACACTTTTCAGCCAGCCCTCGCGCGAGGGGCCGGGCTTCAATCACGTCCACGATGAAGCACGGCACGTCGGGATGACCTGAAACAAAAGCACTCCACTCACGATGAGCTGTTGCGCTCGTCGGGCAGATGGGCGAATGCTTGAACAACATCAGCCGCGGATGCGCAGCGAGGGCCGCCTGGTACTGCTCCAGTGTCTCCAGCGTCGTACCGCTCATGTGTGCTCCGGAAATCGAAGAGATGTCATCGCCTCGTGCAACAGAATGCGCGCGTTCATCGCAGCGCGATCTGCTCGGAAACTTTTTCGGAAAGAAGACCTTCAAGGGTTTCCAATAACTCAACCCCGCGCTTGTCGCAACGCCAGTCGGATCCAGACCAGTCGAAATGCCAACCTCCTCGAGGCTCGGCGAGCCAGATCTGATTCGAAGCAGATTGCCGGTTCGCAATGATCACCGAACCGTCCTCGAACTCGAAGGTCACCTTGCCATCGGAACTGTCAACATCAAAGCCGTCATGATCGAGCGCATCAAGTGTTGCCACGATCGCATCAAGCGTCACCGTGATCTGCTTCAGGACCTTGTTGTCAGGCTCGGGCATGGTGCTCTTTGTCGGGAGTTTCTCGTTTCATGACGACGCAACACGGGTTCACTGAGAATCTCACGTGGCAGCGGGCCAAGCCGGACAGCATACTCGGCAGCATGGGGTGCATACGATGACAAGTCGGCCGCAAGACAGAGAGCGTGATTTCGGGGAACAACCGTTCGCCGCTCGACTGGCGGAGCATGATCTCTTGCCCAAGGACCTGGTCCAGGCCTCTTCCGAACAGATCACCCACAAGATGGTGACTCGCGGAGCCAAGGGCCGCTGGCTGACCCCCAACGTCCGCGGCAAACTGATCCGCGCGCTCAACACGGCTGCCCACACAACCTATAGAGAGCAAGACCTGTTCACCTATAGGTAGGCGCGAGTCTAGGCAGGTGCGAGCCTGTTAGGCTATCCGGCCGCGCCAGCGCATCTCACCGAGCCACACGAAGGGTTCCCGGACCATGCCGATGACCAGTTCGACGGATGAGCAGCCCATCACCCCCACCCTCGCCCGTTCGGCGATGGGACTTCTGGTGGGCATGATCATTTCGGTGCTGCTGTCTGCAGCCCTCGTCTATTCCGCAGCCAAAGCCGGGATAACACCCGGCGTGAGCCCACTCGTCGTGCTGTTCGGCTGGGTGATCTTTGGCTCACTCATGCGCGGAAAGCTCAAAGGTTTCCTGGCCATCGCCCAGGTGACGGGTAGCGCAGGCGCAGCCGTGACCGCAGGCGTGGTGTTCACCGCACCCATCATCCAGATCGTTTACTCCGAGGCAGGCTTGCCGATACCGCCCGTGGATGTGGTGACGCTCATCATTGCCTCCATCGCCGGTTCGCTCATGGGCTTCGGCTTTGTCGGCCTGGGCACCAAGCGCTTCCTGAGCGACCCACGCCTCCCAGCACCCGAAGCTGTCGCTGCTGACCGACTTATTTCCACCGCAGTCGCCAACCCAGGCGCACGCCCCAAGCTCTCCATCTCGCTGCTACCTGGATTGCTCGGTGGCTTCCTGGTGAATGCTTTTCTTGAACTGAAGTACCTCGCGCACGACGCCTTCCACGCGACCATCGGCGCCCCCTGGGACATGAAGGACGCTGACGGCAACGTTCAACCTGATGCCACATCTCAGGTTGAACTGCCGCTCCCCGTTTCTCCGCTCTATCTGGGTATCGGCGCCCTGCTGACGTTGCCGACGGCCCTCCTGGTCTTCGCAGGTGGTCTCGTGAACGCCAGCACCACGAGCTATGCCGGCGCCGAGGGCATGCCCGACACCACCTTCCGCTGGGTAGGCGGAGCGGCCATGACAATCGCCGTGGTGTACAGCCTGCTTGCCTACGTGCTGGAGGGTCGCAAGCGCAGTGCAAACGCAACCCGGTCCGCAACAGCCCCCGCCAACGATCCGCTGCTCGAACAGTCGCCCGGCACCCGGCGCATGCTGTTCCTGTCCATCCTCCTCGGGGCTGCGCTGCTGTTCGTGATGATGGCGAGAATCGGGGCACCGCCCTTGGTCTTGACCGTCATCGGAATCGTCGCCCTGGTGCTCGTCTCGCTGCTCTCCGGGCTCGGCGGCTTGCTGTCGCTGCAAGTGGGCAGTTCCGCATCACCTGTCTCGGGCACCGTCTTCATGGGCATGCTCGTTTTGAGCATCACCGCACTCGGTGTCGGCCTGACAGGAATCGAAGGCATCGTCTTCCTGGTGCCCATCGTGGTGGCAGCCTGCGTCGCCATCTGCGCTGCCAATGACAGCAGTCAGGATTACAAGACGCTGCAGCTCAACGGGTTCACTGTAAGTTGCGGGTTCTCGGGCCAACTCCTGGGACTGCTGGGCGGGGCCATCGCCGTCCCCATCGTGCTCAACATCGCCGATGTGGGCGCCATCGCGAGCACAGGCCTCGGACTGGGAGGGCCAGACCTGCCCGCTCCGCAAGCCAGCTTCTTCGGCACCGTCTTGTCGTCGCTGTTCCTGGATGCGGACATCCCATGGCCCCCGATCTTCGCAGGCGCCGCGCTTGGATTGATCGCCGTGGGCATCGAGATCTTCGGCAAAGCACGCGGCATGATTCTCAGTTCGCTGGCCTTCGCCGTGGGCATTTACCTGCCGAGCTACATCGGCACCGGCATGATGCTGGGAGCGGTGGCGCGCTTCCTGGGTACCCGCAAGGTGTCGGCCACCACTCACGAAGGCATTCTGGTGGCAGCAGGCCTCATCACGGGCGATGCCTTCGCCTCGCTGATCCTCGGCTTCCTGATCTACTACGGCTTCTCGACGGTCCCGTATGTGGCCGGAGGGGACGGAGGCTCATGGGTGCCGTCGGCTCCGTGGGGCACGGGCGTCGCACAGATCATCTTCTTTGCGCTCTTGGCCCTGATCTTCGTGAACTACCTGCGCAAACGGAACGCCCGCCAGGAGTCCTGATTCATGCCCGACTACAACCCGCTTTCGCCCGAAGAGCAGTACGTCTTGCTGAACAAGGGCACCGAGCCTCCCGGGGTCGGCAAGTACACCGACCACACCGAAGTGGGCACCTACCTCTGTCGCCAGTGCAACGCCCGGCTCTACCACAGCGGGTCCAAGTTCCACAGCGGTTGCGGCTGGCCCAGCTTCGACGGAGAACTCGAGGGCGCCGTCCGTCATCTTCCGGATGCCGATGGCCAACGCACCGAGATCGTCTGCACCAATTGTGAGGGACATCTGGGCCATGTCTTCAAAGGCGAGCGATTCACGGAAACGAACACGCGCCACTGCGTGAACTCCATCTCCATGACCTTTCATCCTGAAGGGTCGGAGTTGCCGCCCGTCCTCCACGAAGGCGACTGACGGCGGCACAACCCCGCGATCTCGGGCCACAGGCTTTGCGTCCTTCAGGCCGACTTGCCCTTCAGCTGTTGCAGGTCCTTCTTCAGGGAATTGATCTCCTTCCGGAGATTCATGGATTCATCGGAATCGATGTCGATGAGTTTCACCATGTCCCGGACCTCACGAAGCGTGCGCAGTGAATAAGATTTGATAATCATGCAGTTGCTGTTTTCCACGGCACGGAGGTTCTCCCCGTCGTAGTTCAAGTAGGGGTTAAAGGTTGACAGCCCATTGCGAGCATCCACGTGTGTCAGTGGAATCACGACGGTGTAGAACACCGTCCGGCGTTCGGGCTGCTTGTCCAGACTCTCGAGAGGCACGATCTGATTCGGCCAGTGCATGGGCGGCGTGCCTGAGACCCGCCGGGCCACGCTGATGAGCGGTGGCTTACCTTCTTCAGCATCCCAGCTCACAAAACCAAGGGGCTCGAGAAGCGCGTCGAGCATGTCGCGCATGTCGGCACGTGCCACCGAGACAGGGCCCTTGATGAAGACAGAAACCGAGTCGATCTCGGAACGCTGATAGGCGAGAGGTACATCCAGCACGCCCCGGAACATCTCGAGGACATCGACGAGCTTTTCACCGTTCTGCTCATCGAACTCGAGGATGTAGTGGTCGGCAGACGCGGTGACGTCTTGCGGCTTTGCGGATGCCTCCGGAGCGAGCAGCCCGGTCAGAGACAGGGACATGATGGCCGTAACGGCCGGCAATGTGCGGAACGCGAACATGACAAATCTCCAAGAAAAAGGTCGTTGAGTGCGATTCAAACCTCTTGTACGGAACAGGTCCGACAACATTGAGGTACGCGCACTTGGACGCAGTCCACGTGTCCGCTCTTCCCGAAAGAGAGCTGGCGTCGCTCCGAAATTACGTTCGCCGCACTTTTGCCACAGGTCGATAGACAACACGCGGTGCCCACGTCTTCACGTCAAGGCGTCGTGCAAAGAGCAACGAATCGGGTGCGTCAGCAAGCGGAAAATCATACGCCGTGACCATGGTCTGTTCAGAAATCTCTGCAGTGGCTGGCTGCAACGGCCAGGGCGCGTGGTCAACATCTCCACGAAACAACCGCCCATCCGAGGACACAGAAAACAAGCAGTAGCGTTCGGTGAGCCAGTGTTCGAGTGAGCCTCGGCGCGCATGAAAAACGTCGCCGTCCGGTGCGTAATGCGCCTCAAAAGAGGCCGCTGTGCCGCGAGGATCACATCGATTCGAACGGTACTGAAAGCCATCTCCCTCTGGCGCCACGTCCATGGCAGCGCGGAAGTACGGCAAATGAAACCAACGCCGTGCTGTCGCGATGGCCAAGCGACTCGTCGCATCGAGACTGAAGAAGTACACGCCCGGCGTCTCGCCGACCATGACGTAGGTGCGCACGTTCAACTCGGGAAACGCATGCGCTCCCGGGACTGGCGGCAGCCCTCGAAAACGCACGCCGCGCATACGAAAAGGCACAACCCCCACCCAGGCGCGACCGTCATAAAGGTCGGGGGCCATTCCGGCGGGCAGTTGTTCGCGCAACATGGCGGCTGGTACCGACCAGTGTGCGAACAACAGGTCACACCAGCTCTGCGCAAGAACCCAGGGCCGGCGAGGCGGCGGAAACGCTCGGTGCCCTCTGTCAGCCTGCATGACACCTCGTCCCTTCTTCGTACGCACTGGACTCGCAGATCCCAAGAAATCGCACTCGTTTCAGAACTCCAGCGTCGGCGAACGGCGAACAGACTGCAAGGAATCGCCCCGTACCACTCGCAAAGGTTTCCCGGAAGAAGGCCGACATGGCCTCGCTCGATCTCAGACTGTTACCCTCCGCCGATCATGCTCCGAATTCACACGGGCCGAAACATGTCACGCATCCACAGCCCTCCACCCTCAGCTCGATGGGCTCTGTTCCTCATCGTGGGTGCCTGTGTCGGCATCCTGTTCGACACCTCCACCGCCTCCGCCCAAACAGATTCGGACGAAGGAGCTGCGGCCTACGTCACGATGTGCGCCCGCTGCCACGGACTGACCGGAGATGGGCGCGGCCCCGAAGTGCTCGATCGCCCTGCACGTGATTTCACAGCCAGCGGTTTCTCCTTCGGCAACACCGAGGAGGCCATCGCACGCACGATCCGACATGGCATCCCCGGCTCTCCCATGCCTGCCTTCGGCGAGACCCTGTCACCTGAGCTAATCGATGCGCTCGCCCTTCACGTACGCAGCCTGACTCCAGAAACCGAAGAACCCGACGAAGCCGAAACCATCCTGACTGTTCGCGAACATCCCCTGGCGGTTCGCGGCGGCCTCCCGCCCATCGCCGCGAATGCCGCAGCCCACGTCCGCGGCATGATGCTTGGCTTACCCGGCGGCATCAGCTTTGAATACCGCGTCCCGGACCTCGTGCTACTCGGAGTTCGCGCCGGCGACTTTGCGCGCCGCGCAGACTGGACGGGCCGTGGAGGCGCCTCGCTAGAACCGCTGGGCAAGCTCCTCTGGTTGAACGAGCAGGGGACTCCTCGCCCAGCAGCAAGCATCTGGCCTGAAGAAAACGGGGAACGCTCCAAAAGCGCGCCTCTCATGGCGCAGTTGCGCGCCACACGCACGCCTCTCTCAGGAGCCTCCATCAGCTGGGATGCCGTTCAGGATGACGGGACACTCGTCGCACACATCGACGAACAGTTGCGTGCGATCCACACTCCATTCGGTTCAGGCTTTGCGCGCATTCTCGGGGTGACCGGGCCGCGCTCAGAACCCCTTGTCTTGCATCACGGAAGCTCGGCGGGAACGCCGATGGACCGACTCACGATGAATTCCTGGGACGGCCTGGTCGTTGAACAGGAAGAGGGGGCTTTCGAGATCACCCTCGCTCGATCTGCACCTGGAGCATGGAGCCCCCCTGACACACCTAAGGGTTTCTCCATCACACTTCCGCCCACCGCCGAGCACTTAACTGGCAACCAGGAAACGACGGTGGTTTTCATCACCCTCCTGGTCGACGGGTGGAACGCCGACGACCAAGAGGCACTGCAAACATCACTTGACGAAGCACTGAACCGATGAGACGGCCGCCCATGCTCATCGCGCCACTCGCCTTGCTGTCCGCGCTCGCGCATGGCCAAGAAGCTGTTTCGGAACCGGTGGCAGCAGACACTGCGACCACACGTGCGGAATCGAATCACTGGGCGGTAGAAATGCTGACTCCGCCCGAAGGCGTCGTTCTCGAAATCGGCGGCATGGACTGGATGCCCGACGGGCGCTTGGCCCTGAGCACTCGACGCGGACAGGTGTGGATGGTCGAAAACGCCTTGGCAGACGACCCTGCTGACGCACGTTTCTCACTCTACGCAGAGGGTCTTCAGGAAGGCCTGGGCCTTAACGTCCTGGAAGTCCCCGATGGCGAAGGCGGGACACGCCACGCTCTTTACGTGCTGCAGCGCGGAGAGATCACGGAACTCCGCGATGACGATGAAGATGGTCGTGCCGAGACCTGGATACGCGTCGCTGACGACTGGGGTCTTTCAGGCAACTATCATGAATTTGCCTTCGGGCTGCCGGACGACGGACATGGGAATCTGTTCGTGTCACTCAATGTCGGCTTCCTGGACCCCGAGTGGTGGCTCGGACGCAGCGCTGTGCCATGGCGTGGATGGGTGCTCCGCATCAATCCGGTCACCGGCCAGTCAGAACCCTGGGCCTCGGGCTTCCGCAGCCCCTGTGGGCTGGGAGTCGATAGCCATGGCCAACTGCTGCTCACCGACAACCAAGGTGACTGGATGGCCTCGACGCCGATCTTCGCGGTGCAACAAGGAGGGTTTCACGGACACCCGGCCTCGCTCGACTGGACATCTGAGTTCCGCGACCACGGGCTGCGCGCCAGCCTGGAACAACCGCCTGAAACGCGGCGCACGCCTCCTGCCATCTGGGTTCCCTACGAGTGGTCACGCTCACCGGGCAATCTGGTTCCGTTGCCAGAGAACGGAGCCTTCGGCCCATTCACCGATCAAATGGTCATGGCAGAACTGACCAATGGACACCTGATGCGAGTGCAGTTCGAAGAAGTCGGCGGTGTGATGCAAGGTGCTGTCATCCCGCTCCGCCAACGCCTCGGGTCGGTGGTGCGCGTCCTCTTCGCCGACAACGGCACTCTCATGGGTGGCCTCACCAATCGAGGCTGGGGCGGATTGGCTCCTGACAACGGTCTGCTGCGCGTGACTCCCACCGGCATCTCGCCGATGGAGATGGACCGGGTACACCTGGTTCCTGGAGGATTTGAAATCAGCTTCACCAAGCCGTTGGCTGAAGAGATCGACATCACTCCCGAGATCGCCACGGTCGAGCAGTACGACTACGACTACTGGTGGGAGTACGGATCGCCTGAACGCCACCGGACAGATGTGTCCGTGACAGCCGCATCGCTTTCGCCGGACCGGCGCACACTGTCCATCAAGACTCCCGAACTGCGCGCCGCCATGGTGGCGCGCATCGCGCTGCACGGGATACGCGGTGCCACCTCACCTGACCACCCCGAGAAAGAAAGCCGGCCCCTGCTCCACAACGAGGTGGCGTACACGGTCAATCAGTTGGCCGATGGTTCACGCACCGACAAACACGTTGCGAAAGCAGTGCCCCCACCACCTTCCAAGCAGGCGGGTAAGGAAGGCTGGTTGCGCCTGACATACGGAGACGCATTGGATGCCTGGGAAAGCTCGGGCTGGACACTCGTAGATGCCGAGTTGCATCCAGACGATCGGCGATCTTTCCTCGTCACGCCTGGAGTGAATGCCCTTGTGAACACGGGGCGCGGCCCTGCAAGTGACTTCGTCAGTCGCTGGGACTTCGGGAGCGGGACCTACCACGTGGAGTTCATGCTGCCCGAAGGCGGCCAATCGGCCGTTTCAGTGCATGGCCAACACGCCATCGAACTGAGAGACGAGACGCATGGCATTCCCGAGGGCGCGCTGGCGAACGGAACGATCCGACCATCTCTCGACGGCACGCGTTTGGCGCAGGCACCCGATACCGACGCCTACAGTGGCGCTGGACATTGGCACGAACTGGAAATCGACTTCCTCGCCCCAGAGTTCGACATCACTGGCGAAAAGATCGCCGAAGCACGCTTCTCCGAAGTGCGCCTCGACGGCACGGTGATTCATGAAGACGTCGTGCTGACAGAATCGGCAAGCAGCGGGCGCAACCAGGATCCCCATGTGGGGCCCTTGGTCATCGCCGGCCAAAATGGACCGGTCGCACTTCGCACGCTCGAGTTTCTACCCGCCCGAACGGTTGACGAATACAAGGAGTGGATCAGTCTGATCGGCGGCGATGACTTGAATGGATGGACAACGGTTCCGGCCGACACACGCACAGGCGCCGCAGGCGCAGATCCACCCTGGCTTCTGGAAGACGGCGAACTCATCGGCGAAGGCGAGGCCAGCTGGCTGCTCAGCCCGCGTGGTGACTACCGCAATGTTTCGGTGCACGCTCAAGTCCGTATCAATGACGGAGGTGATGCTGGCCTGATTGTGCGAGCGACCAGCGACGGCAACCGCGTCATGGGCTATGAAGCGCAAATCAACACCTCGTTTTCTGACCCTTCACGGACAGGGGGCCTGCACGAGCTTTCGCCGGTCCAGGTGCAACTTGTCCCGGCAGGGAGCTGGTTTGACCTGGACGTCCACGTGGCCGAAGAAGCCGGGGGAACCCGCATCACCGTCGCCGTGAATGGAGTGACCACAGCGGATTACCTCGATGCGGACCGTCAGTTCAGCTCAGGCCACATTGCCCTACAACAACATCACGAAGGCAGTGTGTTGCGTGTGCGGGATTTGCGCGTCGAGACGCACTAACCTGGCGAACAAGATGAGAGGCCTCTAGAGACTCCGGGATTCGCTCAGCGGTCTTTACGAAAGCGCTTGAGGCGACGTTCTACAAAACCATCGACCTCGATAAAGTCGGCCCAGGCTCGTGCAATACGACGTGCGCCTTCATCGGTCACATGAACATCGTTGGTGAACAGTTCGCGTTCCTGCGGCAGAGCAGCATCTACATCCACAACGGCAACGCCGACCTCTTTCCCCACCGCATCGATAACTTCTGCCGCGAAGGCCATGCCCTTGATGTCGACCGGGCGCTCAAGGTCCTCGCGGAACCATGCTTGCTGACCCAGAACGATCTCGACATCGTTCTGCCGACATAAGGCAATCATGTGCTCTAAATTTCTGCGAAAGAAGGTCAGGCCTTCCATCTGCGGTGCGTCCCAGAGTGGCTCTACTACGCCATAGTTGCGCGTGACCCAACTGCCAAGCTCTGCCTTCGATGTGTAGTCCGTGAAGGCCGCGCGTAGAGTGAGGAACAAGCGGCTGTTCTCCAGCGCTTGCGTGACGGGGCTCTGAACAAACACGGGCCAGACCGCACGCCAGTGCGAATTGTCTGGCTGGATCCCTGGCCACCGCCAGAGACGTACGTCGTTGATGGAATGGTAGACAGCCACCATGTCCGGCTCGAGGTCAATGATCCGGATGGCGAGATTGATGAGGCTTTCATAAGTGCTGTAACCACTCGCTCCGGCATTGACCACTTCGATCAACACATCCGGATAAGCCTCGTCGAGCATGGCGTCGAGTTGCATCGGCCAGGTGTGTTCATTGGACGAAGGTCCATGCCCGTATGTGCTACTGCCTCCCACGCACACGATGCGCAGAGCCCCCGGACGTTTTTCGCGACGAATCTCTGGGCCGCGAAAGCCCAACGCATTGTGGCTCGTGGAATGCTGACCATCATCGAGTGACCAGCTCTTGCGTGGCGCGTACGCGAGATAGGGGTGAGCTTCGTAGCGTGTCTCCGAGAAGTCCATCATCAGCTGGTCGGGATCGAATGCTTCCAGCGGCAAGACACGCGTGAGGATCTCGCCCACCACCAACACAGACAACACCCCGATCAGCAGCAGCTTGATCCGGCTGCGGCGTCGGCGAGTTGAAGCTGCAGATGAGTCATGGGCGCTCGAAGAGCTCATGAACGAGAGGATGCCACATCAGGCCCACACGAGAGACTGCTCGATCTTCAGATCGCCGCTTCGCGCATGCGTCGAAACCGCCATGGGCTCGTGAAGGCTGCATGGCAGACAGGTGACGCCGATCCCTGCTGTCGCGTAGACTCGCTCGGTGCGCTTGGCGCATGGTTTCTTCCCAGGCGGGCGAGCCGCCCATCCGGTCACCCCAGGCAGGGGATGCGAGGGGATGGCATCCGAGCCATCCCTCTTCTCCACACTCAAGACATGACATCTCCTCTAGCACCCCGAGAAGAGAGCGAAGCGCTTGAGCGTCAGCAGCTCGCCCCATGGGCGACATTCTCTTCCGAGAGCTGGGAGCGACCACAGCCTGAGAAGCCTGACCCCTATCGAACCTGCTTTGTGCGCGACCGAGACCGCATCCTTCACTGCGGTGCCTTCCGACGGCTCAAGGACAAGACCCAGGTCTTCGTCATCGACGAGGGTGATTTCTACCGGACGCGACTGACCCACACCCTGGAAGTCAGTCAGCTGGCACGCTTCTTGTGTCAGGCGCTCCGGCTCAATGAGGCCAACGGCGAAATTCTGGCACTGGTCCACGATATCGGACACCCACCCTTCGGCCACGAAGGGGAGCGCATCTTGAACGGGTGCACAGCTGTCGACTTCGACCACAACAGGCAAGCCCTGCGCATCGTCGACATTCTCGAGTCTCCTTATCTCGATCGACGCGGCCTGAACCTCACACAAGTCGTCCGCCGAATGATCCTCAAGCATGGAGGGGACGCCAAGCGTGGCGCCGAACCCACGAGCGGGCACACCCTCGAAGCTCAGGTGGCAGATCTCGCTGACAGCACCGCCTATCAGCACCACGACATCGAGGACGGGCTGCGCGCAGGCATTCTGGCCCCTGGCGATCTGACCACCACGAGTATCTGGAGAGATGCGGCCGAACAGGTCGGAGGGCTCGCAGAAGGGCCGCAAGGAACCAAACGCATTCTGAACCACATGCTCAAGACTTCGCTCTACGACATGCTGGAAGAATCAGCGCGGCGCATCGAAGCCTCTGGCATTACATCCGTTGCCGATGTTCTCGATCGAGATGAACACCTTGTGGCCTACAGCCCGGGACGCGCCAAACAGCATCAAGAATTGGGGCGTTTTCTCTACGAATGCTACTACCGGCACCCACGTGTGTTGCGCAGCGCCATGAGCGCCCAACAGGCCATCGAGCTGATTGTTGATCACTATGGCGCGCACCCGTCCGAGCTCCCTCGGGATTATCGCGGTCGCATTGAAACAGATGGCATTGACCGAACGCTCTGCGACTACGTCGCCGGCATGACAGACCGCTACGCCGTCGAGGAGTGGCGGCGTTTGGCCGCGGCACGCTCGCTTGTCCACCTGGCCTTGCCCCCACTGGACGATGAAAGCGCGGCACGCGTCACAAATCTCGAGGAGACGGTCGGTTACCAGTTTCGTGACAAAGCGCTTGCCTCGACCGCACTCACGCACGCTTCTGCACGCAGCGACGAACGGCCGCCTAACGAACGCCTCGAGTTTCTGGGTGACTCTGTGCTGGGCCTCGTCATCGGACAAGAACTCTACCTGCGCTATCCGGATCGCCCCGAAGGCGAGCTGTCTCGCATGAAGAGCATTTCGGTGAGCCGCACAGCACTTCAGACTGTCGCTGCGAACTGGGCGTTGGCAGATCTCATGTTGCTGGGCCCGGGCTTTCGCACTCCGAAAGACGCCCCACCTTCCGTCGCAGCCGACGGTGTCGAAGCAGTTCTTGGAGCCATCTTTCTCGACGGACACCTTGAACCTGTGCGGCGTGTCATCCTGGCCGAATTCCTGCCCATCGTCGAAGCCGCCGCAGACGGTCGGCGCGGACGCAACAGCAAATCAGAGCTCCAGACGTTTACCCAGGCCGAGCTTGGAATCACGCCTCATTACCTCGTGCTGGGAGAAGAGGGCCCCGATCACAAGAAAACCTTCACCGTTGCTGCTGCAGTGCAAGACGTGAAGCTTTCCGTGGCCACTGGCCGCAACAAACGACAAGCCGAACAGCGCGCGGCGCGCGAAGCGCTGACCATGCTTCTCTCTGTACAGCAAGGCCTCGTCCCTCCACCCGAAGGCCTCGACGGAACCTGGGCCTCCGAGCACAAGCCCTCAGTCAATCCAGAGACACCCGGTGCCCAGGAGCCCTGACGCTTTCCAACTGGCCGTGAGCGCACTTCAAGCGTGCGCTCCCGTGAAACGCCTGTGCGCAGAGAGCAACAAGCGCATCGAGATCGGTGGCGCCTGGGGCTCTTCTGCGGCTGCCATCGTCGGCTTGATGGGTGAAGGTCACGGACGTCTCATCGCTCTCGCAGGAGGAGTCGACGCCGCCGAGACCCTCGCCCTCGATCTCAATGAGTTGTTTCCAGAACTTGCCGTTCATCTTCTGCCCGTTGCCGAATCTGAACTCGAGATGGGCCCTGAACGCCGCGCGAATCGCTCCGAGCGGCTCGTCGCCATGTCCAGCCTGCACGAACAAGGAGACGGCGTTCTGATCGTTTCGGCGGCTTCGCTTCTCGAAGAGTTGCCCGCCCCCGACGGCGCAAAGTTTGCGGTTCAACGAGGAGGAACACTGAATCGAGATCGGCTCCTGGAGTCACTGACCGAAGCTGGTTTCGATCGCGTCCCGCTTGTCGCTGCACCTGGAGAGGTGAGCGTCCGCGGTGACATCGTCGACGTGTATCCATGGGCAGCCCCCTCGCCGGTTCGCATCGAATTGTTCGATGAGGACGTCGAAGACCTACGCCGGTTCGAAGTCGACACACAACGTTCCGTAGAAGTCCTCGACTTCGTCGACATCAAACTGAGCAACGGCGAAGGAGAAAAACTCAGCTTTCAGGAACTGGTGCCTTCTGAGACATGCATCCTTGTCGTGGACCCGCCCAGAGTTCGAGATCGACTGGTCGAGGTTGCTTTTGAGGCGAAATCCCCTCCTCGCGTTGTTGATGCTGCGCTGGATCAGGTGGCACGCCACCCAGGCGGCAACCTCAACCCACTAGACCTTGGCAACGCCGACTGCGATCTCTCGGTACGCGCCATCAAAAGTACATACGGCCCACTGGAGACGACCCTCGCGGACTGGCGCAAGACCGGCGCGGAGATCACCGTTCTATGTGAAAGCGAAGGCGAGCGAGATCGCCTTGCCGCGACCCTGGCCAGTCACGAACTGGGCACCGACTCCGGGCTTCAAATCCAGGTAGGAAGGCTCGCAACAGGTTTCGCCATTCCATCAGGCGGACCGATCGTGGTGCACCATCACGAGCTCATCGGGCGAAGAGCGGTGCGCCGGGGGCGACCCCGGCGGGTCGTCGCAACCAGGGCCCTCGACTCACTCGCCGAACTAAGTCCTGGAGATTTCGTCGTTCACCTCTTGCACGGCGTGGCCTGTTACCGAGGCATGCAACGCCTCAACAGAGAACAGGGCGAAGAAGACTTCCTTCTTCTGGAATTTGCCGAAGACACCAAGCTCTTTGTGCCTGCTTCGCGCATCGACCTTGTCGAACGCTTTATCGGTGGCGAAGCCAAGGGTCCCAAGCTCGACCGAATCGGCGGCAAAACATGGACTCGCAAGAAAGAGAAGGTTCGCGATGCGGTCATGGATCTCGCTTCGCAACTGCTCACGACACAAGCCAAACGCCGTGGCTGCGATGGCGTCAGCTTTCCCAGTGACGATTCCATGGTTTCCCGATTCGAACGCACCTTTGCTTTCGAAGACACGCCCGATCAGGCCACGGCCTGGAGAGCTGTTCTCGAGGACATGGGCAAACCACGCTCGATGGATCGCCTGATCGTGGGTGACGTGGGCTTCGGCAAGACAGAGATCGCCGTCCGCGCCGCCTATGTCGCCGTTCTTTCAGGGAGGCAGGCTGCCGTTTTGGTGCCGACCACCATCCTCGCGGAACAGCACGACGAGACCTTCCGACACCGCATGTCAGAAGAACCGATCCGCGTTGAAGTGCTTTCAAGACTCAAAAAGCCTTCGGAAGTGACGGCCATCCTCCAGGATGCCGCCGCCGGGAAAGTAGACATCCTCATCGGGACTCATCGGCTGCTGGCCAAGGATGTGAAGTTTCGCGACCTCGGCCTGGTCATCGTTGACGAAGAACAACGCTTCGGTGTCGCACACAAAGAGAAATTGAAGGCGCTGCGCTCGACAGTCGATGTCGTGACATTGTCCGCGACCCCTATTCCGCGCACGCTGCACATGGCCATGAGTGGCCTTCGCGACATTTCGAAAATCTCGACGCCGCCCCCAGGGCGCCGTCCGGTCATCACGCGCGTTTCCTACGAATCCGATGAAGTCATCGGCAATGCACTTCGACATGAACTGCACCGCGGCGGCCAGGTCTTTGTGCTGCACAATCGCGTCCAGTCCATATCCCGCATGCTCGAGAAGATACGGTCTCTGGTGCCCCACGCTCGCACAGCCTTCGCCCATGGCCAGATGCCTGCACGCGGTTTGCGTGCCGTCGTAGACGAATTTGCGAGCGGAGAACTGGACGTGCTGGTCTGCACCTCCATCATCGAAAGTGGGATCGACATCCCGCGCGCCAACACAATCATCGTCACAGACAGTCACCGATTCGGTCTGGCCGATATGCATCAGCTACGCGGGCGCGTGGGGCGCGAGAGCACACAGGCCTATGCCTTCTTCCTGGTACCGCGCGAAAAGTTTTCGGACAAAGCACAGCGAAGACTCAAAGCCATCGAGGAATTCAGCAGCCTGGATGCGGGACTGCCCATCGCACTTCGTGACCTTGAGCTACGCGGCGCAGGCAACTTGCTTGGAGCCGAGCAGTCGGGCCACATCATGTCGGTCGGCTACGACATGTACTGCCGCCTCCTGCGCAGTGCCGTTGCCCAGAGCAAGGGACGCCCACCTGAGGAAGAGCCCGGAGAGGTCGAGGTCGACCTGGGGCTCTCCGCCTTCCTGCCCACCGAATACATCCCCGACGAAGCCATACGGATGTCGGTGCTTCGGCGCCTCGCCACGGCTGGCAAAAAAAAGGCCCAGGGCATCGAGGCCGAACTCAAAGATCGCTTTGGTCCATTGCCACCTCCAGCACAAGAGCTGCTCGACCTCTTCAATCTGCGGCGATACGTGCGATTGGCGGGCATCGGCTCACTGGCAGCCGATGGGCTCGGCGGCATGCTGATCCAGGTTGTGGACACCGTCGCCTTTGAGAAACGACACCCGTTTCGGCCAGAACAGCTCTACCTGATCACTCCCGAGCGATTACGCGTGGCCTGGCCGGATCGCACCACGACACCGAGTTCCAGGCTTCGTTATCTTCTTGAGCTCTTCCAGACCCGATCGCCCGCTGGCAGCCGCCAGTGAAGTGCGCTCCAGAGAGTTCCCGCATGCCGTTTCTTTTCACACTTCCTTCCGTGTCAGCAGTCGTGCGCTCTCCGATTCGCGTGCTCTTCGCGACCGCCTTCATCTGCCCCCTCCTCGGCGCCACCGTGCAAGAAGTCCTCGAGGGGTCTGTCCCAGGAGATGTCGAGGTTGTCGAAGTCGGTGCCCCCGCGAATCGAATCATGGCCACCGTTTCCGGCGAGCCCATCACGAGTTCCGACGTAAACTACTCGCTGTGGGTTCTGGCCCAGGGAGGTGCTGCAGATCCAGAACTTGAAGCCACCATCCTTCGTCGCATGGCGGAAGAGATCTTGCTTGCACAGGAAGCCACCCGGCTGGGCTTGGATCTCTCTCCCTCACAGGTTGATGATCGCTGGCAATCCTGGTTCGGCTTCAAACCGAACTATGAAGAAAGCGCTCTGACCTCCGGCACCACCGTGGCGCGCCAGCGAGCACTGGCCAAGCGCACCGTCCTGGCCGAACTGTACGTCTACAATCGGGTCGGACTGATGAACATGCCCGGCGCGCGCATTGAAGTCGACCTGGCTCTCAAGCACATGGTCGACGTCACACCGCAGCAGCTCCGCGAGTATTTCCTCGAGTTTGAGGATCAACTGGGCCAGCCGGCCTCGGTGTCGTTCAGCGCCTACCCGACGGCTGATCTGGAAACCGCCGAATCGGTGGGTGCCGCTCTTCGCAGAAATCTCGCCCCAGCAGGCATCCAACCCATCCGACAGCAAATCCCGATCGACGCCGTCTCGGACGTCTTCGCCTATGAGCCCGAGTTGGCCTCTTTTGTGCGCGAAGGCCTGGACGGGTCCATCAGCGCCCCGACCCTCGTCCAGAGCGAGGGCGGCCCCGCCTTCCTCGTCGTCCAGATCACGGGCCACACCGAGGCCCTCCCAGCGGTCTTTGGCGACGTGCAGGACGTGCTCCGGAACCGGATCCAGTCCAATCTGCTGGTTCAGGCCAAGCGGGAAATCCTGCTCAAACTTTCGCGCCAGGCCGTCTACTACCCGGCAAATCTCTTTTCTGAGCCAATCCCGGCCCTTCCAGAGGAAGGCTGATCGGGATCAGCCCGTCCCCTCAATCGCACTTTCTCGGAAATCCCGGGCACAACGTGCGGTTGCCAGAGTGACCCAGACCGCTAGAATCGACTGCTTCCTCATGCCCGGGCCGGTTTCGGTCCAGGCGGCACCCTGGCGGAGACGCCCCCGTGGCCGACCAGAAGTATCCGGATCTCGTCTACCAGAAACACCACGGTGTGGGCCTGGACTCAGAACACTCCTTCGAGGATGCCCTCAGGGAACTCGTTCGCAACTCCCCATACCTTGGCATCTCCTTGCTGCTGCACCTCGCCGTGCTGCTGATCATGTTCAACATGACGACACCCGTGCTCGTGGACGACGCAGCCAAGAAGATCGTGGCCACGCCTGAAGAACCTCCGGAAGCGATTCCACCGGAGCCTCCTGAAGAGGAGCCAGAACCCGAAGAGATCGAGGAAGTCATTGAAGAGCCTGTCGTGACCGAGGTGGTCACAGACGTCGAAGAAATCGTCGACAACGTCACAGACGATCTACCGTTCGACAACACGGGTCAGAACGATGTCATCGGTGTCGGCGCTGGTGCTGGAGGCGGCTTTGGTCGCAACGGCAAAGCGGGCACGCGCGGCAAGCGGGCTGGCAAACCCTATGTCGCGGCGGTGGAAGATGCGCTCATCTGGCTGAAGAATCACCAGAACCCTGACGGCTACTGGGCCGCCAATGAGTTCGACCTCGAGTGCGGCAAGCTCGGTGACGATGGCCCATGCACTGGTCTGGGCTTCACCCGCCACGATGTGGGAGTCACAGGCCTTGCTCTGCTGGCATTCCTCGGTGCCGACAACACCGACACACGTGGCAAGCACAAGGATGTTGTCAAAGAAGGCATGCGATACCTGCTGAGCACGCAGGACAAATCTACGGGCAACTTCGCTGACCCGATGCACAGCGAGCACACCTACGACCACATGCTCGCAACCCTCGCCGTGGTGGAAGCGCACGCGCTCACCGGCAAGCTCAAGTACAAGAGGTCTGCCGAGAAAGGCTTGGCCTACATGTACTCCCTGCGCAACCCAGGCGCCGCCTGGCGTTACGCAGATTTCAGCTCACCGGAAATGATCGCTTACCCCAACGACGTCTCCGCCACAGGCTGGGCGATCATGGCCATGACCATGGCCAAAGACTACGACCTCAAAGTCGACGACACCGCGCTCGCGGATGCCTACGACTTCGTCGATGAGATGACGGACAGCAACGGGCGGACGGGGTACTTCGATCAAGGAGGCGGCAGTTCACGTCTTCCCGGTCTCGACGTCACCTTCCCGGCCACGGACACCGAGGCGATGACTGCCGTCGGAGTTCTTTGCCGCATCTTCGCGGACCCCGGCTTCGAGAAAGCGGGTAATGAAGCGATGGTCAAGAAGGGCGTCAAGTTGATGCTCGACACCCCCATCTTGTGGAACGACAGCAACCCTGGACGCATTGACTTCTACTACTGGTACTACGCCACGTATGCGATGTACCAGGTAGGCGGACGCGACTGGAGCACCTGGCAGGACGGCATCAAGATGATTGCCGCCCAGCAGATTCAAGAAGGCGAGATGAAGGGCTCCTGGGATCCACAGGTCGATCCATGGGGGCCTGCCGGTGGGCGCGTGTATTCCACGGCCATCCTCGCGCTCTTGATGGAAGTGTTCTACCGCTACGACACGGTCATGGGATCGCACTGACCTGACACTGTGACGGCAGCGTCGTGATGCCTGGGCCTGAGTTACGCCGGGCTCTGGGGCAAAGGCAGCAAACCGGCTTCCCTCAGGAAGCCTGCCAGGATGACTCCGCCCTGCTCGGTCAGAATCGACTCGGGGTGAAACTGCACCCCGAAACGCGGGAGTTCCTTGTGCCTGACGCCCATCACCTGCCCCTCCTCCGTCCAGGCCGTTAAACGCAGGCAGTCGGGCAAGCCACTGGCCGAAGCCCTCAGGGAGTGATAGCGGCCTGCCTGGAAGGGATTGGGCAACCCTTCAAAAGAGGGGTCGTCATGAAAGACAGGAGAAGCTTTTCCGTGAGCCGGTAGGGGATCCCGCTCGAGCGCACCGCCATAACTTTCAATGAGGGCCTGGTGCCCGAGACAAACGCCCAGCAACGGCATCGCGCTCGGCATTTGATCCAGGAGATCGGGGCAGATCCCCGACGCACGTGGGTGCCCAGGACCAGGGCTCAGGACAATGCCGTCGGGAGCGTTGTCGAGGACCTGATCGACAGTCAACGCATCGTTGCGCTCGACCTGGACATCAACTCCCAGGACAGCCAGCGCTTGGTACAGATTCCAGGTGAAGGAATCGTAGTTGTCGACCAGGAGAAGCCGAGCCAATCCTGCGGCCCCTGCTCCCGGCACGGCCTCGATGGCCTTAGGCGCTCTTGCCGGCAGCCGCCTGACGTGCCACGAGAGCCTTGCGCCGCGCAGCGGTGTTCGCGTGCAGCACATTCGTCTTCGCGGCCTTGTCGATCCGCTTGTAGGCAAGATTCACGGCAGCCTGCAAAGCCTGCGCATCACCACCCTCGGCGACCTCGCGGACGCGACGCATGGCGGTTCTCACGGCAGAAGACTTTGTCCGGTTGAGCAGACGCTTCTTTGCGTCCTGGCGCACACGCTTCTGGGCAGACTTGTTGTTTGGCATCGGAATGTTCCGGGGCGATCCGCCGCCGGGCCCTGTGGAAATCGATTCGGCTCGTTTGTCTGGTCAGGTCCTGAACTCGTCGATCTTCGAGGCCACATCCTTGTAGTGGATGTCGATCTCGTAGACTTCCATGAAACGCGCGAGGGCTTGTGAAGTGTCTCCCATACGCTCACAGACGAGCCCCAGACTGTAGCAGATCTCCTTACCTCGGTCGCCACCCTGAGGCCCTCCCACGAGGTCCAAGGCTTGCTCAAACTGGCGTCTGGCCAGGGGAAGCAAGCCCTTTCGAGTGAAACAGGCGCCCAATCCCTGCCGGGCTTCGACCTCGTAGCGGGGGTCCGTCGCCACAGATTGAAAGTGCTCGATGGCTTGCTCGGTGTCTCCAGACCGGTAGCAAGAGCGCGCCAGCTTCGCCTGAAGCCCCAGATCGCCAGGCTTGCGGGCCAAGCGTCGGCTCAGTTCCTGGCATTCGGCCTCTCGAAAGGCCCGTTGAGCAGCCTTGGACGCGGCCTCGTCCTGGCCGGCGCTTTTCACGGCCT
>Ga0315339_1000736_pt1 | contig 36250 bp, 34 predicted proteins | sample ASW17metaG_FD_204514 | JGI IMG/M metagenome (GOLD analysis project Ga0315339, IMG submission 204514) | Ammonia-oxidizing marine archaeal communities from Pacific Ocean, United States - ASW #17 | ecosystem: Environmental > Aquatic > Marine > Oceanic | place: USA: California | collected 2016-12-05 | reverse complement strand
TCGCCGCGCAGCCATTTTGTACCACGGTCACAGGAGATGCCTCTCTCCGACAGCGTCCCATGGAACGTATCATCGTTCCGCTTGAACGTATGGGCGCACGCGTGACCGCGATCGATCAGTGCCCTCCCTTAGAAATAGAAGGCACAGCGCAACTAACAGCTATCGATTTTCAGCCCGAGATGCCAAGTGCTCAGGTTAAGAGTGCCGTATTACTCGCTGGTCTTCACGCAAAAGGCGTCACGCGGGTTCACGAACCCATCCAAACCAGAGATCATACGGAGCGCGCGCTGCAGGCATTTGGCGCTGAGGTGAACCGAACCGCTGACGTCGTCTCTGTTGCCGGCGGCCAGCGCCTCCATGCCCGTGAACTCGTTGTACCTGGGGATCTGTCGTCAGCGGTCTTCTGGATGGTCGCCGCGGCGGCCCTGCCGGACTCCCAGGTAACCATCGAAAGAGTCGGGCTTAATCCGACCCGCCTCGGAGTCCTTAATGTGTTGCGGCGTCTCGGTGCGTCCGTCGACGTACATGAAACCATCACCGATGCAGCGGGCGAACCGATGGGCACGATTGTCGTGACCCATCAAAATTTACTCAACGCGCATGTCGATCCCCACGAAATACCTGGCGTCATCGACGAGCTGCCCGCACTGGCAGCACTTGCCACTCATGGCGGTGCGTTGTCAGTCAGCGGAGCCGGGGAGTTACGCGTCAAGGAGAGTGACCGCATCTCAGCCCTAGCCGAAGGATTTCGCTGCATGGGAGCCGACATCGAGGAGCAGCCGGACGGTTTCCGGGTCCTCGCAACGCGTCAGCTGCGCGGTGGCGAAGTCAATGCCCACAACGACCACCGTCTCGTCATGGCATTCGCCGTTGCCGCACTCGGAGCATCCGGGCCAACCACGATCGTGGGCGCGGATGCCTCGGCTGTATCGTACCCGGAGTTTTTCTCGGTACTCGAATCGTTGCGCTCGTGAACATCGACAAGCTGTACCTAGTCGGTTTCATGGGCGCGGGTAAAACCACCGCCGCTGCCGCGTTGGGCAGTCGCCTAGGCTGGCGAACCGAGGATGTGGACACACGCATCGAGATGCGTGAACGGCGGAGCGTCTCCGCGATCTTCCTCCGGGATGGCGAGAGCTATTTTCGACAGGCAGAACGCGAGGTGATCCGAGATCTACTTCCGGAACGTAATGTCGTCGTGGCAACTGGGGGCGGAACCTTCGTCGACCCCGATAATCGTACGTTAATGCTCAAGGACGGAGCCGTTGCCTGGCTCGACCTTCCACTAAGTCAGGTCATTGAGCGGATACCCCCAGATGGCCGCCGCCCACTCGCCTCGGACCCCCAACAAATGGAGCAGCTGTATCTGCGCCGTCAAACAGCGTATCGCGATGCGCATCTGCGTGTGGATGCCACAGCGCCGGCTGACGAAATCGTTGAACGGCTTCTGAAGTGGATCGGGTACTAGTGTCCAGCATCCGATTACGCCAGGGCGCCCTGGAAATAACGTCCTGACAGTATGCCTTAATGAAATACCTCGTCATCAGTGACATCCACGGGAATCTCGAAGCCCTTGAGGCCACGCTTAAAGCCTCCCCCAGTTACGACCGCGTCCTCGTACTCGGCGATCTCGTGGGATACGGCGCCGATCCGAATGACGTCATCAACCGGGTGCGAGCGCTCCCAACAGCTGCGATCATTCGTGGCAACCACGACAAGGTCAGCGTCGGGATCGATGGCGTCGACCGCTTCAACCCGATTGCCCGGAAAGCCCTTGAATGGACCATTACGAGACTGACGACGGACAATCTGAAATGGTTAACCGAACTGCCACGAGGACCGGTTCGCGTCGATGAACTGGCGGAGATCTGCCATGGCGCGCCGTACGACGAAGATCAGTACGTGTTTGACCACGCCGAGGCGCTGCGAGCCATCCACTCGGCACAGCGGCCACTCTGTCTGTACGGCCACACCCATGTGCCTGCCGTTTACACCCTCAAGAAATCCCAACCGCAGGATGGACGTTCTCACTTGCAGCGCGGCGACATTTTGGATTGTACGGCGCCAGCACACGATGCACCGTTTCACCTTACGTTCAACAGCGACTCAAAGTACCTGGTTAACTGCGGATCGGTTGGTCAGCCCAGAGACGGCGACCCACGGGCGGCATACGGGGTACTCGACACGACAGCGAACGCAATTGTGCTCATGCGGACCAGCTACGACCTCGCTGCCGCCATGACAAAAATCGTTGCAGCCGGATTACCGGAGGTGCTCGCACTACGCCTTAAAGCTGGACGATAGAGCCAGCTCGAAGGTCTAGACGCTCGGCGTCGACCGACGAGACGTCAAACCGGACCGACGCACCTGGGAAGCGTAGGCGTCGGCCGCCGCGCGAGAACCAAGTATCCACCCGATCACTATGCCCAGTATCAGAACCCCTGGGATGAAGAGGAAGTGAGAAGCCGTCGGCATGCTAGCCCAGTCCGCCACGCTTTAATTCTGCCTGAAGCCGCTCCAAATCCCGTTGCACCCTGCCGAGACGCCGTGCGACTGACAACAGGTACGCAAACAGAGCCAGCACGACAAAGGCATACGCTGCAATTAGCAGCGGCGCTGCTGGCAACTGGTCCTGCGGCGGTAACTCGTCAATGGGAACAAACTCGTCAACCGGTTCCGGTTGCTGGGCGTACACCGCAACGGGCACTGCCCAATCCGGTCCGAACTCGCCAGGGTTAAATCCACTCGAGGGACTCAGTATCCATATCAGGCTCACGGCCACACATGTACGTTTCGTCATTAGGCTACGCATCCGCTGAAAGATAAAGCGAGTCAAGTTGCGCCCGCTGCTCTTCGAGCCGAACCCGCGCTCGCAACAGCAGGACAAAAAGCAGAAGAAAAGTCACAGTGCTGAACCAGAGAGGCAAACCGAATGATGTGGGCAGTGTGGGAACAACGCTCGTCGTCGGGTGAATCGTGCGCCAATAGTTGACCGAGATATAGATGAACGGCACGTTGGCCATCCCGAACAAGGCAAGACCAGCCGCGAGTTTATCTGATCCGGGACCGCCATACTTCCGGAGCAACAAGTAAGCGACCGAAACCATCCAACCGATGAGGCTGGCAGTAAGCCGAACGTCCCACTGCCACCACACTCCCCAGGCCTTTCTGGCCCACAACGGTCCCGTTACCAGGGTGACGATACCAAATAGAACGACGAGTTCCGCCGCCGCCCAAGCCAAGCGGTCGTGGCGAGCATCTCCGCGAAACAGAAAACGGACGCTTGCCACACCGCAAACAATTGCAGCGATCAAAAACATCCACGCGGACGGAAGGTGCACATAGAAAATCTTTTGCACCAAGCCCATTGTGGATTCGTACGGAGCGTTCGCAATAAGAAACGGCGAAACTGCGAACATCAGCCCGCACAACGCGGTGGCAGGCGTAAACCAGGTGGGCATGTAACTGTTCTACCTCTCCAGTTCTTGAACGTATTCAGTCGGTCATCAACGACTCAAACGTCCAGAGCGCAAGCGTTACAAATACAATATCGAAACACACCAGCAACGAGAGCCAGAAGCGAAGTATCTCTGCGTCAACGTCTGGCTGGAGCAGCGCCGCCGTCGCACGTACACCGGCAATAATGACCGGAACGGTGATCGGATACAACAGGACCGGCAGCAACACATCCCGTGACCGTGCGCGGACCAGCATCGCCGCAAACAGCGTTCCCACAGCAGAAAACCCGATCGTCCCACTAAGCAAAATGACCGCTAACCAGATTGGCCGTGACAACAATGGCGCCTGAAACAGCAAGGCCACCAGGGGAACCAGCACAATTTCACCTGCGACCAGCAGTGTAATGATGCCGAGAAGCTTCCCCACATACACCGCCGGACGGGCAGCTGGCGCCAACAGTAGTGCCCGTAACGTCTCGGATTGGCGCTCGCGCTCGAATGCTCGGCCTAGCGCCAGCGTTCCAGCGAACGCGATCGAAATCCAGAGAATTCCGGCCGCGCCATCCACAGGGGGCTGTCCTTCCTGTACTAGCGCAAACGCGAACACGAGCACACACGACACTGCAAAGAACAACGTCGTGTAGGCGATCTCGAGACTACGAACTTCGACCATTAGGTCCTTACGCAGTACAAGCCAAACGACACGCGCAAACATCTCTAACCTCTCTTCTCGCCGCCGCTCGACTCGCGTCCTCGCGACATGATGTCGCGGTACATCGATCGCAACCCATCTGGACGGTCAACTACGTCCATCATCCGCCCGTCGCGGAGAAAAATAGCCCTGTCGAGCAGTCCCTCCACCAGATCAAGATCGTGAGTGGCTAGCACTATGATCGATCCACTCTCTCTTAGGGTGCGCAGGCGCGCTGCAAGCGCTGCGCCTGACCCATCGTCGAGCCCAGTGAACGGCTCGTCCAGAAGCAGCAACCGCGGTCGGTGAATCAGGGCACGCTCTAGTGCCACGCGCTGCCGCATGCCACGGGAAAAGCTTGAAACGGTGTCGTTCGCCCGATCAGCTAATCCAGCGAGTTCAAGGGCGTGTGCCGCCGCGGCAGAAGGATCGTTGACGGCATACAATCCAGCGAAGAACTCAAGGTTTTCGCTAGCGGTCAATTCCGGATATAGGAAGAGGTCATGGCCGAGAACCCCGACCGAGGCACGCAGCGACGGTTCTGGTGTAGTTGAGTCGAAGGCACCGTAGCGAATCCTACCTGCACTCGGGCGCAGAAGCATCGCCAGCATGGCCAGCAGCGTCGACTTGCCCGCGCCGTTCGTTCCGAGCAAACCAAGCAGCGTCCCACGTGTTGCCCGAAATGTGACGCGAGACAGGGCCCGACGCCGACCGAAGTGGCGCGAAACCTCGTCGACCGTTAGGTCGTCGAAGTCAACGCCGATCACGCTGCGGCGTCCCCGCCGCCTCCACGCGGGCGGGCGCGCGCCGCGTCCAACTCGCCGTACACCTGTTCAATTTCTGCCATCAGGCGCTGGCGTCGCGTCTCATCTGCTGGAGGCAAGGGCGCATCGGCGCGCTGCCGTTTTTCGAGCGGGACCAGTTCGGACAACAAGCTGTCTCGTCGTTCGATGAGGCGAGGCCGCGGTTCACGGACTACAGGTGGTGCGGTGACCGCCCACCAAATACCAACCACGATCACGACAGCCGCAAGGCTTAGCGCTACCAGCCGTGGTGTTCTACTGTGCGCGGGAAGATTTGAGAGCTGCATCGTCAGCGTGCTACCAGCCGCCATAGCAGGACCGTTCGCAAGGAAGAAGGGTGCCCCCGTATCCGCAGTGACCTCACCTACTGTCGAGAACTGCTGTGACGAGATCGACAGCGAGCCAAGTTTTTGAACCCCCACCGACAGCTGCTCCAAGGGCGCAGGCCATGTCTGTTGAAGCGTGACATTAGGGCTGTTCTGTTGCAGCTGAAAACCCACTTGCACTGAGGTCACTCCTGCCGCAAACGGGCCGGTCACCGTGAGCCGATCGCCGCTCACCGTCGCGGTCGGCGACGACCCCTGGAGCACTGTCGCTCCCCCCGCTCCTGTCGGCAGGTCGAGGACAAGGGGACCACCGATATCGACACGTGCACGGGCAGTATTGAGAATTTCAAGAAGGTAGAAAACCTGGAGCAAGTCATCCTGGAACTCGATGAACACCCGCGTATTTGGACCAAACACGACGACTCCGTCTACCGGCGGTGCGGCAGCTGCCGCTGCAGCCTCCGCCCTTGCGCGTAACGCCGCCTCCTCTAGTCCCGCAACAAGAATTACCCGAAGACCTCCGGACGTAGGCACAATGAATGGTTCGGATTCGAGTAGCTCTCCATCAACCACTGCCTCTGCGCGAGCGTCTGATCCACCGACCAGGTCAGTGAATTCAGCCCGGCCCTGGTCATCGGTGGCAGCTGTCAGAACAGCGCCCCCCGCCATCACAAGCACATCCTGACCTGTAACGTTGTTACCAATAGCTTCGCGTACCACCCTGACGGTCACCGTGCCATTCGTGAGTCCAGGAGCAGGAATGGCCCGCCCGTGGATAACCGCTGGATCCGGCATATTGATCTGAGCGCCTCCGAAACCCCAGCTACACGCCCACACCCCGACGCTCAGCACCCACAGACGCACGGTCCGCCTATTCACGACGCTCCTGTATATTTGCACCGCAATGCTTGCAGAACCTGTCTTCGAGACCGTGGCGCTGGCCGCATTGACTGCAAAATGGCAACGTCTCCGCGATGGCTGAGCCCGCACTGACGACCTGCCCTTGAAACTCTCTTCCGATGCGCCGCGCGATCTCCTTCTCGATTTCGTTGCGATAGCCCGCGCCTGCGTCGAGATCACGAATTAGACGCGCTGCCCTGGTGCGCAAACGTGTACTCATCTGATCAAAATCGTTCAGAGACACCTTCCCCATAGCCCGATCGAACTCGAGATCCTTAATCGATCGCAACACCAGTGTCTTTTCGCGTTCGAGTGCAGCTCGCGTCCGCCCACCAAACACCTGGCGCCGGCCTTGGTCGTCCCACCCGGTGAACGGTACAAACGTTCTCCACGTAGCAACACCGACGATCGCGGCAGTGAAAATCGTAAAGCTGAGAAAAATAATGCCAGCTGTGGACTGGCCCCTGGACACGAACACGGTGATTGTAGCCCCGACTAGACCAGCCAGCGTAAAGAGCTGCCAGGCTGCAATCGAATCAGTCGAGGTTTCTGAGTTCATCGTCAAGGCGCGCGCTCAACGCCGGATCGAGACCGGCTTCACCGGCTGGGGCTGGCGGAACCTGACGCGTCCATCTCCGTGTCGTCGTGACGATACCGATAAGCGCCGCGGCGGCTACAAGGTAGGGAAACAACCAGGCAAGCCGATTAAAACCCCGGTCGACCGGCGCTGCCAGTACCGACTCGCTTCCGAAGTCCCGCACAAAAGACGCAATAACCGCCTCATGGTCTTGCCCCTCAGCCAGAAACCCCTTCAGCTTGGCGGTCTGTGTCGCACGACCCTGACAGCTGAACATGCCGCAATCGTTCAAAGGTCGGCGACATCCACACGTGCACAGAATTTCGCCCTCGAGCTGCCGCTCAAGGGCTCCTCGATTGACAGTGGGAACAGTCTGCCCGCTCTGCGCGATCACTGCGGCGGGCCACACCAGCAGCGACAGCAGCAGAAGCGACGTCGTCACTGCATTCGCGGGCATTCTCGCCATCGCAAACGCGAAGGCGGCTTCAGGCAAGAGGGCAATGCCGGTGCCTAGCGCTAGAACACCGAATCCCAACCAGACCCAATTCACCAGCGGATTTACCACGATTTCCATACTTGCACTCTGTTCTTCTAAGTCAAAAGCAGCCAGGACAAGATAGACATCCTCCCCAAACGTTCGTCGGATAGCGACCTCCGTTGTCGGCTCGTCTTCGTGTTTGCGAAAGAACCACCTGGCCGGATACATACGTGCCAGCTCCTCGCCATCACGAAAAACGGTAGTGTGAGCTGTGATCATCTGTTTCTGCCCGTCGTCTGTCACCCTGACGGCATCGAGCCGAACAACGAAATCACTCACCTGAGCTTGCTGACCTGGCCTGAGCAACACCTGCTCATCTTGCTTAAATCCTGCGCCGGCAAACCCAAGGAAAATCAGCACGATGCCAACGTGCACGATGTAACCGCCGTAGCGACGTCTATTACGGGAGGTCAGACCAATTAGCGCTGTAAAGACATCGGTCCCAGTCGCACGCTGTCGCACGCGCGCGCCGCGCCAGAATTCTTGTGAGATCGTGCCTACCACAAACGCGCACAGCGCAAAGCACAGGCCGGAAACCCAGACCCGCATACCCAACGCAGCCAACACGGAAGCTGTCACCACCGCCGCGCTTACCGGAAAAAGGAACTGATCGCGCAAGTTGCGGATAGTCGATTTTCGCCATGCGAGCAGTGGGCCGACGCCGGTCAGCAACAATAGTGTCAGACCGATCGGCAGCATCCACCGGTTGAAGAACGGCGGCCCGACAGTCAACCGCTCGCCGGTAACCGCCTCACTCAACGTGGGAAACATCGTCGCGAAGAGGACAAAAAACGCCGAAAACAGCAAGATCCAATTGTTCGCCAAAAAGGCCGCCTCACGAGACACCCACGAGTCCAGCTCGTTGCGGGCACGTAACAGCGGAAGCCGATACAGCACAAACCCAAAGCTGACCGTCAGGATGACAGCCATGAAGATTATGAACATCCTGGCAAGTTCAGGATCCTCACCGAATGCATGCACTGACTGAACGACCCCGGAACGCGTCATGAACGTGCCGAAGATCGTCAGAAAAAACGTCAGAATCACCAGCGTGACGTTCCAGACCCGTAGCATGCCGCGCTGCTCCTGCACGCGCACGGAGTGAAGAAACGCGGTGGCCGTGAACCACGGTAGCAGTCCAGCATTCTCAACCGGGTCCCAGCCCCAGTAACCTCCCCATCCGAGCTCTTCATACGCCCAAACCATACCGAGGGCAAGACCAACGGAGAGAAAGAGCCACGAAATCATCGTCCAGCGGCGCACCGCTCGGACCCAGGAGTCATCGAGGTACCCGGTAATAAGCGCGGCCATCCCGAAGGCGTACGGAATAGTCAATCCAACGAAACCGATGTACATGGTCGGCGGGTGAATCGCCATGTAGAAATTCTGCAGCAACGGGTTTAGTCCGGCACCGTCTGTCGGACTTTCCGTGAGATAAGTCTCAAAAGGATTGTTGTGGATGATCATCAGAAACAGAAAAAACATCTGCACTGCTGAAATCACCACCACCACATACGGGATTAACTCCCGATGCCGCTCCCTGTTGACGTACACCGCAGCGCTACCAAAGAGCGACAGCAGAAAGACCCAGAACATGATCGAGCCATCGAGCCCACCCCAGTAGGAAGTGATTTTGTAGAAAAGTGGCTGAACAGAATCTGAATACCGCTGGACGTACTTAATAGAGTAATCGCCAACAACGAAAGCGTAGACGATGACCGAAGACGCCACCGACATGATGGCCGCGATTAGGTAAAAAGCGCCGATGCCGCTTTCAATTAGCCGCTGCGAACGCCGGCGTGCGCCCGCGACGGAAGCAGCAATTGCATAGGCACAGGTTACAAACGCTGCAAGTAGGAGGTACGACCCCAGGAACGACATAAATCCGCCTGGAACTAGAATGCCGATTCAGCTGGTATATCTGCTGCTGGTCCGGCTCCGACGCCACCCTCAGCCTCGTACTTCGACGGACACTTGGCTGTCATTTCCGTTGCATGGAAGCCATCCGGCGAGAGCGTCCCCTGTAACACGACCTCCGAGTCATTCTTGAACGTGTCTGGGACGATACCAGTGTAAGACGCCAACACCACCTGCCCGTTATTGTGCATCTCGAAGCGATAATCGAGTGTGTCCCGCCTTCGAGCGACGTTCTTCGCATACCCGTGAATTTGAAGAGGCTTGCCATACCACGCATCGGGCTGGAGCATCACCTCATCCACATGCTTATAGTACTGCGCACTCTCGCCGATCGTTGAGTACAGCAGTCCGCCAAACGCCAAGGCGAGCACCAGGCTCGTCAATCCGATCTTCGCGGCTTTGTGACTCATTTATTAAGGCTCTCAGCTTAAAGTTGGCCCTAGGATACCAGCAATCCTGTATTTCTGCATAGACCGTAAACCAACGCGACAGGAAGGCCCACAACATTCGAGTACGAGCCGTCGATCCTCGTGACAAATCGAGACGCGAGACCCTGTATAGCGTACGCCCCTGCCTTATCAGCTGGTTCACCGGTGGCAACATACCAGGCAATATCTGCCCTACTAAGCTGCGCAAATTCCACGTCGGTGCGCGCCAGCGCGGTCCGAAACGCCCCATCCTGGGCGCCCGGATCGGCCAGGCAGACCCCCGTAATCACCGTATGGGTCCGTCCCGACAATACCCCGAGCATGCGGCGGGCATCTTCCTCGTCCACTGGTTTTCCGAACACCTTCCCATCAACCATAACAACCGTGTCTGCGCCAAGAACGGGCTGCCGTGGTATCTGCACAGCCACCGCCGCAACCTTCTTCCGAGCGACCCGACACACATAATCCTCCGGCTGTTCCCCCGGCTCGGGTGTCTCATCGGCATCGGCGACCATCACATCAAATTGAATACCTGCCATTCGGAGAAGTTCAGCTCGTCTCGGCGATGCCGAGGCCAGGATCAATCGCATGCGTCAATGCTATCCTCACGCACATGATTCCAGTCCACCAGATTATGCCGAAAGCTCTGGCCAGCGTGCTGAACGTTGCACCACTGACTCCCGATAAGATCGCGTTCGCCTGGCGTGCGGCCGTCGGTCCTGCTGTTGGACGAATGACCACGATCGAGCTAAAGGGCCACACCCTTCACGTGAAGACGAAAAGCGCGGCGTGGCAAAGAGAAGTCGAGAGATCGGCGGTCGTCATTTGCACCAAACTGAAGCCACTGCTTGGCGATGGCGTCGTGCGCGGTCTCGACGTCACAGTCGCGTGAACTGGGTATTCCGCACACAACAAATGGGTAAAACATGAAAATTCAACGATCAGCCCCCGTGCTCGGCCTCGGATTCGCCCTTTTAGCGATCGCATGTGGAACTGGAGCACCAGCGCAGGAGACGACGCCATCCGAGGCTGCTGCGGAACAAATGCCTGCGAGAGCGACTGTCACTGGCGATTTAATCAAGGACTGGGAATATCAGAAGGCGTCTCTAGTAGCGATCGCCGATGCGATGCCAGAGGACAGCTTTGGCTATAAACCAACGCCAGCGCAGCGAAGCTACGGTGAGCAGATCATGCACATTGCCAGTATCAACGTGCAAATACTGGGGCTCGTCGGCGGCCGGGCGGTCGTTCCAACATTTACCGTGGAGAGTGCCGTCACAAAGGCAGAGATCCTCGACGCCTTAGGGAAATCCTACGACTACGGTATTGCCCTCCTCTCCGAACAGACCAACACCTCGATGAACGAGACCATAGAGGCGGGGTTTCTCGGACCCTCTGCACGCGCGCGCGTTTTCTGGTTTCTACTGGGGCACTCAATGAATGGTTACGGTCAGATGGCGGTCTACCTCCGGCTAAACGACATCATTCCGCCCGCCAGCGGCGGCGTCTAGCCACCAGCTGATTCGGCGAAGTCGACTTCATTCCTGCTGCCTTCTTCGTATCGCAGAAGTCGCGGCGGTCAGTGCTATCAGAGCTAGCGGGTTACGGGGAGCAGACGTGATTAGGCGAAAGGCTTGTAGGCTGTAAGTCATTGACATATCTGGCCTATATTGGATCAGCGTGCACGTATTTTCGCTTGACTTTCGCGTGGCGCAATCCTAGTATCGATTCCGGTCGTGACCTCCCCTGTCATAGCCATGCACCATTCTGACGGTGAACGCAGGGGCTCGCTTTCGCCGGCCCGTTAAGGAGACCGTATGCCTGTTGATGTAAACAAAGAACGTGCCAAGGCGCTCGACATCGCGCTCGGCCAAATCGAAAAGCAATTCGGCAGAGGATCGATCATGCGCCTCGGGCAAAGTGGCACGATTCTGCCCATCGACTCAATCCCGACCGGCTCGATCAGCATCGACTACGCCCTTGGCGTTGGTGGTGTACCCCGCGGCCGTGTGGTTGAAATCTACGGACCTGAGTCATCTGGCAAGACGACGCTGGCGCTCCAGGTGATCGCCCAGGCCCACAAAACTGGTGGCATGGCGGCATTTGTCGACGCAGAACATGCACTCGATGCAAACTACGCTCGAAAACTCGGTGTCGATCTGGACAGTCTCCTTGTATCGCAGCCTGACCACGGCGAGCAAGCCCTCGAAATTGTCGAGGTACTCATCCGCTCGGGAAGCCTCGACGTGGTGGTCGTCGATTCGGTCGCGGCACTAGTACCGAAAGCCGAGATTGAAGGGGAGATGGGTGACGCACAAATGGGACTTCAGGCTCGACTGATGTCGCAGGCATTGCGAAAGCTGACCGGAGTAGTGTCCAAGTCCAAGACCACCCTAATCTTCATCAATCAACTGCGCGAGAAAATTGGTGTCATGTTCGGAAGTCCGGAGACAACGACTGGAGGGCGCGCGCTGAAATTTTACTCGTCGGTCCGCATCGACATTCGCCGAATAGCTGCTATCAAGGATGGCGACCAAGTCATCGGCGGCCGTACGCGTGTAAAAATCGTGAAGAACAAGATGGCTCCCCCCTTCCGCGAAGCCGAGTTCGACATCATGTACGGCCAGGGCATCTCTCGGGAGGGAGACCTTCTTGATCTCGCGGTCGATAGACGAATTATTGAGAAGAGTGGCTCCTGGTTTTCGTACGCTGGCGATCGACTGGGGCAGGGGCGCGAAAACGCTAAGCAGTTCCTGAAGGAGAACCCAGACACTCGGCAAACTATCGAGGACAAGTTGCGAAAGGAACTAGGACTGGTAACCGATCCAGAACCTGTCGAGGCATAACGTACCAGCCGTCCGCATTCAGGGTACAGGGCTCGACAGACTGGCGCCCTGGGACCGGGAATCAAGAGTCGTCATCTACCGACAGATCGGTAGCACGTTCACGCGGAGATAAACGAAGCGCATCTAAACGCCACCGACATTGGCAATGGAGTGCACGTGTCTTCACTCGCGTCGTGCCAGCTTAGAAGCGAATGGTGCCGAGGGACGGAATTGAACCGCCGACACCGTGATTTTCAGTCACGTGCTCTACCAACTGAGCTACCTCGGCACTGAACGTATTCGCGAAAGCGGGAGGACCAGCGAGTATAACATGCGCTACTCCGCCGACCGGTGTACGCTTATTGTCTATTGTCGCGAAACGACGGGCTGGCAAAAATTGGCTGCCAGCCATCCATTAACCACCACGAGGTAGGAGCCTGCGTGATTCGAATTACCCCTCTCATTCTGCTGCTCTCGCTCGCGGCATGCTCGTCGAACGGCATCGACCAGGCTGAGAACAGCCCCGCACCACTGGAAGCGGTCACCGCACCAAACGAAGGAACGCCGCCGACACCTACTGAGCCCAGTGGGCCGGTCCCCGTCCAGCTGCCCGAGATTGTTGCTTACGTCAATGGCGAGCCAATCACCGGCCCCGACGTTGAAATGGGAATCACCGAGCTCGAGGCACGGGCCGGTCAGCCGGTGCCTCCAGACCAACGCAACGATGTGGTTCGTAACGTCCTCAACCAGCTGATTGAGTACCGACTGTTGCTGCAGGAAACTCGCGCGCGCAGAACCTCGGTGCCCGAAGCCGATGTCGACGAGCAGGTAGCAAGTCTACGCGGACAGTTTCCGTCAGAGGAAGAGTTCTCTGAAACGCTTCTACTCCGACAGATGACGCTGGAAATGCTGCGAACCGAGATGCGTCAATCACTGCGAGTGGACTCACTACTCGAATCAGAAATCGGCACGGTCCCCACCCCGACACCGGAGGAAATCACGGAATTCTACGATCAGAATCCCGCCGACTTTCAGCACGATGAGAGCGTGCGTGCCAGCCACATTCTGCTTGGCTTTCCGGAAGACGCGGATGCCGCAGCCAGGGAGGAGACTCGAGTCCGGGCGGCTAGCGCGCTGGACCTGGTGAAATCGGGTGCAGACTTCGCACAAGTTGCCAGACAGTACTCAGACGATCCCGGTAGTCGGCCCAACGGCGGTGATCTTGGCTACTTCCAGCGAGGGCAGATGGTGCCACCCTTTGAGGAGGCAGCATTTTCACTTGCGCCTACGGAAATGAGTGATCTTATAGAGACCTCCTTTGGCTATCACGTCATCCAGGTTACCGACAGACAAGCCGCGGGAACGATTCCACTTGCTGAAGTACGGCAGGAAATCCAGATGTTTCTCGAAGGCCGTGAACGCGATCTGCAGATGCAAGCATTCGTCGACAGTCTCAGAGCGAAAAGCCAAGTCGACATCTATATCTGAGCAAGTGGAAGAAACGATGCGTTTGGACGTATGGCTGGACGTCGCGTGCCTGTTCAAAACGCGGTCGGAAGCCAAGCGCGCCTGTGAAAACGGCAGAGTCGAGGTCAACAATCAAACCGCCAAGCCAAATCGGCTAATTCGAGACACTGACCGCATCCGTATTCGTCGCCCTTTGGGCCGGCGTCAGGATATCGTTGTACGCCTTGCCCTCTCGAAGCACGTCAAAAAGTCTGAGGCTAGAGCCCTCTATGACGACGTGACCCCGAAGCCCAGCGTAGAAAATCTGGAAATGCTCCGACAAGAACGTATCTACCGAGCTGCAGTCCGGAGCGCGGGCACTCCGGACCACCGGCAGCGTCGCGAACTGAGACGACTCAAGGAGCAAGGCTGAAACAAATGCCTCGCAATCAAGAAATAATCCGCCAGTGGAGGCTGCTCCACACGCTTGAATCCTCTCGGCACGGGACGACTATCACGGCTCTTGCAGCTGACTGCAACGTCACGACACGAACCATCAGACGTGACCTCGCAGCACTGCAGGAGGCCGGTTTTCCGCTTTTCGACGATCGTGACCAGGAGAGTGGCAGCGTACGATGGCGCCTCGGTGGCCAGCTCCTGAAAGGACTTGAAACCGGATTTACGCTTCAGGAGCTATGCGCGCTCTACCTGAGCCGCAACCTGCTCGAGGCAGTGGCTGCTACTCCGTTCCAACGAGACCTAAGCCTGGCACTTGCAAAACTCGAAAAGCTCCTGTCACCCCGCCTGCGCACCTTTCTAGACCGAGTACCGAGCATACTGACAGCCAAGTCAGGACCACGGGCGCAAAAAGCTGACTTGTCCGACGGCATCGTCGGTAAATTACTCGAAGCTACCCTGCACTACCGAATCGCATCGATGCGATATGACTCTCTGTCGAGCGGCGTGGTGAAAAACTACGTTATGCACCCATATCGCATGGCCTTCGCGCAGGGCGGGCTCTACTTGCTCGCCTACGTCCCGTCCTACAAAGACATCCGAACATTCGCGATCGATCGCATCGTCTCGGTCTCACTCGAGCAACAAACATTCGTGCGAAAGGAACGGATCGAAGACGACGTGTTCGCCAACTCACTCGGCGTCAATACCGGACCTGGCGCAGAGGTAGAGATCGCGTTCGAACCTCATGTCGCTCCGTACGTTCGCGCACGCGTCTGGCATGCCTCCCAGCAATTACGGGACATCGCCGACGGGGGGTTAGTGCTTTCGATGAACGTGTGTCACGATTGGGCTCTTCGGAGTTGGATCCTCAGTTGGGGTCCCTTCGCCCGGGTGCTTGCCCCTGCAGCACTGGCGGAGCAACTTGGTTCAGACTTGCAGGCGGCAGCCGATCGTTACAGTCACGCGTAATAAGGGGTCTTTATGCCGCAGCGCCCACTCCGTCTCCTCCTCTTCGCAGTGTTGGGCCTCATGTTTTTCGGGGGTCCGACGTTAATAGGTCTTTATACCGACTGGCTCTGGTTCGGCGAGGTGGGCTACCAGCAGGTGTTCCTCACCATACTGACCGCCCAGGGCACGCTGTTCGCAATTACCTTTGTGATCTCGGCCGCTTGGCTGGCGATAAACCTCCGTATCGCACTCGCCACGGTTGGAGAACTGCGTCCCGTCTTTACGACACCAGAGGGAGTCGAGGTACCCCTACCAGGCCGAAAGCAGCTGACCAACATTACCTCGGCGGTCGCGGCAGTGCTAGCGGGTTTCATTGCATTAGTCGCCGCATCTCAATGGGAGACCTGGCTCACCTGGCGCTACGCAGTTCCCTTTGAAGAAGCCGAACCTATCCTGGGTCGTGATGTCGGATTCTATGTCTTCTCGATGCCATTTTTTCAGTTCGTCCGCGGTCTAGCACAGGGGCTAGTTCTGCTGGCGGGAGTAGGCGCGGGCGCACTCTACTTTCTGTCGGGTAGTCTGACGTCGACCTTCCCGTGGATGACCCCAGGAGCGCGGCGACATCTCTCACTTTTGATTTCGTTCTTCCTGCTGCTGCTGGCATGTGGCGCATGGCTTGACCAAGCAGAGCAACTTGTCCAGCCGTCAGGCGTAATCTACGGTCCGGGATACTCAGACGTGAACGGTCGAATGCCAGCTGCTCTGATTCTCGCAGGCATCTGTGTGGTTGGGGCCGCGCTCGCGGCACTCCAGGCGTTTTCGACACGTAACTGGCCAATTCCTGCGGCGATCGGGCTCTATATCATCGTCGCGGTCGGGGGAGAGGGCTACAGCACCGTCCTGCAGCGATTTGTCGTGGCACCAAACGAGCAGACACGGGAGACCCCATTCATTCAGCACAATATTGACGCCACGCGCCGCGCTTTTGGCCTCGATGGCGTCGAAACACAGGAGCTATCCGGCGACGCGCTCCTGACCCGTGACGATGTGACGAGAAACGCCGCCACCATCGAAAACGTCCGGCTCTGGGACCATCAGCCGCTACTCGATACATTTGGCCAGCTACAAGTCATCCGCACGTATTACGACTTCACGTCGGTTGACAATGACCGGTACCGAATTGATGGCTCACTTCGACAGATCATGCTCTCACCGCGAGAACTTAACACCTCGAGCCTGCCGAACAGAACGTGGGTAAACGACCGTCTGACGTTCACGCACGGCTATGGGCTGACGCTTGGCCCCGTGAACCAGGTAACCGAAGAGGGACTACCGGTACTCTTCGTTGGAAATCTACCTCTTGAAACGGTACCCGACTTACCGATCGACGAGCCGAGCCTTTATTTCGGCGAGCTCTCAAACGACTACGCCATCGTACGGACAGGCACGAACGAGTTTCACTACCCAGCAGGCGAGGACAACGTTTTCACCCAATATGACGGACGAGGTGGGCTCCCAATAGGATCGCTGTGGCACAAGCTGGTATTTGCGCTTCGCTTCGGCGCTTACCAGATTCTCCTGAGCGATGACATTAACGACGAAAGCCGGATTCTGTTCCTTCGCAACATCAATGAGCGGGTACAAAAGCTGGCGCCGTTCTTGGCCTTCGATCAAGACCCCTACCTTGTAGTCGCCGATGGTCGACTGTACTGGATGTATGACGCCTACACTACAAGTGACCGCTACCCCTATTCGACGCCTGGCGGCCCGGGCGGCATGAACTACATTCGCAACGCAGTGAAAGTCGTCATCGACGCATACCACGGCACCACCACTGTATATGTGGCCGAGCCCGAGGATCCGATTGTCGCAACCTATGAGCGTATCTTTCCTGGCATGTTCTCTCCGCTGACCGATATGCCCGACTCGCTACGAGAGCACGTGCGGTACCCCGAAGATATTTTCTCGATCCAAGCGTCGGTCTACGCGACCTATCACATGACACAACCCGCACTGTTCTATAACCGCGAGGATCAATGGCAGATCCCGGTCATCGATGACGCCAGCGATGCAGGACCGATGCAGCCTTACTACACGATCATGCGACTCCCCGGCGAGGACGAGCCTGAGTTTATCCAAATGCTGCCGTTCACGCCGCGGAATCGAGATAACCTTGCTGCATGGCTGGCCGCCAGCAGCGACGGAGAACGGTACGGCAATTTGCGCGTGTTCCAGTTTCCAAAGGAAAAAGTAATCTTTGGACCGCGGCAAGTCGTCGCCCGTATAAATCAGGATCAGGTCATCTCGCCACAAATCACGCTCTGGAACCAACAAGGATCCCAGGTGATCTGGGGAACGTTGATGGTAATCCCGATCGAAGAATCGCTGATCTATATCCGCCCGCTGTATTTGCGCGCATCAGGCGGACGCATCCCCGAACTCACTCGCGTAATCGTCGCCTACCAGAACCAGATCGCGATGGAAGAGACACTTGAGGCCGGCCTTGCGAGAATTTTCGGTGACGCCGTGGAACTGAATCCGGAACTAGGAGCCACACTTGCCGCGGTTACAGCCACTGGCCCGTCTACCGACGCTGGAATGATCGGCGAACCACCATCGCTAGGGAACTCTAACCCGCTACCGGGTCTCGCCGCGCAGGCCAGCGGCTACTACGACCGTGCGCTTGAGGCGCAGCGTGACGGCGACTGGGCAACGTACGGTGAGGAACTGAGACAACTGGGCGAAATCCTATCCAGAATGGGACAGCGATAGCACACGCCAGGTCCACGCTTCTCCTTGCACCGCGACTATTCTGCATTCAGGGTCTCCAGCTCGGAACGTAGATAACACGAATACCTGGCCTTTACGCAGACGTCGGGCGTCAGGTATCATGCCCTCCGGTTTGACCGTAATTATAAATTGAACTCTAAATCTATCCGCGTGAAGGACAAGCTATGAAATATATAAGACCGGTGCTGGCAGTGCTGGCGCTCACGATCACCATCGGCTCCACCGATACGCTTGCCCAGCGGGGTGGCGGCGGCCCACAGGCTCCGATGACCTTCTTCATCACTAGCACCCCCATGGACGGGGCCAATCTGGGTGGGATTAGCGGGGCGGACGCGCACTGCCAGATGCTGGCGACGGCCGCTGACCGTGGCGACGCAACCTGGCACGCATACCTCAGCACCCAGGGGCCCGGTGCAGTCAACGCCCGCGATCGAATTGGTAGCGGCCCATGGCACAACCACGGGGGGTCGCAAATTGCGGCTAATGTTGCGGACCTGCACGGCGATGTGATGCGGGATCGGAACCAGGTCAACAGGGACGAAGCGCTGAACGAAAACGGCGAACGGGTCAACGGTCGTGGCGACTCGCCAAACCAGCACGACATCCTGACAGGCTCGGACTCCCACGGAAATGCTTTTCCCGCAGGCGAGGACAAGACCTGTAGCAACTACACAAGCAACGCCGACGGCATGGGCAGCGCCCAGGTCGGACATCACGACCGCACTGGCGGCGGCAGCTCGTCGTGGAACTCGGCGCACGGTTCGCGTGGTTGCAGCCAGGAGAATCTCGTCGGGACCGGCGGCAACGGTTACTTCTATTGCTTCGCCGCTGACTAGAACACGACTTGCGCAGGGCGGGCCTCCAAAAGGGCTCGCCCGGCGCAGCACGGTCGCCTCAGGCGATCAGAGGCCCGGTCATCCGGGCCTTCTTTTTTAGAGCAGACAATCCAGCGCCAACCGACACCCTGCACCACTTGCAACCGCTCCCGTGTACATTAATGTGAAAAAGATGATGAAAGTTGCTCCGCCTGGAATCTTCACGCTACTACTTTTTGTTCTGACCGCATCCCCAACGGGAGTAGTCACACATGCACAGGAGACAGCGCGATGGACGGCCAACCTTGTTGACATCAGGCGCGCGGCTACACTCGTTCCTGGCCAGAGACCACTCCGCCTAAACTTCCTGAAGTTTGCCGAGAGCCACCGAACGAAAAATTTCTCAGTTAGTGGTGAGCCGCCGACCACCAGCATTCAAGCCCGCACGGTGTTCCAGGTGGTCTATCCAGACGGACATGTAATGGTCGATGCGGGAATGGACCGAACGATCCACGATTTTTTTGGCCGTGGTGTCGAGGAGCCTTATCTTCCGGAAGCTTCGCGTCAAGTCGAACGCGCCGTGCGAGACGCTCGGCTCATTGTCGTCACGCACGAGCACGGGGATCACGTGGCGGGCGTAGTTTATTCGCCCACTGTGACCGATTTGGCTACGAAGACGATCTTAACGCGGGCACAGCTGCAGTCGCTGACAACCGCGCCACAGATGCCAGAACTTGGCCTAACACCGGAAGTTGCTAGGCTTTTCGTCACGATCGACTTCGACAAGTACTTCCCCCTCGCACCAGGGATTGTGCTCATCAAGGCCGCCGGACATACCGCCGGCTCACAAATGGTCTTTGTGGCCCTAGCTTCGGGCCTGGAATATTTGTTGATCGGTGACATCGCCTGGCACATGGACGGCGTGCGACAGGTCAAGGGCAAAAACGCCCCCTGGGTGACCGAGGACACACAAGCAGTTATGGATCAGCTCACATGGTTGAACGACCTATTAAGCGTCGAACCCAAGCTAACGATTATCGCTAGTCACGACGAAGAGCAACACATTGAGCTAATACGGCGGCGCCTACTCTCAAGCCGGCTGGAATAGACCCCAAACCTTAGAGCACAACGTTTCACGACAACACCATTCAGACCATCGAGGACGTCCGAGCAGACAATTACAGCTTCGTCGCTTTGCTCAACACGCGCGGCATCGACGCCACACTGAACCGCGTTGCAACGGGACATAAACTTCAGAGCAATCCTCACCTCAGCAAAATGGCCGATGGCCTCTTCCCGATCACCTCAGACAACGCTAAAGGCCGAACCCCCGCTGGAATCCGGTCTCTTTGGTCAGATATCTTGGTCGGGGCGAGAGGATTTGAACCTCCGACCCATCGGGGATTGAAAAAGCGGCAACGACCGTACATTAAAAACGGCCCGGAAAACCGGACCGCTTCTGGGGTTGTGAGTGGTCGGGGCGAGAGGATTTGAACCTCCGACCCCTCGGTCCCGAACCGAGTGCTCTACCAGGCTGAGCCACGCCCCGACGATGAAGTTAGCTTATCCTACTTCCGAAGGGCTCCCCAACGACAGACTGTCGACGTACGGCAGAACATCATGCGCTGTCATATCGGGATGCAGTGGCGTAATCGAGATGTAACCGTCTCGCACCGCCTGATAGTCAGATCGATCGTCCGGCTGCCAGTGATTTTTGCCTTCTTCGATCCAGTAGTACGGTTTTTTTCGTGGGTCGAATCGCTCGCTCACCGCCGACACATGGTTACGCTTGGCTTGAACTGTCGTTCGAAAGCCCTTATTTGATCCAAACGGCACATTCACATTCAGCAACGTTAGCGCTGGCAGTCCTTGCGTGAGCACCGACTCTGCAACCAGGACGGCTGCGCGTGCCGCCGTTAGGAACTCGAATCTGCCACGATTGTTCCGAGTCGAGATCGCCATACTCGCGATACCCAGCAGCGCTCCCTCAAGGGCGCCGGCGACGGTGCCAGAATACGTCACGTCATCACCAAGGTTCCAGCCCTTGTTGATCCCCGACACGACGAGGTCAGGCTTTCCCTGCAGCACATGCGAAATCGCAAGATTCACGCAATCGGTGGGCGTACCGTCAACCGTGAATACGCCAGGACGCACGGTTTCAATCCTAAGAGGACGCCTGAGTGTCAACGAGTGGCTGATTGCGCTCGCTTCCTGAAGCGGCGCCACAATCGTCACCTCACCTAGGGGCGCTAATGCCTCAGCCAGGACCTGTATTCCGTCGGAACTTACACCGTCGTCGTTAGTCACAAGAATGCGAGGCATTTGAACCATCGATCATACCCCGCCTCAGGAGGCTTGAGTACGAACGAGTGGCCGTTCGACTACTGTTCCGCCCACTTTCTCTGCGTTGCGCTCTACAATGGCTGCTGTGCTTCTGGACCAGTTTCAACGCCCGTTACGCAATTTGCGGCTATCAGTTACCGATCGCTGCAACCTGCGATGCAGCTACTGTATGCCAGAAGCAGAGTACGTCTGGCTGCCACGTAAGGACATTCTCCAGTTTGAGGAAATCGAACGACTCGTCGATGTATTCCTAAATCTCGGCGTCAACAAGGTACGTCTTACCGGCGGAGAACCATTGCTCCGACGTAATCTCCCTGCGCTACTCGAGCGCCTTGCTGCGCGTTCCGGAATACACGATCTCGCGATGACAACGAATGGCGTACTGCTCGCGCCACAGGCAAAGTCACTCGCCGACGCCGGCCTACACAGGTTGACCGTCAGCCTCGACACACTTAAGCCTAAACGTTTCTACAAACTCACACGAAGTCACGATCTTCCGCGAGTACTGGAAGGGATCGCGGTCGCAGCGCCGCTCTTCCCCGGACTGAAGATTGATACGGTCGTGATTCGAGACACCAATGACGATGAGCTCGTAGAACTTCTCGAGTTTGGGCGGACGCACGACGCCGAGGTGCGTTTTATCGAATACATGGACGTGGGGGGAGCTACACACTGGTCTATGGAGCGAGTTGTAACACGGAACGAAATACTAGCTCGCTTGGAGAACCACTATGGCCCGATCGCTGAGGTCCAGAAATCCTCTTCGGCGCCCGCCAATCGCTATCGCTTACCGGATGGCACTGTCTTCGGAATCATCTCCTCCACGACGGAACCATTTTGCGAGGATTGCGACCGCAGTCGATTGACAGCCGACGGCATGTGGTTCTTGTGCCTCTACGCTTCTGTTGGTCTTGACCTTCGGCAAGCGCTCCGACAGGGAGACACGCCCGACACACTTGCCGCGTTGATCCGTTCAGCCTGGAGGGCGCGGCAGGATCGCGGCGCCGAAACACGATTGGCCGCTCGAGATCGCGCGCCACTGATCCCGATCGAGAGCCTGCGCCTCGACCCTCATCTAGAGATGCACACCCGCGGAGGATAGCGAACCCTACGGCGACGACTACCCCGCGCGCGCCGCAATCGCCTCAAGGCGCCGATCGCGACCGCAGCCAAACCGATAGAACCGGTACTGCGCAGAGTTCTTCATGTAATAGTCTTGGTGATAGTCCTCCGCCGCATAAAAAGGACCTGCTGCCGTAATCGAAACCACAATAGGCTGCCGAAATTTCGTTTGAACACTCACTTTTGAGGCCTCCGCCTCGACCCGCTGTGCTTCGTCGTGAACAAATATTTCGGGCCTGTACTGATCGCCCGTATCGCAAAACTGGCGATCAGCCACGAAAGGGTCGACGTTTCTCCAAAAGTGATCAAGCAAGGCTGCATAGGTAACGACCGCCGGATCGAAAACCACCCGGACCGCTTCGGCATGCCCGGTTCGGCCGCTTGTTACCTGACGATATGTCGGATTCTCAACCGTGCCACCGATATAACCAGACGTCGTCGAGATGACGCCAGTCACCTTATCGAAGTCTGCCTCGGTGCACCAAAAACAGCCCGCTGCGAACGTCGCTACAGTCAAGCCAGTTTGTCGGTCTGAACTGCTGGCCGTTGCAACACTCCCCTGCTCGGCGCGCGTACCCGTGGTGCCAATGAATCCACCGCTTAACCACACGTACCCTGCCGCCAGCGTAAGCACCACCACTAGAAGCCAGCGTTGTGGATGCATCGTGAGCCTCCGTCGATATGCGCGGGTAACACCCTACGCGTTGGGATGAAATACCATCGCCACGCCATTCATGCAGTACCGTTGCCCCGTTGGTGCTGGCCCGTCTGGAAATACGTGCCCGAGATGGCCACCGCAACGGGCGCAGTGCACTTCGACACGAATCATAAGCAGTCCTCGGTCAACCGCCGTCCCCACACCACCCGCCAACACTTCCCAGAAACTCGGCCAGCCGGTCCCACTGTCGTATTTCGTTGCCGACGAGTACAACGGGTTATCGCACGCCGCACAGGCGAATGTCCCGGCGCGCTTCTCATTGTCCAGGGCGCTGGAAAAGGGTCGTTCCGTACCGTGACCTCGTAGCACTCGATACTGCTGACGCGTAAGCACCTCATGCCATTCCGCGTCTGTCTTCTCAACTGGAAAAATACCGACCGTGGCCTTAACTTCGACTGGCCGTGCCCGCGCGAGCCAAGCGACGACCGGTGCCAAGCCGAGGACCGACCCGCCAACCGCCAAAAACTGCCGTCTGTTCTTCACCTCCATAGCGTAACCTTAGACTGAGGAGACTGGTCTCATATCTCAGCACTGGCCCGTTTTAGCTGAAAACATCTGACCCTTCAGCCTGGTCAAAACCATGCCTTTTCCGTAGATCAGCGCGCCAAATAGTTAGCCGATTAGAAGGCCTGACGGCGAATGAAAGGTTCGGCCATGCCATGGCTGAACATCTGACAGTGATAGCATGCGCATCGATGTTGAGCACCGGCGACCAATGACTACGGTGGTTAACGTTGATCCAGCCAAGCCGAATCAGGCGGACATCACGCGCGCAGCCGATTGCCTGCGACGCGGTGGCCTCGTGGCCTTCCCCACCGACACGGTGTACGGCCTTGGCGTTCATGCGATGGACCGCGCAGCTGTACTGAGACTCTTTCACTCTAAGGGTCGTCCGGCCAACGATCCCTTAATCGTGCACTTGGCGTCATTCGGCGAGGTTCCACCGCTCGTCGCCCAGTTTCCCGATAGCGCGAAACGCCTGGCCTCTGCGTTCTGGCCCGGTCCGCTTACGCTGGTTCTGCATCGCTCACCATCAGTGCCAAGCGAGGTCACAGCAGGCCTTGAGACCGTCGCGATCCGCGTGCCCGCGCACCCAGTAGCCCATGCGCTCTTATCGGCTGTGTCGCTACCTATCGCCGCACCTAGTGCGAATATGTTTTCCAGACCAAGCCCGACGTTAGCTACGCATGTCCTTGATGATCTTGATGGGCGGATCGACATGGTCCTCGACGGGGGCCCGACGCCGGTTGGTATCGAATCAACAGTAGTCGATATGACTACTGACCCACCCGTCGTATTACGGCCGGGCGCGATCAGCCTCAAGACGCTTCGTACCGTCATGCCAGCTGTCCAACCCCGTATCGCGCCTGCTCCTGCCAGCAACCACAAGCCAATGCCGTCACCTGGCCTTCTCTCAAAGCATTACGCGCCCAAGGCCCCTCTGTCGATCTATCGAGGTAAACCTACAGCAGTTAGAGCACTCCTCAAAGACAAGGCACTCTCCGCAATGGCGCGCGGTCAACGGGTCGGCATCCTTGCAAGCTCCGAGGACGCTCTCCTGCTGAGCGATCTACGTGCCGTCAGCAATCAAAGTAGCGGCGGCGGTCCGCCCGCCGTGTTTATCACACTTGCCTCTGAAACCGACGCAGCGGCAACTGCCGCGCGACTATACGCGGCGTTCCGAGAGCTTGATACAGCCCGCGTAGACATAATCTTGGCGCGAGACATCTCCCACGATCATGGCCTCTGGGAAGCAATTCGCGATCGGCTCCATCGAGCCGCGGCCAGCGTCATTCTGGTGGGCCCTGAAACAAGGTAAAGTCAAGGCTCCGCGTCACCACCGCTCATGCGAACGGATGGAATCAAGAAGCTGGTGCCTGGATCACGGGACGCCGGACCGGTGTCCAATTAGGTTCAAAGCGTGTGCCCAGGATAAGCGTGAGCACGGCGCCATAGCTACGCACGCCCCCCTCTACACGATTCACCTTCAGATACTGATCGTAGACCCGCCAGCCGGCAGTACGCAGCCATGGCACCTGGCCACGCTGCAAGCGATCGGCAACGGCCTGGATATCCCTCCGGGGTCCAACATCGAGGAGATTTACCAATTGGGCACGACCAGTCTCATCAATTTCACTGGCAACCTGCCAATATAGAAAAAGCCATCCGCTGTACTGTGCAGGCACATCCGCACGCATACAAGCGAGCCAGCCAAGGAAACTCGCTTCTGCTTCATTCGCGTACCCCGCAAGGTGTGACCACTCATGCGCAGCAACGAACGGACGTTCAAACGCTAGGAGATCGGGATTAGTGAGGACTTCAAGACCAAAGGGATTGATCATGGCGTCGATACTAGTCCACCGGAAATAGGGGCCAAAAACCGTGCGCTTCAAGCGTCCGGGCTTGACGGGTGCTCCATCGTTCAGCATCCGCTGTGCCGCAATAAACGAAGCCTGAAGCACCCCATTACTCGACGGCCCGTCGTCCCAACCACTCCGATGCGCCTCGTCGTGCAGCGCGTTAAGCTGAGCAACCGCCTCCACGCCCAGTTCTGTAACCTCCTGCGGCGACGGCGCTCCACGTTCTACGACCAGTCCCGACGCAATTGACACGCGACGATAGTTGAGCCCCCACAGAGCGAGAAACACGATATAGACAAGCGCCGCTACGAACATGAGGTTGCCCACCAGCCGCACCGCTGGCCACACTCGCCGCGTCCGCCTCACTTGGAACACTGCTCGAAGCGATGCCGCGAAAACGCCGAGACATCCCGCCACCACGAGCACATCGAACAGGGCGAACGGCAAGGAATCTGACAACGCCGTGAGATGACGCTGGATCGCCGGATAGATCCCTGTCGAGAACCAGCGCTCGACTGTGTCAGAGGGAACAGGCGCGATGCTCGCGACAAACGCGAAAACCACCACCAGAAACTTGATCACCCCGGGTCCACAGAGCCCTTAACCGCCGATCAACCGCGCTTCCCAATCACCGCTGCATTTCTTCTCGAGCCGCCTGCAGAGCGTCATCCATCTGCACTTGTAGTCCCCCGCTGCCAAGCGACACTACACGAAAGCCCTCCCGCAGCCGTTGAGCAACATTTCCGGAATTTACAGTGATCGCGCAGGGAACATCGTGAGACTGACACGCCCGAAGAATCGTTTGAATCGCCGCCTCATGTTCAGGAGCTCCACTTGGAACACCGAGTGAGTAAGACAGATCATTGGGCCCGATAAATAGAACCCCGATTCCGGGCACAGAAAGAATTTCATCGAGGTTCCGCACCCCCTCCATCGTCTCCACCTGTAGCATCAACAACAGCTCGCCCTCAGGATCAGCTGGCCAAGCGTCGGCGCGCCTCGTGTATTCAGGTCTCGACAACCCCCACGCCCATGCGGCCGGCATATTACCGTTGCCCCGTAGACCTCGGGGCTCTAGATCCGTGGCATCTTTGCTCGGCGGATAGCGTGCTGAACGAACCGCCTGTAGCGCCTGTTCTCTCGTTTCAATCGCGGGAAACATGACACCGAACGCTCCCAGGTCGAGCACCTGCTTAACGATAGACTCGTCGAGATCTCGTCCGTAAGTGGGTATTCGCACGAGCGCGGGAACGCGCACTGCGAGGCTCCCCTGTTCAGCAATAGCCGCCCTATCCGTCATGCCCAGCAGGAAGGTCTGCAGTCGCTCGAAATCCATCGCCTGGTGTTCCATGTCTAGAATCACGAAATCGAGGTCAGATGTCGCGAACTGTCGAGCCCCAAACAGTGAAAAGTCGTAGACAATCGCTCCCGCGATCGATTCACCCCGTGCGAGCTTCTCTATCGCGCCATTCAGCCTAGCCGGCGAGCCCTGAGCCAACACTGACGTGACACCAAATACCGAAAGGACGATTGTCATAACAAGAGCAAGGCCTGCCCACGGCGCGGGGACGAATGGAAGTCGAGCATAAATAGCGAAACGAAACATCGTGATTCCTTTCTCGGTCGTCTTTGACGTAATAAGTGAGCGGAGCAACGGGGTCACACGCGCACTACAACCCCTGCGAGTAATGTGAATTGCGTCTTCTGCAAAGCGCTTTTACTTAACTCACATCCCTGCACCCAGCGCATTTAAAGATCAGAAACATCAGGTAATTTGAAGAATCTCTCGACTACCGGTGACGTACAACTCCGTGTAGCCATTCATCTTTTCCAGGAACGCTTCGTTCGTGGCGTAATCTTTCATATCGTTGTGTCACCGCCAACTGATCATGCAAGCACGATCGTCGGCGTGAACCACGAACGCCATCTGAACATTGTCAGACTTTTTAGTAGCCAGCTTTCTACGCCGTAATTAGGTCGTCGATCTATGAAATGGCATCCAATTACGGTAGCGCCAGCGCTACCAACCCCGCCGGGAAGTCAGTGTGGACACTTCCGATTTGCACCACTATGTATTGCTTGCCCTCGTGCATGTAGGTCATCATTCCATACTGACCTGGCGCCGGAAGCTCCACGCTTCCAAGAATTTCCCCTGTGAACTTATCGCGGCCATGGAGCTCCAGCGGAGCATCCGGGACTTGTTGTGCGCTGCCCCCACTGAGAGCTCTAGTCTGGACCAGAAGATTCCCCGTGACCAACTGAATCGACAAGCCGGTGCCTCCCGTATTGGGGATCTCCACCCCTTGCAAACGAGGGTTGTTTCTGATCGCCGCCGGAGTCTCGCCAACCGGCAACGCCCAGACCCGGTCGCCAGTGTTCATCTGGAAGGCGGAGAGCTGGTTGTTTAAAGGTTTGAAAAGAGACAAGCCGTCGATGGTCGGCAACCCGTAAGCCGTAACAAAAGGAGCCTGGGCCTCGGATGGGCGGCGGGAGCCACCCGGCAACCACGCAGCCACAGTGGCACCCGTGGTGGGCGTCCTGTTCGGGGTCGCACCCGTCTCGCTACGGACGGGATAGCTTGGATCATCCTCGTCCACACCCCCGGTGGGTGCCATGAAGGAAGGGGCAGTGCATGTGCGTCGATTTGAGGTAAATAGGAGTCCGGTACTAGGATCTGCGACCGGGGGATGCATGATGATGTGCCCTGCCCCGAAACAGCCGACGTTATTGTAAAAGTCATTGTCGTGGTTCTCGGGAAGTGGTGGCACGTAAAGTCCCCCAATCCGATAGTGACTCAAGATCTCCAAGGCCTGCTGCTTCAGCTCTGGCGTGTAATCAATGACGAATTCATCCGTGATGCCGTGCAGGACGATTGGATCCACCGGTTCGGGCCTGGTGGGATAAGGCTGCGCAGGAGACGTATAGTTACCGGGAACTTCGGTTTGTATCACCGGGCGATCCTCAATTGGCCAAATCGGCTCCCCGGTCTCCCGATTGAAAGCAAAGATGAGCCCCTGCTTCGTGAACTGAATGAGAGCTGGAATTTCTCGGCCGTCCACCGTTAAATCCATCAACATGGGGGCGGTAGGAAGATCGTAATTCCACTGGTCACTGCGGTGGATCTGGAAATGCCATCTTCTCTCGCCGGTCCTGACATCCAATGCGAGCACGCAACCACCGAAGAGGTTGTCTCCAGGCCGATGGCCCGTGTAGGTCTGGACCGTCGAGGCATTCGTTACGAGATACACAAGTCCCAGCTCGGGGTCAGAAGCCGCAGGCGCCCAGGTGGACATGTCGCCGGACCACTGCCATGCGTCGTTATGCCACGTGTCATGACCGAACTCGCCGGGCCGAGGGATCATGTGGAATTTCCAGAGGAACTCCCCGGTCGCGGCATCAAATCCCATGATGTCACCAGGAACGTTTTCAATCCGAGTCTGACCATAGCTCGCCTGGTGACCGACGAGAACCACCACGACCCCATTTACCACGATCGGCGGCGATGAGCTCGTGACCATCCCGAGCTCTCGCGGAATCCCGTAGTTGGCGTCGTAGGGATCCGAGCGATCTTGCCATCCTCCCCAGTCGTCCACGAGCGGCGGGATCAGGTCCAGGACGCCAGTGTCAGAGAAGCCATCGACCGGGACCGAAGCGCCCCAGTTTTCGACCGGCCGACCGGTCTTCGCGTCGAGCGCCCATAGGAAAAAGGCGGGGCTCGTGACATAGATTACGCCGCGACCGTCCACCTCCCCGTAGGCGACACCCTTCCCGTAGGCCTGCCGTGGAGAGCGCAGATGCCTAATGGTCTCGGGCTCGCGAAAGCTCCAGAGCGTCTCACCGGTGGCGGGATCGATCGCCACCACCTGTCGCCGCGTTGTAGCTACCGTGTAGAGGATGCCGTCCACATAGAGCGGCGTCGACCGAGAAAAATACTCAGTGTTGGGACCGAAGTTCCCGGTGCTCCAGAGCCACGCCACCTCGAGGTCTTCGAAGTTACCGCCATTAATCTGGTCTAGCGCCGAGGATCGTGTGTGACCGGAATCACCGCCTATATATCGCCACTCGCCGTTTTCGGTCCCCGACAGCCGCTGAGCAAACGCAGCCTCTGCCGTCAGCATCAAGACTAACGAGGCGATTCCGAACACAAACCCCGATGATTGCAGGGCATAACGAACAATCCTCATAACAGTAATCTCCCCTTTACTCCTGCCTCGCGGCAAACACCATAAGCCACTCTCGCGCCAGCCGCTGCCCCTCGACGACTTGTTCCGTGGTCATCTCCTTTGCGAGCGCATCGCGAGCATCTTCAGCCTGCTCCCACGCTTCACCGTCAGTAAGTGATGCCACCAAGTCGCGCCACTTGTAAGCTTCGACATAATTCCTTGGCACGCCCTGTCCGGTGCTGTACATCACGCTGAGATTAGCCTGAGCGCTGGTGTGGCCTCGATCCGCTGCCTTACGGTACCAGGCCATCGCTTGCGCGTCGTCCTGTGGAACTCCCTGCCCGAAGTCATACATGAAGCCGAGGTGAAACTGCGCGGCGACGTGATCCTGATCCGCCGCTTTGCGGTACCACGACGACGCTTCGACGTCGTTCTGCAAGACTTCATGCCCGAAGCTGTAACGAAGACCGAGGAGGTACTGCGCGTCGGCGTCCCCTTGCTCGGCTTGTTGCCGAGTCCAAGCCACCTCCTCTGAGGCTGTCTGCCCTGCAGCAACTGGCAACGGCGTAGCCAATAACCCCGACAAGACAAGCGCAGCGAGTCTTCCTCTGATCATCGCAAGGTCCCTCAGTCGTCCCCGGCACGAACCGACGACCGTCTTCGTCAGAGTGTAATCGAAAGCGCAGTAAACGTAGGTAGTCACGGCGTCATTACGAGATTTTTCATCTTACTTGCCAAAAGTGCTTCATTTTGTCCTAGGTCGCAATGGACACCGGGGACATGGACCGTGGTCGCTATTGGGACAACTGGGCTCGGATGCCACCACTGGCTCTACGGCCGTGTACTTGTAGCAAGAGTGAATATTGCCCTAGACTCCAGCTTATGGAAACCACTCGGCGTGAATTCATCACTACTGGCGCCGCTGCGGCTGCCTTCGTATTGAGCGGTCCGTCCTTCGCGCAATCTAGCGATCCAACCGAACTGACCATCGCTCAGGCGCACCGGCTTATTCGCTCAGGTGCGCTGTCGCCGCTTGAGCTCGTCAGCGCGTATTTCGAGCGTATCAGGCGTTTGGATGGTCAGCTCAACTCCTTTGTAACACTTACCGAAGAGCGTGCCGTCGCACGCGCAAGAGCACTGGAGGCTGAGCTTTCTAACGGTAATTGGCGCGGGCCACTGCATGGTATTCCGATTGCGTTGAAAGACAACATCGATACGGCCGGCGTCCTGACGACAGCAGCAAGCGCGGTGTTTGCAGGGCGCATACCAGACAGAGACGCCGAAGTTGTCAGACGCCTCAAGGACGCCGGCGCGATTATTCTGGGCAAACTCAACATGCATGAATTTGCCTATGGTGGGACTTCTGCAGTCAGTCATTTCGGTCCCGTACACAATCCTTGGGACCTGGCCCGAATTCCCGGCGGCTCGTCCGGCGGTTCGGGTGTAGCGGTCGCTGCACGCCTGTGTGCTGGCGCCTTGGGTACCGATACAGGAGGCTCAATTCGCATCCCGGCAGCACATTGCGGGATAGTCGGTCTTAAACCGACCTATGGGCTTGCAAGCGTCCGCGGCATCATCCCACTCAGCGTATCGCTCGATCATGTAGGCCCGATGTGCCGCACCGTGGCCGATTCAGCGCTTATCCTTCAGGCACTCGCAGGCTATGATCCCTACGACATCGCAAGCATCAGCACGAACGTGCCGAATTATTCGAGCGCGCTGCAGCGCAGCACGTCGGCGCTCCGTCTGGGTGTCCCGCGCACACTGTTCTATGACAACCTTGAACCCCAGATACTCGACGCCACCGAGCGGGCACTCAGCGTGCTTAGTGAATTAACGGCCAGTACACGGGAGGTAGAATTGCCCCCGCGGCCACAGGCCCGCCCCGTAATGGTTGAAGCCTACGGGTATCACGCCGAGCATCTTAAAGATAAGCGAGAACTGTATGCCGCGAGTACGTTGGAACGCATCGTGGCCGGCGCCAATTTTCCGGCAACTGATTATGCTGACATTCTGTACCAGCTCAAGCTGGGAAGAAAAGCAATCGCCGAAATATTCGAGGAAGTCGATGTCTTGATCACGCCTACCCTGGCGCAACTTCCAGTCAGTATCGAAACGGCCTTGGAATCGCCACTCGAAGCCACACAGATCCTGATCCGCAATCCGGCGCCATTTAATTTTTATGGAATTCCGACGATCTCAATTCCTTGTGGATTCAGTCGAGAAGGTTTGCCAATTGGACTACAAATCAGTGGCCGAGCCTTGGGTGAACTACAGGTGCTCGCGCTCGCGCACGCGTATGAACAAGCGACCGACTGGCACACTCGAACACCACCACTGAATTAGCGTCGCCTGTCACAAATTTGGAGGAACCTATGTCATCGTCACGACTCCTGATACCCGTAATCGTTAGCGTCGCAATTCTCGCGGCGTGTGCTGCGGAGTCCGAGCCACCGCCTGCGAGTGTTACTTCAGAAATTAATCCGGTCACGGGTGACGGGCTGCCGAACCCGAACCCGACACGCATCGGGAGCTGGGCGAGCCTTCCCGAGGGACGGGAGTGGGGCCACACCGCCGGCCTCGACGTCGATCCGACGGACGGACATATTTGGGGTTATGAGCGCTGCGGAGCAGCGGCAGGCGCGTTGGGTGGACCTGGGCTCAACTGCGACAACAACCCCGTGGACCCCATCTTCAAGTTCGACCGCAACACTGGGGAGATCCTCGCCAACTTCGGCGCTGGAACCTTCGTGACGCCCCACGGCATTTACACGGACGGCGAGGGCAATGTCTGGGTGACGGACTTTGCTGCCAATGACGAGGGCACAAAGGGTCATCAGGTCCACAAGTTCAGCCCAACCGGAGAGTTGCTCATGAGCCTCGGTGTCGCCGGCCAGCCCGGCACCGAGCCGGACCACCTCAACCAGCCTATTGACGTGATTGTAGCTCCCGACGGTAGCATCTTCGTCGCAGACGGTCACACCGGCCAGAACTTGACGACAAACGAACAGATGGCCGAAGCTCGCGAGGCAGGCATGACCGGCCGCATTGTCAAATACTCGCCTGACGGCGACTACATCATGGAGTGGGGCGAGATCGGCACCGATCACGGTCAGTTCCGTACGCCACACGCCCTGGAGTTTGACGCTCAGGGAAGACTCTGGGTTGCGGATCGTGGCAACCACCGCCTCGAGATTTTCGACCAAGAGGGTAACTACCTAGGCTCGCGCTATCAGTACGGGCGTATCAGCGACCTCTTCATCACCGAAAACGAGATGGTGTACGCCATCGACTCCGAGTCCGACCCGATCCGGCACATCAACTGGAGCAACGGCATTCGTATCGGACCTGTCGATCGGGACGTGCTCGTGGGCTTCATTCCGCCGTGGGACTCTGACAGCCGACCGAACCATGGCGTAGCAGGAGAGGGCGTGGGAGTGGACGAGGAGGGCAATGTCTACGCGGCCGAAGGGCCATCCTCACTCAGCGATGCGGGCTCTGCATTTACGAAATATGTGGTAGCCGGTATGTAAACTGGACACGGGATTTAACAATTCCAAACTTGCATAGACCTGGACAGCAAGCGACCCCCACCTAGCCAAGCACACGCCTTGTAGCGGTTCGGCAGTGGCTAGAAGGACGTGTCCATGGGACGCTTGTAGATGCTTGACGTGATAGCAGCGAGTTCAGAGTCTCATCCTCTATCGCTGTCAAGAATCCTATGCAGTCGTATGGCTGTTCGAATAACCCTAGCGTCTTGGCCATGTTCAGCGGTTAACTGCAGCCCGAGTGGCAGTGCGTCGCCAACTGGCATTGGAACAGAGATTGCTGGTGTACCCAACGCGGTCCACGGCGAATTCATTCTGGAACTTCCAGTTAATGCCAAGCCAAGCGGAGCCGGTCCGGGTGCGGCAGGTACAAGTATTACAGGGGTGGTTTTGTAGATCTCGGCCATCTTGGTCTTGCACTCCGCGATATACCACCTTGCCTTGTCGTATTGCTCCACGGGAATCGTGAGCCCTTCTCGTATCAGATCAGCCAATTCAGCGAGTTGTGAACCGTACTCATTAAAGCGCTCTTCGTGGAACCGAGCGCCTTCATAAAACATCACGGTCCTCTGTGCGGCAACAAGCCCTGTGAGCATTTCACCGGTATCGACTGCCCGGATCGAAACCCCTGCGCGCCGCAACGAATCAAGAGTTGCCTGAAACGCTGTTTCCATTGCCGGTTCTACAGCGGGCATCGGATCTGGCACGCCAAGCACAAAGTCTTCGCTTCCACCGGAGGAGAGTCCCATCGCTTCCCAGAGTGCGAGGATGTCATCGGGACTGTGTGTGAAGAACCCAAGTGTGTCGAGAGTCTTTGCGAATGGAAGCACGCCGCCCATTGGAAACAAACCATAGCTCGCCTTAAATCCGGTAATACCGCAATAGGAGGCTGGCCGAAGGACGGATCCTCCAGTCTGGGTGCCGAGCGCAACGGGCACCATGCCAGCTGCAACTGCTGCGGCCGACCCGCTTGAGCTGCCACCGGGCGTGTGCTTTAGATTTCGTGGGTTACGAGTGGGCGCTGGCGTGCGGTACGCGAATGCTGTCGTGTGGGTTTTTCCGAGTAAAACCGCCCCGCGCTGACGCAACTGGCCAACGATGGTTGCGTCGGCTGTGCCAACGCGCCCGCTATATATAGGGGAGCCGTACTCGGTAGACAGCCCATTTGTCTCCATGATGTCTTTTGCGCCAAAGGGAATACCGGAGAGTGGTCCCTCCATCGTCGGTAGTTGCGGGAGTACTTGAACCCAGGCCTGAATGGATGGATCCGTGACTCGAATGTAATCGAGGCTAGCCTGTAGTGCTTGCTTACGAACCGGAAGTGGAGCGTTCATCCATTGGGTTAGTGTCTCCAGTCGAGATCCTTGTGCCCTAATGCCCATCGACGAGCCAGCCGCGGCTGCGGAGAGCGTGAAAAGAAATGTTCGACGATCGATATTCATGATTGACTGTACCTACGAGGCGATCGGCTTATCGTCGACCACCCTCGGTTCGTTGCTAGCAATGATGCGCCTATAAACAAGAAAGGCGAAGCATCCGGTCATAAGAGCTCACAAGCCTGAATCTATTGCAACCGCACAACCTAATGGACCAACTCAGTAAGCTTACATGCCAAACGAGTATCTACCGGTCAAAATCCTCACAGAATACTGACTCGCAAACAGCCGCAACTGATCTGTCTCGGCTGTACGCATCCCACACTCACGGGGTCCGACCGTCGGTTAGAAGATCAGCCCTTGAGTCCTCCTCGCTCTTGGGAGCCGTAACTTTGTCAGGATCGGCTCGGACCATGAGGTAGGTAATATGATGGTCTATTTTTGTGAACTGATGTCCCGTGCCAGCCGGAATGATCACCGCGTCTCCTGGCTTCAGCTCATAAGTCACGCCGTTGCGAATAGCCTCGGCGTTATTGCCAGGGCCGTTAAGTAGTCTGACGGTTCTGTCGGTGGCAGGTCGCCGAACCTTGCCGACGAGATCAGGTCCCAGCACCAAAGTCCCTGAGCCGTCGATGACATGGTAGACCTCGGTTACAAGATCGTGTTCAGCCACACTAGCCATAGGATTGTCCAGTGCGCCCCGATGGATAACGGCGACGGCAATATTCAGCTTCCCAACGTCAACCTGTCGAATTTGCTGATCAAGTAGCTGATTGGCAATCGCACGCTGCACGTAGGCCTGAATCTCAGTATTCGGGATATAGGTGCCCGGACACATGTCGCACGTCGGTGAGGGATCTGTCTCCTGACCGGAAACCGTCACATCCATCAAAAGAATCCCAGCAATACCGATCAGCACAGCGGCGCCGACCGCCTCTAACGTCATTGGCCTACGATTGATGTGCATGCTTTGCTCCTTTACAAGATAGCGAGTCACCGTCAGTCTTCCTGACTCCTACCGCGCGGCAAACTCCGCTTGCCAGTCGTTGGCACGTTGCTGCGCCTCGGAGAGCTGCGCGGGAGTCATCTGAGCCTCGATTAAGGTCATTGCCTCCGCAACTCGATTCTGGCCGTTGTCGGTGGTGCGTGCTCCCGCCAAGCTGTGCCACTTGTGAGCCTCGACGTAGTCCTGCGGAACCCCCTTCCCGTCAGCATACATGGCGCCGAGATGAGACTGCGCGTTAGCAACGCCCTGATCGGCTGCTCGCCGGTACCACGCAGCGGCTTCTGTATCGTCTTGTGGTACACCACGACCTTGAAAGTACATGACTCCAAGGAAATATTGCGCGGGCGCGTATCCCTGATCTCCTGCTCGCTGATACCACCTCGCGGCTTCTACTTCGTCCCGCGGTACGCCACGCCCTTGGAGGTACATCGATCCTAGAAAGTATTGCGCAGGCGGGTATCCCTGCTCTCCCGATTCTTGGTCTCTAGCCACAGCCTGCATTTCGTCCTGCTGCACACCTTCCCCATTGGCGTAGATGTCATTGAGTCTAGACTGCGCAGTGACGTAACCCTGGTCAGCTGCTTTCTGGTACCAGGAAATTGCTTCTGTGCCGTCCTGTGGAACGCCGAGCCCGAAATCGTACGAGGCGCCAAGCATGAACTGCGCAGCAGCATCGCCTTGCTCAGCTCGTTG
>Ga0315339_1000735_pt1 | contig 36338 bp, 34 predicted proteins | sample ASW17metaG_FD_204514 | JGI IMG/M metagenome (GOLD analysis project Ga0315339, IMG submission 204514) | Ammonia-oxidizing marine archaeal communities from Pacific Ocean, United States - ASW #17 | ecosystem: Environmental > Aquatic > Marine > Oceanic | place: USA: California | collected 2016-12-05 | reverse complement strand
ATGATTTAAACAACCTTTTAAAAAATTTATATAATACAGGTTTTTTTTCTAAAATTAATCTAAAAATACAAAATGGAATTCTGTTAGTAGAAGTTGAAGAAAATAAATTAATACAAACTATTATAATCAATGGAATTAAAACTAATAGAATAAAAGATCTTTTAATTAAAAATTTAGTACTTAAAGAAAAAAGTCCTTTTAATGAAAATGCTGCTCTTAATGATCTTTCTAGAATTAAAAATACTCTTTCTACTAGTGGGTATTATTTTTCTACAGTAAAAAGTTCTATTCAAGAAAATTCAAATAATACAATTAATTTAATTTATGATATTGAAATTGGCAAAAAAGCTTTAATTGAAAAAATTATTTTTACAGGTAATAAAATATTCAAAGATAATAGATTGAGAGGCCTTATTGTTAGTGAAGAAAATAAATTCTGGAAGTTTATATCTAATAAAAAATACTTAGATGTTTCAAGACTTGCGTTGGATGAAAGGCTTTTAAGAAGATATTACCTAAATAATGGGTACTATGACGTTAACATTACCAATTCATCAGCTAAATTATTAGATGAAGGCCAATTTATTTTAACTTTTAATATTAGTGCTGGATCTAAATATAAAGTTAATAGTGCAAAACTCACACTTCCAGTAGATTATGATATAAATAATTTTTCAAAAATTAATGAACTTTTAGAAGAACAAGTCGACGAAATATATTCCATGAAAAAACTAAGTAAGATTGTTGATCTAATTAACAAAGTTACTTTATTAAAAGAATATCAGTTTATTACAGCATCTTTAAATGAAAATAAAATAGATGATAATTTACTAGATATTGAAATCGAAATTTCGGAAACTAAAAAAACCTATGTAGAAAGAATCAATATTTTTGGAAACAATATTACCGAAGAAGCTGTTATTAGAAATAGTTTTGAAATTGATGAGGGAGATGCTTTTAATCAACTTTTACAAGCTAAATCTATAAATAACCTTAAGTCAAAAAATATTTTTCAGTCAGTTGATGCTGAGATATTAGAAGGTTCTGATGAAACTAAAAAAATAATTAATCTTACTATTGAAGAAAAACCTACTGGTGAAATACAATTAGGAGCGGGCATAGGCAGTGATGGCTCGACTATTGGTTTCGGTATTGCTGAAAATAATTATTTAGGTAAAGGAATTAAACTAAATGCAGAGTTAAGACTAAGTGAAGAAAAAATTAAAGGTGAATTTACAGTTTCAAACCCAAACTTTAGATATTCTGATAAAGTTTTAGACATGAGTATATATAGCGAAGTAACTGATAAATTATCAGAATTCGGATATGAATCGAATGCAACTGGTTTTTCATTTGGGACCGGGTATGAACAATATGAAGATTTTTATATTTATCCTAATTTTAGTACTTCTTATGAAAAACTTACAACAAACTCTGCGGCTAGTACTAATTTAAAAAAACAAGAGGGAGATTATTTTGATTCAACAATAGGGTATAAACTTGATTATGACAAAAGAAATCAAAGATTTAAACCTACAGAAGGATTTAGAAGCACTTTTCTTCAATCAGTTCCGGTTATCTCTGAAGATTATGCTATATTAAATGGATACGATTACTCTAAATATTATCAATTTGCAGATTCTTTAGATACCTCCGTATCTTTTTACGGTAGAGCGATTACTTCTCTTACAGGTGATGATGTCAGAATTTCTAAAAGATTATCTATACCAGGGAAAAGACTTAAAGGTTTTGAAATGGGTAAAATTGGACCAAAAGACGGCAATGATTATGTTGGCGGAAATTACGCAGTTGCTTTAAACTTTTCTTCTTCATTGCCAATTTTTGAAACTATGCAAAATACTGATTTTAAGTGGTTTATAGACACAGGTAATGTCTGGGGCGTTGATTATTCAAGTACAATAGCTGAGTCAAGTACAATTAGATCTTCAAGTGGTATAGCGGTAAACTGGTATACGCCTGTTGGCCCATTAACGTTTTCATTAGCTCAACCAATAACCAAAGACAGTACAGACAAAACTCAGACATTTCAATTTAATTTAGGAACAACATTTTAATGAAAAATTTTTGTTCTTTTTTAGTAACGTTAATATTATTTTTTGGAATTCCAGTAAGTGCAAATGAATCTATAGCATTTATTGATATGGATTATGTCATAAATCAATCTAAGTCAGGCAAACAAATAACTGAAGAATTATCTAAAAAGCATAAATCAAATATAAAAAAATTTAGTAAAATTGAACAGTCGTTAAAAAATGAGGAAAAAAAAATTATATCACAAAAAAATATTTTAGAAAAAACAGAATTTGAAAAAAAAATAGTTTTATTAAGGGAAAAGACAAGTAATTATCGAAAAGAAAGAAGAGAAGTTATTGATGATTTAACTAAACAAAAAATTTACGCTACGACAAAACTTCTAGATTTAGTAAAACCAATTTTGGCAAAATATTCATCTGATAACTCTATATCAATTATTATTGAAAAAAAAAATATTATTATTTGAAAGAGTGAGCTGGATATCACTAAAGATATATTAAAATTAGTTAATTCAAACATAGCTAAAATTAAAATTGAATAAATTTATTCATGACAATTTCCTTAAGCAAAGATCAAATTATTAATTTATTACCACACAGAGAACCTATGCTATTAATTGATGAGTTATTAAATATAAAAAAATTATTTTCAGCTACAGCTATTGTCAATGTTAATAAAGATAGTTTTTTTGTACAGGGTCATTTTCCAGATCAACCAGTTATGCCAGGAGTGTTAATAGTTGAAGCTTTCGGTCAAGCTGCAGCAGCTCTTACGGCACATGGAATTGATAAAGCAACCTATGAAAATAAATTGGTTTTTTTAATGAGTATTGAAAAAGCTAGATTTAGAAAACCTGTAGTACCAAATTGCAAACTAGTGCTTAATATTGAAGCCATTCGAACGCATGGTAGAGTTTGGAAATATAAAGGTGAAGCATTTGTAGACGAAAAAAAAATGGCCGATGCACAGTGGTCAGCTACCATTGTTGACAGGAAATAATTAGCAACAAATTTTGATAAGTAATTATGTAAAGTTTTGATAAAAAACTTTAATGATGAATAACCCTTTTTTTATAAACAAAGGTCCTTACAAAATTGATAAGCTTTTAAAATTGTCTGATATTGATAATATTAAAAAATTTACTAAAACTAAAATTTCAGATATTAAAGATCTTTCAGTAGCCGATAAAAATAATATAACTTTTTTTCATTCGAAAAAATATGAGGATTTAGCATCAAAAACTAAAGCATCTTTTTGCATTACAAAAGAAAATCTTTCATATATCTTGCCTAAAACATGCAATATTATAATTGTACCAAATGTTTTAATTAGTACTGCAAAAATAACAAAAACATTTTACCCCGATGCAGTTAATGATAATTTTGATTTTACTGCTAAAGATATAAGTAAAACTTCTTTTAAGAAAAAAGTTAAATTTGGAAAAAATGTTTTATTTGGCAAAAATGTTAAAATAGGAAAAAATTGTTTAATAGGACATAATTCAATCATAGAAAGTAATGTAGTAATTGGCAATGATTGTTCAATCGGCTCAAATGTTATAATCAGAAATACTGTTGTTAAAAATAATGTACATATTCTTGATGGATGCGTTATAGGGAAAAAAGGTTTTGGTTTTTTTCCTAACGGAAAAAAAAATTTTAAGTACCCACATATTGGTATTGTTATAATTAATGACAATGTGGAAATAGGTTGCGGCTCTACAATTGATAGAGGCTCAATGTCGAATACAATAATTGGAAAAAATACTTATTTGGATAATCAAATTCATGTCGCTCACAACAATAAAATTGGTGATAATTGTATCATAGCTGGACAAGTAGGTTTTGCTGGAAGTTCTACATTGGGTAACAATGTTATGATTGGAGGACAAGCTGGTATTTCAGGACATTTAAAAATTGGTGATAATGTTAAGATTGGTGGTGGCAGCGGTGTAATTAAAAATATTCCTGATAATTCAAAAATTATGGGATATCCAGCTAAAGATTTAAAACAATTTATTAAGGAAAATAAATAAATGATTCATAAGACCGCCATCATAGATTCAAAAGCTAAAATATTTTCAAATGTAAAAATTGGACCTTATTCTGTTATAGGACCTAATGTAGAGATAGCAGAAAATTCTATCCTTCATTCACATGTTAATATAAGTGGAAATACAATTATAGGTAAGGGTAATAGGATTTACCCATTTGCATCTATTGGAAATGACCCTCAGGATTTAAAATATAATGGCGAACAAACGAAACTTGTTATTGGAAATAATAATACAATTAGAGAATATGTTACTATTAATCCTGGCACTTCAGGAGGTGGAGGACAAACCAATGTTGGTAATAATTGTTTATTAATGATTTCTTCACATATTGCCCATGATTGCATGATTGGTAATAATGTAATTTTAGCAAACAACGTTCCAATAGGTGGACATGTGCATATAGGAGATGGCGTTGTTATAGGCGGAAACTCAGCTGTACAACAATTTACCAGAATTGGTAAAATGGCAATGATTGGTGGAATGACAGGTGTACTTAATGATGTAATTCCTTATGGGTTATCGATAGGTAATAGAAATTTTCTTCAAGGTTTAAATTTAATAGGACTAAGAAGAAAAGATATACCAAATAAAGAAATACTATCTTTATCAGAGGCTTATAAAGAAATTTTTAAAACAGATAAATTAACTGATAATTTAAGTAATCTAAATGGATCGTATAAAGATAATTCATTGGTTAATGATATAATTGAATTTATAAATAAAGATAAAAAACGTCCAATTTGTACGCCATTTTCAAAATAGCATGATAGGTTTATTTTTTGGTGACACAGATTTTCCAAAAAAAATACTTAATAAAATAAAAAAGTTAAAAAAAAATTATTTTATAATTGATTTGTCACAAAATAAAAAATTTAAAAGTAATAAAAATTCTTACTCAATTTCTATCGGTCAATTTGGAAAAATTATAAAATTAATTAAAGAAAAAAGATGTAGTAGGGTTATTTTTGCAGGTAAAATTAATAAACCAAAGTTTTCATCCTTAAAATTAGATTTTAAAGGTTTATATTATATCCCTAGAGTTATAAAGGCTTCAAAACTTGGTGATGCCGCTATTTTAAAAGAAATAATTAATATTTTAGCTAAAGAAAAAATAAAAGTGATTAGTTCAATAACTTTTAGCCCAGAACTAGCATTATCAAAGGGCACTCATACAAAATTAAAACCCACCACAGAAAACGTAAAATCTATTAAGAAGGGTATTCAAGCATTAAATAAACTAAATGCTCATAATCATGTTCAAGGTTTAGTAATTAGAAATTCTGACATAATTTCAAGAGAAACATTTAGAGGAACAAAAAAAATGCTTCAATCAATAAAGAATCCAAAAAATTCCCAGTGCATATTAATTAAATTTCCAAAAAAAAAACAAGATCTTAGAGTTGATTTACCCACCATAGGACTTGATACTTTAAAAGACTGTAAGAAAGCAGGAATTAAAGGAATTGTATTAAAAGCAAAACAAAATATTTTTATAGATAAAAAAAAAAGCTTAATTTTTGCTAATAAAAATAAGATTTTTATAACCGTAAAATGAAAAAGATATTTGTATTAACAGGAGAACCATCTGGTGATAAACTTGCTTCAACAGTTATATCTAAACTTAAAATAAATAATCTTGATATTGAATATTTATGTGTTGGAGGAACACACCTTAGTTCATTAGGGATAAAGTCAATTTTTGACCTTAAAGAAATTACTTATATTGGTTTTACGAGCATATTTTTAAATATCTTTAAAATAAGAAACAGAATTAATAAGACTGTAGAAGAGGTTATTAAATTCAACCCTGATATTTTATTTAGCGTTGATAGTCCAGATTTTACTCTTAGAGTTGCTGAAAGAGTTAAGAAAATTAATAGCAATATTAAAACTGTTCATTATGTAGCTCCACAAGTATGGGCATGGAGAGAGGGTAGAGTAAAAAAAATTAAAAAATTTTTAGATCATATACTTTTACTATTTAATTTTGAAAAAAAGTATTTTGATAAAGAAAATATTACAAATACATTTGTTGGACATCCATTACTTGAAAAAAATACTAAAAATAAAACTGATTTATCTAACATGATAGCGAAAGATAAAAAAATTATTTCTTTGTTTGCTGGCAGTAGATTTTCAGAGACTAATTTGCTTTTACCTGTTTTGACTGATTTTATTAAAATAATGAATGAGAAATTTAACGATTATCTTTTTGTATTTCATGCTACCGAAGAAAACAAAACCTTTATTAATGAGCATCTTAAAACATCTAATTTTAATAATACTGAAGTAATTTCTGATGAAAATATAAAATCACAAATATTATCAAGTTCTATCTTTGCTGTTTCCAAATCTGGCACTGTATCTTTAGAAATTTGTAATGCCAAAGTACCATCAATAATAATTTATAAAATGAACTTTTTTAATTTTATCATTGTTAAATTTTTGGTAAAAATTAAATATGCTAATATTATTAATATAATTAATAACAGAGAAGTTATTCCAGAGTTAATTCAAAAAGAATGTAATGCTAAAGAAATTTATAAATCAGTTGTTTATTTTTTAAAGAACCCAAGCTTGATTAATCAACAAATTAAAGATTGTCAAAATACTTTAGAGCAAATCAGATCAAAAACTTCTTCTACTGGTGAAGCATCTTCAATTTTAGTCAAGTATCTTATTTCTTAATCTTTTTTGAACTTCTTCTTTTCCTAAGGATGTAATTATATCGTAAACACCAGGCCCAAATTTTGATCCCGTTAACACTATTCTTAAAGGTTGACCAACTCCCTTAAAGTTTATTTTATGTGATTCTATAAGGTCATTTACAATTGGCTCTAATGTTCCTTTGTTTAATTGTTCTAATTTTGAAAATCTACTAATAAATTCAGATATAATTTTTTTTGCTTTATGATCTACAAGTTTTAAATCTTCTTTATTAAAATTAACTTCATCAAATATTATATATCTACAGTTATTGTATATATCTTCTAATGTTTTAGCTTTATTTTTTAGAAAAGTTAAAGATGCTTTAATCTTGTCTTCTTTGTCTGAATTAATTTTTTTTTTATATAGTTCACAATATTTAACAAGACGATTGTATAGCTCATTTTCGTCTATAGTTTTAATGTAATGTTCATTCATTGATAAAATGCGACTCATATCTAATTTAGATGGGGATTTACCTATACCCTCCAAGTTAAAATGTTTAATGCTTTCTTTTAATGTAAATATTTCTTTATCTTTAAAAGACCAACCCAGTCTTAATAAATAATTTCTTAAAGCATCTGGCATTATTCCAATTTTTGCATAGTCATCTAATGTTGATGCATTATCTCTTTTAGATAGTTTTTTTCCTTCAATAGTATGAATAAGAGGTATATGTGCAAATAATGGCAAATTCCATTTCATAGCTAAAAATATTTGCATTTGTTTAAAAGTATTAATTTTATGATCATCACCTCTAATAATATGAGTCATATTCATTTGATGATCATCAACTGAAGCCGAAAGATTATATGTTGGTGAGCCGTCATTTCTTAAAATAACGAAATCTTCAATAGTAATGTTTTCTATTTCAACATCCCCTTGAACTAAGTCTTTTAGTTTAGATTGGCCTTCAGTATTACTTTTAAATCTTACAATTGGATTAATATTTTTTGGAGCATCCTTTTCATTTAACTCTCTGCATTTTCTATTATATGTGTAGGGAAGTTTTTTTTGTTTTGCTCTTTTTTTTTGTTCTTCTATTTCTTCATTAGAGCAATAGCATTTATAAGCATAGCCATTTTTTAAAAGTTTGTTAGCAATATTTATGTGATCTTTAATTTTTGTTGATTGAATATATTCATCATCATCATATTCTATACCAATCCATTTTAATGACTTGATAATTTGAATTTTAAAATCTTCTTTAGATCTTACTTTATCTGTATCTTCGATTCTAAGGTGAAAAGTTCCTTTTTGATTTTTTGAATATAACCAATTAAATAACGCAGTTCTTAGACCTCCTATGTGCAATGGACCGGTTGGAGATGGAGCAAATCTTGTTGCTACTTTAGTCATTAGAAATGTTTAGACTATTTTTTTAAAAGTTTCTATATAAAGATACTAAAACGCCCTGAACCTTTACTCTATCTGGGCCAAAAATTTTAGTTTCATAATTTTTGTTGGCACTTTCTAAAGCCACAGTTTTGCCTTTTCTTCTAATTCTTTTTAGCATTGCTTCATGATCATCAATTAATGCTACAACAATTTTTCCGTTATCAGCAGCATCAGTTTTTTTTACAATAACTGTATCACCTTCATTAATTCCAGCTTCAATCATTGAGTCACCTTGAACTTTAAGACCAAAATATTCACCATTTTTTTCTAAATTACTAGGCAAAGGTATTCTTGATACTTCATTTTGAATAGCTTCTATCGGTGTCCCGGCTGCAATTTTTCCTAATACTGGGATTTCCATTTCTTCTGAGCTATTTTTTTCTTCATCTAATCCACCTTTAATTACACTTGGCGAGAAACTATTGTAAATATCATTTGCTGAGGCTGTTTCAGGTAATTTAATAACCTCTAAAGCCCTGGCTTTATGAGGAAGTCTTCTTATGAATCCTCTTTCCTCTAATGCGCTTATTAATCTATGAATTCCTGATTTAGATTTTAAATTTAATGATTCTTTCATTTCTTCATAAGACGGAGATACACCAGAAGCTCTCAACTTCTTGTTGATAAATAAAAGCAGGTTTCTTTGTTTTTTAGTTAGCATAGAACAAATATCGTACAAATCTGTTCTACAAAAGTTCTTCTAGTTTAACAATAGCTTAAAAGCGTTAAAAATAGGCCTTTATTCGATTAAAGTACTGAAAAAATAGAATTATTTTCTAGGTTTTTCAAAAGTGATTCACCAATTAAAAAAGTTTTAATATTTGTTTTTTCTTTTAAATCTAGAAGTTCCTCTTTTGTTTTAATTCCGCTCTCAGAAATTAAAGGTCCAGTATGATTAATTAAAATATCGTGGATCTCATAAGTTGTATTTATATCTGTTTTAAGAGTTTTAAGATTTCTATTATTAATTCCTATTAATGCCTCTTTAAAGTTAAGGGCTTTTTTTGCTTCATCAACAGTATGTACTTCAACAATTACAGAAATGTTAAGTTTTAAAGCCTCTTCATATAATTCATTAGCAAGTTTATCAGAAACACCGGCTATTATAATTAATATGGCATCAGCACCATAACTTTTTGCAAGGTGAACTTGAAATTTATCTATAAAAAAATCTTTACAAAGAACAGGTAAGTTTATTTTTTCTTTTATTTTACTAATATGAATCAGGTCACCTAAAAAAAAATCTTCTTCTGTAAGTATGGATAAACATGTTGCTTTATTATCGTTATAAATTTTTGCTATTTCTATAGGATAATAATTTTCTATTATTATACCAGCGGAAGGACTAGCTTTTTTTATTTCCGCAATTAGAGAAATTTTGTTACTGTTTATATTATTTTGGATTTTATCTTTAAAATTAATAAATGATTTGTTTTCATTTATTTTTTCCCTTAAAGATTCTAATGAAATTGATTTTTTCAATAAATCAATTCTTTCAATTTTTTTTTTAATTATTTTATCTAGAACGTTTTCAGACATTTTGTATATTTTTTAAATTTTCAAAAGATTTACCAGATAATATATGTGACCTTGCAGACTCATAGGCGTTTTTGAATTCTGAATTTTTTTCTGCTACAATAAGTCCAGCTGCAGCATTTAAACAAACAGCTTTTGAGAAATCATTATCCTCACCCTTAAATATATCTAGCATTTTATTTGCGTTAAATTGAGCATCATCACCTAATAAATCTTCAAATTTATTCGCACCAACATTTAGTTCTTTAGGATCTATTATTATTTCTGAAATTTCACCATTTTTTAGTTGAACTACATTGGTTTTTGCATAAGGAGATATCTCATCCAAACCATCTTCGCTATTTACAATCCAAGCATATTTAATATTTAAATTTTTTAAAGCATCGGCAAAAATTTTTAATAACTTTCTATCAAAAACACCAACAACTTGTCTATTAACATGGGCAGGGCTGCTTAAAGGTCCAATCATATTGAATATTGTTCTTTTGCCTATTTTTTTTCTAGTTGGCCCAACAAATCTCATTGCACTGTGATAGTTTGGTGCAAACATAAAGCCAAAGTTATTTTTATTAATTTGTTCTTCAATATCTTTTGGTTCTAAATCAATTTTTACATTTAAAGCCTCTAGAACATCGCCTGATCCGCATTTAGATGAAACAGCTTTATTACCGTGTTTTGCTACTTTAATACCCATACTAGATAATAATAATGCTGAAGCAGTAGATATATTTAGTGTATTCATGCCATCTCCACCTGTACCACAAGTATCGACACAATCTTTAACGTTAACCCTTTTAGATTTATTCCTTAACACATAAACTCCTCCTGCAATTTCGTCTGAAACCTCACCTTTTGCTGAAAGAAGAGTTAAAAAATTAAATATTTCGTTATCTGAGGCTTTACCCTCCATTAATATTTCAAAAGCTGCTTTGCTTTCATCAAACGATAAGTTCTGCTTATTTTTTAGCTTTTTTAAAAATGATTCCATTAACTTTTATAATTGATAAAATTTTTTAATATTTTTATACCTATAGTAGTTTTTATACTTTCAGGATGAAATTGAACACCATGAATATTATATTCTTTATGTTTCACACCCATAATAATTCCATCTTTTGTTTCAGCGGTAATTTCAAGCTCATTTGATAATGTTTTTTTATCAATAATCAAGCTGTGGTATCTAGTAGCTTCAAATTTTGTTGGTAGATTTTTTAATATCCCAATATTATTGGATTTTATTGTACTTGTTTTTCCATGCATTAATTTTTTAGCTTGAACAATTTTTGAACCAAAAACCTGTCCAATTATTTGGTGACCCAAACAAACACCTAAAATTGGAATTTTTTTATATAAAGTTTTAACTATTTTTAAACAATTTCCTGATTGATTTGGATTACCAGGCCCTGGTGAAATAACAATTCGGTTGTATTTATTTTTGATTATTTCTTTATCAGTAATTTCATCATTTCTTATTACATCTACTAAAATTTTTAGTGACGAAAGATAATGATATAGATTGAAAGTAAAACTATCGTAATTATCTATTAATATAATTTTCATTATCTTAAAGCGTTTAATAAAGCTTTTGCTTTATTAATGGTCTCCTCATATTCTTTAATTGGCTTGCTGTCAGCAACTATTCCAGCACCTGCTTGGACATAAAACTTATTGTTTTTAGCAACAGCTGTTCTTAAGGCTATACAAGTATCAAATTCACCGTTTGCTGAGAAATAACCTATGCCACCGGCATATACTTTTCTTTTTGTACTCTCAAGTTCATCAATAATTTCCATAGCCCTGATTTTAGGTGCACCGGATACAGTTCCCGCAGGAAAGCCAGCAAGCAATGATTTAAATTTTGAATATTTTTTATTATAAACTCCCATTACATTAGAAACTATGTGCATTACATGTGAATATTTCTCAATAATAAAACTTTCAGTTACTTTAACTGTATTAATTTTAGAAACTTTTCCCGCATCATTTCTACCTAAATCTAACAACATTAAATGTTCTGATAGCTCTTTTTTATCTTTTAATAAATCTTTAGCATAAAAATTATCTTCTTTAAGAGTTTTACCCCTAGGTCTTGTACCTGCAATAGGTCTTACTGTAATTTTATTATCTCTTAATCTCACTAAAATTTCTGGACTTGCACCAATAATTTGAAAATCTTTAAAATTAAAGAAATACATAAATGGAGAAGGGTTAGTAACTCTTAATTTTTTATAAATTTCTAGTGGTTTCTTTGATAATTTAGCTTCAAATCTTTGACTCAGAACTACCTGAAAAATATCACCTATTTTAATATAGCACTTTGCTTTGTTGACCATCTTTAGAAACTTATTTTTTGTCGTATTGGATTTAACTTTAATATTATCTTTAATATTATTATTTATATTTCGTTTTGATAAAGATGATTTTATTAATAAATCATTTATTTCATTCTTAATTTCTATATACTTATGTACATAACTTTTAATTTTTTCATCTTTAAAAACATTAATTATATAAAAGATCTTTTTTTTTAAATTATCATGAATAATAACTGTTCTTGGTCTTAATAATCTTACGTCAGGAAGTTTTAAATCATCCTTACATTTATTAGGAATTTTTTCTATATATCTAATTGAATCATAAGAAAAATAGCCTGAAATCAAAGAACAAATTGGAGGGAGGTTTGATGGTGTTTTAAATTTAAATTCTTCAATAATATTTTCAATTACTTTATCAGGATTCCCTTTAATTTTTTTTTTAATTTTATTTTTAATTAAATAGGAATTTTTATTATTAAACTCCCATATTTTATCTGGGTTTTTCCCAAAAATTGTATATCTGCCTTTTATTTTTCCTTTTTCAACAGATTCAAAAATAAAGCTATTTTTTTCTTTAAGAAAATTATCAATTAAATTTAAGATCTCACTATCATTTTTTATCTTTTTTGATGTATAAATAATTTGATTTTCGTTTCTTTTGTGTCGAAACTTAAAATCCTTGAAGTTTCGATTCAGCATCATCTAAAATAATTTTTAACTTTTTCAAGTGTTTTTTTATTAATTTTAACTTTATATTTATTATTCAGCATGTAGTCGTAGGAACTAAACATGCTATTTCTTAATTTAATATTTGCTTGTTTATTAAATTTTTTAAATTCATTGGATTTAATTGAAATATCACTTGTGTACTTATCAACAATTTTCGCAAGATAAATATCACCATTCTCATCTGAGATTAAAGAATAAGAATTTTTAGGCAATGAATATAATAATTTAACAGAGTCTATGTTAAATTTGTTGTAATCTTTAATTGATTTTAATTTAATATTTTGATCTTTATTATTTCCAATCATATTAAAACTTATTTGGTTGAATGTTTTTTCATTTATTTCATTAAATATTTTTTTATTATATTCAAACTTATTTTTTTCATATAAAATTTTTTTTATTCTATCTTTAAATGCAATATTATTTAAAGAAGGCAAAATTTTCTTAATATTAATAATCTCATAAAGAATATAAGAATCATTTACTTCTATCAGTTGAATTTTATTTTCATTTCTTTTTTTATAAATTTTTTTTTCTATATCTGAACTTTTTTTATCGATAATAAAATCATTTTTTTTAATAGATTCGATTTTAAGTTCTGCCACTAAGGCTTGATATTTATTGTCATTTAAAATTTTATTTTCAATATCATCTATTTTTTCAAAAAAGAGTTTATTATATTCATCTGTTCCAATTAAATTTTTTGGATTTATTTTAATAAAGGAAAAATCAATAAATTCTTTTTTTAAACTTTCTTTATTTTCTTCAATAAATTTTTTTATTTCAAATTCTGTAAAGTCTTCTTTATTTTTATATTTGTCTTCAAGGTTTATGTAATTTATTTCAACTTTACTATTTTGTTCTTTAAAAACACTATTAGTTAAAAAAAATGGTGTTTTGATGCCACCACCTATATAAGAAAATAGTTTTTTTTGTAATTCATTAGCTAAAAGCCTAGCTTCAAAGTCAGTAGCTATCATATTATTTGATAATAAAAATTTTTCATATTTAGTTCGTGAAAATTTTTTATTATCATCTATAAAATTTTTATTTTTTTTAATTTGTTCAACTAAAGATTTTTCTGAAATAGATAAATTTAATTCTAGAATTTCCATTTCAATTAATGTTCTTGAAATTAACTCTCCTAGCAATTCTTCTAAGATATCATTATCAATGTTTTCTTTAATTTTATTAGAATCTATTTTTGAGATATTTAAATGTTCAATAAAATCCTGAGTTGAAATATTTTTATTATTTATTTTAGCTAGGCTATTTGTATTGCCCCTATTAAAAACTCCTCCCATTCCCCAAAAAACAAAGGGTATGATTATTATTACCAATAATATTTTTGCAAATATTGTTTTAGAGAAATTTCTTATATTATTTAACATTGATTAATTTTAATTTATTGATCTATAAAAGACAAATCTATAGATTAAAATTTTCTTTATGACAAATAAATATATGTATTTTATCGCTAATTGGAAAATGTTTGGCGATATAAAATCAATTAATTCCTTAGATAAGGTTATTAAATTTTCCAAAAATATTAGAAACAATAAATTTAAGATGATTTATTGTCCCCCACATACTTTATTATATCCATTTATAAAAAAACTAAAAAACACAAATATTATGGTTGGTTCACAAAATTGTCATCATGAAGAAAATTATGGACCATATACAGGATCCATTAGTGCTAAAATGATTAAAAATATTGGTGCAAAATATGTCATCATTGGACATTCAGAAAATAGATCTTCTGGTGATACCGATTTTTTAATTAATAAAAAAATTAAGGCTGCGATTAATAATGGATTAAAAGTTATTTTTTGTTTTGGTGAAACTTTGTTACAAAAAAAAAAAAATTTAACAAACAAAATTTTATTTAATCAGGTTAAAAAAGCTATTTCCGGAGTAAAAAAATTGAATTATATTTTTTTTGCATATGAACCAGTATGGTCTATTGGAACTGGGATTGTTTTAAAAAATAATGATTTAGAAAAAAATATAAACTTTATTAAAAATAAATTGAGGATAAAATTCAGAATTAAAGAGCCAAAAATTTTATATGGAGGCTCTGTTAACCCTGTAAATGCTAAAAATTTAAGAAAAATAAATAATATTGATGGTTTTTTAGTAGGTGGGGCATCACAAGACCCAAAAAAATTTATTGATATAGTGAAAAAATCCTTTATTTAACTTCCATGGAAAATATATTATTAGTAGTTAACCTCATACTAGCCTTCATTTTAGTTTTATTAATTTTACTGCAAAAGTCAGAGGGTGGAGCTCTTGGCATTGGTGTTTCACAGGACAGCTTTATGCTTTCAAGATCAGCTGGTGATTTTATGACAAAAGCTACCGCTACTGTTGCCACATTATTTATAATTTGTAGTTTAACTTTAACAATTTTATCGAGAGAAAATTTAAAACCTACTATGTCTGTTATTGATAAAATTGAAGAAAATTCAGACGATACACCTAAAATTCCAGAAAATAACAATTAATACTTTCTATTTTCTTAATATGTCCTTATAAAGTAATTCCATGGCGCGATATATATTTGTCACTGGCGGCGTGGTTTCTTCCTTAGGAAAAGGTTTATCATCTGCATCATTAGCTTACCTTTTACAATCGAGAGGTTTTAAAGTTAGAATAAGAAAACTTGATCCATATTTAAATGTTGATCCTGGAACAATGAGTCCATTTCAACATGGCGAGGTTTTTGTAACTGATGATGGGGCCGAAACAGATTTAGATCTAGGCCATTATGAAAGATTTTCAGGAATATCAGCAAAAAAATCTGACAACATTACAACAGGAAAAATTTATAATGATGTTTTAAAAAAAGAGCGTAAAGGTAAATATTTAGGCAAAACCGTTCAAGTGATTCCTCATATTACAGATCGTATAAAGGAGTTTATTAAAAATGATATTAGTAAAGAAGATTTTGTTATTTGTGAAATTGGTGGCACTGTTGGAGATATTGAGAGTCTTCCATTTGTAGAAGCAATAAGGCAGTTTTCAAATGATGTAGGTAAAAAAAATACATTGTTTATCCATTTAACATTAGTGCCATTTATGAAGGCATCAGACGAAATTAAAACAAAGCCTACTCAACATTCAGTTAAAGAGCTCAGAAGCATTGGTGTTCAGCCAGATATAATAATCTGTAGATCTGAAAGACCTATACCGCTAGAGCAACGAAAAAAAATTTCTTTATTTTGTAATGTTGATATTAAAAATGTAATTCAAACGGTCGATGTGAAAACTATTTATGAAGCACCAATAAGCTTTAATAAAGAAAAACTTGATAAACAAGTTTTAGAATATTTTAAAATAAAATCAAAAAAAAAAGTAAATTTGAACCCATGGAAAAAAATTACTAAAACGATTTTGCATACAAAAAGCTTTGTTACTATAGCTATCATTGGCAAATATGTTAATTTAAAAGATGCATATAAATCGTTAGATGAAGCATTGACTCATGGTGGCATTAATAACAATTTAAAAGTTAATTTAATTAGAATTGAGTCTGACAATTTAAAACCTTTAGACATTAAAAATAAACTTAAAAATGTATCAGGCATCCTTATACCTGGAGGTTTTGGCAAGAGAGGCACTGAAGGCAAGATAGCAGCTATATCTTATGCTAGAAAATATAAAATTCCATTCTTAGGAATTTGTTTTGGCATGCAAATGGCAATAATTGAATTTGCAAGAAATAAACTTAATATTAAAAAAGCCACTTCTAGTGAATTTGGCTCTAGTGGAATTTCTATTGTTGGTTTAATTAATGAGTGGAATAAAGATGGTAAATTAATTAAGGGCACAGATAAAGAACTTGGAGGCACAATGAGGCTTGGTTTATATGACGCTCAATTAAAAAAAAATTCATTAATTAGAAAAATATATAAATCTAAATCTATTAAAGAAAGACATCGTCACCGATATGAAGTCAATATTAACTATAAAGATCAATTTGAAAAAAAAGGTATGTTTTTTTCTGGATTATCTCCTGATAATAAATTACCTGAAATCATAGAGTTAAAAAATCATCCTTGGTTTATAGGAGTGCAATTTCATCCTGAATTTAAATCTAGACCTTTAGCTCCACATCCTTTATTCTCATCTTTTATCAAAGCTGCAAAAAATCATAAATGAAAAATATAACTGTAAATTGCGATAAAATAGAAATTTCAAATAACAAAAAAATCTGTTTAATAGCAGGACCATGTCAGCTAGAAACAGAACAACATGCTATGGATATGGCTGGAAAAATCAAAGAAATAACTTCAAAATTTAATATGGGTTTTATATATAAAACTTCTTTCGATAAAGCTAATCGAACAAGCCTTAAAGGTAAAAGAGGAGTTGGATTGGACCAGTCTCTTCCAGTATTTGATAAAATTAAAAAGGAATTACAAATCCCAATCTTGACTGATATTCATAATATAGATCAATGCTCAATTGTCTCGGAACACGTTGACATATTGCAAATACCGGCATTTTTATGCAGACAGACTGATTTGTTAATTGCAGCTGCAAAAACTAATAAAATTATTAACGTTAAAAAAGGTCAATTTCTAGCTCCTTGGGATATGATTAATGTAACTAAGAAAATTTCAGACTCTGGAAATAATAATATTTTAGTCACTGAAAGAGGTGCATGCTTTGGTTATAATACTCTTATCTCTGATATGAGATCTTTACCCATTATGGCCAAAAATGGTTATCCAGTAATATTTGATGCTACACATTCAGTTCAACAACCAGGAGGATTAGGAGAAAAAAGTGGAGGCCAAAGAGAGTTTGTAGAATATTTAGCACGAGCTGCCGTTGCAGTGGGTGTTGCTGGCATATTTATTGAAACACATCAAGATCCTGATAATGCACCATCAGATGGTCCAAATATGGTTCCTTTAGACAAATTAGAAAATCTTATCAAACAACTTTCAGAAATAGATAATTTAATAAAAAAATAATGAGCAAAATCACTAAGCTTATAGCGCGTCAAGTTTATGACAGTAGAGGAAACCCAACTATTGAAGCGGAGGTATTTTCAAAAAATATTAGTGCTACTGCGATATGTCCCTCTGGAGCCTCTACTGGAACTTATGAGGCTTTTGAAAAAAGAGACATAAAAAATAAAAAGTATTTAGGAAAAAGCGTTCTAAACGCAGTTAAATTAGTAAACTATAAAATTTCAAAAAAGTTAAAAGACATGAATATACATAATCAAGAAAGTATAGATGCTTTGTTAATAAATCTTGATGGGACAAAACAAAAAACTAACCTAGGTGCAAATTCTATTTTAGCTGTATCAATGGCTGTTAAAAAACTTTCTGCTAAAATTAAAAAAAAACCCCTATATAAAACTTTTTTAGTAAAAAAAAATTTTAAAATACCTTATCCTTTAATGAATATAATTAATGGTGGAGCGCATGCTAATAATGGACTAAGAATTCAAGAGTTTATGATTAGACCTGATAAAGCTAAAAATTTTACAGAAGCATTAAGAATGTGCTTTGTAATCATTCAAAATCTTAAAATTTTAATTAAAAAAAAAAATTTATCTACTTCAGTCGGTGACGAAGGAGGCTTTGCTCCAATGATAAATAATAATGAAGAAGCGCTTGATTTAATAAATAAATCTATCAAAATGTCAGGATTTAAAAATGGTAAAGATGTATGTATTTGCCTTGATGTTGCAGCAAATGAATTAATTAAGAAAAATAAATACTCAATTCATACAAAAAAATTTATTTCAGTAGAAAAATCTATAAATGAGTATAAAAAAATTATTAAAAAATATTCTATTAAATCTATAGAAGATCCATTTGCTGAAAATGATTGGATATCATGGAGCAAACTAATGAAAAATTTAAAAAATGTACAGATTGTTGGCGATGACTTGTATGTTACTAATCTAGAAAGATTAAAAAAAGGTTTTTTAAATAATTCATCAAATGCAATTTTAATTAAACTTAACCAAATTGGCACAGTTTCAGAAACTTTAGAAGTTATTAAATTTGCACAAATTATTGGATATAAAACAATTGTTTCACATAGATCTGGAGATAGTGAAGATACTTTTATAGCAGATCTTGCTGTTGGTACAAATTCTAATCAAATTAAAACAGGTTCTTTGGCTAGATCTGAACGTGTTTCTAAATATAATCAATTAATTCGTATTGAGGAAGAGCTAGGAATAAAAGCAAAAATGAATAATATTAACTAATGTTTAGTAAATTAAAAAAAAACTATTTTTTATTAATTTCTACATTTTTTTTATTATATTTTTTTTTCAATCTTTTAGACGGGGAACGCGGTTTATTTTCTTATTTTAAAAAAAAAAATATTTTTCATAATTTACAAAGTAAAGAAATTAATTTGATTAAAAAAATACAAGATTTAGAAAATAAAAATTCTTTACTTACAAATAATTTAGATCTTGATTATATAGAAATATTAATTAGAAAAAAATTTTTGTTTGGTAAAAAAGGTGAAACACTTTACATAATTAAAAATAATGACAATTAGACATCCTGAAAAAATAAACAAACCTATAAATCTAATTAAAAAAAAACCTGATTGGATCAAGTCAAGACTCATAAATAGTAAGGAATTTCTTCTTACAAAATCTATTGTTAATCAAAATAAGTTAGTTACTGTTTGCCAAGAGGCTAATTGCCCAAATATTACTGAATGTTGGAGTAAGAGGCATGCAACTTTTATGATCATGGGCGATACTTGTACACGAGCATGTTCATTCTGTAATGTAAAAACTGGCAAACCTAAAAAATTAGATCCACTAGAACCATTTAAAATTTCAAACGCTGTAAGTAACCTAAGTTTAAAACATGTTGTTATAACTTCCGTTGATCGAGATGATTTGATAGATGGAGGCTCAGATCATTTTTCTGAGGTAATTAAAAGCATAAGACAAAAAAATCCCAATACTTCTATTGAAGTTTTGACTCCAGATTTTTTAAGAAAAGGAGACGCTTATAAAAAAGTTGTAAAAGCTAATCCAGATGTTTTTAATCACAACATTGAAACTGTTCCTAGGCTTTATTTAAAGGTAAGACCTGGGGCTAGATATTTTACTTCTTTGGAACTTTTAAAAAATGTAAAAAAAATAAACAAGAGAATTTTTACCAAATCTGGTTTAATGGTTGGCCTCGGCGAACATAAAGATGAAATTGTTCAAGTTATGGATGACTTAAGATCGGCTGAGGTAGATTTTTTGACTATTGGCCAATATTTACAGCCATCAGTGAAGCATCATCCATTATACAGATACTATCATCCGAACGAATTTAAAGAATTAGAAACTATTGCAAAGTCTAAAGGTTTTTTACTAGTTTCATCCACACCTTTGACAAGATCTTCATATCATGCTGATGAAGATTTTGTCCAATTACAAAAAAATAGATTAAAAAATTAAATGCCGAAAGCTTCAGTTAAGAGATTAATTGAATGTGATAAAAATCAACTCATTGATCTTGTTTTAGATATAGAAAAATATCCAACATTTATTCCTTACTGTCTAGATTCCAAGATTTATGAAAAAAATGACAAGGATGATTTAATTTTAATCATAGCAGACTTAACTATAGGTAAGGGGATAATTAAAGATACATACAAAAGTAATGTTAAGTATAATAAAATAGATAACATAATCCATGTAACAAATATAGATGGACCACTAAAATATTTGAATAACAAATGGTATTTTAAAGACCATGAAGGTGGTACAGAGATTTATTTTGACGTAGATTTTGAACTGAAGAATAGGTTTTTAAATATTATTATGACAAAATCTTTTCAATACGGTCTTGATAAAATAGCGGATGCTTTTCAAAGTAGAGCAAACGAGTTATTCAATAGCTAGCTAAACTTAGAGCTAAATTTAATGATTCTTTAACAGCAGCTTTTTGTATTGAAATTCTATTTTTATTTTTAAAGATATTTTCTTTGATAATAATTTTATTACCTTTTTTTAACCCAATATAAACCAATCCAATTGGCTTAAATTTTGTTCCACCATTAGGACCGGCTATTCCAGTAATAGATATTGATATATTAGCTTTACTGATTTTACTTAAATTTTTTACCATAGATAAACAACATTCTTTACTTACAGCTCCATATTTGCTGATAATTTTTTTGGGAACTTTAAGTATACTAGTTTTAGCTTTATTAGAATAAATTATTAACCCAAGATTAAAAACTTTAGACGAACCACTAATAGACGTAATAGTACTTGCTAACATTCCACCAGTACAAGATTCAGCAAAAGAAATTTTAAGTTTCTTTTTTTTTAATTTATTTACTATATTTTTAGCTAAAGTTTTCATTATATAATGTAATTTTTAATCATCATGAAACATACAAGTGACAAGACGACATAGAGTCCAGCACAAATATCATCCATAATTACACCAAAACTATTTTTAAAATTTTTATCAAAAAAACTTACTGGAAATGGTTTCATTATATCAAAATATCTAAAGAGCAAAAAAAAGATAATATAATAAATTAGGGCATCATAATTTTCTTTTGTAGTTCCATGAGATATTTCATAAAGATAAATAGGTATGGATTGTCCTAAAAATTCATCTATTATTATTTCACTAGGGTCTTTATTTTTACTATCTTTAATATGACTTGATATTGCATAAAAAGAATAAATAAAAATTACAATTAAACTTATTAATATAATATTTGATGAAATGTTTAATTGATGAAAAAAAAAATAAAGAATTATAGTCGTAACTAGCGAACCAAATGTACCAGGTATATATTTAATTTTACCCAAACCAAACATAGTAACGAATAAAAAATTAAATGTTTTAATCATTTTTAATTACAGATGCTATAACTTCACAAGCTATAGCTTTTTCTTTTCCTATTACGCCTAATTTTTCTGTAGTTTTTCCTTTTATATTTATTTTTGAAATTGATATTTTACACAATTTAGCAATATTATCGATTATTTTATTTTTGTATTTTTGTATTTTTGGCTTTTGAGTAATTATATTTATATCAATATTATTTATTAAAAAACCTTTAGACTTTACATCTAAAATTATTTTTTGGAGTAAAATATTAGATCTTATATTTCTAAATTTTTTATTTTTATCTGAAAATTGACTGCCAATATCTCCCATTTTACAAGCACCCATGATAGCATCTATTACAGCATGTAAAACAGGGTCACCATCTGAATGACCCAATGTTCCAACGTTTGATGGAATTTTAACTCCACCTAAATATAACTTTCTTTTAGGCACTAATCTGTGCACATCAAATCCAATACCAAATTTAATAGAATTATTAACTTTTAAATCTGATTTAATAGTAATTTTTTTATTATTAATTTCACCGCTTATAAATTTAATTTTTTTTCCTGCAGATATGAATAAATTTGAATCATCAGTTATTTTAAATTTTTTATTATTTTGAAGTTTATACAATTCTTTGTAATCAAATGCTTGTGGAGTTTGAGTAAAATAAACATTCTCTCTTTCAAGATTGGTAATCTTATTTGCTTCTTTAAGTTTTATTGAGTCATTTGTTTGAATTTTTGGCACAACACATTTATTTTTTTTTAACTCTTTTAACAATTTATCAATTAATTTTAGTGAAAAATTTGGTCTAGCAGCATCATGTATAAAAACTTTTGATATATTATAATTTTTAACACTTTTAAGAGATTTATATGCCGATTCAGCTCTAGTTTTTCCGCCCTCTACAATTTTAATATTTTTAATATTCAAGTTTTTAATGAATTTTTTATGTTTCTTATTTATTACAACTACAATTTTGTTAAGTTTTTTATGCGATTTTGCCTTATCAATTGAGTGCTGAACTAAAGGCTTTCCCTTATATATGAAATAAGGTTTTGGTAATCTATAATTAAATCTTTTACTTTCACCAGCTGCTAGTATTATAAAACAATTATTCATGATTAAAACATATAATTAGCTTATTTATTACATAATGATTGATTTTATCAAAAAAAATTTGTTTATAATTTTTATATTTATAATCACTTTATCAGTAGGTTTTTTAACCTTTTTAACTTTTATTGACAAAAGTTTTATTAAATTAAATGATTTTAACCTTCAAATTTTATTAATAATTAATATTTTTCTATTAGCCATTTTTTTCTTTATAATATTTTTTGAAATTAAAAACTCACTTAAAGATGACATTAACACAAGAGGCTCTAGAGCTAACAGAAAATATATAGCTTTTTTTTCACTCTTTACTTTAATTCCATCAATTTTAATTTCAGTTTTTTCTCTATTCTTATTTTCGTTTGCTCTTGAAAAATATTTAGACAAAAAAATTACAACAGCAGTGAACAATTCTTATGAAATAGCGAAAAATTATGTTGATGACGTTAGAGAAAAAATTGAATCAGATATTATTTTAATTGGTTATGATTTAAATCAAAACATTAATATATTTTATGACAATCCTAATCGGTATAAAAATATCTTAAGAACTCAAAAAATTATGAGAGATGTCGATGAAATTCATTTAATAGACAGCTTAGGAAATTTAATTGTATCAACAATTACTAACAAAGAATCTTTTTCGCCACCTTCAGATGAAGCTTTAGAAATGGTGTTTGCTGAAGAAAGATCATTAAAAATAATTAATGCATTTGAAAACAAATCTGCTGCAATATTGAAGCTTAACGGTTACATAGATACGTACTTGTATGTAGTAAAGTATTTAGATCAAGAAATTTCAGACTACCTAACTGAGTCTGAAGAAGCAATTAATTTTTATTATACTGTAGAAAATAAAAGAGTTGGGATTAAAATATCTTTTATTTTAATATATATTGTCGTTGTTACTTTACTTTTATTCCTTTCAATATCTATAGCGATTAAGTTTTCATCTAGATTTTTTAGATCTATAACAAATCTTATTTCAGCTTCATTAAATATAAGCAAAGGTAATTTAGATGCTAAGGTTCCTGAATTAAAAACAGATGTTGAACTTGAATTATTAAACAAGAATTTTAATTTAATGATTGATCAGTTAAAACTTCAACAAGAAAAATTATTAATTAATGAAAGACATGAAGCATGGGAAAGTGTTGCTAGAAAATTAGCTCATGAAATTAAAAATCCATTAACGCCAATACAACTTACTATTGATAGATTAAAAAATAAATATTCAGATAGAATAAGTCCTGATGATAAAGATAATTTTAATGAATATTTAAAAACAATTATAAAACAAATACGACAAATTGAAAGTCTAGTAAATGAATTTTCTGATTTTGCAAGAATGCCAAAACCAAGTTTAAAAGAAAATAATCTAGTAGATATTTTAAATGAAAATATACGATTAATGAAAGAACTTGATAAATCAACGCAAATTAATTTATACACAAGCAGTAAAATCATTTTATATATTTGTGACCACGAGCAAATTGGTAGAGTTTTTTTAAATTTAATTAAAAATTCTATAGAGAGTATTGCTGAAAGATTTAAAATATACCCTGATTTTATTAAAAAAATTGATGTAGAAATAATAGATAAAAATGATTATATACACTTTAATATAATTGATAATGGAACAGGCTTTTCAGATAAAAATATAAAAAGTATTTTAAAGCCTTATTTTACTACAAAAACAAAAGGGAGCGGTTTAGGTTTATCAATTGTGAATAAAATAATTAATGATCATAATGGAGTTATTGATTTTATACCTTTAAAAGTAGGTGCAAAAATATCTATAATATTTTCAAAAAATGAAAGCTGAAATATTAATAATTGACGACAATCCTGATATTAGAAACATTTTAAATGATCTTATTAAGGATGCTGGCTATAAAACAAGGGTTGCTGCAAATTATAATCAAGCATTAGCTGAAATTGATAAAAAATTACCCGATGTAGCAATTATAGATGTAAAACTAGATAAAGGTGACAATGATGGTATTGAACTACTATCTCATATTAAAAGTAAAAATAGAGACATCCCAGTTATAATTATATCAGGACATGCAAATATAGAAATGGCAGTTAAATCTTTAAAATCAGGAGCGTTTGAATTTATTCAAAAACCATTTGATCAAGAAAGATTAATGAATTTTGTAAGCAGAGCCGTTGAAAATTTTAATTTGAAAAATCAAAATAAAGAATTGTCAACTAAACTTTTTCATTCTTTTGAACTTATAGGAAATAGCCAAAATATTGAAAAAATAAAGGAACAAATTGTTAAACTTTCTGTATCTGAAAGTAGAATTTTTATTAATGGGCCTACTGGTTCAGGCAAAGAATTAATTGCTAGAAAGATTCATAAATTATCAAAAAGACAAAAAGAACCTTTTATTATTTTAAATGGTGCACTTTTGGACGTTAAAAAATATGAATTAGAACTTTTTGGTGAAGAAAAAAACAATGGTTCAATTACATACGGAGCATTAGAAAAAGCATCTGGTGGTTTTTTATTAATAGATGAAGTTTCTGAAATTCCACTAGAAACACAATCTAAAATATTAAGAGTATTGATTGATCAAAAATTTAAAAGAATTAATGGAGACCATGATATTAATGTGAATGTTAGAATTATTTGTTCAACAAGTAAAGATATTAAAAATGAAATAAAAACTGGAAACTTTAGAGAAGATTTGTTTCACAGACTTAATGTATTTCAGATTGATATTGAGCCTTTGACTAATAGACCAGGAGATATACCTTTATTAATTGAATATTTTTCTAAAAAAATAGAAGATAATTATAATTTAAAAAAACTTAATATAGATCGAAGTAATCCATATTTATTAAATTATACTTGGCCAGGCAATGTAAGAGAATTAAGAAATTTGATTGAACGTATAGGAATTCTATCACCAAACAATGAGGAAAAAATTTCAAATATAATCAAAGAATCATTAAAAAATTCAAGCAATGACCTTTTTGATGTCGAAAGCTCACTTTCAGTACCATTAAAGGAAGCTAGAGAAAAATTTGAAAAAGAATATTTGACTACACAACTTAAAAAATTTGGTGGTAATATATCAAAAACAGCTAAGTTTATTGGAATGGAAAGATCTGCTTTACATAGAAAATTAAAAGGACTTGGTGTAAAGGGCTTGAATTAATATGAATATTATAATTTGTGGCGCTGGTAGAGTTGGGTTTACAATAGCAAAACTGTTAGGAGAACAAAACCATTCAATTACAATTATAGATCAATCTAGTGAGGATATTCAAAAAATTAATGATAGTTTGGATGTAAAAGCTATTGTAGGTAAGGCCACTTATCCAGCGGTTCTTGAAAAAGCTAATGCTATTGATGCAGATATGATTATTGCTGTTACAAAAAATGATGAAATCAATATGTTAATTTGTCAAATTGCATACACTGTTTTTAAGGTACCTAAAAAAATTGCCCGTATACGATCTCAAGATTATTTAAATCCAAAATTTAGTAAAATTTATAATAAGGAAAATTTGCCGATAGATGTAATAATTTCTCCCGAAATTGAAATAGCAAAATCTATACAAAGAAAATTAGAGGCCCCAGGTGCACTTGATAATGTTCCTTTTGCTGAAAATAAAATCAGACTTTTGGAAATTTTTATTAATAAGAACTGTCCATTAATAAATATCAAGTTAAACGAATTAACAAAAAAATTTCCTAAATTGGAAGCTAATATTTTAGGAGTAATAAGAGATGAAAATTTTGTAATATTAAAAAAAAGCGATGTATTAAAAGAAAATGATAAAACTTATGTGATCATTAACGCAGATCAAATGCAGCTAACTTTGTCAGCTTTTGGACATAATGAGAAAATAGCTAATAAAATTTTAATTATTGGTGGTGGTAATATAGGATTTAACTTAGCCAAAAATATTGAGCTGTCATTTGATTCTGCACGAATAAAAATTATTGAAAAAGATAAACATAGAGCTGAATTTATTGCTAATGAACTTAACAATTCGATAATAATTAATGGCAATGGTTTGGATGAAGATGTTTTAGCTGAAGCAAATCTTGATGAGGTAGAAACTGTTTTAGCTCTTACAAATGATGATGAAGATAATTTGATGGTTAGTGTACTTGTTGAAAAATTTTCAAAAAATAAAAGGACAATGGCTTTAATTAATAAACCTAATTATTCATTGCTACAATCATCTTTAAAAATTGATGATTTAATTGACCCAAGATTGAATACTGTTTCTAGCATACTTAAACATGTACATAAAGGAACTATAGAAACTGCCTATAGTATTTTAAATGGTGAATATGAAGTCATAGAGGCTGAAATTATAGAAACATCAGAGCTTATAAATAAAGAATTAAAAAATTCTAATTTACCTCCAGAAATTAGAATTGGTGCAATATTAAGAAAAAATGATATTATTATTCCAAGATCAAATTTTGTCTTCCAAAAAAAAGATATTGTTGTTTTTTTATCGAAACGTGATCAGTTATCTGTTGTTGAAAATATGTTTCGGATTAGTTCTATTTAATTTTTAATGAATTATTTCAGTTTATTATATTTAGGTGTTTTTTCTTTACTAATTAGTATTCTATCATTTTTTAACATTATATATTCATATTATTTTAATCTTTATCTTAGTATAGATAGTTATTTATATTCACTTTTAGTCTCGTTATTAATAGGATCAATTTTTTTAATTAAAAAAAAGAATAATATCAAAGTATCAATATATCAAAAAATTTTAACAGTAATTTCTGGTTATTTCATATTACCTCTAATTATTTCAATTCCATTCTATTTTAGTATTTATAATATCTCTTTTTTAGATTCATATTTTGAATCAATTTCTGGATTTACTTCTACTGGGTTTACTATTTTTGATAACATCAAGCATTTAGATGAAAGTTTAATATTATGGAGATCTTCCTCTCAATGGATTGGTGGACTTTATTTTTTATTTTCTATAATTCTTTTAATCGATATTTTTGATAATAACTTAAAAAAATCCCTAACAAATTTTTTGTCATTTAACACTTCTGAGATTTTAAAACAATCATCAAAAATTTTAATTTTATATATAATATTGACTTTTTGTATATTCTTAGCATTCAAAATTTCTGATTTTAGATCGTTTGTTTCGTTTAATTTATCAATGTCAATAATTGCTTCTGGGGGGTTTTTACCCGTCAACAATTTATCTTCAATTATAAACTCAAATGCTAAGGAGATTATATTTTCTTTATTAATGCTTGTTTCATTTTTTAGCATTTTTTTGACTTATAATTTATTTTTTTTCAAAAGTAAAAATTTAAATTTTTTCCAAGAAGATATATATTTGTTTTTTTATCTAATTTTTATTGTCTCTTTGTTTTTTTTGTTTTTAAATTATAATTATGATTATAATTTTAGTTTAATACTTTTATCCTTGACAAGTAGCATCTCTAATATCGGTATATCTCTAGATAAATCTCCTCCAAATTTTTCTATTTTTTTTTTAATATTATCAATAATTGGTGGCTCTTTCTTTTCCACAAGTTCTGGAATAAGATTTTTAAAAGTTTATGCCTTATTTAAATTTTCAATTAATGATCTTATTTCTCATGCTAAACCTAAAAATGTTTTTTTAAATAAAAATTTACTTTTAGACACAAGCTTTGAAAAAACTGAAATTTATAAATATTTTTTATCTATTTTAATATTTATTATTTCTTTATTGGTATTAACTTCTCTTCTTACAATTTCTCAAGTTTCATTTGAAAATTCATTTAAACTTTCTATTTTAACACTTATGAATACGGTTAATTCTTCCATGCATGATTTAAATGATTTTAATTTTGAAAATCTTCATTTTTTTACTAAATATTATTTGATCATTTTTATGATTATCGGGAGAGTTGAACTAATATCTCTTCTAATAATTTTTAAAAAATTTCTTTTTAAAAGTTAAATACGTATTATAAGTATAAAATAAGTATTTGCGCCCTTAGCTCAGCTGGATAGAGCATCGGTTTTCTAAACCGAGGGTCGGAGGTTCGAGTCCTCCAGGGCGCGCCACCATATTATAATTAACTATATATTGTGGAATAACTATTTTTTTAACTACATCTAGATATAATGAAATTACTTGTTAAGATTTCATTGAAGAATAATTATTAAAATGAATAATAACAAATAATTCAAATGAATTTTTGAATTATTTGTTAACAAATAAAAATAAAGGGAGAATAATGTTTAAATATTTAAAACAATTAACTTCTCTAGTTGCTGTGGTAGCGGTTCTGTTTGCTTTTACAACAGAGTCAATGGCAGCTAAGAAGTCTAAAACACTTAAAAATACACAAAAAAAGGGTTTTGTAAGATGTGGTGTATCTCAGGGTCTTCCAGGATTTTCAAATGCTGATGCATCTGGAAATTGGACTGGTGTTGACGTTGATGTATGTAGAGCAGTTGCTGCTGCAGTGCTAGGTGATGCGAACAAAGTTAAGTTCACTCCACTAAGCGCTAAAGAAAGATTTACAGCTCTAACTTCTGGTGAGATTGATATCTTGTCTAGAAACACAACTTGGACACTTTCAAGAGATGCTGATATTGGTCTTACTTTCGTTGGAATAAACTTCTACGATGGTCAAGGTTTTATGGTCAGAAAAGACTCTGGAATTACTTCTACAAGCCAATTCAAAAATGGTATCTCAGCTTGTACTAACATTGGTACAACAACTGAGTTAAATATGAGAGACTTCTTTAATTCAAAAGGAATTTCTTATACTCCAGTAGCTTTTGAAAAAGCTGATGAAGTTGTTGCTGCTTATGATGCGGGTAGATGTGACACTTACACTACTGACAAATCAGGTTTAGCGGCTCAAAGAACTAAAATGTCTAATCCAGATGATCACATAGTATTACCTGAAACGATTTCAAAAGAGCCTTTAGGCCCAGTTGTTCGTCAAGGTGATGCAGTATGGGAAGATATCGTAAGATGGTCTTTAAATACTATGATCGAAGCTGAAGAGTACGGTATTACTTCTGAAAATGCTGATTCTATGAAAACTTCAAAAAATCCGCAAATCAAAAGATTAGTTGGTGCTGAAGGTGAAATGGGTGCAGCATTCGGTTTAGATAACGAATGGAACTTGAGAATTATAAAACAAGTTGGAAATTATGGTGAAAGTTATAAGAGAAATATAGCTGACACTGGTATTTTACCTGACAGAGGTCCAAATCAATTATGGACTAAAGGTGGTCTTTTATACGTTCCACCATCAAGATAATTTAAAGTTATAAATAATTAAAAAGGGCTAGATTTATCTAGCCCTTTTTTTATACTCTTAATAATATGAAATTAAAAAAAACCTTACCTCAACTAATTACTTTACTATTCATAGTTCTAATATTTGGCTTCTTTACAATGAATGCTCAAGAAAATATGGATACAAGAGGTATTGAGTTTGGATTTGGTTTTTTAAAGCAAGAAGCTTCATTTGATATACAGTTCTCTTTAATTGATTATGATGGCTCACATTCATACGCCAGAGCTTATTTAGTAGGTTTATTAAACACTCTCTTAGTTTCTTTTATTGGAATTATCTTATGTACAATATTAGGTACTATCGTCGGTGTTTCTCGATTATCACCTAATTATTTAATTAGAAAAACTGCTACTTTTTACATAGAATTTTTTAGAAATATTCCTTTGCTATTACAAATATTTTTTTGGTATTTTGCAGCTTTAAGAGCTTTACCAATGCCCGAAGATGCTTCATTATTATTTGGCTCTTCTTTTTTGACGATCAAAGGTTTTTATACTCTAGCTCCTGTTTGGATAAATTTTGATGTTTTTATGATTTCTTTAGTTATTGCATTAATAATAATTTTCTTTTTTAATAAATATGCCAAAAAGAAACAAGAAGAAGAGGGTATACAGTATCCTAAGTTTTTTATTTCATTAGTAATTTTTATAGCATTACCTGCGTTAACTTTTTTTGTTGGTGGTGTTGATGTATCTTTTAGTTATCCAGAATTAAAACAATTAGCCAAAACTGCATTTACTTATGAGGGTGGAGTGGGAATACCACCTGAATTAATAGCATTAACTCTTGCTTTAACACTTTATACAGCAACTTTTATTGCAGAAAATGTTAGAGCTGGGATTCAAGGAGTTGGTAAAGGTCAACATGAGGCTGCTGCATCTATAGGATTAACTCCTGGGCAGGTTTTAAAACTTGTGGTGATGCCTCAGGCTTTAAGAATTATTATTCCTCCAACAACTAATCAATATTTAAACTTAACAAAAAACTCATCTTTAGCTGCTGCTATAGCGTATCCAGATTTAGTTTTAGTTTTTGCAGGCACAGCAATGATGCAAACTGGAAGAGCTATAGAAATTGTAGCAATAACAATGGCCACTTATTTAACAATTAGTTTAGCAATATCCGCGCTTATGAATTGGTACAATAAACGTATTGCAATAAAAGAAAAATAAAAATTATGAGTAAAATAAATATTTTAAAACCTAATAAAAATAATCTAAATTTATTTTTAGTTTTAGGAGGGTTATTTTTTACATTAGGAATTCTTGATTTTTGTTTAAATAATTTTTTAGAAAAAAATATTACGTCATTTTTACCAGGATTTATTAGTTTTTTTACACCTCTAATTTTTGGAATAATAGGTCTTCATTTTATTAGAATAGAATTTTCTGGAATTAAACAACTAGATAATCTTAACAAAAATATTAATACTAATAATTTTAATGCTGCCCTAAGTATAATTATAATTTTACTAATCATTTTTAGTGTAGCACCTTTACTAAACTGGTTTATTTTGGACGCTAATTTTGTGGGAGAAACAAAAGAAGCTTGTACAGGTGGTGGAGCCTGTTGGGTTTATATAAAGATTTGGTTTAATCGCTTTATGTATGGCATGTATCCAAATGCTGAACAATGGAGGGTAAATTTAACTTTTGTTTTAGTTTTATGTTTTGCGAGTGCTGGGTATTTTATGCCTTTAAAATTAAAAAAATATCTAACATTTTACTATGCAGTTTTTTTACCAATAATTTCATTCTTTTTAATTTACTATTTAATATCTGGTGGAGAATTTGGCTTAGTATGGGTTGAAACCGGAGCTTGGGGAGGTTTATCGTTAACTTTTATAGTGGCATTCTTTTCTTTAATTTTTTGTTTTCCAATTGGGATGATGCTAGCATTAGGAAGAAGATCTGATTTACCAATCGTAAAATATTCATCACTTAGTTTTATAGAGTTTTGGAGAGGGGTACCTCTTATAACTGTGTTGTTTATGTCGGCAGTAATGTTTCCAATGTTTTTACCTGATGGAACTTATATTGATAAATTAATCAGAATTATTGTTGCCATTACTTTGTTTGAAGCTGCCTACACCGCTGAAGTAATAAGAGGAGGCCTTCAAGCATTACCAAGAGGACAATATGATGCTGCCAAGTCTTTAGGCATGGGTTACTGGAGATTGCATTTACTTGTTATTCTTCCGCAAGCTTTAAAATTAGTGATACCAGGAATAGCTAATACGTTTTTAGCCTTAGTTAAAGATACTCCATTAATATTTGTTGTTGGATTACTAGAATTAGTTGGAATGTTGAATTTAGCAAAAACAAATCCTAAATGGTTAGGTTTTTCGATGGAAGGTTATGTATTTGCAGGTTTAATTTTTTGGATAATTTGTTACTCTATGAGTAGATATAGTCAAAATTTAGAATTAAAATATAAAACAGATAGATAAAATTTATGCCAGATTCAATAATTAAAATACAAAATGTTAATAAGTGGTTTGGTGATTTTCAGGTTTTAAAAGATATTAATTTAAATGTTAACCAAAAACAAAAAATTGTAGTTTGTGGTCCATCAGGATCTGGCAAATCAACATTAATAAGATGCATAAACAGATTAGAGGAACATCAAGAAGGAAACATAATTGTTGATGGAAATGAACTAAATGAAGATACTAAAAATATTGAAAAAATTAGAGCAGAAGTTGGAATGGTGTTTCAACAATTTAATTTATTTCCACATCTATCTATTTTAGATAATTGCACACTTGCTCCTATTTGGGTAAAAAAAATGCCAAAAAAAGAAGCAGATGAATTAGCCATGAAACAATTAGAACAAGTACAAATTTCAGATCAGGCATTAAAGTTTCCAGGACAGCTATCAGGTGGACAACAACAAAGATGTGCTATTGCTAGAGCATTGTGCATGCAACCTAAAATTATGCTTTTTGACGAACCAACATCAGCTTTAGATCCAGAAATGATTAAAGAAGTTTTAGATGCTATGGTTAACTTAGCAAAACAAGGAATGACTATGATAGTTGTTACACATGAAATGGGTTTTGCTAAAGAAGTTGCAGATGAAGTTATTTTTATGGATGAAGGAATGATTGTTGAACAAGCAAAAACTAAAGAATTTTTTGCAAATCCAAAAAATGACCGAACAAAACTATTTTTAAGTCAAATTTTATAATAAAATTTTTTTTGATTAATTAATTAAAAATATTAGGTAAATTAAGGACTAAAAAAGGAAATTTATATTATACATTTATTAATAAAAACACTATGTCAAGACCCAAAAAGGGGTAAAAAAAAAATTATTTTATCACTTGCACTAGGTACCAAAAGATAGTTAAAATTCAAAAAATAAAAATTAAGAGGGGTCTTAATGGAAGAAAATTTTAATAAACATCTTGGCAATAAGTTAAAACTTAGAAGACTAGCCTTGGGTTTAACTCAAACAAAAGTAGCCAAAGCAATTAACGTAACATTTCAACAAATCCAGAAATATGAAAAGGGAACAAATGGAGTTAGCTCAATTAGATTACTACAATTATCTAATTTTTTAAAAGTACCAATTGATTATTTCTTTGAAGATTTTTCTGAATATTTAATTAATATTGAAAAGACTAAAGAAGGTCACTTACATATTAATTATAATTTTTTAATTAAATTATATTCTGAATTAAGCAACGATCAAAAAATAAAATTAAACAAAGCTTTGCAATCTTCTAATTTGATTGTTTCAAAGGCTGGTTAATTTAAGATTTTTGTTAATAAAAGACAATATTATATATTTATAGAATAATTAATTTAAAATATATGGATTGTTTAATTTCTTCATTGCATTATTGCCCTGTAAAATCCTTATCATTTCTTAGTGTAAAATCATGTGCTGTTAAAAAAAATATAGGCATCTATCATGATAGAATATTTGCTTTTTCAAGAAATATTGATTTTGAAAAAGCTAAATTGATTGAAAGAAAACCTGCTGAAAGAAAGCTAAATTATTTTTTAACTTTAAAAAATTCACCTTTCTTAAATAAATATAATTTTCTTTATAATAATAATAAATTAATACTAACCAGTAATAAAAAAGAATTAATTTCAATTTCATTAAGAAATCTAGAACAATCTTCTTTACTTTGTGACAAATTAACAAAATTGGAAAATTTATTGAATAAACCTATTTTTCTTTTACATAATAATGATTTTCCTTTTTATGACACTACTCATTCAAATAATGTTTCTAATTCTATCTCTTTAATAAATCTAAATAGTGTTGTTGATTTTGAAAAAAAAAGTAATCAAAAAATTGAATTTGAAAGATTTAGGGGCAACTTTTACGTTGATGGTATAAAACCATGGGAAGAACGTAATTGGATAAATAAAATTATAAAAATTAATAATGTATCTTTTAAAGTTAAAAAATATATCCGACGATGTTCTGCTACAAATCTTAAACCAAACACTAGTAGATCAACTATAAATTTACCTTCTCTATTAAAGAAGACATACAATCATTTTGATATGGGTATATATTTAACTGCATTAGATGATGGCAATATACATATTGGAAGCAAAGTTATAATAAATTGAAGTTTGTGCTCTGCTTGGCTCCTCGGGCAGGACTCGAACCTGCGACCAATTGATTAACAGTCAACTGCTCTACCAACTGAGCTACCGAGGAATATTAAAAACTCAACTTACTTTTTTTTCAAACTAAAACAAGATTTTTTTTGGAGCCAAGGCTAAGAATCGAACTGGGATACAGGGATTACAATCTATTACTAATATAACTTTTGTCGCTATTATTCGTCTCACAAAGTTTCGTCTTTTCATAAAATATGGATATTTCTTCTATTGTTGATTATCTTATAATTATGAAAGAAAGCTGAAGCAAAGATTTTTTGGTCAGGACTTGTCTATAATTGTGTTTATTAACAAGGCAGTTGATTTATAAAATGAAAATAATAATTTAATAGAGTTTAAAAATATTTAATAAAAAGTTTTTATTTCTTATTTAGACATATTTTTTTTAAATGATCTGATAATCGAAAAGCTAATGACATTATAGTCCATGTAGGATTAGTGAAACCATTAAATGGAAAAACACTTGACCCACAAACAAAAATATTTTTATATTTAAACATTTTCAAATTTTTATCAACAACACCGCTATTTTCATCTAAACCAATTTTAGTTGTACAAGAAGGATGCAAACCTGAAAGTCCATGTTTTGTAAAATTTTTTTTAAAATCAATTTTATCTTTAAAAATTGCTAAATCTCCATCTACTTCTATAGCTTCTTTAATCATGTGATTATAATTGTTGAGATCATTTTTGCTAAATTGCCAATTTATGCTAATTTTTTTAAGTCCAAATTCGTCTTTTTTTTTACTTAAATAAACTTGATTTTCAATTATTGGTTCTTGTGAAAAGAAAAATTCAAATGAATATTTATAGTATTTTCCAATTAAATATCCAAATTTGAAGAATAAACCATTCAGTTTAGTAAAAAAAAAACTAAAAAAAACTATAAATCTTCTTAAGGGTAAATTTTTAATTTTAATAAATAATCTTCTTATTTTTCTTATTGGATCTACTTTATAATCAAGCTGAATACCTGAAAAATATCTATCTTTTTTCAATATTAGAGCTATCTCATTTTGATCTTTAATCTTTAAGTTTAATTTTATATTTGGTTTTGCAATTTTATGATATTTTTGAATATTTTTTTCAATAATTTTTCCTAAGTTTACATGAGGATGATCACTTAAGTATTTTCCTAAATTTACATTTTTTGTAGGCATTAGGTTTAAAAGCAAATGTGGGTTTCCTAACCCACCAGCACAAAAAATTATAGAATGGTTTACGGATAAAATTCTCTCCTCATTATTAAAATTTTTTATGATTATCTTATTTACCGACTCATCATCAATACTTAATTTTATTGGAGAATATCCTTTAAAAATTGTAATTTTGTTATTTGTGTCTATTTCAAAATAATTATAGAGATTTCTAAACTTAGCTCTTAATGAGTATCTATATTCTTTATTTGCTATTGTTTCGCTTCTATTAATTAAGTTGCTATCAATGTTAAGTGCTATAGAGAGTTTTTTTGAATAATCTTCTAGTTCTTCATATTTGATATGCCAATTATATTTCTCTACCTCAGCTTTAGAGAGCAAATATATTTTACTGTGCCAAAGTGCACTGTTGCCACCTAATTGATCACTAAAAATAGGTGTA